>Ga0233412_10000699_pt1 | contig 18850 bp, 39 predicted proteins | sample Na_anoxic_4_MG_FD_180667 | JGI IMG/M metagenome (GOLD analysis project Ga0233412, IMG submission 180667) | Seawater microbial communities from Saanich Inlet, British Columbia, Canada - Na_anoxic_4_MG | ecosystem: Environmental > Aquatic > Marine > Inlet | place: Canada: British Columbia...
CGGACGTGCATCTAATTCGCCAGCGTGGTAGAATGATTAAGCCAAGAGGAGGCACAAACATGGCCGCAGTGACCAAGCTGAATCGAGAGAAGCGCCGGAGTCTACAGGCGCTGGTGAGCGAGTTGGAGGTGCCTCCAATCTCAAAGACTTTCCAGTCCAGACTGGCTGAGGCAGAGCAACGATTCGCTGATCAGGCCCGGGTTATCTTGGGCTACGCGGTGCCTCCCACTCCCGAAGAATGGACGGTCCTGGAGCGCTGGGGCATGGAGTGGCGGAAGGCTCATCTGGTGGTCTTGCCGGTGTCGGAGCAGCTCATGGCGAATGCCGAAGCCTGGATGGGCGGCCGATACCGCAAGCACTTCTCGAAGCCACGGACTGCCAATCAGCTGGTCAGCAGTCAGCAGCGTGATCAAAACGCTCGCAGCGCCTGGAGTCGATTGGGTCTCCACCAGAAGATCTCATTCGCTGTGCCAGAAGACATGGCCATTAAGGTCCCTTCGACCCACACCAGCGGGAATCTGTTTCCGGAGCTCCCCGACGAGGAGATCATGAGACTCCTGAAGAAGCGGATTGATCTCTACATGGTCACTGCTCAGGCGGAAACGACCTCTAACAACTCTTGGTTTCGCCACTCTGAGTGGCAGCGAAAGATCTCTGCCCTCATCGAGATGGCGTCTACGCTGGAAGAGGTTGAGGAGTTCATGCCTGAGGCTTCACAGATCCGGCCCGAAAATCTGGCGGAGAGTCTGCGGGAAATGACTTCGTAGGCTCATACAACAGCGTGCATCTACCTCGTCAGGTGATGTAGAATAACATAGTACCGAGGAGGTCACACATGGCTACTGCCGGCATGGCAACTGTTCTGAAGGTCACGCCCAAGCAGCTCATTCGAGCGCTGGCGAATCTTCATCCTTCCATCTCAGCCCTGGTGGTCGGATTCCACGGGATCGGCAAGAGCCAGATCTCGCAGGGTGTGGCTGATGAGCTGAGGCGGAAGCACCCCGAGTACGAGTGGCCGACTTTCGACAAGCGGCTGGCTCAGATGACTGAAGGTGACCTCATTGGTATCCCGGACGCAGCTGAGATTGAGAAGGGTCGCTCGGCTGGCAAGCCCGTGACCTCCTTCCTGCCGTGTGACTGGTGGCAGGAATCTTGCGATGCTCCCTCAGTGATCATCCTGGAAGAGCTCAACCGAGCCGAGATCCAGATGATGAATGGTGGATTCCAGGTCGTTGGGGCACGTGAGCTCAACGGACAGGTCCTCCACCCCGAGACCCGGGTCATCTCCTGCATCAACCCGCCCTCGCACTACCAGGTCCAGGAAATGGACAAGGCTCTGCTTGACCGCTTCGTCATCTTTTGGCTGAAGCACGATTCCGATGACTGGTTGGAATGGGCACGAGGCCGATTGGACGATGCCATCGTCGACTTCATCAAGGATCAGCCAGTCTGGCTGCATCACGACGTCGCCAAGACTACCGACCTCGAGGTGGCACCGACTCCTCGTTCCTGGGAGAAGCTGGACATGGCCCTGGCGCATGCAGGGATTCCTGCCTCCGAGTGCATGGGTCGTGCAGCTCCTGACCTCCTGCCTCTCTACGCAAACGGGCTCGTCGGCCGAGGCGCAGCAAACGCGTTTCTCAAGTGGCTCCGAGATCGGGCCGCCTTCCTCAAGGTCGAGGATGTCCTGGACAACTGGCAGAAGCCAGAAGTTCGAGCTCTTGCCAAGCGTCTGCGTCACGAGGAGATCCTCTCCTGCATTGACCGACTCGGTCAGGACTCAGGGAAGCGAACCTGGTCAAAGGCTCAGGCTGACAACCTGGTCGACTTCGCCATGAGTACGCTTTCAGGTGAGGACAAGGTCAACCTGTTCTCCAAGCTGACTCGCGCGAAGAACACCCAGAACGTGATGTTGATTCACAACTCGCCCTTCACGACTGCTGTGGTCGAAGCAACCAAGGCTGCTCGTGATGTCGGAGAGAATCGAAAGGGATAGCCTCTGCTGCGCGGGCTGCCAGATTCAAAAAAGTCTGGTAGTCTTGCGCTGGTGCGTGCAAAGCAAGCCCTCAGTGGGGTATAATCTAAGAGTTGGAAGGGATTAGCTTAATACTCCCGCCAATCATCTGAGGAGGTGACATGCAGCTCAACGTTTCCATCGACGGCATCGAGTTTGGTACCAGTATCCGTGACGTGGTTGTCCCGCCCGAGCTTCGGGTCAAGCGGCCCAGCGGAGTCAAGGCATTCGACCAGGGTCTCGGCGGAGAAGGCATGACGCCTTCCATGGTCACCCTGTTCACGGGCGAGGCGGGCGCTGGAAAGACCACGCTTCTCATGGAGGTCGCTGCGGCGTACTCCGAGCGGGGTTACAACGTAGTCTTCAACACTGCGGAGGAGTCGGCTTACCAGCTCCGGATGACCTACGACCGGCTGCAGCTGAAGGGTGCGCCTCTCATCGGGCAGATCAGCCGGTGTCCTGACCTCTTGGAGCAGTGTGACTACATCCGAGAGCGGGACCCCACGAAGCCCTTCATCTTGATCCAGGACTCGCTCCAGGTTCTCGACGATGGCAAGTTCAAGAACGGTCGGGTGACCTGTGCTACGGCCGAGCGGTCGCTGGAGCAGATCACCAACTGGACCAAGGCTCGGATGCCCGGTGTTCCCGACGAGGTCGCGTTCGCCAACTCCATCGTCATCGGACAGGTCAACAAGTCCGGCAAGATGGCGGGATCGGCCAAGCTCATGCACATGATTGATGCTCGGATGCACATGAGTGTGGAGAAGGATGAGAAGTCCGAGTGGTTCGACTGCCGGAAGATCTTCACTCCCAAGAACCGCTTTGGTGGTGCGGGAATGCTCTCCTTCATGCGGATGGGCAACCGGGGTCTGACCCTCGTTGGCCAGGTGTCGTCTGACCTCACGGGTTGAAGCCACGTGCATTCTATCTCAGAAATGGGGTAGAATGTCTTTGTATTCGAGGAGAATCAGCATGACTGAACGCGACCGAGCACGTCTGACGCTTGAGACTTTCTTCGGTGTGTACCCGGAAGGCGATACCACCTACGATGATGCTGTAACGTCAGCAGGTGAGTCGTATTCGAGTCGAGACTACATTAGGATCTTCAATCGTCTCATCGAGATCGCCGATGGCCCAGACCCGCACCCAGGTGTCTGTCAGGCTTGTTTCGGTGACGACGACGGCGCCTACTGCATCTGTCAAAACGGGTAGGCTGCTCGATTAGTTGCTCGCGTACGTACGCGTACGGGACATTTGTACATTGGTTGCTTAGCGAGGTACAATTCCTCATTGGAGGAGATTTCCATGGATACGTTTTTGGTAGGTGAAGCCGGGTACAGTTCGGGCTTCAAGATTCGGCCCATGCGCTGTTTCGTTGGCGACGACGCTCTTCGGAGTCACCTTGAGGCCACAGTCGGCTTCCCATCCAAGACTCGAGTTCTGAGCTACACCTCACGAATCTATCAGGTCTTCACGGACAAGCAGCCCAAGAAGATGAACGAGGCCAAGCTGCTCGCTTTGTTGAATGTGGGTGATCCCAGGACAGCTGCTTCGCCTGTAAAGGCAAAGCTTACTGCATTGGTGAAGGCCAATAAGCTCAAGCGGGGTCGAGAATTGACCTATGAAGAGCTCCAGCTTTATAAGGACGGCGAGGTTGTCTGGGTACGTTACGTAAATCCCGAAACCGGAGAGCAGCTCATCAACGCGCCCCATACCATCAGGCGAAGTCGAACGCATAGCACTGCCAAGGTGCCTGCTTGGTACCTGATTGATCTGAAGGATAAGACCGGGGAAGAGATCTTCATCCAGGAAGCGAACTCTCGGAATCCTAAGTCGGTGTGTATCGACGAAGACCGAATGATTCTTTATCAAGCGCGTGCAAAGCTACCCTGATATGGGTTAAAATAGCATAGTACCTGAGGAGGTCCCTATGCCCGCTTGGCTCAACCGCGCCCAGTCCAATCCCCGCCCGAGGCCCCAGCCGAGTGTTCCGCCCAGGCGACACCCGAACATGGCCAGCGACAAGGAGATTCAGGACCGCATCATCGTCATACTCCTGGACAACTACGACTGGTTCTACGAGCTCGCCGGCGCAAGAGGACCCTGGGAGATCAGCCACTCGGGTGCAGTCAAGAACTATGAGTTCGAGCAGTTTGAAGTCACCACTAAGTGGGACCTCGAAGACGAGGGTTGGTGGCCTGAGGTCAGCATCAAGTTCCGCCTGAACATCGAGCTGCTTCAGGCCACCCTGCGGTCAGACCAGAGTGGACCTGACTGGTCCATGACTGGTACTCTCTGGCTCCGCGGACTCGAAGATGAGATGAGGGGCATGGACTGGGGCATGAACGTCTTCTTCAACGAAGATGCCATTGCTGCTGGTGGCATCACGGCGATTCCTGCTTGATGACGTGCATTGACCTGCTTCGGTGAGGTATAATCGTTAAGTCAAGGAGGCATTCATGGACATCTGTTCAGACAACCACGCCGAAATCGTCTTCAACAGCCGAGAGACCCGCTGCCCATGCTGCGAGGCAAACAGCCGCATCAATGATGCAATTGAACTCTTGAACGCGATTCCCAGTGAGATCGCTTACACCTTGGCCACCGACGGAAACCCCGGCGAAGTCAGCGAGTTCCTGGATGCGGCCGCAGGTGCTATCACTGAGGCAATTGACGTGCTCGAAGCCGAGTAACACGTGCATCAGTGCGACTACTGTGATATAATCTAAGAGTTCAGGAGGACAAACATGAGTGATTCCACCGAAGCCGAGTTTTACAAATTGGCTCAGTTCGACAGTGAAGCCGAGGCTCATATGGCAGCCCGCTTCTTCAACGACTTCCACCTCTGGTCAGACTACAAGGGCGAGGTCAGGCAGCTCGAAGTGAAGGACTTCTACGACAAGTCCGAAATGAAGTGGTGCTGCCTGCTCCCCGAGCATGTCAAGCAGTACTCCACCACGCTCGAGAGGATGAGCTGCGGTCTCTCCGACTTCATGATGGGCTATCGCATCGCACAACGAGATCTCGGTGCTCAGATGGATGCACGCCTGGCAGAGTGCACCGCCGACATGGTGGGTGAGCCTCTCGACGGGACCAGCGATTCGCCCAAGTACTGGGTGGAGCGTGTGACCAAGGCAGGCAAGATCACGTTGAGTCCCAAGCGACTCGAGAGCAAGTGTCGAAGCTGCGGCTACGACACGAGGCCCGGCAGCCGCTATTGTGGCTATTGTCGATAGCACGTGCATTGGCCCACTGATCTGAGGTATAATCATAGAGTTCAGGAGGACAAACATGGCTGATTTCAATATCATCAAGGTCGAAGGCTTCTCTCAGGTCTGCGTCTGGCGCGGAACCGAAATGGGTGACCAGTCGCCCAAGAACTTCGAGGACTTCATCGAGAACCAGTTCGGCGTCCGCGCCCAGTTCCTCGAATGCGTCATCACGGCTCCCGGCCAGGGTGGCGAGGGTGGCCGTAGCGACCTCATGTTTGCTATCCACGAAGAAGACATCAGCAAGTTCGCCGTCCCACGACTCTCCTGGGGAATCTCCTGGATCGAGGACGTCTACGCGAACGGAGGCGGTGCTCTCTATCCCGACCGAATCGCCGAGTACAAGTCCTGGTCGACGGATAGCATCAAAGACATGGATGACCACGTCTTTGAAGACGAAGGTCCCGAGATGTGCGTCGACTGCGGCTACGAACTCGTTGACTGCCGGTGCAGCTTCGAGGATGGCTGCTGCGGTGGCAACTGCCCGGATTGCAGCTACTAAAACGTTTTGAGCGCCACAAAAAAAAAGTTGGCGCTCACGTGAAAGAGACGGCATAAAAGAGATATAATTCTTAAGTAGGGAAGGAAACAACAACCTTCCCAACCAAGAACACCAACCAGTTCAATCACTTCCCGGCCGCGGGGTTTAATCAGCGGCAACACGCCTGAGGAGGCAATCAACATGTCCACGCTCGTTACCTTCCTGACCGCCCAGAACGACTACACCGGAACCCTCGCTGGCTACGCCAAGAGCCAGGAGATCACCCCCGCTCAGGCCACTGCCGATGCCATGGAGGCCGCAGCTTCGGGCGACGTCACGCCCAACGTCATCGTCCGTGGCACCAAGAGCATCCTGACCGCCAGCCTCTCCAAGCGCGCCGTCCGGAAGATCAACCGTGCCAGCCGCGCGGCTCGGGTCATCGAGCTCACCGCTTCCATCGACACCGCTCTCGTGGCGGCTCGTCCCTTGAAGATTGGTGCCATCGTCGAAGCCACTGGTGCCGCTCGAGGAGAAGTCCTGGATGCGCTCCGAGCTGGCCGTGACTCGGAGAACCCGTCGTTCTACAGCTTCAACACCACTGGCTCCAACTTCCACATGTCCTGGAGCAACGAGCCGACCGGTGTGACCTTCCCCGTCCCGGTGGTCGAGGCCGCTCCCGAGACTCCCGTGGTCGATGAGAGCGCTGGCGTCGATGCTGACGTCGAGAACGACGAGGGCTGAAATACCTCCACATCCTGTCTTCGGTATGCTTAGGGCTGCCGGAGACATGCATAGCCTCGGCCCGAGTTGCTCCAGTTAGTTGCTCGGGCGCGCGTGTATACGCGCACGGGGAGCCTTTTGGGCGGTTAGTTGCTGCTTAGCGTGCAATGCCCTGCTTTTGCGTAGTAGAATATACATCAGGTGGAATCATGGCACGAACCAAGCGACAAGTCCTCAATGAAATCCTGCTCCAGTGCGAGAAGGACGAGGACTCAGCAGGCACCGAATTATTCGGCGTCATGCTTGAAGAAGTCATTGAGAACGGCACCCAGGACAGCCCCTCAATCATCGAGGTGACCAGCAATGGCGACATCTTCATGATCGACCGGCTCTTGGCACTCCACCGCCCATTCATCGGAGAAGCATAGAATGAGTTTGATTGAGCATGTTGCCGCCCTTCAGAAGGCTGATGGACTCCGCGAGACAGTGGAAAAGAACATCAAGCGAGCCTTCCGCGGAAAGATGGACGTCCGGCTGGACATCGACGAGAGCGCAGGTACACTCACACTCAGGCTGGGCAAGGACGAGATTTCCATGCCTGCCATTGCGGAAGCCTGTCAGGCACTTGAGTGTCCCCTCGAGAACGTGGTCGTAGCGAAGGTCCAGGATGTCAATGGAATGGACTGGCTGGCTCTGGTGGTTACCCTGGAGGCCGACACTGGAGATGCAGAGGCAGCAGAGAAGTAACTCTGCTAGCTGCCAGGAGGTCCAGGTTGCTTAGCAAGAACTCGCATGAGTGGAAACCCAAGCCTGGCAAAAAGAACTCTGCGACATGCATTGCTCGCCTGGCCTGAGGTATAATCTGATCATCAACCAAGGGGTATAATTCAATGGTTAAGATTATTGTTCGAGGCGACGCGAAGGTCCAGAAGGACGATGCGACACTTCGAGGTGTCCCGTGAAAGTCATCTGTCGGAATTCAGACTGTCGGAAATCAGTGACTCTCACTCAGGACGGACGATATCGAGTTCACAGATATCAACACTGGCCCGAGTCTTCTCGACTTCTTCTCGAACCGCCTGTCGTCGTTCGATGTCGTCTCTCAGGTCAGAAGCACGACGAGCAGCTCACTCGAAGCGACATCGACAAGAGCATCGAGGAGCGGAGGTAGCCATCAAGGAAGTCGTCACCGGTGGTCTGGAGTTCGAGTACGACGATATGGCGTGCCAGCTCTACGCAGTAACTGAATACGACGCGAGTCGCCTGCTGAGTGACACCGAACTCGAAGCTCTTCAGGAGTACACGCAGGGACAGTGGAGTGACGGCATCGGGGAAGGTTTCGAGCAGTCCCCACAGCGAGGCGATTTCTACATCTCAGCCTGGCACGGCAAGCAGGTGATTACTGTCAGGCAGTCGGTTGCCTGAACAACAGCGTGCATTATTCACCTGATCTGAGGTATAATCTTAGAGTTCGAGGAGGACAACATGGCTCGAGTTTTGGCAGTTGACATCATCGCGATGCTGGAAGCAGCAATCTCCATTCACGGTCGCGAGCTGGAGATCCACGGGTCGTTCAGCAGCGAGGGCACCGTCGAGCTGGGCACGGTCTACCAGTACAAGGACGGATCGCCCAGTGCCGGGATTTACCACGACGCTGTACCCATCGAGAATGAAGAACACAAGGCGCTGATTGGGGACTTCATCCAGTTCCGCGCTGATACCCTGTTCGGTGATGGCATGGAGCGTGAGTATGCCGAGAGTGGAATGGGTGCTGACCGTCCACCCCAGAACTACTCGGCGGATGAGCTTCGTCATGCCCTGGGCGAAAACTGGGACGAAGACTACGACGGCTGACGTGCATTTGTCCCTCGTCTAGAGGTATAATCAGGGCATCAAGGAGGCCATAATGGATTACAAGTTTCGCCGGCGGGGCGGTCAGGAAGGCTGGGCGCCGACGCCTGGCCAGATGAGACGGGCATCGGCTCGGTTCTTCCCCGATTCAGAGTACTGCGACCTGGCCATACCCATCAAGGGAGCACCCAAGCAGCCGTGCCCGGACGAAGACCACAGTGGTGATCCTGGGAAGCCTCGCTGGGAATATTGGGAAACGGGAAGCGGTGCTCACGGATGGGCCTGCTCCTGCTGCGGTCTCATTCTGCAGTGGGGTTGACATGGGCGCTGAGTTAAACGAGTTCGAGTCACGCTGGTTCCGACCAACTGATCTCGTAGACTTGACAGCTAGGCGAGATTTGCCCGGGTGCAACGATGAGCCGCAATTTGTCGGTTGGCGATGGAATAGGTCGAGCTCGGACCTGGTGCTGCTGGTCAGTCATCGAGTCCAAGACGGCTTAAAGCTGGGTGAACCTTGTCAGCCTCAGGGCCGCGTCTACTGGGAAGAGTGGACAGCGCTCAGGATGACTGACTGCCGCGAGATTACAATTCGGCTGACCAAGGTCGACGTCGACAATATTATGTCCCGACGTGCATCGACGCCTCAATCCGGGGTATAATCTAAGAGTTGGAAGGGACGCGGCCCAAACCACCGCGACCCCAACCGAGGAGTTCAAATGAGTCAGGTCATTGTAGATAACGACATCGCAGAAGACATCGCCTACGAGGTGAAGAGCTACGTGGAGACGGCAGTCGGCGAGATGGGGCATCAGTTCGAGAGCATTGACGACCTCGAGTGGAATTTCCCCAGGATCCACGCCAAGCTGAAGGGCATGAAGCCGAAGCCGTGGGACTGGAAGGGCTGGTTGAGCGACGAGCTCTACAACGACGCTCGTCTGGTCCAGGACCTCGCTGGTGACCGCATTTACGACTTGATGAGCCAGAAGGGTCTCAAGCCGTCGGATAACGCGACCTTCCAGGCCTACGCCAAGGTGGTTGCTTCTTACTTCACCCATGTCACGCTGGACTGGTCGGCCTGATGAAGTGGCTCAAGCTGGCAGTCAGCGCGGTCCAGGCGGCCGTGTCTGACGTGCATGTCGACAGCCAGCTCGACATCGCAAAGCGGAAGCTGAGGCTCAAGGGCACGTACAAAGTCCTGGGCAAGAAGCACACCACAACGCTTACCCTTTGACCTGCGTGCATCTGCATTGCGGGTCATGGTAGAATAGAAGAGTTCAGGAGGACACAACATGAAAGATGCACTTGGCACTCTGTGTGCTACTCTCACCAGGTGGGGATTCTACATCGTAGTGAGCGCCTGTACAGGCATTGCCGTCGGACTGGTGATCACAAACTGGCTCGATTCGCGGAGAAAGAGCTGATGTTCGAGATTCCCAAGGGAGCTGAGGTCCTCGTCTTCAAGGCAGGTCTGCTCCCAAAGACTCCAGCCGATCATCGCAGCGGTGTTGAGCATTGGACCCGAGAGTCTAAGATCTACGAGAAGTACCAGGTCGTCTTCGATGCTGCTGGTAGTCTCGGTGAAGGACGCTATCCCCTCAGCAACGCCCACTACGGATTCCGCATCGATCATCCAGGGAACGACTGGGACGGAGGCACGGTCATCGTGAGCGCAGGCTGCTTGAAGTATGATGGCGAGTGGGTCAAGCAGGAAGCAGACGGAAACTGTATTTGCCGTACCTGCGGATTCACTAAGTGCGCGGACGGGTGTTGCTGTGGCTGCTGACATCCTCCCAGGCAAGGGCATCACTCGCTGCAACATCACAGCATGTCAGTGCAGCCTCATCAGGCGCGGCAAGTTCAAGGGAGCTTGGAACGACTCGACCCGCGCCTGGTACTGCATCTCGCGTGCGAGACAGATCAACGCCTACGATTTCGAGGACTACGGCTTCATCTATTTTAAGGACGACGAAGGTTATCCAGCTGAGCCCGAGATTCCTGTTGAGCTACGTGCATCTCCTACCTCTCCTGAGGTATAATCTAAGAGTTCAGGAGGACAGATATGGACAGCATTGGAAAGATCATCGAGCATGCGGAAAACGGCAACCGCCTCAAGATCAGCGGCAAGACCGTGTGGGCTGGCTTGGGAAACCGAAGTGGCCTGCATGGCTTTGCGACCACACTGATTGACGAGAAGTGGGAAAAGTCTGGCCCTCGTTTCGAGCGGAAGATGAGTCAGCTGCCTCCCGGCACTGTCGTCGAGCTTCATCGCTTTCGAAACATTACCCGAGACCGCGGACGCTGGCATCACGTCAGCACTGTTACGGTCGGAGAACGAGTATGAAAGGTCGCATTACTGCCTTCGACACCAACATCGATGGAAGTATCCCGCTCGAACATCGTGCCTGCTGGTACAAGTTCAACTGTCGTGCTGATATGCAGGGCGGGGTAATGATGGTATACGACGGGCCATCATGTACAGAGCCTACTCTCGCGGGTGCTGTAACTGCCACGGCTGAGTTCGTCGGCTGGCATGCAACCACCATTTGGGAGAAGCTCAACGGGTTCAGAGGTTACGACAACGTCCAGTTCTACCCGATGACACGAGAAGAATACGAGAAGGGTCTCGCCTAACGTGCAACTGTCCTCCTGCTGTGGTATAATCTAAGAGTTCAAGGAGTAACAACATGGGCGGAAAGAAGTACAACGGTCGACGGGTCACGCGGGAAGAGGCGGAAGCCTTGTACTCTGAGATTACCGATCTCATTGCGGCGCCAGGCATTTGCTTGGCCCTGGCGGGCTCTTATCGCCGAGGAAAGGCGGATTCTGGCGACCTTGATATCGTCATCATCCCAGGGGACGACGGCTCTGATCCCTTTGACAAGTTCTGCGTCAAGCACTTCGGTCGACTTAAGAATGGAAAGGTTGCTCGTGCTGGCCTCTACAAGGGAGTTCAGGTCGAGTTCTACGTCGCCACCGAAGAGAACTGGGGCTCGCAGCTCCTCATGTGGACGGGCTCAGCTCACCACAACATCAAGCTTCGCCGTCGTGCCAAGGCCGTGGGCTACAGCCTGAGCCAGTGCGGCTTCAAGGATCTGTCCGGTGTCATGCACCCGATGCCCAACGAGCTGGCCCTCTTTGACTTCCTCCATCTTGACTTCGTTGCCCCGGAAGACCGATGATTCTACTTCTCCTCTGTCTTACGGTCGACGTGGCTGTCATCTGGTACGTTGCTGAGACTGCTCCCCAGGATGTCCCCTCTGGGCTGTGGGAATGGGCGCAAGCACTTTCGTAACCATGCTACTCGCGGCGAAGCGATGAGCAGGGAATGGGAGTGGGTGCCACCCGAGCATCGTTAGCTCCCATTCACGTGCATTGACCTGCTTCGGTGAGGTATAATCTTAGAGTTCAAGGAGGAACATCATGTCCGAGCACTTCATTGAGACTACTCAAGTTTACGTCGACACCCAGTCCAGGGCCATGCGGGTCGTGCTGGAATCGAAGCCAGATTCCGAAATCTGCTTCGTCCGGTTCGGAACACTGTCCTTCACTCTGAGTGTCGTGACACCTCAGGACTTGGAGATGCTGGGTGCTGACCTGATCACATTTGCTCGTGCCGTCGCAAAAGAACGTTACGGAGAATGACGACAGGCGTGCATCCGGTTACCCTCTGTGATATAATCTAAGAGTTCGGAGGGGTTGACACCCCTCACTCAAGGAGGACAAACATGGCTACTGCCAACTGCAAGCTCAACAACCTCGAATACCTCGCTCTTCAGATGCTGGTCCGTCCAGGTCAGTCGGGCCGTTTCTACTTGCGGAAGCTTCACCAGTACCGCTTTCCCATCGAGCACAAGACAAACCCGAAGTCCAACTTCGGAGCCATTTACTTCGCGCCTAGCGGCAAGTACTTCGGCAAGCTGTGGAAGGACGAGGCCAAGTGTACCGCGCCGTTTCACAGCTTCTCGGCCCAGGGCAAGCGTCCGCAGGGACCCCGCGGGATGTCCTACCTTCGACCCGTCAAGTCGGCTTGGTGCCTCACCGCTGGTGGTCTAGGCAAGGCTCTGGATGCAGCTGCCAAGATCGGCCTTCCGGAGTCGGAGGTCAACAGCCTCCTCGAGACGCCTTTCCCGCGTCCATGCTCTTCGCCGGAAGCTTGATGGAGCGCATGGTCCGCCAGTACGGGATCATCTCCGGCCGACTCAACCCGGACGGCAGCTCCAAGCCCAAGCGGCACTCGATGAACAGGGGCATGCGGTACGTCTCGGTGACGGTCAGCGGCATCCTGAGGCAATGCGGCTTCAAGAACAACCTGAATCAGGTCAACCCTCGCTCCGGCCGCAAGGTTCTGGTCTACAGCCTGGACTTCAAGCACCGCGCGTAAAGTCAAGGATGTCCGCCACTTAGCCGGGTGGACATTCATCTGATTTCAACCACTTAGAGCTGGCCGTCCAATCTGGAGCGGCTAGTCAACTCGAGATGAATGGAAACACATCCCCACAAAATCTGGTTGCCCTCCACGCCCTGCATGCTAGCGTGCATTGCGAGTCACGCGTGAGGTATAATCTAAGAGTTCAGGAGGCACAACATGGCACGCAAGATGGACTCCAGGTCCAAGGCACAGAAGGATTCATCGAAGGCTCAGGCTCGCATCGACCGAGAAGAGTACTTCGACTCTCCAGGTGCTACGGTGTCGGGGTGGATGGGCGGACCTCACACGGTCACCCGCAACAAAACCAGATATCGCAGGAAGGAAAAGCATAGAGTGAGAATGGATTAAGATGAATGATGGGATTGGTCGCACCTAGCGGCTTGTTCGGCAGAACGGATCCCATCATTCATCTCAATCCATTTTACGTCGTGTATCAAGGAACCAATCCCTGAGCTTTGGCCGGCTCGACGAGGGTGAGGTGATACCTCAATGCCTGGCGACAGCCAGGCTGCAGCCTAGAGATTCTATCCGGATGTCCCCGTAGTGGGCCACCGAGGGCAACACGACCAGTGGATGTTCACGGTGGCCCCGTAGTGGGTGTCCCCTCGGATGCGAGGAACAGGTGGAGCCAAATCTCTGGGTGAGCGGAAGTTCGAATCTTCCGGCGACGAGATTTCAAAAGCGCACGGGCTGCGCGTAACCTCCTGAACAACCTAGCAGCCTTCGGGTCGTCTCGACTAGTATCTGGAGTACGTGCAAGACAGAGGCAATCCGAGGTATAATCTAAGAGTTCAAGGAGATACATCATGGCTCGTTCCAAGCTTCCTGTTTTCAAGGTTCACTACCTCGCCGAGCACGGCAACTTCGGCATCGTCGACGGCGCAAAGAAGATCAAGGCTCGAGACGAGATCGAGGCCAGGGTCAAGCTGGCGGTCACCCGTGCCCGCGCCAGCGGCACCCCCGCCGTGTTCTGGCTTGACGAGGACCAGTTTGCTGAGCTTGTTGTCGAGCCTGCGTGCAAGTAATCGCTGACTGTGGTATAATCTAAGAGTTCAAGGAGGAACAGTTACATGACCACTCGCCCAACGCTCGACAGTCTTCGTCGCGAAGCCGAGACTGCCGCAAAGGCAGCTGAAGCTGCTCGTGAAGCCTTCCAAGCTGAGCTGGCACGGAGCAATGCTCGCATTGCCTTTCAGGACGTTCAGGCCGCAGGAACGTATTGTGCCGCATTTGCCCGCAACCACATCGTCCCCAAGTTCGAGGCCGAAGAGTGGGATCTGACGGACTTCAGCCCGGCTGAGTTCTCGAAGAGTGGTGGCGAGCTGTTGGTTCTTGAAATCGAGTCTGACGGCTGCGTCTTCAAGCTCATCGTCGAGCACGGTGGATTCGCGGAGTAAAGTTTTCGGCCTCGTGCAAGACGGGGTCAGTTTGAGGTATAATCTAAGAGTTCGGAGGGGAACGACCCCGACAACCAAACCCGAGGAAAATCATCATGCTCGTGCTCACTCTCTTCGCTTCCGTTCGTTTCCGTGCTGGCCAGGGCGAGGCCTCCTTCTACGACCCCTTCAACGGTCGCTTCGTCGACAACGGCGAGCACGCGGGTGTGGATGAGGACGGTAATCCCAAGGGCTCGTGGGTCACTCTCGAGGCGGGGACCGAGCTCTCCGTGGTCGCCGCATACGGCAAGGGCTCGACCTACTGCCTCGTGGTCAACGAGTTTGGCGCAGGTCTGAAGTCCCCCGACTCCTACGGTCTCGTGGTCCGTGAACTGTCGATGGCCAAGATTCTGGATGTCGCTTGCACTGATGCCGTGGCCGACGCCGACGAAGCTGTTGCGGCTTAATCGTTAGCAGCGTGCATTGTCCTCTTGTCTTGAGGTATAATCTAAGAGTTCGGAGGGATTATACATCCCTCACTCAGGAGGACAACTACATGACCCGACCCACCAATTATCTCGAAGGCCAGTCCGCCGCCGATTTCGCTCCCCAATGGATTTGGTGCGACACCGAGCAGCGCAGCGTCTTTTTCAAGGGTCTCCCGGAGACGAACGAGACGTGCAGCTGCTGCGCCGAGAAGGGCGACGACAATTATTGGGGATTGTCGTGGGACGAAGAGAATGCCTGCTCGCCCTCGCACAACGCCACTGGCACGCTCGCAAAGAAGTGCGCTGAGCGCATGGCAGCCGAGAATAATTCGTACGAATACTTCGACCTCGATGAAGACCTTCCGCCTGAGTAGCATGCATTTGCTCTCAGGCTGTGGTATTATGGAAGAGTTCAGGAGGAATCATGCGCATCATCACTAGCTTCGAAAACCAGCTGGTCATCGAGCTCTTCAACGAGATCATCCAGCGCGTTGTCTTCAGGAGTTTCGAGGAAGACAGCTCGATTCCCGTGGTAGAAACCGCAACTGCTTCTACAAGATCCCAGATCTTGACGGAAATCTGTGGTGAAATCGACGTGACCATCGTCTCGCTTGCCGAGATGCTGCACGAAGGCGACCAGGTCATGGGTGGCTGCTGGTACACAGATTCGCTGGACTCAGGCGAAGCTCGGGAGTGGACCATCGGCCTCCGAGGCGCTAGTACCAGCGTCACTCTCTCGGCACTGATCCACGAAGCGATGCATCTCGGCCAATACCTCACGGGCCGACTCCGCACTGTCAAGGACGGGAGCGGCTACGACGACTGCACGAACTACTGGTTGGGCGAACCTTCCAACGGGCTCGATTACGACGATCAGCCCTGGGAAGATGAAGTCTACGGCAAGCAGGACCAGTGGCTCCTCGACCTGACTCAGGAGCCGGACTTCTTGGCACTTTTGGTGCGACTGGCAGATTCACAGCGTGAATCTGAGGTTGCATCTGAGGTATAATCTAAGAGTTCAAGGAGGAACACACATGTTTGATTTCGATTCCACCGAAGCTCCCGACCCCGTCGATTACCTCAACGCCTTCAAGCCCTACGACAAGGTGACCATCAGCTCCGAGGACTTCAAGGAAGGTCCGGTCATCGGCAACGTCACCCAGATCGTCCAGGACGACGACATGACCACCGTCGAGGGAATCTTCGCGGCAGTGGACATCGAGGGCCAGCCTTACGTTTCGACCTTCTACGTTTCGACCTGCCCCAGCGAGGGACCCGAACTCGTCTTCACCTGCGATGTCCTCATCGACCGCATGCTGAAGGAATGGACCACCACTGACCCGGTGTTCCCCGTCTCCATCGAAATCCGCTCCTGAACCCTCTTCATTTGGACGTGAACATGTCTCGCAAGCCCAATCTCCCTCGTAGCATTACCATCGTCGGTCCGCTTGACAATACCTGCAGGACCAAGTTCGGAGGCAAGGTCGTTCAACGAGACGGCAATGCTGTCTCCAAGGTCTCGATCCTGCAGAACGGTGCCCTCATCCGCGTGGAGTTCTGCTTCGCCGACGTGTGCAATCTCAGGACCCTTCTGGAGGACTTGCAGGCAGCACATGCTGATGCTGAGACGGCCCTTGAAGCAGCTGACCTGGAAGGCTGAGAACCTCCCGGAGGCTGCTCAAGAACTCGCTCCTGTTACCACCCGGACGAGTTCTTTTGCTGCTCACGTGTAATCTTGGTGCCGGCGTGATAAAATAAGAGAGTTCAAGGAGGAACAACATGATTGATATCCGGTCCCGCCGGCTTCCTGCCAACCGCATGCTGGTCGCCCGCTGTGCCTCGACCGATACCGAGTCGCAGTTCCATGAGATTCAGCTGCCCGATGGCGTTGCTCAAGGAGACTTCGAAGATGGTGTCGCTGCCTGGGTTGGTGGTGAGCTCATCCAGAATGCGCTCGGATTCCTCCATTCTGCTGACCGAGAGTTCCTCATGACGGGTATCACTCCCGAGCGCTGGAACGATCTCTTCGGAGCTGATGACGAAGACTGGAACACGGAGCCCAACGATGCCTAAGGCAGATTCTGGATTGACTGGTGAAACCTCACTGCGTATGGCTCGCGTCCGATGCCACAACTTCACCACGGGCATCCATCTAGCTGGCTCATACCAGAAGGTTGCGCCTCGCATTCCCTTCCTCGAGGCAGAAATCGACCGTCTCAGGCAACGACAGTTTGAGCTCCAGATGGAGCGAAACATGAGCTCCTATTCCCTGGACGAGTGGTCGTGGCAACAGGAGCCGGACCCACCCTCGGCTGAAGAGACAGAAATCCTGGGGCAGCTCGTCGAGCTCTCGACCCAGCTCTGTCACGACCTGAAAGGGATGGAGATGCACTCCCAGGTCCGCCTTGAAGCTTTCGGGTTGGACGCGTGAGGTCCTCTACAATTGCCCTGCTGTGCGGTGGATTTGTCTTCGCGGGTATTCTAGCACAGACAATGAACTTCTTTGTTGCCATGATGGCGGGCACCGCGGCTTACAGTGGCTTAGCTGCTGTTTGCATGGCAATCCTCGAGGCAAAGGAATCCTGATGCATTTCTGTCCCCAAGAAGCAGCCATCCTGATGAGCCTCTTTGCGGCCGTGAGCGGCGGGAGTACATGGCTCGGCTACTACCTCAGAGGTCTCATCTGGCCCAACAAGCACGTCCACTGCGAAGACACCAGTGACTGCGAAAAGGAAGAAGGCGTGCAAACTACCTCCCCGGCGGAGTAGAATATAAGAGTTAAGGCATCCCATGCCAGGGAGACGATCATGCTCAGTTGATGGACGGCAAGCACGGATACTCACCAAATAGGTGACTGTCCAAGGGAAGGTACGGAAGCCCGTACCGAGGTGACAACCAACCTCCTCGAACAAAACCGGTTGTCACCTCACCTCCCTGCCTTCAGAGGAGAAGCGAACGGCGGCCACCAGGTCGCCTTTTTTGTTTCTCGACGCATGCAACGACCAGCTGATCTGAGGTATAATCTAAGAGTTCAAGGAGATACATCATGCCTCACTTTCGCCGTTGCCGTCACAGTCCTGGTCGATGCCGTCGCCGTTACCAGTCAAGTCGGACCACTTATCGCCCTCGCCCGTCCAGGACGGCAGGCGATGAATACTACGTCGCCTACTGCGGTCCTTGCAACCGGCAGCGGGAGCATGACAGTTGCACCGGGAAGTGCGTAGTTTGTGTCGAAAAGAGTGACTAGTGTGCATCTGAGGCATTGCCTCAGATATAATCTAAGAGTTCAAGGAGAACATCATGCCTGCAGAGCACTTTCGTAAGAACGACGTCATCACCCTCCCCGCGGGTACTCGTATTGAACGTTACATCACGGAAGATGAGCTCCAGTTCTGGCGCAACTCGGATGCCTCCAAGGGCATGAACTGCGCGGGCGAAACCAAGCTCGCTCCCCGTGGCTCGGGCCGTTACGTCAAGGAGGGTGACACCTTCACCATCGTTCGCGCTCGGGCGGTCAACCGGATTGGCTGGCGGGAAATCATGGGCTGCTCGCTCATCAAGTCGGATGACGGCTTCGAGTACTACGTCAAGCGGAATCTCCTGAAGCGTGTGTAAACGCACGCCATAACGTTGTACACTGTGATCGATAGGTAAAGGAACAAGCTCTCTAAGGTTCATCATGCGCAATCTCGCTTTCATCAGTCTCGCCTTCCTCACCGCTTGCTTCCCTGCATTGCCGCCCTTCCAGGGCGAAGACATCGGGGAGGTAGATACCACGGCGGAGTAGATTCAATCGCGGGCGACAGCGACCACGGATATCAGGGCGGGACCTGCGACACAGCACTCCCGATACCTCACGTCGATGACTTCAACTACGCGGACTCATACGCGACCGACCCGGACATGGACTTCTCAGGTCGCCAGGGCGGGAAGGCAGTGGGTGACTCCTACCAGGACGGCACTCAGTTTGGTGTCCTTTGTTGCGCATGATTCGACGCTGGTCGGTCAAGAACTTCATCTACATCGCGCTGGGGACCTACTCAGCAACTGTTTGCGCGTTGGCTGCTCTCGCATTGCTTTAGTCAATGATTTCAATCGCTTAGCTCCTGCTAAGCCCTTCGACATTTCAACTACTTAGGAGCAGCCTACCTCTGGCGTTAACTTCCTGAACACTTGTTGGGTGGTAACACATCTGACACAACGCTAGAGGTAGGCTGCGTCT
>Ga0233412_10000700_pt1 | contig 18849 bp, 12 predicted proteins | sample Na_anoxic_4_MG_FD_180667 | JGI IMG/M metagenome (GOLD analysis project Ga0233412, IMG submission 180667) | Seawater microbial communities from Saanich Inlet, British Columbia, Canada - Na_anoxic_4_MG | ecosystem: Environmental > Aquatic > Marine > Inlet | place: Canada: British Columbia...
GAAACTATTAATGAAACGCCAGGTGTAATAATTGTAATATCAAAATATTACTTGTTATACAGGGAGAATTAATTAATAATGTATTTTTAATTAATTTTATACATTTTTAAAGCTTTTTAAAAGCGGAACAAATCGGAAAAGATATAATTGGAGAAACTGACGGCGATAGATGTGGATTTTCTGTATCATTATCTGATAATGGAAATAATGTTTCTATTAGTTCTAGATTAAGTGGAAATACTGATAATGGTTCAGTTAGAATATTTAAAAATAATATTAATAATTGGTCTCAAATTGGCAAAACTATTGAAGGAACTTCTCATGAGAATAACGGTTATTCTGTGTCATTATCTAATAATGGTAATACTCTTGCAATTGGAGCTATATATTCACCTGGAACAACATATGTATATGAATATTATTAAATTTAATTTAAAATAATTTAATTTTTATTAGTAAATATATTTTTTTGATTATCAATAAAAATTGATTTTTTTATTTATGTGAATATTATGATATATAAAATATGGTGGAAATACATAATAGGTATGTATTTCATTGGAAATTTAATTATAAACTTAAAAGTGATAATATAGATGAAATAAAAAATAATAATATAAGAAAAATTAAATTTATGGATGATTATAATTTTGAAATAGATAATTTACCAGATGGAATTACTCATTTATATTTACCTAAAAATTATAATAATAATATTGATAATTTACCAAATACAATAACACATATTTATTTGAATGACAGTTATAACAAAGAATTAAATTATTTACCATCATCGGTTAAGTTTATACAATTTAATTCATCATATAGTTGTAAAATTAATAATTTAAATAATAATTTAAGAGAACTTAAATTACCTTTGTATTATAATAAAAAAATAAATAATCTTCCAAATTTAGATTTGTTAGATACTGGTATTGAATTTTATCAAAAAATAAATTTACCAAAAACAATAAAAAAATTATATATTGGTGAATATTATGATATAATATTTTCTCAAGATTGTTATAATTTAGAATATTTATATTTTAATGTATTACATCTTATTAGATTTGATACTTTGATAAATTATATTATTTCTAATATTGATAAAATAAATGATAAATTAAATATTATAATAAGACTTCCTAATAATATTAATAATTATTCAATTAAAATATTAAATGAACTTACTGAAATTCATAAAAATATTAGTTATGAATATATAAAAAATTGAAAAATATTTACATATAAATAAATAATTATAACTTTAATTATACAATGGGCAATCAAACATCTTGTGATAATATTAATGATTGTAATAATATTCTTATTTCAATTGATGGTAATATAGGTTCTGGTAAATCCACATTATTAACAAATTTAAAAGAATTATATAAAAATAATAAAAAAATTATTTTTTTAAAAGAGCCAGTAGATGAATGGAATGAAATTAAAGATGAAAATGGTATTACTATTCTTGAAAAATTTTATTCTGATAAAAAAAAATATGCTTTTCCATTTCAAATGATGGCATATATTTCAAGATATAAAATTTTAAATGAAGAATTAAAAAATAATAAAAATTGTATTTTTATTACTGAAAGAAGTATTTATACAGATAAATTAGTATTTGCAAGAATGTTATATGAAACAAATGACATTGATGAAATATCATATAAAATATACAATCAATGGTTTGATACATTAAGTAAAAATTTTAAAATTAACAAGTTAATATATGTAGATGCTAAACCTGATATATGTCAAAAAAGAATTATTAAAAGAAACCGTGAAGGTGAAAATGTGATTAGTATCGATTATTTAAATAAGTGTGAAATATATCATCAATTTATGGTGAATAAAAAATGTGATGATTGTATTTGTCATAATCAATTAATATTAGATGGTTCATTAGATATATATGAAAATGAAGATAATAAAAATAAAATGATAGAACAAGTTGATAATTTTATTAATAAAAATTGAAAATTTATTTAATTAGTTATTTTAATAGTTTATTTTTTGATTACATAAAATGTTAAAAAGAACATTTGATGATTTTAATATTAGCAATAATATTTGTCCTTTATCTAATGATGATAAATATTATGTTACAAGCAAATTAGGTAATTTAGAACAATTAAAAAGATTAAATATTAATAATATTAAAATAGAAATTATTACAAGTTGTTATATTGAATGTTGTAAAAGAGGTTATATTGATATTGTTAAATATTTGTATGAAAATAAAAAAGAAAAATTAAATAAAAAAGAAATTAATAATGAAGCTTTTTTAGAAAGTTCTTCAAATAATCATATGGAACTTTCAAAATGGTTATATGAAAACTTAGATAATATTTTTGTTGCTTTTAATGATAATTGGTCTTTTAGAAGATGTTGTAAAAATGGATATTTAAAAATGGCTAAATGGTTATATAGTTTATATCCAGAAATGGAAATTGATGCTTTAAATTATTTAAGTTTTAAATGGTGTGCTTCTGATGGAAGATTAGACACTCTTAAATGGTTATATAGTTTAAATAATAATATTCCAAATAGAATTTATGATGAAATGATGTTTTTTGCTATTAAATATAAAAATAAAAATATAATTGATTGGTTATTAGAAATTGAAAAAATTGAAAAATAATTTATTTATATGATTAAAATATTTAAGGAATACTAAAATATGGATGATTGAGCTATTTGTTTAGAAACATTAAATACAGATATAATTAATAAATGGACTTGCAACCATAAATTTCATTCTAATTGTATTAAACAATGGAAGACGAATTCTTGTCCTTTGTGTAGAACAAATGATTTACAAATAAATATAAATTTAACTTTTAGAGAAGAATTTAATCAAGAAATAGATTTATCAAATTTAACTGTTGGAAATAATTTTAATCAAGAAATAGATTTATCAAATAATAGAGATTAATCAAATTCATTTTTTGGAGATTTACGAAATTAAAAAAAATGAAAAATAATTTATTTATATGATTAAAATATTTAAGGAATACTAAAATATGGAGGATTGTGCTATTTGTTTAGAAACATTAAATACGGATATAATTAATAAATGAACTTGTATCCATAAATTTCATTGCAAATGTATTAAAGATTGGAATAAGTTTTGTCCTTTGTGTGAAACAACTGAATTAAATAATCAAAATTTTGAATTTTATAATTAAAATATTAAATTAATATCTTCAGAACAATATGAAGAAGTTAGTATTATATTACTATTAAAACATTTAATAGATTTTATTAAAATTAAATATAACTTTCTTCAATAATTTCAATACTTTCTTTTAAATTTTTTTTAACTTCATTAAATTCAATTATTGATGAATTTATTATATTATAAACAATAAATATACTTTTTTTATTATTATTATTAATTTTTATATTACAAAATAGTATATTATCTTTATAAATATTATAATAATCATTTTTTTTATTATAAGAATAACAACTGAAATTACAACATTCAGTAAATATAAATTGTATTGTATTAATTTTATCAAAAATTTCTCTTTCAATATTACAATTTATTATAATATCTTCACATTTTATCTTATTATTTTTAATCATTATTTATTTAGATAAATATAAGCTTATCTTTTTTTCAATTTTTATTATATCAAATAAAATTATAGAATATATTTATATGGATTATCTTAAAAAGTCTTTATCAAATAAAGAATATAATGAAGAAGATTATAATAAAATGTTATTAAGGTCATTTTATTACTATGAAAGATTACCAGATAATTATAAAGAAGAATATAATGAAATATTTAATATTAAACCAGAAGATTTATTAAATTATAATTTAAAAGGTGGTAGTAATTTAAAAAAAAAAATTAAAAAATCACAATATCAATTTTTAATAAATCTTCAATATCATTATTTATTAAATTATTATTATCCAAACAATTTTATAACTATTCAACAAATTGAAAATGCTTTTGATGTTAATTATAAAAATGATAAAAAAATAACAATAGAAGAAAGATTAAAAGATACATTATTAAAAAAACAAAGTTTAATTAATATTGAAAAACAAAATACTGATTTAATAAATAATATTAAACAATTATTACAAAATTTAATAAATGACGATACATTAAAAAAATTCAATCAATTTTATTATAATAAATTATTAGTTTTTTTAAATAATGTTGAAAATATATTTTTATCAATAACTGAGGATAATACTACTGATATATATACTAAAACTAAACAAGCACAAGAATTATATGATAAATTAGTTAATATTAAATCTTCATTAGAACAAATTAAAAAAGAAATTGAAACAAATAAAAATTATATAACCCAATATAATTCAAATAATTTAGGTGTTAGTATATCAAAACAAATTGATTTTATTAATAATAAATTAAATGATATAAAAACTAATGATATAAAATTAATTCATAATAAAAATAATAAAAATCTTAAATTAAATTTTAAATTAAAAGATTATTATACAAAAATTACTAATAATAAAGAATTAAGAGAAAAATATGAAAAAATTACAAAAGGGTTAAATGATGAAGAAATTGATAAATTAATTGAAAAATATAAATTAAATTTAGAAATTAAAAGAAAAATTGTTGAAAGTTTTTCTGGAGGTGAAAATATAGAAAAATTAAATGAGTTATATGATTTAATGATTATAGATGATAAAATTAACAAAGAAATATTATCTTTTGATAATAAATTACAAAAATTATTAGAAAATATTAATCTTTATGAAATTGTAAAAGATAAAAATATTGAAATAGTTATAAACGAATTTAAAACAGAAGAAAGAAAACAAGAACAAGCTGAAAGAGAACAAGCTGAAAAGAAAGCTGAGGAAGAAGAAGCTGAAAGAAAGAGACAAGAAGAAGCTGAAAGAGAACAAGCTGAAAGAGAACAAGCTGAGGAAGAAGAAGCTAAAAAGAAAGCTGAGGAAGAAGAAGCTGAAAGAAAGAGACAAGAAGAAGCTGAAAGAGAACAAGCTAAAAAGAAAGCTGAAGAAGAAGCTGAAAGAGAACAAGCTAAAAAGAAATCTGAGGAAGAAGAAGCTGAAAGAAAGAGACAAGAAGAAGCTGAAAGAGAACACGCTGATGCTAAATCTGAAGAAAAAGCTGATGCTAAACAAGAAGAAAAATCTGATACTAAGCCTGAAAAGAAAACTGAAGAAAAAAAAAATAAAGATAAAATAGATAAAATTAATTGTGACAATATAACAAAGTTTAAACAAAATCAAAATGATTGTTGGTTAGATACATTTTTTGTTATTATGACAGCTGATGAATTAAATAATTTATTTAAAATGTTTTTAAATAAAGTATTAGAAGAGGATAAAGATTTATTTAATTCAATGATAAATTATATAGAATATAAAAAAGAATCAGATAAATCAAATTTAAAAAAAGATTTTGTTGAAAAATTTATTATTTATTATAATAAAATAACAAATGATGAAATTAATAATCAAAGTATAATAGATGAAAATGGTAATGGTAGAATTCAATTTGTAATAATATTAATTAATACACTATTTGATTATGTTAAATTATCTTCCGATACTAATTTTGATAAAAAATATTTTATTTATATAATAAAAAATGATAATGATAATAAAATAACAGAAATAAATAATGATAAATATACTTTAAAAGCTATATATTACCCAGACCCAGAAAAAAATTCTCATTATATTGGATATTATAAATGTAATGATAAATGGTATTATTATAATAATCAAGATTTACCAATTAAAAATGTTAATATTGATGATTTAACACAAAAGTCAGAAACATATTTATTTTTTGTTAGAAATGAAGAAGCTGATGAAGAAACAAAAAATGATGAAGAATCAAAAGAAAAAAAAGATAATGAAGAAAAAAATAAATGTATAATTAATATAATAAATAAAAAATTAGAAGATATTAATTATAATGAAAATTCTATTATTGTTAATAATGCTAATGATGATTATACAATTTCTGGTGAAGGTAATAATACCTATAAAATTGGAAAAAGCAATGAAATATATAAATTTTTAGAATTAGAAGATATAGAAAAACAAAAAGAAACAGAAAAATACATAAAATTACAAAATCCAAAAAATAATATAATTGGTTTAATAAATATTTATGCAAGAGAAAATGTAAAATTTCATTTAATAATATCTATGGAATATTATGAAACAATTAAAACATCTATTTCAAATGTTAAAGAAATAATTGAAATAAATAATTTGGAAAATATTTATTTTAATTTAATATCAACTCAAGAATTTCCTGAAAGTCTTTTAAATAAAAATATTCCTCAAAATTTTAATTTAATAGAATATTATTATTTCTTTTTTGATTATTTAAAAGATTTATGTAATATAAAAAATATTAATATTATTCTTGATGATAAAGAATATAAATATTTTTTGATTTTTAATGATTTATTTGGAGATTATTTTAATAACAATAATAATATTATATTTAAATATAATAATGAAAATTTAGATTACAATAATTTTTTTAATGATAATAAAGTGAAAAATAATCCAAATATAATTAATATTAAAAATGCCGATAGTGAAAAACAATTTATGATAAATATAAGAAATGTAAATAATAATTTAGAAGAAGGATATAAAATAAATATGCTTGTTAATAATATACCAGAATTACAAACAACTAAAAATATAATTAAAAATATTAAAAATAATAATTATGATAATAATTTGAAAATATATTTTTTATTAGATAAAAATAATATTAATCAAATAAATGTTGTAGAAAATAAAGAAGAAACTAAAGAAGAAAATAAAGAAGTAAATAATAAAGATGAAGAAAATAATGAAGATAAAGAAAATAATGAAGATAAAGAAAATAATAAAGAAAATAATGAAGATAAAGAAAATAATGAAGATAAAGAAAATAATGAAGATGCAAGAAAGAGACAAGAAGAAGAAAAAAAGGAAGGTGAAGAAAAAGAAGAAATAAAAGATGATACAAAAACTGAAGAAACAAAAACTGAAGATTGTATTGAAATTATAATAAATGATAGTTTTATTAAAGAACCTTTTGAAGAAAATACAATTATAATTGACCCAGCTGGTTTAGCTTTTAAAGAAAATGAGAAAAAATATAAAGGTGGAGGCGCTTCAGGAACATTATATACATTTCTTGGATTAAATAAAGACGGAATAACTCATAATTTATCACCAATTAATACTGGAGAAGCTAAATTTAACAATGAATTAGATTATACAAAATATAATAATATTAATGGTGTAATTCATGCAGTTGGACCTGATAATAATAATAATAATTTAAACTATTTTGATAATTTAAAAAAAACAATACAAAGTATAAATGATGAAATATCAAAATTATCGAATAATAATTATAATATTAGACTACCATTAATATCCGCAAGTATTTATAAACCTGATAATATTAATTTAAAAGATTATTTTAAAAAATATATACCTTATGTAAAAGAAATATTATGTAAAAATAATAAAATTAATAAAATTTATTTAGCATTATATTCAAATGAAGAAATTGATGCTTATAATAAAGTAGAAGAAGAAGTAAATAAAGGTGAAGAAGTAAAAGAAGAAGTAAATGAAAAGAAAGGTGAAGAAGAAGTAAAAGAAGACAAAGAAAATGAAATTGAAAGTGAAGAAAATAATGAAGATGAGTATAGTGATGAGGATACAGAAGTTGAGTATAGTGATGAGGATACAGATGAAGATGAAGATGATAAAATATATTCATTAATTGGAAAATTACAAACATTAAATATATTAAATGATGCTGAAGGAATAGAATATATTACAAATATAAATGATGAAACATTTAATGAATTAATAAATTATATTTATATAAAATTTAAAATTGATAAAGATAAAAAAATAAATACTAATGAATTAAATATTGATGATTTTAAAAATAGAAATATTAATAAATATCTTAAAAGTATTAATAATAAAAAATATCTTAATAATAAAGAAGATATTACAAATTTATTCAAATATATTTCAAATAAAGAATATGATAATCAAACAGGTGGTAAAATAGATAAAATAATAGAAAATATGGTTAATGAATATAACAATAAAAAGGTTAAAAAATATAAAATAGTAAAAAAATTAAATTAATTTATCTTTAGCATCATCAATATTAATAATTTCAATATTTAATTCTTTAGCTTTATTAATTTTACTTGAATTTTCTGTTTTATCTTTAACAATTAAAATATTAGTATTTTTAGAAACAGAAGTGGAAATAGTAGCACCTAATTCTTCTAATTGTTTTTCCATTTCTTTATCTCTAACTCCAGAGAATGCAATTTTTTTACCATTAAAATCATTGTTTGATTTTTTATTAGTTTTCTTTTTTTCAGTTGATTTTAATTTTAGATTAGGTTTAATAGTTTTTAATTTTTCAAACCATTTAATAAATTTAGGTAATCCAGAAACAAATTTATCAGTGCTTATTTTTTCATAACCGTGAATATTAATAATATCATCATAAATATTATTTTTTTCTTTATTATATAATTCTATTATATTTGGATAAATATTTGTAATCATTTTAATTTTTTTAACACCCAATCCTTCAAAATAATTACTTGAAGCCATTAAAACAGGTAATTCAATATTTTCTAAAACTTTATTAATTGAAATATATATTTTATCAATAATCTTATCACTAAAACCTTCAATATCATATAATTTTGTTTTCTTCTTTTCAGCCTTTAAAATTTTTAAAAAATCATTATATCCATTATCCACAAATTTAGTTATATTACCCTCTCCTAAAAATTCAATTCCTAAAGTATTAATTGTGCTTTCAATATTTTTAATTATATATTGATTTTCCTGTTCTTCATTTCTTTCAATTGAAATAATATTTGTATTTGTTTTATCCCACTTATATTTAATATCTTTAGGTAATCCAGGTTTAGAAGAAGGTTTAATAACTTTTTCAATTTTAGGAATTACATCATTACTTCTAATTATTAATACTTTTGAACCAATATTAATATTATTATTAACAATATATTTAGCATTATTACCAGTGCAACGATTAATTTTAACATTATCAATTTCAACTTCATTAACAATTAATGTAGGAACAATTTTACCACTTTTTGTAATATTCCATTCAATATTAATAACTATTGTTTCTACTTTTTCTTCAGTTAAATAACTCTTAAATGAAAATGAATATTTTGGATTTTCACCTTCAATTAATGAATAAACTTGACTTGTATCCGAAATAACTAAACCATCCATTTCATATTCATAATTTGTTTTATTATCTACTAAGAATTCAGATAAATTAGATACATTAATTTCTTTTTTAACAATATATTTTGTATGTTTCATTTTTAATTTTTTAATATATTTAAATTGTTCTTCCTGTGTCATTGGAGGATTAATAACTGAAAATGCAACAAAATCAACCAACTTTAAATATTTTTTATCACTTGATTTTGAATTAATAAAACCAACAGCACTATTCCTTGATGTATTTCTAATTGATGATAAATGTTTTTTAAAATTATCTTTTGAAATAATTAATTCTCCACGAACAGCATCACCATTCTTCATTTTATCCGTATTTACATTAATAAATTCTAAATGATGTGTTTTGTCGTGTCCGTAAATTCCTTTAGTTCCTCTTGTATAAATATTTAATTTATCATTTTCTTTTACTATTAACGCAGATAAACCATCTAATTTATTTGATACAATATATGGACCTGGATATTTCTTTATCCAATTATTAATCTCTTTTTCAGATGATTTAATTTTATCCTGACTTCCTAAATAATAAGGTAATTTTACTTTTTCTTTTGTTTTATTACCTAAATTTACTTTTTTATATTTATCTTCATAAAATTCATAAATAACATCAAAAATTTCATCTCCAACTAATGATATTCCCTTTTCATAATAACTATCTGATAAATAATCTAATAAATCTGTAAAACTTTTTTTATTTAATGTTTTAACCGTTTTAATTGGGTCTTTAATCACTTTTTTAATAAGTTCTTCCATTTTATTATTTATTTTATAAAATATTAATATTATTTCAATTTTTTAAATATAAAAAAATAATTTTTTAAATTTTAATCTTTTTAATTTCACCATCAAATAGTTCAATTTTCATATACAACTTAATATTATTGATTTCACATTGATTAATTATTTCATTAAAACTATCATTTGAATTTTTAAATCTAATACTTATTCCAATATTTTCTAAATAATAATACCCTTTATCTTCTTTTTTAAATGTTTTAATATCCTTAAATAATGTATTTTTAATTATTCTAAATCCATCTTTTATTTCATTTTCAATTTCTCTTATTTCTTTTTTGGTTATTTTATTTTTATTAAATTCATCAATATTTAATTGAAATTTATTATATTTAATTTCTAATAAATCAAAAAAATTAGAAAGATTATTATAATCATTTTTCTCATAAAATTCAGTTCCTCCAGTTCCATTATATTTAACAAAAGGAAAATTTATTTTTGTAGAAGTTTTATTAATTATATCATTAATTTGATAACAAGAATATTTACTTTCTTTAATTTCATAAATAATAATTAAATGTGTTTTATTATCAAAATTATCACAACAAGTTTTATATGGAGGTAATCTTTTATTATAATCTTGTGTAGAACCAATTTTAAAATTATCAAAAATTAGTTGATGTATTAAATAGATATATGGCATTTTAAAATAATAATGTTATATTTTATGTAAAAATTTCAATTTTTAATTAATTAACTACACAAGATAAAAATATTATCAAATACTATATAATAAGTAATAATTCTACTTAAAAAAATAATTAGAATATTAATTAGTATCTTTATAATTATAAATATGAATTGTATATGTGGAACAATTATTAAAAATAAAAACATATTAAAAGACATTTAGAAACAATTAAACATTTATCATTTATTAAAAATACTGTTTATGGTATTATTACATTAAATATATAAAAAAAGTTAATGAAAAATATACATAACTTTAAACAATATTAAATGTTCCGTTGAAAACATTTAAAAGGTATAAAAAGTTGTTTATGGAGGACATTTTATTTATAAAATATATTTAAAATAATTTATTACTAAATAATATATAATTAATAATAATTTTACTTTACTAAAAATATATGATTACAACTGTATAATTTTTTATATTTAAATATACATAACTTTTAACAATATTAAATGTTCCGTAGAAAAAATTATAAAATTTAAAATAATTTAAAATATATTTATAAATTTAAAAAAATTATACCATGATATTGATTTATTACTGTAAAAAATTTGTTTAGATTGGTATAATTAAAAATATATTATGATTTTGAAATATTTTAATATTTTTTTTCTATTGATAAAATGAAAGAAAGTATTTAAAATATAATTAAATGATATTATAAATAAAAAAATTGAATTAAATACAGATTATAATATAATTAATTAAATACCGAATATGAACAAATTAACAGTTTTAAAAAAAACATCAACACATATATCTAAAAATAAAATTATCAATGATGAAGATAAAGATTACATTAATAACAAATCAATAGTTTCAAAAAAAAACATATCTAAAAATGAAATAATCAATGAAGAAGAAAATATTAATAAATTATTTGAACAAAAAAAAGGATTAAAAAGAAATACAATTGATAAATATTATACAAAACAGAATGTTGTGGAACAGTGTATTAAATTAATTAAAAAATACATTTATATTTCAAATGACGATTTAATAATTGAACCAAGTGCAGGAAATGGGTCATTTATAAAACATATAAAAAAAATATCAACAAATTATAAATTTTATGATTTAGAACCAGAGCACAATGAAATACATAAACAAGATTTTTTAAAATTTGATTATGAAGAATTAAAACAAAAATATACGAATATACATATTATTGGTAATCCACCATTTGGTCGTCAATCATCAGTAGCAATAAAATTTATTAAAAAATGTTGTTTGTTTTCCAATAGTATATCATTTATTCTTCCTAAAAGTTTTAAAAAAGAGAGTATGAGAAAATCGTTTAAAAAAAATTATCATTTAATATATGAAATTGATCTATTAGAAAATTCTTTTTTGGTTAATGGAGTCGAATGTAATGTTCCCTGTATTTTCCAAATATGGAAATTCAAAGAAGAACTTAGAAATGAAGAAGAAAAAAAAACACCACTAAATTTTAAATTTGTTAAAAAAGATGATAATCCGGATATTTCATTTCGCAGAGTTGGAGTTAATGCAGGAACAATAACAAAAGAAATAAATAATAAGAGTGTTCAATCACACTATTTTATTAAATTTACGAATAACAAAACAATTAATGGTAATATTAAAACATTAAAATTAATAAAATTTAATTTTAATAATACTGTTGGACCAAAATCTATATCAAAACCAGAATTAATAAATGAATTTAATAAATTTTTAATATAAAAATTATTATACTCAATACATATAATTTTAAATTGTATCTGGTATAATATACTCAAAAGATTAGTTTAATTGAAAAATTTATTTATTATGTTTTCTATATTTTTTATATAACACAGTGTGTTATTTAAATAACCTGTTTCAAATAATTTATATGCTTTATTTTTATTACTATTAAATTTTATTTTATTACATACAACACATAATAATTTACTATTTTCTGTGTTATTTTTATTATCAATTAAATATTTGAACCCTCTATTTATTTGTTGTCCTCCGGCCCACAAATCTAATTGATTCATTCCTACAATTACTTTATTTGTTGTTTTTTCAAGAATATACCAATCAGGTATTTCGGTTGTGATACATATTAGACATTGTTTTTCAAAATAAATTTCAAATCTTTCGTTATTTAATTTTAAATTGTTAATAATTTTTTTAACAATATTATTAAATTTATTACCTCTTATAACACCTTTTGTTCCTGCAGGAATCAAATTTAATATATAATCATTTATAATTAATTTTTTTTTATTAGTTTCAATATTATATTTTTCTAATATTAAATTTAATTTTTCTATTTCATTTTTAACTGATTTACATTCTTTATATTTATTTATTAAATATGTATCCTTTAATTCATTTACAGTATTATCACAAAATTCTTTATCAATTCTATTATTTACATAATCTAAATTTATAATATTTAATGTTTCAATATTATCTTTTTTATTTTTTTTATCATTATTGTTTATATTTTTCACATCTTTTTTATTTTTTTTATTATTATTGTTTATATTTTCCACATCTATTTTATCTTTTTTTTCCATATTCATTAATATTAAATTTTATTTTTTTACAATTATTAATTCAATTTTTATTTTGTCATATCATATTTATATTCCACATAAAAGCGAGGATTAAAAAATTACTACTGTTAAATATTATTTAAATTGTAATAAAATACAAGAGGAAATTTGTAATATTTTTAAGTTCTCTATTAGAAGTTTAATAAGATATATGACTGATATTTAAATGTGGATTGTTAAAAAAGAATATAAAAAAGCAATTGCATATAAATTTTAAAATGAATATATTAATTTATCAAAGATTAAATTAAAAAAATAAAACAATAGAAAATTTATTAAATAATTTAAAAGATAAATTTAAAGATTTTTATAAAGAAATTATAAAACATAATATTTAATTTCTAATAAATCAAAAAATTAGAATGATTATAATAATCATTATTTTCATAAAATTCCATTCTTCCAGTTTCATTATATTTAACAAAAGAATATTTTATTTGATGCAGTAAATAAATATATGACATTTTAAAATAATAATGTTATATTTTATGTAAAATTGAAATTTTTAATTAACGTCATAAGATAAAAATATTACCAAATACTATATAATAAGTAATAAAAACTACTTAAAATAATAATTATAATATTACTTAGTATAATTATAAAAAATGAATTGTATATGTGGAACAATTATTAAAAATAAACAACATATTGCAAAACATTTAGAAACAATCAAACATTTAACATTTATTAAAAATAATAATATAAATAAAAAAATAAACGAAAGTAATTTGTTAATAAATGAAGAGAAAAAAGAAAATAATTTGTTAATAAATGAAGAAAATAATTTGTTAATAAATGAAGAGAAAAAAGAAAATAAATTGTTAATAAATGAAGAAAAAAAAGAAAATAAATTGTTAATAAATGAAGAAAAAAAAGAAAATAAATTGTTAATAAATGAAGAGAAAAAAGAAAATAAATTGTTAATAAATGAAGACCAAGAGAAATTTATAAAAAGTGAAATACAAAATTGTTCAGTTTATGGAAATCCAGGATGTGGTAAAACAACATCAATTATTCAATATTGTATAGATAAACACACAAATAATAATATTAATTCAAATGAGTTTATAATAATAACATTTTCAAAAACAGCTCAAATGGATTTTATTGAAAAAGGAATTAAAACAAAAGTAAATATATTTACAAATAAAAATATAAGAACGATACACTCATTAGCAGGTCATATTATGTTTAAAAGTTTTGGTAAAACATCAAAAAGTTTAGAAACAATTGTATTATCTTGTTATGAACATATTAAAAATGATAAAATAAATTTATTAGAATTTCAATTATTAAATAGTTTAAAATTTTTAATAATAGATGAGGCTCAAGATATAAATGAAAATCAATATAATTTTGCTTGTATTATATCTGAAAAATTAAATATAAAATTAATTTTAGTAGGTGATCCAAATCAAAATATTTATCAATTTCAAAATGGAACAGATAAATTTTTGTTAAATCATTCAAAAAATATTTTTAATTTAACAATAAATTATAGATCAACAAAAAATATAGTAAATTTAGCGAATTATCTTAAGCCTCATCAAGAATTAAATATAATTAAAACAGATAATGAAGAAGGTGAAAAACCATATGTTTATTGTGATTCAATGGATAATATAATGAAACATTTAATAGAAGAAATTAAAAATACAAAATATAAATTACACGAAATGGCAATAATTGGTCCAGTTAGAAAATCTAAATTTATTGAAAATGGAGAACCAATAAGTATTGGATTAAATAGTATTATAAATATTTTTGAAAAAAATAATATTAAATTTAATAAATATTTTAAGATAGATAATGAAACTTTATCTTTAAAAAAAGATAAACCAATAATTGAAGATCATATAAATTTATTAACAGTTCATGGTTCTAAAGGTTTAGAATTTAAGAAAACATTTGTTATAAATTATCATTTGACAACATATACAAGATTGCCTTCAGAAGAACAATATGAAGATTTAAAATATTTATGGTATGTGGCTTTAACAAGAGCAAAAGAAAAATTAATAATTTATATTTTAAAGGATAAACGTATATTTAATAATATTCCAAATAATTTAATAAATAAAAATATTGATTATAAACCATTTGAAGGTTTATTTGAAACAATAGATAAAACAATATCTTATAGCGTTACTAAAATTATAAATGATAAAAAATATTTCAGTGAAAATAAAATATTAGAATTTGAAAATAAATTTAAATATACATTAGAAAACGAAAAATTATATGATATAGATAAAGTAAATATAATAGATAATGATGAATATGCAACTTTATATGGATTATATATTGAAAATATATTTGAGTTTTTATATTATAAAAATAATAATTTAATTGATGAATATGTAAATAAATATTTAAAAAAAATTAATGAAACAGTTCTTATTGAAAAAAAAGATAAAAAACAATTTTATGAAAATTTTGAAATTGTAGAAACATCGTATTTAGTATATTTAAATGGTATAAACAAAAAAAATAAAAAATTATATGAAAAATATTTTAAAGATGTGAATGAAAAAATTGTTCCATATATTATTGAAAATATTGGTTGTTATATAAATAAAGAATATATAAAAAATTTGTATAACGAATTATTAAATAATACTAATTTTGAAAAAATTATGTTTGATATAACATTATATTATTACCAAATTGAAAATGAATGTAAATTTTTGTTAAAAAATGATTTTACACAACATATTAATGAATTAAATTTATTTGTAGAAGAAATAAATATATTAACAAAAGATTTAAATGATTTTGAATTTCAAAAAATGATAAAACATAATAATATAAATTTATTAGGAGTATTAGATATAGTTAATAAAAATAAAATAATAGAATTAAAATTTACTTCATCAATAGATATAAAATATATAATTCAAGTATTATTGTATTATAATTTATATCATCAAGATTGGATTAATGAAAAAGATATTGAAATATGGAATTTAAAAGATGGATATAAATATAAAGTTGTATTTGATAATAATTTTAATGCTTGGGATTTAAATTGTTTTATTTGTGATGTTTTAGATGTTAAAATGAAAAATAATATTATAATGTTTGATTTAGAAACAAATATAACAGTAGAACGTGGTTTGTTTAGTTCAATAGAAGAACATGAAATAATTGATCGATATTTTTATGAATATAATTTTAATAGTGTTGTATCTTATGGATTTATAAAACCTGAAACAAAATTAAAAGAATTTATAACAAAATTAACAGGAATTACTAATGAAGATTTAATTAATGCTGATGATAATTATGATAATATAAAAAATGATATGAACAAAATATTAAAATATTGTATTAATCCATTATTTATAGGTCATAATAGTAATAATTTTGATTTAAAAGTATTAGAATATAATGATATTTTAAATTTAAAAGATATTTTAAAAGCTGATAGTATGATATTTTTAAGACAATTTAATATTGGTTGTAAAACAAATAAATTAATAGACCATTATAATTTTATTTTTGATACAATTATAGAACAAACACACCAAGCTAAAGGTGATACAATATTAATTGTTGAAATTTGTAAAAAATTAAATTTAACATCTGATAAATTATTATTTTTACATTGTTAAGTTTTTATTTAATTCACTCATATATATCATATTCTCTAATATAAGCTTTTTTCTTTCTTTTACATCTTTTATTTCTTCTTTCAATCCTTCTATTAATCTTAAATATACTGCTATTGGAAAATTACCCATTCCACAACAAGGTTCTAACCATTTTAAATCTTTATTTTTCCATACTTCTTTTGGTAATTTATCTAACATTTCATTCACTAAAAGCATTGGTGTGAATACTTCTCCAAATTGTTTTTTTTTTATATCTTTTGGTTTTAAACATTCATTTATTAATTCTAATAATTCTTTTGGATTATCTATTAAACTTTGTAATGATATTTTTAAATCATTATTTGTAATATCGTTCAATTTATGTATATTTAATAATTTTATATTAAAATTTATTAAACACATATTTAATTTTGTATTTAAAAAAAATTCTAATAAATATACATTATCAATTATGATTGATTTTGCTATTATTAAATTTATTTTATTATTAAAATTTAATTTAATATAATTAATTATTTTATTAATTATCATTCTATAAAAATATGTAAGATTATTTAATTTTAATTAAATCCTTTTTTATTAAATTTTTACTGTTGTTAATTTTGTTTTCTTCTATTATTTTTTTAAGTTTTATAAAATAAATTAATTTCATCATTTGTTAATTCAATTAATGTATATTAATTTTAAATGTAAAAATCTTTTTTCAAATAAGTAAATAATCTCCAATCTATTTGAAAATTACTCCAACTACACGCTTTTAATATATCTTTAAACACATCACTTTCAATATATATTTTAATTTTTTCTCCTTCTTCAAAATTTAATATTTCTATTCCCATCGAATGCTGTGTCATTCCATAAATACCCTCAATATCAACAACTGAATTATATATTCCACTATCTCCAAAAATTACTTTTGATATTCCAAAATGTCCTTTATCATTTTTTGATGAATACATATATCGTATTCCATTTTTTGGTGTTGAGTGTATTAATGTATATTTAAATTCTTTATCTTTTTTATTATTTACCCATTTTTTTCTTGATTCGTAATTACTAACACTGTAAATAATTTTACATAGTTGTTCTGCATTATTAGCAAGTAATTTATAAATATTTTCAAAATTATAATTAGGTAAAAAATTCCATCCTTCTAAATTTATTTTTACAATTTTATTATCTTCACCTTTAATTTCAGTTAAAGTATATTTTTTTATTTTTTCTATTATATACCAATCATAGCGTGTTCCTGCTTTAAATGTTTTCAATCCATCTTTAGTATCATGTATCTCTAAATATAACATTTGATTTTCATATGTCATTAATTTAAATAATTTTTTATATTTAGATTTTTCGGATTCAGGTTTTCTCCATCCTGCAGGATGTACAAAACATAAGAAACCTTTATTTTTTAATAATACAAATGAATTTATAACAAATTTATTCCATAATAAATCACCACCACCTCTTTTACCATTAGCATTTTGATTATCTTGATATGGTGGATTTCCCATAATTATATCAAATTGTTTTATTCCAAATTCTTTATCATAATCTACTTTTAAACTATCTCCTTCATATATATTTAATTTCAATTCATTATTTATATCAAATATTTGTTTTGTTATTAATACATTTTTTTTATTTAATTCACTCATATATATCATATTCACCAATATATGTTTTTTTCTTTCTTTTACATCTTTTATTTCTTCTTTCAATCCTTCTATTAATCTTAAATATACTGCTATTGGAAAATTACCCATTCCACAACAAGGATCTAACCATTTTAAATCTTTATTTTTCCATACTTCTTTTGGTAATTTATCTAACATTTCATTCACT
>Ga0233412_10000701_pt1 | contig 18846 bp, 19 predicted proteins | sample Na_anoxic_4_MG_FD_180667 | JGI IMG/M metagenome (GOLD analysis project Ga0233412, IMG submission 180667) | Seawater microbial communities from Saanich Inlet, British Columbia, Canada - Na_anoxic_4_MG | ecosystem: Environmental > Aquatic > Marine > Inlet | place: Canada: British Columbia...
TGGAGTAGTTATAACCAAATCTGGTTGTGGAGTGACTAAATCTGGTTGAGGTGTAATTAAATCTGGTTGAGGTGTAATTAAATCTGGTTGAGGTGTAATTAAATCTGGTTGAGGAGTTGTAGTTGTATAAGCAGGAACTTCAGGAGTAAATACCGCTCTTGCGACTAAAATATCCCATCCTGGCTCTGTAGCACTTCCATCACTCTTAAAGTAGAAACGAACATAACGAGTATCTATCTTATACCACTGATTAATCCAACCAGAATTATCGTTGCCCTTACTATCAGTTGCGTCGCTGGAAGGAAAAATCCAACCACCACCAGTTCCGTATCCACCATTCCCACTAACCCAAGAAGAACCCCATATTGTAGATGGTGATGAAGAAGATGATTGATATAAATATTGACTTAAAGGGGATTTAATATTATCTAAATTACCAGAGGAAGTTGATAATCCAGCGACGGTATTTGAAGCAGTAATACCTAACCTATCATACATAGAATAAGAGGAATGCTCTGTAGTAAATGCTCTGGGATTAATATAAATATGATTACCCGCACCAGCATCATAAGTGATATGACGAGAATGAGAGGTAGAATAATCATTACTTAACCCACCATCATCAGTAAATAACCTCGCACCATTATTAAGAACCAAAGGAGCAACATTATTCCCAACATCAAAATCACTAACTAATGCGTTATTACCATCAGCAGTAGAATTGTAAATTATAGTGCTTTCTGGAACAGCAGGAAAGTTTTCTACTAAATCTGGTTGTGGAGTGACTAAATCTGGTTGAGGTGTAATTAAATCTGGTTGAGGTGTAATTAAATCTGGTTGAGGTGTAATTAAATCTGGTTGAGGAGTTGTAGTAGTAGTTCCCTCTTGAAATACTAATTGATTGACTGTTTCATCTTCGGTATTAGTTCGCCAGAGTTGATTACCATCCCCATCTATAGCAGTAATCATATAGAACCTTTTTCCACCATTAGTTAAATCATTAGTTATATCAGCATCTCCAACAAAATTATTACCGCCGATGTTAAATTGGGGAGCATTATTAGCAAATCCAGTTGCGGGGACTGGAAAAGTAGGAACCTGCTGGTCTGGAAGTCCTGGTAAGATATAACCATAATTATCGTTCCCAATAGCACCGCTCCCAGCAACACCATCAACGACCATATCATTATAAAGATTTGTAGCAGGAGTTCCAGTTCCAAAGTCCTGAAACTTTAGAGGCATAGCGACTGTATTAACATAATCATTATGAATGTATAAACCCGTTATTAAAGATTGTTTATTTGGTGCGTATTCCCCAGCGCCAGATTGCGCCTCTTTAAAAGGAGTAATTTGAGTAGGCATTTCAATAATATCACCACCCACTCCTATAGAATTAATTGCTATACCTTCAACTGATAAATAATCACCAGCATTAATTATTACACCATCTCCCATTTGATTAGTCCAACGATTATCGCCAACAACTTCGGCGGATGCTTTAGAGCATTCTATTATAGTCGTATCCATTTATAATAGAATGTTAGAAAAAAATTTTATTAATTACTGAACTATTGTGGCTTGTCCGTTTTTCAAAAGAAGAACGCGTCCAGTAGTAGCAAAGAAGCGAACGAGGACTGATGTTAAGTAATCAGCAGTATTTCCTGGATAAGCATTACCAGATACAAAACCTCTTATGCGTCTAAAGACAACTGGAAGATTACTCATTACTCTACCACCAACACCCATACTTTCTTTTGCTAAAGACATCCCTCTCCAACTTTGAGATGCTGTTCTTTCCTGTTGAGTTTTACCCATAAAAGTCCAATCACTAAAACCAGATTGAGAGGCGATAAACTGACCTCCACTATTACCATCTATTTCTGTTGTTTGATTATCAAAAGAATATTCCCAAGCATTAAGAGAAAGTGGGCGCTCCATTACTGAAGAAACCTCTTTATATTTAAAAGAACTATTAACAACATCATTAGCGTAGAATGGCTTACTATCAATAACAAAATTATATCTATCTGGTATTTGGTCGTCATTAGCAACATAAACACCCGCGAGGTCATTAGGCGTTTTAACTGGTTGAACCACAATAGATTTAAGTGTTTTACCAGCCAAATTAAGTTGATGAGAAAATGTTGCGGGTTTCCAAAGAATTCCAGTAGGGTCAGCACCAATAGGATTTTCGGTGCTTTCAATAGTCATAACTTCGTCGTAAAGATGAGCGTATCCTCCTGGAGCGCCTATTTTCTGGGCTATATCCATCATTTCATCTGGATAGTAAAGATAGTCAGCCATTAAGATACAGGCATCTCTATCAATAGTAGCAATACCATTATTATTAAGCGCTTGTGCTGGAGCAATAAAAGATTTCTGGACTGTTTTATTCTGGTTAAACTCAATAGTGATTGAAACCTCCTGGTCTATAGCGAACAAAGGCAATTGAAATCCTTTTAACATAGGGATAAGACGAGAAAGAGGTAAGGAAAATTCTGGCGATAATGATGCGGTTGATTTAAGTTTTAAATGTTTTGAAACATCTGCGTTTGAATTTTTAGCAGATAAAAGACCTATGACTGTTCCAGTAGAATTAGTTGCGCCACCAATATCAGCAGAAACCCCTTCCTGAACTGAAAGCACATTCTTTTTATATTCTGGGGAATAAGACAAATTGGTAAAGGTAAGGAAATCACCGACCTTCTCTAAAGTTGAAACTCTACGACCACCAATTTCTAACCAACAACGATTTATCATAGCAGAAACTCCAGTATGGATAGGGAAAGCACTATTACTCTCTGGGTCGCCTCCCGCCGCTTGAGTAGGGACGAGCAATTTTAGACGGACTTTTGAGTTTGCGTCCAAAATACCTTTGCGGTCAAATACGAACTTAACGGAACTCTGGCTAAAAGAAACTGGATACAAAATATCTGTTTCTACTCTTTGATTAACGGGGTAGGCAAGAGTTTTTGGCGATAGGAAATCTTTTAATTCTAATCCACTCATTTATAAAATACGAATATATAAAATTAAATTTTAACTTTGTATATTTACGATATAACCATTACAGAACCATTCTGGAAGTTAATGGTATTTTTATGCTTAACGAAGATAAAAACCGAGTGAGGTTCATTAGATACTAAATCACTCTGTATGCGTAATCCTAAAGGACTTCCTTTAAAGTTAAGTCCGTTTTCTGTAAGATGGTCGTAATTGACCCCAAAATGATAAGAAGGAATAGCATCATTTAATTCAATACTCGTTTGGTAGCGACCGTTAGGTGTAGGACTGACTGTTCTATCTAAAGACAACTGGGTTCTTAAATTCATAAGGAAATTTGAAGCATCCCACACTCTATTAATACTATTAAGAGCAACATATTCTCTTTGACTATCTGCTGTCTGTAAGTTTTGACTTTTCTCACTATCAACCTCAAAATCAAGCGGGACGCGCAATCCACCTTTTAAAAATGTAATTTCATTAATAGGAACTCTTACTCTTAACCTCTTTTCTGTAGCATTATCATCTAACGCTAAAGTTTGAAGACACATTTGACTATCATAATTATTATTATTTAAGAAGAGAGAAGGAATCATATTACCCGTTATTGCTATAGTTCTTCCCGTATTAATATTCATCACCGAATTATGGTCGTTAGAAACAAGAACAGAGTAAAAACTGCTAAATGAATTATAATCCCAAGAGCCATTTTGATTAACCATCATAGCATCCTGTTCTTCGGGTGAAGGAACTAAAGCATCAAAAGTAAGTTGTAAATCTGTAAGTTCGTAAGTTTGACCGACTGTTGCTGATGCTGGATTTAACCAAAAGCCATTCTGTATTGCGTAGTTATTAGGTGCGAGTTGAATAGTGATGTGTAGTCCCCGAACTAATTGAAGGTCTATAGGAGTTGCGCCGTTCAAAAATCCTGCGTTAAGTTTAACAGAGAAATTTACTGACCTTTCACACATTCGCCCCTGCTGGGCGTCCTTTGTATTTGCGCATCCCGTAATGTTTGCTCCTCCTTCTAAATAACTTTTAAGTGAGTTAGTTTTAGGTGCTATAGAGGCACAGAGGCGATTGTAATTTTTAATCATTTCGTATGTTTGACCTTCCTGATTTGCTATAGATACATAATCAAATAAACTTTGAATTCCTGTGCGAGGGTCAATCCAACCTACATTAGCCAAATCTGCTGGATTACTATTTAATGGAAAAGCATCATTAGATAATTTTACTTTGAGAGTGCCGTTAATACGAACCGAACCCCCATCCATATATTTCGGCATCATAGGAACATCAAATTCAATCTGGGGTGTTCCGTTGGCGAATGAGAAAACTCCATTCCCAAGATTAGTTGGCGTAATCTGGATTACTTCTTTGTGGCGATTAGACATTATATATTTAGTTTATATATAATATTTTAAATTTATGTTTAAAGTTCAACGATTTTACCACCAGTATTGACTACCAATCTTCTTAAATGACCTACGAATGAAAGTATAAGTTTATTCTGTGTTGGAGCGTCGTATTCCTGTTTAAGCGCACATCCTCCTACATCTTTTAAATTATAGACACCTCCATAACGAGCAAAAGGGCGGGCAATAGCAAAATTTGAATGAGGAAGTCGTAATTCCCTAACATCCCAAGAGCAGGTCGTAAATGATTTCTCTAATTCCCATAATGCGATTTGTGAAGCCGTTGGAATAGTTTTAGATAAAGAACTTACATTTACCGAACGAGTTGGTTGAGGTTGTCCGTTGATATAAAACTGATATTCTCTAATATTATCTAAAGTGGTTTTAAGATTATCATTAGTTAAAGTTTGTGCTAAACCATTATTCATTGGAAGACAGATAATCGCCTTTGCCCGACTATTATACGAGGGGATTTGTATCTGGCTGACTGTTTCTCCGCTCTGGACATTATTGCGGTAAGTTTCATAAGTCATAATATCCATTTGAACTCCCTCTGCTGTCTGGATTGCTTTGGCGTATTGCTCCACTAACCCAGCAGGAGGGGTGATTTGTTTAAGAACTAACTCAACATTTCTAATACTAACGCGGGGAATAGCACTATCATATTGCCCCGTTGTAATAAAGACCTGACCTAATGGGTCTGTTCCTGAAGTCCAAACTGGGAGGTCTTTCGCGGCGGTTGCTGGATTGTAAGGTGCTGTAAGAGTAATTCTAATGTGGTCGCTCGCAAAAGCCCCGCCCTGCGCCACTAATTCTATAGATAGGACTGTGCCTAAAACTTCAGTAGAACTATCAGCAACAATCCCACTAATAGTATCACCAACTTTTAAGTTAGACATAGTAATAGTGCTGTCGGCAGATTGAACTTCTCCATTAGCAAAAACAGATGTCCCAAAGAGGTCAATAGTAGCAGAACCAGCACCACCCGTAACGATTGCTGTTCCATTAGCAAAAGGAAGACCACCAACAGCGGGGTCAAGACCAATATTATTAAAGTTCTTAAGATATTTACCAGCATCATTAAGGTCAATCTCAACTCTTAATCCATCAAAAAGTTCAACGGGGAAAAGAGAACGACCGCCTAAAACGCCTGAATGAAGAGGCATAGCAATCTCAAGAGTATTGGGGTTCATATCAACGGAGGCGTTAATAGTAGTTCCAACTGGAGTTTCTGGGTAAGCATCAAAAAGCGAACCTTCAGTAAAAGTAGTTGTCTTTTCTGTTCCTTCAAGAAGTTCTCTTTTATTCTGGATACTTTCATTTCTGGTGTAATGATTTTTAGTAGCAACGAATTCAGCATAATTTTCTAAATTTTCTAATTGAATTTGCGAATTTCCATCATAGATACGAATTCTATCAATAACGCCCTGCGCGCCGACTGTTTCATCTAACTTAAGACGGATATGATTTGTTGCTGAAGAGTTTTGAATACCAATTTGAAATTTAAGGTATGACTGACGAGGGTCAATATAAGACATAAAGGAAGGCACTTCAAATCTCATCGTTTCACCATCGCGATAATCCTGTTGATGGTCGCTGGGAACGATAGTAGATTTAGAGCCGACTGTAGTTGCGTATGGGGAAGATTGAAACATTATACATTTCCTAAATATTAAAATTTCCATAAAAATTTAACTTTGTCTATATTAAATGTGGAAGTTTATATTATGGGCTATTGGGGTTAGAAACCCAGAACAATCTATAACACCAAATAGTATGGCTAAAATACCAGATGATAAATTTATAAATTATGCGAGAACTAATAATTCAACCCTAAATAAAGCGAAATCTATTAAACAAAAACAACAGATAGAAACTTATTATGATAGATACAATCATTAATAAGATTTAATATTTAGGCATTCTGCGACCACCTCTTTTACTTCTAACTCTATCAGGAGGAGGAGCAAGATAAGATGCTCTATTACCACCCATATAGACATTAGGAGGATTTACAGATTTAACATTTGGGGTCATAAGAGGTTTGGCTGTTCTTCCCCTAACCTTACCGCCTGGACGAATACTTTTTTGTCTTTTCATCCTGCGTTGATAAGGGCGTTTTTTACCTCTTACATCTTTACCGCCTCTGTGATACATTTTATCACCTCTTTTAGTTGTATAATCTTTATCACCTTTACGGGATATAGATTTAGCACCTTTACGACGCCGTTCATCTCGTTTATCCTTTGCTGTTTGGGGCATTATAGAATATATATATATTATAATTCTTCTTTGAGTTTTTTAAGTCGTTCGTATTCTGCTTTCTTTTTTGCTAAAATCTTTTCTCTGTGTTTCTCGTAATATCTTTTAGATGCTTTTGAAGTGGCTGATTTACCTTTTTCGCTTTTATGATATTTTTCCATAGATACTCTACGGGCTTCAATAAGAGCATCATAAAGTTCTGCTTTGGATGGTCCAGCATTTTCTACATCTACAACCCAATTACCAGAAGCATCCCATTCTTTCGTTTCGTCGTATTTACTCATTTATATATATTTCTAAATATAATAATATTTTATATTTAAACATAAAACTATCTACGCCATTTACCGATTGTATTCCAGTTCTTTCCTGTGAGTTTAGGTGCTTTTATACATTCCCAATCTTTAAATTTTTCTATCAATTGAGGAGCATAAGTTTCCCTCCAATCTTTTCTACCAAGATGAATTTCCATAGTTAGATATTTAATATATTCTGGTATTTCCTCTAATTGTGAAAATAAATTATATTCAGCACCTTCACAATCAACCTTAACGACTTCTGGTTTTATTCTTTCTAATTCTTTTTTAAAATTTACTGCTTCTACAGATAATTTCATTCTTCCTCTTTTAATGTATTGAGAAGAATTTCCTAAATTAAATCGTTTTTTATTAACGAAAAAATCTACAGATTTACTTTCATCAGGAACTAATGCCTTCATATAAGCAAAGCAATTAGGATAGTCAGCCACATTCTTTTTAAGAACATTAAAATTAGTTTCTAAAGGTTCATAAACATATACCTCTTTAGCACCTTCTTTAAGAGCCAGAGCAGAGTAAGCACCAAAACAACCACCTATATCTAATACTATTTTATCTTTGACGGGCATCCAGGAGTAAGTAGGTTTTATTTCTTTGATAATCTCTTTATCATAAGAACCTTCTCTGTAGTAAAGATTTGACTTTTCGTCTTTAAGAACATTATATTCTCGTTGTGAATATTCCATTATATCACTTATTTAGATTTTTTATTTTTTCTGTTTTTCTTTCGTTGTTTAGGTTCTTTTGATTTAGAAGTATCAAAGCATTCGTTATTTGCTGGTTTCTTCTTAATAGGGAATTTTATGTCTATATTTTGAAAGAGTAAATGAGGTTCTTTAATACAATCATAACTACCTACAGAAATGTTGGTTTCGGTATGATATTTGTGTTCTTTAATATCGTTCATTTATTATAATATAGGTTTATTTTATAATGAGTTTAATCACACTAAAGAACGATAGTCAGCAGTCGCCCTGGAATTTTCGCAACTATTTTCGCGACCCTATTATTTTACCGCCTAAATCATCTGTATCTCTAAATTCCGCTGTTGTATATAAAGGTGAGGAAGTTGATACTGATGGTAATGATAATGGGGCTGTTATGATTGGTGATTTAGATAGTGGCTTAAATCCCGCATATAATTTTACTATACCACTTAATTCTAATGGAGGTTCAACATTTTCACCCATCGGTATTGCTTCAGCATTAACGAATACTATTAATGGATGTTTGGGGCAACCCGCTTGGGCTGATAATCTTAATGGGAGTGAAACTTTTAATGCTACTTTTGATGCTACTTCAAAGAAAATCATTCCTACATTAACGCAGAAAACTCTACCACCTTTTAGTGCCTTTACTAACCCTTTTGGAAATGCTAATTCTTTTTATTTTAATGCTACAACTTTAGTCGGTGGAGCAACTCGTATCACCCGCAACGGGAACGCTTATGCTCCTGCTCCTGGTGCTATTGAACCAATTCAATCTGCCGTATGGGGACAATCAGTTCCTCGTAATGGAGGTGTTATGTTATTTCAACTTAAACAGAATGCTTTAGGTCAATACTCACCAGGCACTTCAATTGCTCTTGGTATGACTTCTGTTGGTGGAGGGGATGAAGGTTCTTATGCTACTATTAATGCTACTGCTCCTATGGGTTGTTTAAGAGTTAGAACCTATGGTCCAGGAGGATTAACACCATCGCGCTGTGTTTTAGAAGTTAATGAGGGTGATTTAGAAACTGCTAATTACATTCAATTTGCTCCATCTATTACTGATTTAGACCCCGCTAATATCTACACATTTGCTTTTTACTTTGATGGTCCTTATTCGCTTGCCGTTAAGTATTCTACTAACTACGCTGTTGAGTATGCTAATCCTGCTAATGTATGGACTGAAGTTTATAGTATGAAAGGTCAAGCACCTCCTATTAGTATGCCTACATATTACGATAATTTATCTGTTATTGTTAGGGCTGAAAATACGAGTGAGGTTATTGATTGTTTTGGAACTCTATCTTCTCAAAGTGGTTATTGGGATTGGGAAAATGATGGTAATCTTACTGGGCGTAATGATGTATTAATGGAATTACAGCAAAGCGTCGCCTTTACAGATACATTAGAGGGAGTTTATCCCGCCCAATATCTTAAAAAAGAAATTAATATTCTTAATGATACAGAGGCAGATGATTTTGATTTACAGCAAACAGAGTGGGAATTAGGTCAAGATATTTATGAAACTCAATTAGGTAAATTAATTGGTTGGTCTAAAGGTGATAAAGCATCTTTACTTTTAGTTCCAGCAACCGCAGGACAATATCAAATATGGAATGCTTCTCCTGTTGGGACTGTATCAAATACTAATCTTTTACCGACCTTACATATCCAATTAACGAACTTCGGTATTGATAGTAAAAATGGCGCAGTTTCTAATAATGTAAAAGATATAGCCGTTATTCCCCAATTTACGGAAAACAAAGAGGATAAAACATCACTTCAACATTTATATTATCAATCGGGTTATGAGAACAGAATAAATCTTAATAATCTTCAGGAAATCACTTTAAATCAAATTGATTGTCGTCTTACTTACGATGATAATACAGAGGCAGATGCTTTAGAGGATTTTACCACTCTTATTATTAAGTTCCATAAAGGGAAAGAAGATTAATATTTACTCTATATATAATGGGACATAGGGAACGACTATCGTTAATGAAAGTGAGGGATTTGAAAAGAGAAATCTCAAAACAAAATATTAAAGGATATTCCAAGATGAAAAAAGCAGATGTAATATCTTTAATCATCAAAAATAAAAATAGGTTTAGTCATCTTTTTCCAAAAACAACTTCCTCTGGTGGAACTCAAACAGATAAACCGACTGCTAAACCTCCTGCTCCTGCTGTAGCAAAGAAAGCATTACAAGCGAAGCAGTCCGCAAAGAAGGTTATTAAACTGAAAAAGAAAATTACTCTTCCAGGAACTCCCAATACAAAGAAAAAAGAACCTCGTAAAAGAGTGTATAGGTTTAGGGTAGATGGTAAAGAATTTAAAAAGACAAATGATAGTTGGGCGAGAATAATTGAAAATCCTGGTGGATTACCTATAAAACAGCAACCTAAATTATGGAGTGCTTCTGCTAATCTAATGTATTCTAAATTAAGAACCAGAGGTCTATTAAAATTTAGTCATAATATTAAAACACAAGATAAAAAAGGAAAACCCTATCAACCTTTAATGTTGCTATAATATATATGACTTATCGTATAACTTCTTATACCAGAGCGAGAGCAAGAGCAATTGGCGTTTCAGTCAAAGTAGCCAAAAACCAGAAGAAAAAATTAGATGTATTTAGGGCTGGTAAAAAGGTCGCAACAATAGGAGCGCGAGGAATGGGTGATTATCCAACTTTCATAAGGACTAAAGGAAGGGAATTCGCTAATAAAAGAAGGAAAGCATATAAAAGCCGTATGGCGAAGAACAGAAAGATAGTGCGTTCTAATGGATGGTATGCGGATAAACTTCTTTGGTAATTTAAATTATTTGCGTTTATTTAGGCATTTTATTATATTATACTATATTATAACAAGATGGAAACCGAAAACTCACAGACCCTTCACCAATCACACCAGCAATACTGGAACTCACACCAACAACTCAAATACCCTAATATGAAAGAGTATTGTGAAGACCAACTTTTAGGTAAAGCAAAAGAACTATCTACTTTTGATATTATTAAAAAAGTAATGGGAACTCATATGCGTTGCTCCAGCGATAAATATGCTTGTCTTGATTATTTTAGCACTATCTATAAAGTTAAAGGAGAATGTAAAGCCCGCAGAAATACTCATAAAAAGTATTCTACAACTATGGTCGGGGAAAATAAAATTATTGAAGCAGAAAGGTTAAAGAAGAAAGGTTATGAAGTCATATTCTTTTTTAATTTTACTGATGGTTTATATTATTTCAAATATAGTAATTTTGATAATATTAGAAGTCATAAGAAAATAGGCGGAACATATCGCAGAGGATTACGAGAGATGAAAATGTATCGTTATATTAATGTCTATGATTTAATAAAAGTTGATGTAAATTGCCCTATTGATTATATAAAAACAAAGAGGAAAAAGAAGTCAAAGATAGGAGAGTTAATGGAAAAGAAAAATGTAAAAGTTTAGAGTAAGTTTTTTCCAACTTTTTATATATGTTTAGTATATAATGAGTTTTCAAAGTTTATTGCCTACGATTAATCCAAATCTTGACGAGATTGCGGAAGATAATGTCCCCCTACAACCTCCAAAGAAAAAACCCACTCCAGATGAAATTTTTATGGAAGTTTAAGCCACCAATAAAAAACATCGGCAGGCGAAGAAAGAAAAAGGTGAAGAAGAGGGTGAAGCCGAGAACCAATTAGTTTCTCCAACCCAAAATCAACGGCAGGCGGAAAGTCCTAATATAAAGGTTGAAATAGTGGATAAACAAGATAAAGAACAACGAGCCACAAAGAAAAAGTATCCTCATTTAGAAAAGGCGAGGGCTGTTGCTTCCGCTAATCGCAAAAGAAAAGCGGATGAAAAACGGGCTTTAAAAGAAAACCAAAAGATAGAAAAGTTAAGGGTCAAACAGGAAAAAGCAGAACTTCGTAAGGAGAAAAATAGACAACGGGCTTTGGAAAACTATCATAAGAAAAAGGACTTAAAGAGGATAAAAGAGATAAAAGAAGAAGAAGAAATTATCTCACCCCGAAGTATGAGTTCCGCTATGAATTACGATAAGTTCGCAGAATATATGAGTAAGTGGGAGAATAGTAAAAAGGAAAAAGTGGAAAAAATACCTTCAAAACCTATCCCCGTTCGCAAACCTCAATATATCCCCCGACCAGTTTCCCCTCCCCGAAGACCAGAACAACCAACCAACTATTTATCATTCTACAGAGAAAAGAAAAGTGTAAATGATTTGTTTAAATTATAATCTATATTATATATAAATGAGTTTAGAAATACTCCCTATTACCCCGCTTAAGGATACTGAAAAACTATCTTATCATCCACATCTACCTTCAGTAAAAAAGAACAGAGGATTTATCTTAAATTTAGTAGGAAGCACCGCATCTGGGAAGACAACATTAATTAACAATCTACTTTTAAATAAAAATTTCTGGGGTGGGACGAAGAATGCTTTTGATAGTGTTTATATATTTAGTCCTTCTATTTATATGGACGATAGTTGTCGTTTCTTAAAGGAACACTTTGATTGTTTTACTGCTTATGATGATGGAATTTTATCTTCTATTCTTTCTACGCAGGAAACTTATGATGTTAAAGATATGCCTCGTATATGTATAGTTATTGATGATAGTGTAGGTATGATTGGGAGGTCTTCAAAATTAAATCACTTCTTATCAAGATATAGACACTGGAATTGTAATGTTATAATGTCCGTTCAATCCTTTAAGGCAATTAGTCCAATAGGCAGAGCAAATGCTACTGATGTCTGTTTAATGAATGGGATTACAAATTCTAAAGAATGGGAGAAAATTTTGGAGGAATATGATAGTATGTATAAAGGTCAATTAACTTCTCTTTATAGGCAGGCAACCGCTCAACCTTATAATTTCCTTTATTTAAAGATGAGAGCAAATCCTCCAGAAGCATATCATAACTTTCAGCAGAAACTAAATTTTGGTGGCGCTCCCGATAAAGATGAGGATAAAATTTTAGAGGAAAAAATAAAATAGTGTTCTATTATATGAATGTATCTTCTACCCCTAATAATCCTGTATTACAATCCGCTTCTCCCTTTGAGTATTCTACAATTGCTCTGGGGATTTTACTTTTAGTTAGTGAAGTATTACCCTTCTTGAAATCCAAAGGCAACGGAATTACCGAAAAAATTGTATGTCTATTAAGAGGTAGTGAATGTGTCGCTAAAAAGGTCGCAGATACTTTAGAAACAAAGGAGGAACAATTACCATCTGTTTAAATTTCTTTTTATTTATTATATATTATCTAATTATATAATGAGTTCAACTTACAGAAATCGTTTCTCTTCATTTGCGGGGACATCTGCGGAAAATCAAACTTCTTACGATAGATATTTACAAAAGAAACAATCTGCTATTAATAGTAATAAAACCTCTATTGCTTCAGCCAAAGAATTAGCAACTCAACATCTTACGGGTGAGTTTATTAAAGGCGCTTCTGTTGAGGGTGCTGTTCGTCTATTGAAACCGACTGTTAAAGCGGGATTAGATTATCTTGATAGGGGAGGTGTTAAAGGTGGTGCGCGATTATCTAATTGGGTTGATAGAAAAATGGGTATGGGTAAATTTCAACCAAGAGAAGGAGTGGGTATTGATAATAAACCTAATACTGGTGTTGAAGGTCTTGAGGATGCTGATGTGCCTACAGTCAGGACTGGTGGTGATTATTCTGTTATTGATAATTACGAAGCACCAGAAAGCAACGGTCTTGTTGATAGTGCTAATTCTGTTCCTACCAGAGATGTTGTAAGACCTCAAGCCAGAATGGGTGAAACAAAAGAAGATACTGGGGATATGGGTGTGGAAATGGGTGATAATCCTTCTGCCTCTTCCGCCGCCCGAAGTGTGCGAAATGCTCGTCCTGAATTAGATGGTCTTGGTGATGAAATGGCTACGGAAAGTGCGGATGCTGGGGTTTCTACGGCTATTGATGAAGGTGCTACTGTCGGGCTTGAAACTGCTGGGGCGGCGTTAGATGCGACTGGTGTCGGTGCTGTTATAGGAGTTCCTTTACAAATTGCGGGTGCTGTTCTTGAAGGTGGTGCTATTTACGAAGCAGGAAAAAGTATCGTTGATTGGTTTAAACAGGATGTTCTTGGTGATAAAGCACCCCTCGCTCTTGGTAAGATGGCTTCTATTCCAAAATCATTTTCTACCTTAACATCTTCGGGTTTAGGTGCTACTCCTACGATGGATACTACTATGGATGCCCCTTCTGGTGGAGGTAGTTGGTGAATGCGTATTCTTATGACTTCACACCTATAATGGTAATAATGCGTTTTATTTAGCAAAAACTAATATATTGTTATATTATAATATATGAGTATAACTAACTCAAATGATTTTTTACCGAGCGGTATATTAAGTATGCCTAAAAAGAAGGGACGTCCCAAAAAAGCACCGAAAACAAAATTTAACCTCAAGACATTTTACAAGAAAAAACCATTTGGTAATGAAGACCAATACGGCGAACCTATAAAAACTAAACTCTCCAAAGATGCCTCTAAATACCTCGCTAAAAACTGGTTCAATATTAGTCCATTCAATTCAAAATTAATGAGGGCTGGTTTAGTAAAAGATAAATTGGTATATAATCCATATACTAAAAGAACAAAAAGAATAGGCGGTTATGAAGAAACATATGGTAATTATGAAACACAAGAAAACGCAAAAGAGTTCCTGGTTGCTTCTGGTAATTTCGGTCCCAGCGATGTTAGGGAAGGTTATGAACTCGTTAATAGAAATGGTGTATTATCTGTAGTCCCTTCCATAGCACTTCCAACCCATTATTTTGGACACCATTTCACCAACGCTGGATATAGTGGTATAGGTCAATTAAAAGAAGTATCTAAAACTAATACATTAGGATACAAAGTAATTAAATTAGAAAATAAACCAGATTTTAGAAATCCTGCTTTAGGATTTGTTGATAAATTTAAAAGACCTTTAAGTATTAGTGAATTAGATGTAGCAATAGCGTCTGGTAAAAAATATAGCGATAATGGTCCTGGTGGTGATTTTGGTAGGGGTGTTATTAAAAGGAGTTTAAAACCCGCTGGTCAAAGAATTACTGATACAACTGGTATGTCTTGGTGGGGTAATCAGCCCTGGAAAGCAACAGGCGGTTCTTTTGTAAAAGAGGATTATACTTATATTGAATCAGTTCCAGAAAAATATTCTACAACTCCCAGAGCATTTACTCCTGTTGTTTTGGCTCAATTGCTTTTTGAATATATTAGAAAAGAAACCACAGATATTACTGATACTAATCTTTTAGAAACTGGTTTCTCTAATAAAAATGCTTACAAAGTATCTATTAAATTTACAACGACTAATGATGGTGATGGCTCTCCTGGAACTAACTTTTTTGGTAAGAGAGCGTTTAAATGGATGCCCTATCAAAATTTCGCCAGATTTAAAAAATATGTTATGAAAGCAGTTGCTCGTCTTGATAAACAATTACAATCCAGTCCTGATGCTGGTGAAGAGGGTGATGAGGATATTCCTGATACTTTTCTTGAGGCGAATAGAATTAAGTTTATTACTATTGCTATTATTCCTGAAGTAATGGTTGGTTCTTGTAATGCGACATCTTATAGTTCTACGATTATAAGTAATGTTAAAGTTATATCTTATCGTTCTACTGGTAATAATTGTTTATTTACATCTATAACTAAACAGAATTGTATGCGGAAAAAGTCATATCCAAAAGGTAATGAGGTTCGGGTAATGTTAGGTATTGAAAGAGGTGTTCCTGTTGGTGTAGAACATCTTGACGCTCTTGCTGATATATATGGGGTCAATATTAAATGCTATATTATTGATAATGATAAATGTGATGAATTGGCTGTTGGGTTCTGTGATAAAAATGATGAGGTCGCAGAAATATTATTACATCTCGGTCATTATTACCATATCGTTCATAAAGATTGGGTGGGTCGTAAAGTTAAATGTAAAAGGTGTAATTGTCCCATTATTGTTAGTAATCTTCAAAAACATATATGTAATGAAGGGAATGTGACTTTCGTTAATAGGTATGTTATGAAAGATAGAATGGGTAAGTCAAAGATGCGGAAATATGTAGATGAATTTGATGGTGCTAAATTAAGTAAGAAAAAGAATGGCGATAATAAAGAAAAGAGTATAGAAAATTATCCAATTCATAATTTAGTATATGACTTTGAAACTTTCGCTTGTTCTAAAAATGGTAATTCATTAGTTTATGCTTCAGGAGTATATTATGTTGAAGAGGATAAGTATTTCCAGTTTTACGGCAAAAATGCTCTTAAAAATACTATGGACTTTATTTGGAAAATGAATGATGAGTTTAATATAGGTTTCAATCTTATATCTTATAACGGGGCTGGATTTGACCATTACTTTATCTATCATTATTTATTAGAACAGAAATATAAATTTGATAGTCCCCCGTTAATAAATGGTGGTCGTATTTTATGTATGTCGTTTTGGAAAAATAGAACATTTGATTTATTTTTATTCGCTTGTCCTAATTCATTAGATAGTTTATTAAAAGGTTTTAAAGTAAAAGAAATAGCCAAAGGTGTATTCCCACATCTATATCCTAAAAAATGGGCTGATGTAAAATTTAAAGGTCATATGGCTCGCAACTATTATCCAAAGCGTATGTTAATGAAAGTTGATGACCCTAAATGTGAATGGGCTGTAATTCCAGAGTTCTTTGACTTTAAAAAAGAATGTCTTACATATTTAAGGAGTGATGTATTAGGTTTATATGCTGTCTATGAAAAAATGCGAAAAGAATTATTAAATATAACTGGAGTTGATTTCCGTTCATATTTAACTATATCGCAGATGTCTTATGATTTTAATTGTTCCCTAATGAATAAAGATGATACAGCAGAACTTCCTCAAGATAGGGCTGTATATGATATGATAGATAAAACTATATATGGAGGCAGAACAACTCCAATTAAATTACGATTTAGTAATGAGTATCTTAAGAATAGATTTATTAAATGTAAAGGCAATCAATCTAAACTCAAAAAATTAATTAAAAAGATTGTTAAAAAACGCAAAGAGTTTGAAAGTCGTATTGAGGCAGGCGAGGATTGGGACGAATTAGTTTATGAATATAAGAAATGGGAGTATCTTATTCCTTTTGATGTTAAGAGTTTATATCCTACAACATATAGTAAGCCATTTCCAGCGGGTAAAGGTAAAATGATGACTGGTGATGAGTTCTGGGCTAATCGTCATATGTTAATGTCGCAAAAAGGTAATGTATATAAAAGAATGTATTTAGATACTAATCGTAAATTAAAATATGAAAAAGGGACTTATGCTTGGGGTATTTATGAAGTAGATATTATTAATATTCCAAAACATATAGTTCCTTTACTCCCACAGAAAGACGAAATAACAGAGGGAACTGTCTGGGATTTAAAACCCCGTAAAAGTCAAATGTATAATACTATTGATTTAGAAGAGGCGGAAAGGGTAGGTTATAAATTCGTTATTAAAAGAGCATTCGTTTATAAAATGGCGAAATGTCTATTAAATGATTTCGTCCAAAAAGTATATGCTATTAAAAAAGAGCAAGATATGTTTAAAAATAGTGATGACCCCGCATTAAAAGCAAAATATAATCCAGCAAAAAGAATGACTATTAAAATTATGTTGAATTCTTTATATGGTAAAATGATACAGCGTCCAGTATTAGAAAGTAGTGTTATAATTGATAGTTTTGAAAGTTCAGTTGATTTCCATAAAAAATATGATTGGAGTGGTTTTGAATTAGTTGGTGATGATAAAATTTTAATGACTGGTTTAATTAAAGATTTTGAGGGTGTCTGTAGTAAGCCCGTTCAGGTTGGTAGTTTTATCCTCTCATATAGTAGGGTAATTATGAGAGAGTATATGGATATGGTAGATGAATATCGTTGGATTGATAATGTTAAATCTATGAAAAGGTCATTTTATTATACCGATACGGATTGTATATGGATTAGTTCTTTTCAAAGGTATTTATTAGCACATCGTATAGGTGAAGAACTGGGTGATGTTGAAGATGAATTAGAAGGTGGTATTTGTTATGATACATATTTTATTTGTCCTAAAGTTTATTTAGCATCTTACTATATTGATTATGGTGATAAGGTCGTTAAGAAAACTAAAATGCGAGCAAAGGGACATCCGTCTTATTGTTTAAAGCCAGAATATTTTAAAACCTGTTGGGAAGAAGGTTCTGTAAAAACTGATGAGTTTATGATGTTAAAAAAGTTAAGGTTTAAACTCACAAACAAAGAAAAAGAAGAAGGGCATACAGAAATATCAATTAGGAAGTTGGATTGTCGTCGTCGCTTAAATCGGGACACTTGGAATGGACGGACGAAGTTGGTAAATGGGGATACTTATCCTTTGGGATTTTTTGATTTACAGGAACAAAATCAGTTGGATTTATTCCAGGAAGAGGTTGAGAGTGAGGAAGAGGAGATTTCGTTGGGACAATTGACCGATACGCCAACTTAAGAGTATCTTTGTTTTCCTTCCCAGTAATTAAACTATCATAACATCTCCATTCAAATTCTCTTTCTTTTAGCCAACATTTTCTATGTGCTTTGCGATTAGGGTGGTCTTTTGATTTAGAAAATTTTTTAATTGTTTTCTCACAATAAATACACTTCGTTCGTTTCGGTTTATTTTTATTATCCATTATGTATATATGATAGATAATAAAATCAAAAAAGAATTGTTGAAAAAACAAAAGCGTCGGGAATATATGAGAAATTATTATAGGAGGAAGAAAGAAGGTAAGGTTAAACCCCGTATCCCAAAAGAACCTTCTAAATTTAGTATGAAGCGAGGAGAGTTTATTGTTTCTTTCCAATAAGTTTGCCGTATTCCATTTTAAATCTTTTTGATGGGTTAGATTGTTCTCTTCTTATTTGCTTGATGTCTGGTTTGTTATGTAGAGGATTAGGTTTTTTAAATCTAACTAATGTTTTGGTTTTTGTCTTTTTTACATAGAACGGCATATATAGTATGATAATAAAAAAAATTTATTATGATACAGATATTTTACATTTTTATTTATTTTTTTTTTTTTT
>Ga0233412_10000702_pt1 | contig 18811 bp, 15 predicted proteins | sample Na_anoxic_4_MG_FD_180667 | JGI IMG/M metagenome (GOLD analysis project Ga0233412, IMG submission 180667) | Seawater microbial communities from Saanich Inlet, British Columbia, Canada - Na_anoxic_4_MG | ecosystem: Environmental > Aquatic > Marine > Inlet | place: Canada: British Columbia...
TGTTGACCTTGCTCGCTGGTCTGTTCACCGGCTTGCTCGCCTTGCTCGCCTGCTTGCTCGCCTTGCTCGCCTGCTTGCTCGCCTTGCTCGCCTGCTTGCTCGCCTTGCTCGCCTGCTTGCTCGCCTTGCTCGCCTGCTTGCTCGCTGGTCTGTTCACCGGCTTGCTCGCCTTGCTCATTCATGTCCGCTTTTTGGCTTTCCTCAAACTCTTTTAAAGCACGTTCAAAAGACTTTTGAGCTTGAGCAAGTTCTTCAGCTTTAGCATGCACAGCAGTACTTTCGTCTAGTGCTTTCACAACGCTTCGCTTGTAGTGTTCGCCTTGTTCGCCAGTACCCACCAACGCATAGTGAGCAAACGTGTAGGGGAACTCATTTGAACCGTTACCGTACACAAGATCATATATTGCTTTATCTCTACCCATTAAAGTCAGCATTTTCGCTTTTTTCACTTTCTTGGCCCCAGATTACAGGGAAGCCATTTTTTGATTCATGTTTTTGTGATTTTTAAGCATATCGCTTGCAGATTGACTAGCTACAATCGTCGGGTAAGGATATGGAGTTCTTGGGTCGTTAGTTTTAACTATGCACAGCGTCTGCTCAATGCAGTGCTTTACTCTGAGTGAGTCTGCATGATCGAGATAGGCTAGGTGCATTGACCACAAATCCGCCACATTCACTTTGTCTCGACCATGAATTGCCGCCCATGCCGCTACAACTTTGAACATTTGAATAGTTTTACGTTGTCGAGTTCTTTGCATAATCACTTCTAGCTCAGAATGTTCTAAAATCTGCTTAATCGCTTTGCAAACGGGAGTAGCAAAGCCCTTTTTCATATCAAGCATAAGCGAGTTAAAAGCATGTTCAGCAGCTCCCCTAAACCACTCAATCTGAGACTTACTGAATTTGTCAGTAACCGTAGTATTTGTCAGTTTAGAAAATGACTTTAGCATATCGAGTGGTGCTATATCACTCATGTTCACACAGATAGAAAACCTGTCTGCCATAGCCGGATCTTCTATCTCATAGTTTCTTGTAGCAATCAAGCACTCAAGATTATTTAACGTATGACGCTGCCCACCATTGTAAATCTCTCTCTCGGCGAGGATTGAAAGCATAGCGTGGTGGATTGCTTCTGAAGCCTTTTCAATCTCGTCACAGAATAGAACATTGGTAGCTACATTCGCTTGACTTAGATCACGTTTATACACGTTACTGTCCATCGCTTGCATATCTACACTGCCAAGTACTTCTTCAGTTGGAGTATGCTCTGAGAACTGAATAAATGTTGTTTTAGCACCACTCAGAAGCTGTCCCATGAAACGTGCAAGCATTGACTTACCTGTACCCGCACTGCCGGTGAGCATGACATTTTGCTTTGCGACAATACCCGCAAGTGAAGCGATTCCTGCTAGAATCATATCGTCACCAACAAAGTTTGCTTGTAACAGTTTCACAAAGTCTTGGAACGACAAAAAGTCTTTTGAGTCTACCCAAATAGGACATATCTCATTAACGTCATATTTTGCGTTCTCTGAAACTTTCGAGCTTTGTTTTAGTTCAGAGTTGTACTTTTCTGGAATTGTGGTTTTAGGCTCAATTTTAGGCTCTACAGCAACGTCAAGAAAATGCTCAATGCAATTAGCATACGCATCCTCTTGGGCAGCTTCTTGAGCTTGTGGTGCTTGTGGTGCTTGTGGTGCTTGTGGTGCTTGTGGTGCTTGTGGTGCTTGTGGTGCTTGTGGTGCTTGTGGTTCAACAGCTTGTGCAGCGTTCATTAGAGTGTTTAGTAAGTTCATTTTGGATACCTTTTGTAAGTGTAAGTGTTAGGTTATTTGAGTGTTTTATGGATTAGATTATATTCGATTAGTGTGGAGTCTTCACTCTTGTTCATGTTTGAGTAGCCTTGCAGTCTCTTATGCAAGTCTTCAGTCACTACAGCGAAACTGTTATCAGATAGCACCTTAAATGCGTTCTGATAGGCAACGTCTACTTGGAATAGCTGAACACAGTCAGCTACACTCACAGGCTCATTAAACAGCTTTTCAGTTATCTGAATAAATGGGATATTTTTATCCGGAGAGCTTAAAACTTGGTGTCTTAAAATCTCAAAATCTTCGTTATCGACATTCAGAACTACATATTGATCTGGCTTGCGAGTCAAAAATGCTTGACCTTGCTGAGTCAAAACATAACCCGATTCTTTGATCTTGTCTTCTTGACGTTTCTTGACACGTTCCCATTCCGCTTTGACTTCCTCAACTTGCTTCTCAAGAGTATCAGAGGCGAGATTCAAAGATTTTTTGAGCCGGCTAATTGTGTCGACAATATTATTTATTTTATCGACCTCGCCAGCTTTGTAGTCCCTAGCTGATTTTGCTTTATCGAGTAGTTTTTTGACTTGCTCTGCTAGGTCAAGTTCAACAAGAGCTTGTGGTTGATCTGCTCTATAAACGTGCTGTCCACATTTAACTGCAACGTCTATAAAATAGTCAATGATTGACAGTGCTAAAACCGATTCGCATAAATACGTCTGTTTCGACAATACTCTATGCTCGAACGACTGATTCAGCACTCGCCACGCATTACCCCACATCGTCGAATTAATCTGGCCTTGAGCGTTGTCAAACGCTCTTTCAATCGTCATTTTATTCTCAGTATCTAGCCCTTGTTCGCTTATGTATTCGATATGAGTTATCTGTTCAGTTTGAGAGTCAAAATACACGTTAACTGAACACTTTTGCTCGCTCAGATTTTCTGATTTTTTATCAGTCTGAACGCTTCCAAGATGAATGTGAAACGTGTTATACGAATCACTTACTCTCATTGATTCGTTACGAACAGTTACAGTGCGATCATTAAATGCCCGACTTAACGAGCGTTCGGCTTGTTTAATCGTATTTGATCTGCTTGTCTCCAGGCTCGGTAAAAAATACTTACCCGCTGGATAGTCCTGCAGGCTATTCACAACATCATTGAATCGAGTCAAACTGCAACCGGATACAAATGAACCGCCGACGACGACAGGTGTATCGAGATACTCTGAGAGAGCAGATTCAGTCCCACTGTGCGTGAGAGTGTATAGGTTATTTTTAAAAATATGATTGACGTTAGTTTCGTCTATCAGCCTGCAGGTCTGATCAGTAGTTGATAGTGGCCGCGCATACGCTAGAACAGCGGCACGCAAAGCATGAATATTTTTGTTTGTAAGCATTTTCGCTACTCCAAAAATCTAGTTGTTGTGAGAATGACTTCTGACAGTCACGTTACAGTTTTAGCTCTATATGCACTGAGAGTCAATAAGAGTTTAAAAAAAGTGCAGGTGTTCAGGTGACCAACCAGCCGGATAAGCCGTACCTCAAAAAATCTAGTGTATATATAAGGTCAAAAATGACCAAAAATGCACACTGCCTAAGAAAGCCGTATTTTGCGTTTTAAGGCACGTTTACAAAAAACGTACGGTGACCGATGGTATGTACGAGCGTCTGACCGTACATGGGATTCTATGTCTTTTTTACAAGTGTGCATTTTGGCAGGTATTTAAGGCGATATACACCATGTAAGTGCCTAAAATACTTGTGGAAACTTTTTTTTGCAATACAGAAACTTGTTTTTACAGCGAAAACTACTTTTGGTTTTGCGAAAACTAGTTTCGGAAATGCAAAAAAAGGTTTCCTAGATAGGTTATCCGGCTTGAAAGTGCAGGTCATTCAGAAAAAGTGAATCGAAGGTTCGGGATAAAAGAATGAATCGAAAGTGCAGGTCATTCAGAAAAAGTGAATCGAAGGTTCGGGATAAAAGAATGAATCGAAAGTGCAGGTCATTCAGAAAAAGTGAATCGAAGGTTCGGGATAAAAGAACGAATCGAAAGTGCAGGCCCAGCGACCCCGACCCCTTCGTATTCTTCGCAATTGCCCTCGCCCTCGCCCTTATCTCCCCTCGTCAGGAGCGTGTTGTATGATTCCTGCAGTGTGAGCGACTTGGTGTTGAGGGTCTGCTTCGAGGAAAGATTGAAGTCCTCTAAAGAGGTTCATGGAAGTGAGATCATTTAAGTATAGGATGATACTACATGATCCGCATCGTACAATCCAGTTTCCTGTTTTCGCCACACTCATACGAGCGTTCGCACCCACACATATGGGACAGATACAAATGAACTTGTCTTGTGCTTTCAATGTTGGTTGCGGAATAGGGTATCCATCGTCACCAATGATTACTGTTGAGGGTAATGGATTTTCTTTTTTTCTAGGCATCATGTTTTTCCTATATATGATAATAATAGTCATTTTAGTTGCATATTACGGCTTAGGTGTTTATTTGTCAATGTACGGAATAACTATTTTCACGAAAGTGAGGTTGCATGGCAGATTCTGAAAGTCAGAAGGACATTGAGAATGTAAAGGGAGAAGTCCTTGAAACCGAAGACCTTATTGGGTCAACTGAGTCAGACACAGAAGAAGACGAAGAAGGCACTGAAATAAGTGACAAAAATGAAGACAAAGACCCCACAGATTTAGGGGAAGACATCACTGCGGATGAGTTAGGTATAGACCTTGATTCTTTAAAGTTACACTCACCTAATATTTTAGGTAAAGCGAAGCCGAAGCCCTCGCTTACAGCCAACCAAGATAAAAAGCCTGTGGGTAGACCTGCAAAAGAGGATGAGGGTCTATTTGCTTGGTGTGAGCAGTTCTCTTATACCCCTGGAGTAGAGTATCTGAAATTGCACAGGCTTTACCCGAAAACGTGGGAAGGTTTGTCGATTGGTGGTTTCATTGAAGAAGTATATGAACCGATTGATGAACATTGGCTAATTAGTCGTTGGGGTGGCGGTTCTTATCAAATAGAAGCCTACCAACGAGATACCACAGGTCGTAGTCGAAAAGTTCAAGTTAAGCATGCAGAAATCAGTGGGTTACCTAAATCCTTCATGGGTTCAGACGATATGCCACACCCACTTCCTGCTTCAAGAATGTCAAAATCAGTTTCAAGTAGAAGGAGTTCTGATGTGTTAAGACGAAGAATGGGATTGGGGAAGTTTAGAAATAGAGATCACGAGTATGACGATTATGAAGACGATAATGATGTAGAGAACATTCCACGTTCTCGCTCTCGCCCGATGCACAATATAGATAAACCTTTGACGGATGCTTCTACGCTCTACAAGGTAATGCAAGATTCGAAAAAGACAGATAACGATGCACTGGGTGTTCTTCGAGAAGCCCAAAAGGATGTGCATACTCAAATGCAAGTCACTGCTCAACAGCAGGCAGACATGTATAAGACGCTTCTCAATCAACAAAAAGAAGAGATGCGTAGAGTCCGAGAAGAAAGTCAAAGAGCGGCAGAAAGCAGTTCAGCACCTTTCAAGGAAATGTTGCAGTTCATGTCTGTGCAAGGCAATGATTCTAGCAGCCGCAGTAATCTAGATGCTTTACGACAAGCCCATGATACTGCAATTCAGTCTCTATCTAGAGAACACTCCACGCACATAGACGATTTAAGGAAAGTCACTGAACAACGACAATCTGAGTTGATGGATGAGTTGAATCGTTCCAGAACTTCCTATACTCAAGAAGTGGAGCGTGTGCGGCAAGACTATCTTTCTAAAGAGCAATCTTCTAAAGACGATGCTTTTCGTAATTTTCAGACACAATTACAGTTGATCCAAACTCAAAGCTCAGAATTGCGAGAAAGGCATCGTGATGAGTTATCGTCAGTTACTCGTGAAAAGAATGAGACTATAACGCAACTGCGACAAGATGCATCTGAGCTTCGTACTCAGATAAACTCAAAAGACCACGAGTACCGAATGTCGCTTCTGGAACGAGAGAATCTTTTAAAGACCGATTTCAATACAAGAGAAAGAACTTTACAAGACCGAATCACGAAACTTGAAAATGGATCTTCTAAAACTTTGTTGGAAGAACGTCAAAGGCTAAAAGAAGAGTTTGAAGAGAAGTACGATACAAAGCTTGAAGCGATGAAGTCATCATATGATGCCCGAATGGAGTCTTTGCGTGAGACTACAGAAACGAAAGTGACTTCTGCAGAGAAAGAAGCTAAGTCGTCTGTTGATGTTGCGAAAAAAGAGATCCGTTCACAATATGAGTCTCAAGTGGCTAAGTTAGAAGTTACGATAGACTCATTGAAGAACGAGTACCAAGTCAAAGAGCAACTTTCCCTTGAACGGTCAAAGTTAGAGCAACAGTCTGCGCAAAAAGAGCGTGAAAATCAGCGTTTGATTTTGGAAAGCACTGCACAATCTCGTGAAGCTCTTGCAGAAATGTCACGTAAGCAACTAGAATCTAAAGTTCGAGAACTAGGTAAAGATTTAGATTATGTAAAAAAGGAGCGAGATTCTATTGCAGGTCAGGTTGTTCCAAGTTCCAATGACCCTTTCGAACAACTTGAAAAGCTTGAAGCAATTAAAGATCGCTTGAAGAAGCATGGGTTTATAGACTCCAAGAGCGATGAGAGTGACGACGACACTGAGCCAAAAGAGGAAAAACCAAAAGACTTGTTTGGTAAAATCTTACACTATGGACCACAGATTGTAGGACCCATTCTCCAGAGAGTGGATGCGGCAACGGCAGTTGCTCAACAAGCAGTTTCTCAACAACAAACTCAAGAAACCTTAAAGTCTAAAGAGCAAATGGTAGAGCAGCAAAGGCTTATTGTTCAAGAACAACAAGCTGCCGCCCAACGAGAAATGCAGTTGCGTGAGCGTAGAGAAATGTTAATGCAGCGTAGAATGGAGAGAGAACAAGAAAGTCAAATGCTCCAAGAGAGGCAACAAGTGGCAGAGCAACTAGAGATACAAAGAGCAGCTCATGAGGAAGTCATTGTCTCGCCACCTCAAGAATACGTTGGAGTTCCGTTAGAAAATGAGGTACAAGAGTCTCCGAGTTTTGAAAATCTTGAGCATGTTCAGCAGGAACCCATTCCGCCTGCGGAGGTAAATGAAATGCAAGACACACCGTCTAATGAAAGCTATGCTAAATTAGCAGAGTACCTTTCCGACTCTTTGTCCCAGAAGAAAACGGCAAACACTATGGTTAGTGAGTTAAAAATGGCAAAAATGATGGGGATGTTTAGTCAAGAAGTCCTTGACAATGTACTTTCTGGAGATTTCGACACACTTGTACTTACTTTAAGCGGGATTCGTTCCGACTTACGTTCACCTAAATCCCGTATCGCTTTGAAATCAGTGATGGAAGGACTAAAGAAATAAAATGTCAAAGCCTCAAGCACCCAAGCCCGCATGGTCACCGGGAGACATAAGCTCACAGCCGCTGTCTTCGCCTTTACGTATAGAAGACGTTTCACCGTTTGTAGATCCTCTAGCCCCCCCAATAATTGGGGCAGCATCTCAAGGAGAAGGGTCTGTGCTTTGTGACAGTTGTGACAAATGTTGGAAGATGAAAATTGCAGGCAGTTTCCAAAATACAAAAGCAGATGGGTCAGATTTCCTATTGACTGAGCGGTTCTGTGTGTTTAATGATTCATTGATTGCTCTTGCAGAGCGTACAATTCGAGAGTGTTCTCGTTTTACTCCAAAAAAGGACAGTAAATAATGTCAGAAACAAACTTAATGTTGAGCGAATCTTTAAATGAGTTAAGTAAGTTAATTGAGTTAATGGAAGAAGATGCAGAGAACCTTACTTCTCAGCAAGCAATTGGTGATTACATTGCTCCAATACTAGGGAGTTTACTTGCAGAAATTGAAGCAAACCGTCAGTACGTCTTACAGGCAGCAGATCGTGCTAATCTTGCAATATTGATGAACGAAAAGACTTTCCTCGGAGAGATTTTAACAAGTATTGCAGAACACTTCGCTACAGTTATTGAAGAACTTCCACAAGACACTGACCCAGATTCGAAACTTGGAGTTGCGGCAATTGAAATCCAAGATTTACTTGCAACGTGGATGTCTTTCGACATTGAAGAAGATTTCGAAGATGAGGAAGATGAGGAAGATGAGGAAGATGAGGAAGATGTGGAAGACGTGGGGTATGAGGGCGTTGGGGGCGAAGAAGATGCGTATCATGCACAGTTGGTAGAAGAAGAGTACAATGAGGCAATAGGACATGCGTCAGATTATTTGGAAGAAGATAACGCAGGCGATGCCCAAGAGGCTACTTCTTTAGATGTGGAGGTCACCAATGCCCAGTCTTAAAAGTCTCGTTTCAGAAGTGAAAGACCCTAACGATTATGACGGGGTAGTGCTTATTTGCACAAAAGGCAACCAAATTGCAAACTTAGGGTTTACTGGTAAACTTCCACAAGGTATAGATCAGAAAGTCTTTTTATACAGACTTTTACAGGAAGCCCAATATGCACTTACTTTCTCCGAAAATGGTCCAGAAGAAATCAAGCCCGGTGAGTCTCCCAAAAAGAGCAACCTTATTAAGCATTGATCCGGGATTTCGTTACTTTGGGTATGCTATATTAAGTGAAAAAGAATTACTTTATGCGAACATATCCAAAACGAAATCTGAAGATTGGGATAAGTGGTCCAATCAGCCACCTCTATTTCTAAATATTGCAGAACTTGCATTAAACTATGAGTGGGCTGAGAAAAAAGCGATTATTGAGTTTCCTAAAGTCCATAGGGATACTCCAAATCCAGAAGCAATTGTTAAACTAGCTGCGGCAAGTGGAGCGTATACTGCCATTCTCCAAGCTGCAGGGTTTCAGGTAGAATGGGTAGAGCCAAGAGCATGGAAAGGCACAGTTCCTAAAGATATTATGTGTAAACGAATACTTGCCAAATTGAACAAAATTGAGTACAATCGGATTGAAAATCCCAAAGATCACAATATTATTGATGCAGTAGGTATTGGTTTATGGAAGATAAGAAAAAAACGAAAACGAATGTAGTCTCTAACATTTGGAAAAATTGGTGTAGTCTAGAGGCGACTCAAAGAACTGAAGTTGCAGAAAAACTAGGACCTTTAGGGCATATGTTATCCATTGCCGCAAATGTACATCAGCTTGCCACAAACCCTGAAGCGTTGAGTGGAGATCCGCAAAACCAAAACAATCAAAATGAAAATTCGTCTTCTCAATCAAATGATGATACAGAAGAAGAGTTTATTGATGTGGAATATGAGGAAGTGCCATGATTGCATCTTGTTGGGATTGGCCAAGTTTAAAGTACGTTTACTTTATCGTAAAAAACAAGTCACTAGATGCTGGAGGATGGGGTCCGGCGAAAGGAATAGAAGGAAAGTCTGTAGATGGGATGAGGTCTACAGAGTCTATTGCTTTTGATGATTGTTTACCTACTTTGCCTTTAGAAAGTCTGTATGTAGGTACAGGTGACTTTTGCATAGGTGAAATTTATGAAAAAAGAGACAATGATCCTAGAGGAAATGCGGATTTAGCTCAGTTAAAAAGGAACAATGATCCTCAGAGTGCTAAAGTTTTAGACTTATTGAACGGTAGTTCGGATTCAGTGCTGGGATCTACAAGAGATTCTGCTATAAGAGAAAACCCTCCAGAAGGGAAACAGAGTGGAAGTAGACCTCCTGCGATTTGGAATAGCCTTATTCCTATGCTAGCGTCTTTAAGCTCCGGATATGCGGTGTATAAAGGCTTGCAGAATTTGTCGAAAGGTAACCTTGATGCGAAACACTTGCTCTTTGCGTGGGGTGCAGGGTTGGCAATTGGGATAACTGTAGGTCAAGAAGCTGCAAGAGCAACATACTTTTCCAAAGAAGATGGAGATTAGATAATGAGAAGGTTCAATCCAACAAAAGCAGATTTGTCAGAACATCCACCTACACCCGAAAATCTATTACGAGGTTTTCAAGGTAGACCTGTGAGAAAGTCCACAGGTGCAATACTCCCTGTAGATTCTCTGCAAAATGCACAGTTGTTAGGGAGAAGTGATGTTATTTTCTACCTAAGCGATAAGCGTGACCCCAAAGACTCTAAAGGCGAGGGTCAGCAAGGGTATATGAAAAGGTTCTATCACGACCAAAACCCTGAGTCTTACCTTTATGTGATTAGTCAGACCGGGGATATTGATTCTTTCCAGTCAGACCTTATCGCAAAAAGTAGAGCGACTGCTCAGAAGTTACGCAAAAGCTCTAAAGAATTGTATCCTACAGGGCCACTTCCAGACAAGGTTGTGGAACTCGCAGACTTAGAAAAAGTAGATTTGTCTATAGGTAAGCAAGAATATGAGTTGAACTTTGTCGGCTATAAGCTGTATGTTTGGGGAAACATGAAGACTTTAATGGCTTTGCCGATTTCAAATGGTCAAATAACGGACTCTTGTATTTACATTTGGTGTTCCAACCATACAAAAGTCAATTGGCGAGGAATTATAGATTGATTACACAAACGAAAAAAGTAGCACAAGTCGGACTGACTCCTGTCAGATGTGCAAGTTGTAATATGTTAATTTGTACAGCTTCTTCTGGAAGTGTGATTTCTGTGGTTTGTGGTCGTTGTAAGACGCATAACATAATTGAAGTAATCCCTAAAAATAAATTTGCAGTCCCTAAAAGTGCTGTGTAAATTGGGAGTTGCTATATTATTTAATGCAATGAGACCAGTTAGAGTCCAATTATCAAGCTAGAGGCCATGTAGAGTCCAAAATCGGTGATCCTTATGCGATCTATGTTGGCGATAGCTCGACCAAACCCATCCCCAAAGAAAAGGAGTGCAGGTATGCTTAAACGTATCCCTTCACGATCTTCTTCTAAGAAGGCGACTTCTCGTAAGAGTACTCGTTCTTCTAGGAGTTCCAGATCCAATGGCAGCAATATGTCTCTACGTGAGGCTTTAGCGGCTCGACAAAATTCTAAATCTCGCAAGAACCCTTCAAAAGGCAAAATGTCCCTACGTCAAGTACTCGCTGCTCGATCAAATGGGGGGGTTGCTGCACGTCGTGGTGAACTCAGTTCTGAGATTGCAGAATTAAGTCAAAAGTATCGACAGAAGCAAAGAGCATTTGCTTCAAACCCATCTGAGACAAATCGCAGACTTGTTGAGTATTATAGAAGTATGCTCCAAAATGCGAAAGACGGATTGAAGAAAATGTCATCTTCAATGAAGGGTGGTACTCGCAAACCTACAAAAAAGAGAAAAACAACTTCACGTAAGTCAACTGCAAAGAAGTCAACTTCACGTAAGTCAACAGCAAAGAAGTCAACTTCACGTAAGACAAAGAGTGGTGTGGCAAACACAACTGCTTCTTATAAGCGTCTTCGTAAGAGTGGTACTAAGTCGAAGTTTACTCGTGCCTTTAACTCAGCGTTCAAAAAAGCAAAGCGTTCAGGTAAGAGTGTAACTTCAGCACAACGCTCTGCGATTGCTGCAGGTAAGAAAGCCGCTTCAGCACGAAAGAATCCTAGCAGTGCAATAAACCGTTCACTTGCAGCCCTAAAAGTAAATGCAAAAGCTGCAAAAGCTGAAGGTCGTCAAAATCCTCGTAAGAAGAAAGCAACTCGCAAGTCTTCTAAACGTAAGAGTACTGCTCGTAGTTCACGTAAACCACGTACAACTTCAGCAATCAATGTTCATGCTAGAAAGTCAAAGCAGTACAAAGCACTTCGAAGTGCTGCGAAGAAAACTGCATTCTTAAAAGAGTACAGAGTAGCTTTCAAGAAGCAAGACAACAAACGAGGTGTGACCGAAGCACAAGCAGCTGCTCGTGCAGCATTGATCGCAAACTCAAAGATTAATTCGGCTGCACGTAAGCGTAAAAACCCTGTATCCGCAACTGCGTCTACAGTGAGCCGTATGAATCCTCGTAAGAAGACTACTCGTCGTAAGGCATCTAAGAAAAAGACTACTCGTAAGTCTTCTTCAAAGAAAACTTCAATGAGAGCAAGTTCACTTGAAGCGATTGCAAAGAAATCTTCACTTTATAAGCGACTAAAGTCTGCTACATTGAAGAAGAAATTTGTTACTCACTTCAAGAAAGTGCATGCAAAAATTGCTCGTAAAGCAAAGAGTGCCGCTCAAGCAAATGCTCGTGCATCAATGTCTGCTTGGGGTACAGTTTCAAAAGGAAACACTCGCAAGAATCCTTCTACATGCCGTACAAACCCACGTAAAAAGTCTACACGTAAGACATCGAGTCGTCGTAAATCCTCTTCTACAAAGAGAGCAAGAGGACAAAGACTTAAGGGGTCTATGCGTAAGAGTGCGAAACAAGCTCTTTCAGTAGCTGGCGTTTACACTTATAAAATCGAGATGAAGGGTAAAGTTCACACCATTAAAGTGAGCAAGACCTCAAAAGAGTATAAAGCTGCAAAGAAGGGTGGTCTTTCTAAAGTAAAGATGACTAAGCTTCGTGGTAAGAAGAATACTCCTACTTCACTGAACTTACGTTCTGTTTATAAAGTTGTAGATGGTCGACCAACAAAGACAGACTTCCAAAGAGCAATCAATGCTTGGGCGGGAGCTGTCGATGGTGGTAAAGTACGTGGTGTGAGCAAAAAGATGCGTTCACGCACTCGTATGAACCCTTCATCACTTCGTAAGCATACAGTAAATGCAATTTCAAACCCAATGCCACAGTCAATGGCTACACGTATTCACCGACATAACGAAGGTTCGGGAATGCATACCGCTAAACTTGTAGGTATCGGAGTAGGCTCTGCTTACGGAACTGCGATTGCAAGTAACTTCTTCAGTTCACTTCTCCACAGAGACTTTGCGCTTAATGTAACCCCAGAGGATCGTAAGAATAACAGCAGTAAAAAGATGCTTGCAGAAGCATTACCTCCAGCACTATTTGGTATTGCAGGCGGTATTGGTCTGTATCAGAAGTACGTTAAGAAGTCAGATGTACCTGACGCTTGGGTTGCATTCTCTGGTGGTATGGTTGCAGGTGCGATTGCGTCTGCTGCTTCACGTACCATTGTTAAGGGAATGTCTAAGTTCATTCCAGGTTTCCGTTCAGTTTCAGAATATGGCGGAGACAGTATTACTTTAAAAGAAGTGGCTGATGCAGCCACAACTCCTGCAACCACAACTCCTGTAGTGGAACCAGTTCCCACCGCAGATGAAACTAAACTAGAGGGATTTTTATTAAATCTCCAAGATAAAGGACATAACATGTCAAACTTTGCTCAAAGAAGAAATGGTCTAGGACTATACACCTCCGTACCTGTACCCTCACAGATGGGTACTTATGTCGCAGATGTAGGTAACTACGTACCCCAAAGATCAAACCCTGTGGATCGTGTATACGGACTAAGTGCTGAAGATCATGCTGAACGTTTATACGGACTAAGTGCTGAAGATCATGCTGAACGTTTATACGGACTAGGTGCTGAAGATCATGCTGAACGTTTATACGGACTAGGTGCTGAAGATCATGCTGAACGTTTATACGGACTAGGTGCTGAAGATCATGCTGAACGTTTATACGGCATTGCTCGTGCAGACATTGTGAGTGGTATGCATCATCGGTCTAACCCTGCAGAAATGCCAGACAGTGGTATTAGTCCAGTAGGCGCAAATACCCAAATGGTCCCGAACCTTGCACCTCGTATTCCAGACGGCATGTACAATATAAATGCTTCTTTAAAAGAGGACATGGAATTAATCGAACCTCTCAGTAACGATGAGCTTGCTTCCGAGGGTTTGACTAATGTGTACTCAAGCGGTGAGCAACTTCACATTATTCGTGCGGTTCCCGACGTTGCTCGTCAGATTGCAGAATCTAACTTTGGTAACATCATTGGACCGAGTCGTGTTGTAAATGGTGCAGTACTTGTACTTGCAAGCATCTTCGACACACCTCAAAATCCTGTACTTACTGACCGACTTCGTTTGAATCGTGCGCCAGAAGTACCGAAGGGTGCAAGTTTCCCACAAGCAGGTGGAGTATTCTCAAGAGTTGCGTTTAGCAGCCACTTGCCCTCAGTCAATAACCAAGCGTCTTTCCAAGAGTTTGGTGTACGAGTCAAGCAGGCTTAATTGATTTGAGATTTGAGATTTGGTAATTACAAATTAATATCCTCTTAAGGAAGGTATAAGATGTCAAATATTAGTAAAAGCATGAGAAACCTGCAAGAAAGTAGAGCCGAAGACTTTCGTGTTCTCTCGCAGTTGACTCGTGACCTTGAGGCCGAACTCTCCGGTCCGAGAAAAGTCAAAGTTAAGATCGGTCCGAAGTACGTAGAGGGAGTTACCAAATCACAAGGTGACGCTCAATACGAATCTGAACTTCGCAATACGAATGCTCAAATGATGGGTCGTGCCTTTGGTAGGAACATGGATTTGGGTGATGTTGCTGTAGATGTTCAGGGCGAACTTGAGGGCCACTTTGGTTCAGATCGTGCCATTTCACACTACATTGAACTTTCAACACAAGTCCTTTGTCACCTTTTATATCAAGGTACAAAGCGTGCAGAGGATTCCAGTATTGCAAAAACAGACTTAGCTGCTGCAAAAAAAGCATTCATGCTTGCAATGGAAGATCCTACAAAAGGGTTGGTTAAAGCAATTGGTGCAATGAATAGTGTGACTTTGTTTGCAGACAAAGCAAACGGCTATCTCTACCCTTTGAGCTTTTCACATATCCAAGCTGTGACCGCAGAAGCTAGGCAAGTCGTAAACTTGCGTGCTGAGTACATCGCTTATATTTCACAAACCCCTGTGAAAACAGCAGTTGTTACCTACATGATTAAGCCTGGAAATACTCCACCGAGAAATGTGTTATTACCCGCTGTAATAAACGGTAATACTAGAGCAGCTACTAGTAAAGCATTGCAGAGGTATGCTGATAAAGACTTAAAAGCAACCTTTGAGTATTACTTCAAGGCCGCAAAGTCGGAAATTGATATGTCTTCCGGTATTCGTACAGGTGACGCAGAGTCTCAAATTAAAGCAGCAATTACAGCTTTAGGGCAAGCTTCAAATTCTTTGAATACTACCGGACTGTCAAGTAAAGTCGTTAATCAGTTCAAAAGTGGGTTTACGAGCATTGCGAATAAGCTTAAGAAAGTCAACCCTCTAAGAAACACTGCGGATGAAGATATCGGATTTCTCACTTTAGAGTTACTTGATATGCTTGGTGGTCTTTCGGATATGGGTGCAAGTACTGCTTCTTTGAATGGTATTTCTGGCTTTAATACGACTACAGGCAGTTTAGCTGCCTATGTTCTTGGTATTGCCAAGCAAATCCCTTCACAGTACGATAATGAAGAAATTGCTTTCTTAGATGCACAAGATCAGATTCGACCTTCTAACATTACTACACACAATCGTAGAAATGTTTTATTTGCGGCAGTGCAGAATAACTTAGGTCTTGCTTTGATGAATCTTGAAGATGCATTTACAAGCATTGTTCCATTAGGTGCAGTTCTATCTAAAAAAGGAATTACACAAAAAGCTGTAGCAGTCACTAACCAATTCAAGAAACTTGTACAAAAACAACTTTCAATGAATGCAGATGCTTCTAATAACTTGGTAAATACTCTTGGTTCAAACGTAGAAGCTTCAATTTTTGGAAATGCCTACGTTGAACTTGTAAACCTTGTTTTAGGCACTGAGACTTCAAATAGTGGTGCTGTTTTAAATGGTACAAATATCCTATCTCGTGGTGTGATGGGTAGATTAGACATCAGTGAGTCGATGTACAATCGTATTGCCGATGGTCGTATTGCTAGTCTGAAATCTGTTGGTGCTGATGGTCGTACTCTTAAGCAACAATTGATTGACTTTGTGGACACACAATTCCGTAACAAAACAGGTCGTACATCCGCAAGTGTACGTACTGCAACTCGTGACGCTGTTATTCGTTCAGCAGATCTCCTTATCGCAACCCTTAACGGACTTCGAGTCCAAGCAGAGAACATTGGTATGCAAACTAGACAAAATCCAATGGGTGGTGGTTTATTAGCTGCCGATACCCCAGCAACAAAAGCAGGAGTTGGAGCAATCGCACTTTATAGTGATCATGCTTCAGCCGCATTAATTAACCGATTCGCCAAGCCTACCGCAGGTTCAATTGGTTCTTACGCATCAGATTATGGTGTTTCAGTCGCAACTGCCCTTTGGGGTGCTTCATTTGTTTCAGGAATGCAAGTTCCTGTTTTAAATGCAGACGGTGAGAAGAACGAAGGTCTTGGCTATTCTATGATTGCCGGTGCAGGTCTTCACGCACTTCTTCGCACTTTGTATAAGAACAATATCGGAAATGTACGTTTCTCAGATAGTATGTTTGCAAAGATTGGTCAAGCACTCGTAACTGCACCTTCTCATCTTCTTGGTGATTCAAGCATGGGTTACTCTGCACTTAATCCTGCAGATGCACATGGACATGAAGCGGATTTAGGTGAATGGTTGGTTAACCTTGTTCGTGTAAGTCCTAAATCTACCATTTGTCATCTTGGTATTCAGCTTTGGCAACATGGTTTGAGTATGAGTGTAGGTACAGAGAATAACATTTTATTTAAAGCATCTGTTAGCGATGTAGTAATTGAAGATTTGTCTGCTTTAACAGAGGTTCAAAAAGGTACACTTGCAGCGACTGTCGGTGCATTAAACGCTTTATGTGTTTGTCATGATTGTAAACTTGATATCGAGGGTTCGAGTATCACGATTCTAGCTCCTTTGAAAAGTGATGTAGAAGCAACAACAGCCTTTGAGGCACTCAAGGGTAAAGTCAAAGACGCAAGTAAATCTTGTAAAGCTGAAGCTGCTAAGATTTTAGGTCTTGACTCACTTGGTACTTACCTTTATTCGGGTGGTCTAGGTGGCTTTATCCAAGAGCCGGGATATAACCTTGATGTCTACAGTGGTGAAGATCATGTGAACTATCTACAACCTGCTCCGATCCAAACTGCACAATCTGGCATTGCACAGCTTGACGCAGCGATTGCTCGTGCTGCTCGTCTTGATTCTCATGAGAAAATGCAAGAGGGTATCGAGGATATGGTTGAGGTAGAAGTCATTCGTGCGACTCCTACTACTGCTAGTATGGCAGAAGAAGCAGGAATCGGTGTGAGTCTTGGTGCAAGTCGTACCAATCCTCAGACTGAGGTTGTTGCTCTTGAAGTAATGGGTGCGAATACTTTGATGGACATTGTGCCAGCTCGTCAGTACAGTGTACCTCAAGGTGCTTTGGACTATCCACGCATTCAACCTGCACCAGACATTCAGGTTGCGTCTGATGGACTTTTCAATCGTGGTGCGTTTTCTCCAGTGTTTAGTGGCTAATAGGATTTGATCCTGCAGTCTTAGGGCTGCACCACTCACTTGAAAGAGAGGTGGCTTTGCAAGTGCAGGGTCACCTTTTTTTCATTTTAGTGAAAATAAATTTTGAAAATGTCAAAAACGCCCTACTTTTCGGCATTAGAAAAATTTGCACTCAGTATATTTACTCTTGTATTATGTTTTTTGTGATTTACATCACGCCACTTTTTTATCGCTCAATCTGAGATTGGGCAAACCCATTCAAGGAGATGCCTTATGGCTAAAGTACTTGGCTTACGTGAACAACGAGTTCAATTTTTCTATGACACTGACTTTGCATATCATGGCGTATTGACTTCCACTGACAGTTCAAATGTCAACTTCGCTAAGGCTCAGAAGAACCTTTTCTCTGACGCTCGCGCAGGTGACCTTCTTCGCACTAACTTGCAAGGTCCTGGTCAGCTTCTTTCTGACCAAACTTTCTTGACCTTTGCTGTTCGTCACGAAGTAATGTTCTACAATGTAGCATCTAGTGCAACTTATGGTGATACATTCACATCTCTAGCACAGCTTTCAATTTGGACTATGAATACTTGTACATTCCAGTTCCAGGTTGATACTAAGGTTGAGTTTGAAGGTCCTATCACCATGACACCTGCAGGCGGTGGTCCTTGGGGCTTTGTGAGCGAGAGTGGTGCGCCTCTCATCACTAATGGTGAGCCTGATGCGCCTAGCATTTACGTTCTTCCTCTCCCAATCGCTATTACTAAACGACAAGCTATCGCTATGATCGAGAAGAAATATTCGTTTGGTGGAACTGACATTGCTGCTGAGATCAATGCCGCTGACTGTGGTAAACTTCTTCGTGCTTACATTGATGGTTACAATACTCGTGACGTACAGTAGAATCTTTCAGATTCTAGGCTGAAAATAACTTCATATTTATTTCAGTTTTAGCTTTTAGCGAGTAAAGAGGGATTTGTTAGGAAACTAGCAAATCCCTTTTTCTATTTTGGTCTATATTTATTTGCTACCTCACTATGTTACACTGTATAGTAGTTTACAAATTACATGACATAGAGGTGTGTATTATGGCAAAAGTTGAATCATTCAATGACGTTCAAAAGGAAATAGAGCGTTTAAGGGCAGAAATAGATTCCCTTAACAATAAAAATTCGGATTTAGAATTAAGTACACAAAAAAGACTGAATGCCGCTTTTGACCGTATTGATTCTATAGACTCTTGGGCAAGCTTTATTAATTCAATTTCAAGCTTACCGGGAGTGAAACAACCAAAATGGTACAAGATTGAAGTTCCTTTTGAGTATAATGATGTGCAAGAGCGTTCTGGACAAGTACAAATTAGTGCTTCGGGACCTTTTGTATGTACACAAATGCAAAGTTATTATAAAATTACAGAAACAGACGCAAGTAAGTATGCCAATTATTACAACTTTACACTAGGGTATCCAAACCAACCTTTTTCGGATTCGACAATAGCAAAGACAAATACCGCAGTAGGTCGAGTGATTGCCCCTACGTCTTTTTTCGGGATTAAAAATAGAGAATGGGGTGTGGATGTCATAGGATTAGACAGCTTAAATGCGAATTCGCTTGTGATTGGTGAACTTTTTTCAAAGTACAC
>Ga0233412_10000703_pt1 | contig 18807 bp, 18 predicted proteins | sample Na_anoxic_4_MG_FD_180667 | JGI IMG/M metagenome (GOLD analysis project Ga0233412, IMG submission 180667) | Seawater microbial communities from Saanich Inlet, British Columbia, Canada - Na_anoxic_4_MG | ecosystem: Environmental > Aquatic > Marine > Inlet | place: Canada: British Columbia...
CCTCTCTTCTTTTGTCAATGTTACTCTGTATCGTGGTGCCATATCGCCCTCCTTATCTGATGAGGACGACTATAACACATACTGCACAAAATGCGAAGCTTTATGTTTTACATTGTACTAGGTCAATATCGAGGAGGGGGAGCCAAGGTGTCGATACTGGGAAGTGCCATTTTTGCTTCAATTTCAGGAAGCCCGACTTCAAACGTTATTACAACCGGATCCTTTACCATTCCCGCAATGAAAAAAAGCGGGTATCCGGCTTACTATGCGGCTGCGCTTGAAGCATGTGCGTCCACGGGTGGAGTACTGATGCCACCGATCATGGGCGTAACGGCTTTCATTATGGCTGATTTTCTACAGGTATCTTATGCTACCATCTGTTTTTCAGCCCTGATCCCAAGTTTTCTCTATTTTTTCGCGCTCTACATGCAGAGCGATTTCTTTGCGGCCAGATCCAAGCTGATCGGTTTGCCAAAATCTGAATGTCCCCTGTTTTCAGACATCATTAAGCGGGGCTGGATCTATCTCGTTACCTTTGGTTTTCTGATCTATTTTCTGTTTTTTCTCAGACAGGAAGCACGTGCGCCCTATTTTTCCATTTTGATCATGCTCCTTTTAATTCTCATCTTTAATCGTTCAAAACTATCAAAAGGTACACTTCTAGGTTTTATTGAAACCTGCGGGAAAGTGTTACCGGAAATTATGACCATCATGGTGGGAGTGGGGATGATTATCGGTTCACTGCTGTTAACGGGTGTCGCCCAGAGCTTTTCTTCCAGTATTTTGCAACTGGCCGGTGGACATCTTTTCCCCCTTTTGGTGATGGGTGCCCTGGCCAGTTTTATTCTGGGAATCGGTATGACCATGATTCCCTGTTATATTATTCTGGCTTTAATCCTTGCGCCCGCACTGATTGATATCGGTATTGAACCCATCGCTGCACATTTGTTTATCCTGTACTGGGGTATGATTTCCTTCATAACACCACCGGTGGCCATTGCCTCCATTGTTGCCGCCGGTCTTGCCGGAACTAGCAATATTAAGACTGGCATGTACTCTTTACGACTGGGGTTTGTTGCCTATATTATTCCCTTTCTGTTTGTATACAATCCCGCCCTGGTGGGTATCGGATCATTCATCGAAATCTTTCTGGCAATTATCATGTCCGTGATTGGCATTATATTTATCAGCGGTGGTGCAGAAAGATATCTGTTTATCGTAAAAAATCTCGGGTTAACTCAAAGAGTCTTTTGTATTGCAGTCGGTGTGATGTTTATGATTCCCCATACCGTTATAAACCTGACAGCTGTTGTATTGGCTGTTCTGTTGATCGGGTTCAGCCTGTTGGTCAGCTACCGGTCAAATCGACCCCAATCAGGATTACAGTAGGACTGTTAAATGGCGACATTAATTGATTTAAGTCTGACACTCAATAACAGGGATGAGGCCCCCAGGGCTCCTTCAATAGAGTATGTGGATCATCAGCAGAGTGCAGAACGCTGTGCTGTTGCCTATGGGGTTAAGAAAACGGATTTCAGGGACGGCGGATATGCCGCCATTGAACATCTGAAGTTGACGACACACGATACGACCCATCTGGATGCACCATGGCACTTTGGCCCGATGTCAGAAGGAGGAAAGGCAAAGACCATTGATGAAGTGCCGCTTGAATGGTGCTTCAGCAACGGGGTTGTCCTCGATTTCCACCATAAACAAAAAGGTGAGCGCATCACGGCCGATGATTTGAAAAACGCCCTTGCCGCCATAGATTATCAGTTAAAACCCTTAGATATCGTCCTCATACGAACCGATGTCTATAAACACTATGGTCAAAAGGACTACGCCGATTTAAATCCGGGAATGAGCAGTGATGCAACCCGCTGGTTGATCGAACAGGGGATCAAGGTTATGGGTATCGATGCCTGGGGATGGGACCGTTCCCTGGGGACAATGATCAATGACCTCAAAGCCGGTCACAGGGAACAGTTCTGGGAATCTCACTACCTGGGCCAGGAAAAGGAATACTGTCATCTGGAAAGGTTGGCAAACCTTGATAAAATACCAATTCCCCACGGATTCAAGCTGTCTGTATTTCCGATTAAGATAGAGGGGGCCAGCGGCGGATGGGTTCGTGCTGTTGCCATTATTGACTGATAATGCTGAAATACCGCGGCAGCAATCACAGATAGCCGCGGCATGACCGGACGGGAACCATCAGGGTTGTGCTGAATATCGGGTGGTTGAAAACCGCGTGAGGTCAAGAAAGTATAATCCGCCTAAAACCACAGAGCTCGTTTTCTCCGGTCCATCGCCCTGGCAAACGGGGAAGTGATTAACTTCACCAAGCTTGCAAATGACTGTCAGGTGCCTACGTCCACGGTAAGGGAGCATGTCGGTCTTCTTGAAAATACTCTGATCGGGTTTTTACTGCCTGCCTGGACCGTGTCCAGAAATTAGACAGCGTAACAGAATGATACGCCAAAATCAAAGTGGGAAGCGGGAGACTGCTACTTAACTGCGTTATTCTGCTGTATTCCATTTCTCCTTCTATCTCTCATCCATTGAAATATCTCAGATAAAATCTCATTATCTCTTTGAGCCTTCTGCTATAAAGTATTTCGTGACACAGGCATCAAGGGGGGCATTGGTGCTGAACGTGCATTCACTTCATATCTGAACTGCCCCGGTGGCGGGACCTTCACTACGTTTTGACGGGCAGGGATCACATAGGAAGAAAGATCGTAAGTCGGGGGATAAAAAGATGAACATCGAACGCCCAATGTCGAATGGTGAATAAAAAGACGGTGGGAAGACGGGACGGACGTATTAAAGAAAAACATGGCTGATGTTGACAAGTTATTTATTATGAAGTCTATAAAAGAGAGAATTATTATTGGCATGATCCTCGCTGTCATGTTAAACTGATGTACACAGGTTCAGAGTACCTCTGAAAAGAAATCCATGAAACTTCTTTCATCCATATCTTACAACATACGGGATTTGAACGGGAAATGGCCGCCAACAGATAATGTGGTCGAGGCCATTAGAAGCGAAGATATACCTACATCATCCTGATACGGCGATCACTGAGAAACAGTGAAGGTTAGAAGAAGTATATTAAGGAGGCTGCAATGCATATTGTTAAAAAAAAGGCAAGGATTCTGGTGGTGGATGATGATAAACAGCTCGCTGATAATCTGGTGGAGTATCTGTCTAAACTGGGTTATCCGGCCGCACCGGCCTATGGCGGCAGGGAGGGTCTGGACAAGTTTGAACAGGGAGATTTCCAATTAGTCATTACCGATCTTATGATGCCGGAGATGGATGGAATGGAGCTTTTAAGTGCTGTGAGAAGGATAGATAACCGGACAATAGTTATAATGGTTACCGGTTACGGCACCATTGATTCTGCAGTGGGGGCTATCAAAAAAGGGGCTTATGACTATATCTCCAAGCCATTCAAGATGGAGGAGCTGGAAATAATTGTTAAAAGGGCGCTGGAAAGGAATACCCTGTTCAGGCAGTTAAGCATATTTCGCGGGCTAACCCTGGCCCTCCTCATCTCGGTTCCCTTCTGGTTGATTCTGGGGATTGTATTGGCACTGGTGTGGTGACAGCAAGCATGTCCGGATAAATAGAAAATAGCAAAGATAATCCTGGTTCCCTTCAAAAAAAGGCGGGAATGCCAGCCCGCAAGCCAGGGATCTTCGACTTGGCCTTGAATGAAAATCACCATAAATCAACAGGATAATCATATAGCTCCCTCCCAATGAAACGCAGATATTCCTCTGTTGTTGACTGTCGTTTATGTCCAAACCGCAGATTTCTGTGCCCGATACATGTTTCAGCCAGCATTCAGGTTTGTCCATTTCAGAGTCAATAAGAGTATTACGTCATAACATCCAAAATTTATTGACATTTTTTGGTTTTCAGTTCATTATGCAATCAGATTTCATCATACCTGGCCCGTTTTTATCACAATACATAGAATTTCATTCAAGTTATCAAATATGGAATTCCGGAATACTGAACATTTTGGTTTTGACCCAGCATATGTTTTGTTTCTATAAAACATACGAGTGGCGGCCCAACTTTATCAATAGTAATTGACGAAAGGAGATAAACATGCGTTCTTTATCCAAAACATTATTATTAGGGGTCATCAGCCATACAATGTTACTTTTTCTATCTACTTCCATAGAAACTGAAAACATGGCTTTCGCCGGTTCGAAGGCAGAAATACCCTCAAATTATGTAGTAGTTCGTGGTGGACCTGTGTGGGCCAATACTTCTTCCCGTTCTCCTGGCGGGCAAGGCAGCTCGGAAATACATTTCAAGTCAGAATATGGCATTAATATTGCCTATGGTCACCGTTTTTTCGATTGGCTGCGATTAGAGGGCGAATTGGGTTATCTGGATCTGAAAGTGGATGGACATACCCATAATCTAAGTGGACAGAAGATGGATATGTCCGGCCATGATGAACACTTTAAAGCCATGTTAAATGTATATACAGACTGGCATAACTCAACTGCTTTCACGCCCTTTGTTGGTGCAGGGCTTGGATTATCTCACATTCGCCTGGATACAAACTTTTCCCGTTCCAATTCAGAAATCGCTGAAACAAATGATAAGGTCACTGTCTTTGCTTATCAGTTCATGGGTGGTATAAGCTGGGCTGTTCATCAGGCGTGGGAGTTGGAACTTAGCTACAGATATTATGCAACCAATAATCGTACTCATGACAATCATAGCGCTGCCAGTAACCCTGAAGTTGATATCGAAGGAACCAAGTGCAGCACTGTATATCTTGGAGTGCGTTTTAACTTTTGATGAGACTTTTCATTCAAGAATTGATGTATCACCATTACACTATTGACTTCCTCAACGAAAATCAGACTGAAACCGTTCAGCTTGAAAGAACACGGGAGGGCGCAATTGCAGCGCTTTGACGGGAAAGCCTACAGCCTGTCCACCTGAGTCACAAATTTTGCATGTAATTAGATTAAGATATATTTGATAATAAGGAGAATAAAATGTTCAGGAATAAGCTGTATTTAATTCTGGTTTTTTTAGGCATGATTGCAGGATGCGGCACATCTAACCCAAAAGCAACTACTTACCAAATGCCGCTTACTGTTCCGGATATCTACGTTGATATTTATAAACCCGATAAGGCCTACAACGGAACAACGCTTCTCGCAGACAATCATAAGGAAAATCAACCAAAAATAATAGAAGTTGATATGAATGGGAAAATTATCTGGGAATACATACTTCCACTTAATCTAAGAAGCTATAATAATCCCGGTTTTGATGTTGAGCGATTATCCAATGGCAATATTTTATTTGTTTTACCGTTAAAAGGCATTTATGAGATTAATCGTAAGGGTGATATTGTCTGGTCTTATTTAGACAAACAAGTAACTCACGATGCAGATCGTCTGCCAAATGGCAATACCATTGTAGTATTTGGCGGATTTGATCAAAAGAATGATATCCAGGCAAAAGAGATTAATTCAAAAGGAGAGATTGTCTGGGCCTGGAAGGCAAAAGATCACTTTGATAATGCTGAGCATAATAAAATCTTTGATCAAGGCTGGACACACACCAACGCTATCACAAGGCTTAAAAATGGTAACACATTGATTAGTTTAAGAAATTTTAATACAGTAATAGAAGTAAGCCCTAACGGATCAATTGTTAGGACCATCGGCAAAGGTATTTTTCACTATCAACATGATCCCGAGGTTTTACCAAATGGAAATTTACTTGTAATGAACCACTCAAGACCTAATAAGGCGATAGAAATCAACCCGAAGACAAACAAAGTTGTTTGGGAATCTATAAATTTCAGGAAAAAGATATCTCCGGTCAGAGATGCAGATAGATTACCAAACGGCAATATCCTAATTACAGGATCAACAAAACTCCTCGAATTTACTCCAGACGGAGAACTCGTCTGGCGGCTTAATCTGGATATAACTTTTAGAAATCGAAGACAAGCACCGGCTTTAGGGTTTTACAAAGCTCAAAGACAGTAAACAATCTCCGGCCCTGGCTGATCCACCGCATTGGTTGTCTGATATGTATTCAGCCTTACGGAGATCACCCAATCCCCAGCGCGTGAGAGGGCCTGCAAGTCCGGCAGATCATACCCGGGTGGTTAAAATCCCTGTCTTTCTTGACATTGCGAAAACTATCTCATTTCTGGATGGACACTGATAAAGAATTTTGGTAACTACACAGGTGGATAGGATAAAAGGGGGCGGTTTACAAGGGCCTCAAGAAGAAAGGAGATATAAAATGCTACAGATAGAAGATTTGCAGGTCAAGCTTGGTGAAAAGGATATTCTGAAACATATTGATCTTGAAATCAGGCCGGGAGAAACCCATGTCTTATTCGGCCCAAATGGATCTGGAAAGACATCCTTATTAATGACGATTATGGGTTATACCCAATACAAGGTCACTGGTGGAAAGATTCTCTTCAAAGGAGAAGAAATTACCCATATGCCGATTGATGAAAGGGCAAAATTAGGAATCGGCATATCTTACCAGCGCCCTCCCACCATAAATGGTCTAAAGACCCGGCAGATTGTCCAAATTTGCGCTAATAATGACAGGGATGTAGAAAAATTGGCGGATCAGGTTAATTTCCTGGAGTTTTTAGAAAGGGATGTGAACGATGGTTTTTCCGGTGGAGAGATCAAACGTTCCGAATTGCTCCAGCTCCTGGCACAAAACCCGGATCTAATGCTTTTTGATGAGCCTGAATCCGGTGTGGACATGGAAAACATTTCCCTTGTGGGAAACACCATTGCTTCTTTACTTCAAAAAGGCTACACGGCTTCCCGGCTTGAAAAAAAGTGCAAGATGGACTTGAGGCGTGAGCGTACCAAGATGGGACTAATTATTACCCACACCGGTTATGTCCTGGATTATGTGACAGCAGATAAGGGACAGGTGCTTTTTGATGGCAGATTAAGCTGCACCAACAACCCACGTGAAATTTTCAAGCAAATCCGCAAATCCGGGTACGAGGAGTGTGTAAAATGTATCACAACGATAAATTAAAGGAAAAGGCAAGCAAAGCGGCCGACAAAAATGCGCTTATAGGGCCTGATGTTGACCTCGGTGAATTTGAAAAGGATCCTGTCCTTCACGATTATCTCTCTGAAGAAGAGCTCCAAACGCTTCCTGATGAAGAACAAAAACAGCTGTTGTTGTCGGGACTGGATCCTACTGAAAAAGACCGTGGAGGAACTTTTTTTCAGAAAGATAGCGCCGTAATTCATTGCACAAGCAAACAGGAAGGCATTGAAGTACTCCCTATCCGTAAGGCTCTGGAAAAGCATGAATGGATACGGGATTACTACTGGAAACTGATCTCGGTAGATACGGACAAATATACTGCCGCTGCAGAGCTGGATCTCCATGACGGATATGTCATCCGGGCCCTTCCGGGGACCAAATCCATTTACCCGATCCAGGCCTGTCTTTACCTTGACAGAGAAGGCCTTCAGCAAACAGTACATAATATTATTATCGCAGAAGAAGATTCAGAACTTCACATCATTTCAGGATGTGCAACATCACCCCATCTCAAAAAGGGTGCACATGTCGGTATCTCCGAGTTTTTTGTTAAAAAAAATGCCAGGTTGAGTTTCACAATGATTCATAACTGGGCGGAAGACATGATTGTCCGCCCGCGATCTGCTGCAGAGGTAGAAACCGGTGGGCTTTTTTTGAATAACTATATCTGTATGAAACCGGCTCGATCCCTCCAGATGTATCCGGTTACTCATCTAACGGGTGAAAATGCTGTTGCTCGATTCTACAGTATTATTGTTGGAAGTCCTGGTTCGGAATATGATGCCGGAGGCCGTATTTTCCTGGAAAAGCCAGGCAGCCGGGCCGAAATCATATCAAGGGTTATAAGCAATGGAGGGAACATCATTTCAAGAGGCCACCTGATCGGCGAAGTACCGGACATTAAGGCTCACCTGGAGTGCAAGGGCCTTATATTAAATGGAGGCATTATTCACGCAATCCCGGAACTGGAAGGGCATGTGGATGGGGTAGAGATGTCTCATGAAGCTGCGGTTGGAAAGATCGCTCAGGAAGAGATTTCCTATTTGATGTCTCGAGGTCTTAATGAGGAAGAAGCTACCTCAACCATTGTACGAGGTTTCTTAAGTGTTGATATCCCTGGATTGCCCCCTCAATTGAAAGCAGAGATAGACAGGGCTATTGAAGAAAGTGACAAAGATGTGATGTAGAATTATGGACCAATTAGTAAGAAAAGCTATTTACAGAGCAGTTGAGAAAGAACCCTTTGCCCGGGCCTTGAAAATGGAACTCGTCGAGTTGGAACTCGGGTATTCAGCGGTGGAGATGACTTATGACCCAAAGGCCATGAACAATATCTATGATCGGGCTCATGGCGGGGCTATCTTTGCTCTTATCGACGAGGCCTTTGAAACAATCGGACAGACAGATGGTACTGTGGCAGTAGCATTAAATGTGAACGTAACATATGTGTCCAGCCCGGAACCGGGAACTCGTTTGCGAGCCGAGGCCCGCGAGATCAGCCGAACTACCAGAACAGCAAGCTATGAAGTCAAGGTAATGGATCAGGACAAGAAGATAATTGCCATAGCTCAAGCCCTGGGTTATCGAACAGGCAAGCCGATTCCTTTCCTCTAACAATCAAATCTTGATCTGACAATGCGGATATTTTCCTTCAGTTTCTCCAGACCTGCACGAGCAAAGGCTGTCTTCCCAAATTTATCCTTAAATGCTTCCTCTCCCATATTCAGGATCTCATCTGTTGATGGAAGTGAAACATCTTTTGACATGCTTTCATCATTGTGGGGGCATACCTCCTGACAAATGTCGCAGCCATAAAAACAGCGGCCCATTTTTCTGCCGGTTTCTATGTCAATTTCTCCACGGCCCTCAATGGTCAAATATGAAAGACATTTTCGAGCATCTAAGGAAAAGGGCTTTTCAAGCGCTCCAGTGGGACAGGCGTCTACACAATTTGTACAGGTGCCGCACCGGCTATCCACAGGTCTGGTTTCAGGAAGTGAAAAACAGGCGGTGGTAAGGATCTCTACAAGAAAAACATATGACCCGAACTCAGGCACAATGAGCATATTGTTTTTTCCTATGAAACCAATCCCGGATGCATAGGCAAAACTTCTCTCAAGAATAGGGGCGGAGTCAACGCAGATTCTTGTCTTGCTTCCTGGAAACCATTCAACAATCCATTGAGCCAGCTTTTGAGCCAGATTACCTAAGCGCTCGTGATAATCCATTACCCTGGGCTGAGTATATCTTGCCACCAGAAACCCGTCTGACGTGCCGGGTTTCTTTGAAGAGTAGGGATAGGCAAGTGTAACAATTGTTTGACAACCATCAAGCAGCTTTACGGGATACTCTCTTAAATCCAAATTTCTTGTGAGCCAGCTCATCTCGCCCTGTTTTTCAGCAGAAACCCATAAACAAAATTTGTCGAAAAACGGGGGAGTTTCCGGTCGTGAAAAACCAACTGCTACAAACCCCAAGCTCTTTGCCTTTTCAGTGATGATATGATGGGGATTCTTGTAAAATTCGGGCATTAAAAGGGGGTCAGGCTTTCAAAACCATCTTGAGTAACAAGAATAGTCTGTTCAAATTGTGCTGAAAGGGAGCCATCCTCGGTCACAGCCGTCCAGTCATCCTCAAGAATACGCAGATCCTTCTTTCCCAGATTGATCATCGGTTCAATAGTAAATACCATACCGGGAACCATGACTACCCCCTCCCCTTTCCTGCCAAAATGGGGAACCTGAGGAGGCTCATGGAACTTGTTTCCCACACCGTGGCCGACAAACTCCCTTACCACTGAACAACCTTCTCCTTCTGCATAGTCCTGAATTGCCCAACCAATATCTCCTATTTTATTTCCTGGTCGAACCATGGACATACCCGCCTTCAGGCTTTCTCGGGCAACCTTCACTATCTTTTGTGCATTCGTATCCGGTTTCCCCACAAAGTATGTTTTACTAACATCTGCGTAATAGTTATTTAAAATGGGAGTGACATCCACATTTGCAATATCACCCTGCTTTAAAACCCTATCTCGGGGAATGCCGTGACAAATTTCTTCATTAATGGAAACACACACACTTTTGGGAAAACCGCGGTAATTCAAAGGGCCGGGAATCGCCCGATTTTTAACGGTAAATTCATGTGTCAGGGTATTAATTTCATCAGTGGTAATGCCCGGTCTTATTTCAGCTTCCACCAGATCGAGTGTATCCAGCGCAAGACGTCCAGCCCGTCTGATACCTTCAATGTCATCTCTGCTTTTGAGCTGGATTCTGTATCTTTGATAATATAACTCTTTTGTATCTTTAAATTCCTGTCTATCTTTCTTGAGACAACACTTCTTGTATTTAAGCCCGCTCCCGCAAGGGCAAGGGTCATTTCGCCCAACTTTTATTCTGTTCTTTTTCTGTAACACCATTTACTTTAACCCCTGTTATCCCGCATCTCACATTCCACATCCCTTGAGTTCCATGGTGCAAATTTCAGCAGGAGCAACATACCGGGGATAGCTATTAGCGTACAGGAGATAAAGAAACTCTCCCAACCCAGATTCTTGGCAAGAAAACCGGTTGGCGCTGAAGCCAAAACCCTTGGGATACCCATAAGACTGGAAAGAAGCGCATATTGTGTGGCGGTAAATTTTTTATTTGTAATACTGGCCATAAATGCAGCATAGGCAGCAGTCCCCATCCCACTACTCAAATTCTCAAAGGCAATTACAGCGGACAGGACAGGAATACTATGACCGATCCGTGCCAGAATAGCGAAACACGCAGTGGAAAAAGCCTGAAGAAAACCAAAGACCCAGAGAGAGCGTTTGATCCCTAAACGGAGCATAATCACGCCACCAATGAGGCTCCCGCCGATTGTGGCCCAAAAACCGAACAGTTTTACGACCGTACCAATCTCCGTTTTTGAAAAACCTATATCAAGATAAAAAGGAGTTGTCATGGCGCTTGCCATGGTGTCCCCGATTTTGTAAAAAAGTATAAAGGCCAGTATCCACAAAGCATTCTGTCGGGAGAAATACTCCACCAGGGGATTGACAACAGCCTCTTTTAAGCTCTCAGGTGTCCCTGCCTCAGCCTCAGGTTCATGTGCAAGGAGTGTGGTAATAATACCCGGCAACATACAGGCCGCCATGATCAAGTAAACAAAAGAAAACGACATTTGATCTGCCATTATCAAGCCGCCCCCTGAAGCAAGCAGCATGCCCACACGATATCCATTTATATAAAGAGAAGAAGCAAGACCCAGCTCTGAATCAATAAAATCTTCCCTTCGGTAGGCATCAACCACAATATCCTGTGAGGCACTAAAGAAGGTAACAAGAAATGCTGCAAAGGCGACTACCCATGGATTAACCGGATCAGTAAATCCAAGACCGGCAATTGAACACATCAAGGCAACCTGGGTAATCAGAAGCCAACCTCTCCTGCGGCCCAGAAAAGGCAGAGTAAAACGATCCATAAAAGGAGCCCAAAGGAATTTCAGGGTATACGGAAGGCCCACTAAGGCCATCATTCCAATTACGGTCAGATCTACCCCTTCGTCTTTCATCCATGCCTGCAATACGCTTATGGTAAGAAGGAGCGGCAGACCACAGGAAAACCCCATAACAAGGGCTACCAGCATACGACTGCTGCAAATCAGTTTAATTATGGATTTTTTCGATTCAGGCTGCATACAGACCTATAGATAGCCCCCCCTAAAGAAGACAAAAAGTGCACATTAAACGGTATTTTTGGATATTCATAATGAGACCTCAAAAGAGGAACCGTTACACCTTGCACTAAGATAGCCTCCCTGTTCCAAACAGTCAACCTTTGGATTTCCGCATTTTGCATCCCCTGATCAGTGCGGAAAGATTGTGCGGAAAGATCGTTGACATATTAAAAAACAGGTGGTATTTACTTTTCAGTTCCAAAAATCTATCAAACAACTTGAAGAAAAATTGAAAAACCTGCAGGCGCTGGACCAAGGCAGCGCAACAGATTCCAAGGGGCTGAATCCGATGGTAACGCAGGCATTTTTCCATCTCCTACATTTCAATCCACTCATGGTCAAATAAATGACGAAAATTTACCCTGCCAAGGGGATAATATTTTATTATAAACATTTTATATGGAGGGATTATTATGGCTGCTTTACTGATTATGCTGTTAGCATTCGTAGGTTACATTATTATGTACCAGCTATACGGGAAGTTTGTCGGCAATAAGCTCTTTGCCTTGAACACCGCAAATAAGGTGCCTTCCGCGGAACTTGAAGACGGCATCGATTATGTGCCGACGAAAAAAGAGGTTATTTTCGGCCATCATTTTACTTCAATCGCAGGTACAGGTCCCATTGTAGGACCGGCGATTGCCATCATCTGGGGCTGGGTTCCCGCAATGATATGGATTTTCGCAGGCTCCATAATAATGGGCGCAGTACACGACTTTGGCGCCTTGATCATTTCCATGCGAAACCAGGGGAAATCTGTTGCAGAATACACAGCTAAGTATATTAACAGCCGCACCAGATTTTTCTTTTTTATAATTGTCTTTCTGGAATTGTGGATTGTCATTGCCATTTTTGGTCTGGTGATTGCTGTTGTCTTTATGATGTACCCACAATCGGTTATCCCGGTCTGGCTGGAAGTGGCCATTGCCGTCTGGCTGGGTCACATGGTTTACAAAAAAGGTAAGAGCGTAATGGGATTGTCGATTCTTGCCGTAATTATTATGTATGCTACATTTATCATCGGCTATTATGTGCCGGTCAAACTTCCTGTTATTGCGGGGATTCCCCCCACAGGCATTTGGACAATCATCTTGCTCATATATGCCTTTATCGCGTCTACTCTGCCGGTTACTACACTGCTCCAGCCCCGTGACTTTATCAATTCTCATCAGTTAGTCATTGCGCTGGCCCTCCTTATCCTGGGAGCCCTGTTCGCTGCATTTGGCGGCGATCTTAACATAGTGGCCCCTGCCGTGCAGGCCGCCCCAGCCAAGGCCCCGCCTATGTGGCCGTTTCTATTCATCACTATCGCATGCGGAGCTATTTCCTGGTTTCATGCCCTTGTCTCTTCCGGCACATCCTCAAAGCAGGTACGCACTGAAAATGATTCCCTCTTTGTTGGCTACGGCTCTATGCTAATGGAAGCCGTACTGGCAACCTTAGTAATTATTGCCGTGGCTGCCGGAATCGGAATGGGTTACACACCAAAAGGAGGCGAAACACTGACAGGAGTAGCAGCGTGGACGACCCACTATTCTTCCTGGGCCGCGGCTGCAGGCCTGGGTTCAAAGATCAGCGCCTTTGTCGTGGGCGCTGCCAATATGATAGGTACCATTGGTATTCCGAAGGGGGTTTGTTTGGTCATTATGGGTGTCTTTGTCGCATCATTTGCCGGCACTACCCTGGATTCCGCAACCAGAATCCAGAGGTATGTCATTGCTGAAATCTTCAGCGATCTCAAACTCAACTTCTTGACCGGTCGTTATATTGCCACTTTTATAGCAGTCGGCAGCGCACTGATTCTGGCCTTTGTTACAGGTGCAAGCGGAAAAGGCGCCTTAAAATTGTGGCCTTTGTTTGGGGCTGTTAACCAGACCCTTGCCGCGCTGGTACTTATTATTCTTACGGTCTATCTCAAGACCAAAGGCGGTGCGAAATGGGTGTTTACAGGAATTCCTGCCATTTTCATGGCATTCATGACTATATGGGCAGTTATCATGAACCAGACCAAGTTCCTCGGCGCTAACAATATGCTGCTTACGGTAATAAATCTCTGTATTCTTGTGGTAGCAGTCTGGATCGTTATTGAAGGTATCATTAAATTCTTCAGTATCTCCGACACATCCACAGAAAAGCCAGAACCAGCAAAGGCTTAATAAAAAGGCGGAAGTGCCGCAGTAAAGCGGCGCTTCCGCTATTTTTTAAAAGCAACTCGCCATAACAAATGGGCAATATATTAAGAAAGTCTTATTTTAAGGTTTTAACTCCTGCAATTCTATGTTTTGTTCTAATCACCCTGACCAGGGGATTTGATTTTATCCACATTGGATACATTCCATACATGGAATTTATCGCGCCGCTCGTTTTCGTATTATCAGCAATATTTGCCATTGCCTTTCCTATCCTTTTCAGGGTAGTTTTTGCTCACAAATTGCGCCTCAAAAAGGACATCTCAAAAAACAATTTAATCCGGTTTGAACGTAATTGTATTTATATTGCCCTGGTCACGCCTTATTTAGCATTTATAGCCTATCTCCTGGAATTTGATCGCTTTTTCCTTGTCGGCACATTTCTGATGGCCCTTTATGCCACCTATTATTTCTATCCTTCAAAAAAACGTATTAAGTTTGAAAAAAGGATTTTCAGGGTAAAATGAATGTGTTTATAAAAGACATGAAAGATAAAATCTCAGGCGCATGGAAAATTGCAGATGAGGTTTTTCGCGGAAAGGCAGTAGATACAATTGAATTTGAACTTGAGGAATTGGAACATATTTTTGGGATTCTGGTTTTAGGGTCTTATGTGGGTATGCCTTCTCCCCCGATGCAGATTTCGCTGGATTTGATGCCTTTTATGGAAAAAGAACTGATCCTGATGATGAAAAAGGTCGACACAGCCAATGAACCGATATCAGACCTGTTTTCCGTATTGAATGTAGACTGATAATGAGCAAGGCAAAGAACATCTTTTTTGTAGGCAAAGGCGGTGTCGGGAAATCGACCTCAGCAGCCCTGAATGCCCTCTTTCTCGTTAAAAAAGGCTTTCAAGTACTCCTTGTTTCCCTTGACCCCGCCCATAATCAGTCTGATATCTTTGAAAAGATGCTTTCGGATAAACCGCTGAAGATAGCACAAAATTTTTCAGTGATAGAGGTAAACCAGGAATTTTGGATTAAACAATACCTTAAAGATATCCAAAATCAAATCAACAAAACTTATGCCTACTTAACTGCCTTTAATTTAGACAGATATTTCAAGGTAATAAAACATTCGCCCGGTCTGGAGGAATACGCTCTTATCCTCGCCTTTAACAACATACAGCGAGATTATTCTCATTTTGATTTCCTGATCTTTGATATGCCTCCTACTGCACTTTCGTTAAAATTTCTCAGCCTTCCTTCCCTGTCCCTCATTTGGATAGAACACCTTCTAACACTACGACAGGAGATAATAAAAAAAAGAGAGATAATTACAAAGATTAAATTGATAAAGAAAGAAGTGGAAAGAGATAAAATCCTGAAAAAAATAAAGGAGTCAAAAGAAGAATATTTACATTTACAAAAGTTATTTGAAGACCCTGACAGAACTCACATAAAGCTGGTATTAAACCCGGACAAACTGTCTCTATCCGAGTCAATACGTATTTTAAATGCACTTCAGGATATTAACATAAATCTAAATCAGATCATCTGCAACAAAATGCAAACAGCTTCATCACGGGATGATATTGATAAGGCCTTTGTCAATAGCCCCATACTCAATTTCCCTCATTCCGAGACACCTTTAATCGGCATTAACAGTCTAAATAAATACCTGAAAACAGCGCCTCCTTTTTCTTGACCTCTGTTTACCCTGTAGTGGCATAAATGAGTCTGAGACCTTTGCAAAACACCCCTTTTTGCTCTCATAGGCGTAGGCTTGCACCTACGAGACGGAGGCCCAATCTCGGTGTCAGACTCATGTATTCTTCATCAAGAGCTTTCGCCTTCATCCACTTCTTCCAATGCCAGAAATGTACTCGGATCCAATCTGACATTAATGCTTGGAATTACCGGGTTATCATGGTCTTTCAAAAGCCTCAAAAAAACACCTGCCGTCTCCGGCTGCAATTGGAAAATAAGGCTGAAAAAATCATCTAACTCCTGGCATGGATATGGAATCCCCCGTTCATTTACATCTGCAATATGGCGGTGTGAAAGGGCCGAAAGCCATATCTCAACATTAAACTCTCCTGCAATATCTTTGAGTCCTTCAAATACACCTTTTTCGACATTTTCAAAATCAAGGCCATCTATAATTAGTGTATTTGGTCTAAAATCAATGTTTTTTGACAGGTTTTCCAGGTTTGTACGAAATCGCTCTGTCTCAAAACTCTGGTTCAGATAAGCCAGAATCATCCGGTTTCTCTCAATAAGTAACCGATACTCGTTATCATCAGCGAGATTTAGGACCTTTAAAAGATCATAGTAGATGGCATTATAAAACGATAAGACCTTGTCCGGTCCCTCTTCAAGGGAAATATGGACAAGTTTTTCCTGACGAAAAATCTTTTCAAAAGCTATATGGATCAGGCAGGCTGTCTTTCCCACGCCGGCCCGGGCAATGAGAACACCCAGGTTCCCCGCACCTAACCCTTTTCTGGAGGACTTCTCCAGAATTTTAAGGGGACTGACGGAAATGAAATCTTTCATGACCTCTTTCCTCCCTTCGATTTTTCCCTTATGTTTAATTTCAATTCCTCTGCTATACTCTCCGGCACTTTCATATACCTTGCAAACTCCATGGTAAATTCTGCCTTACCCTGGGTAAGTGATCTCAGGGTAGTCGCATAACCGAACATTTCAGCCAACGGAACCTCAGCTTCAATAGCTGTAAATACTCCGTCCTCTGTAGAACTTGTAATAAGACCTCTTCGCTGATTGATAGATCCCATTACATTACCCTGATACTCAGAGGGCCCTTCGATCGACACCTTCATAACCGGCTCAAGGATAACCGGTTTTGCCTTAAGATAGGCCTGTTTAAATGCCCCGATAGCTGCATGGTTAAATGCCATCTCCGAGGAATCTACGCTGTGAGATTTCCCATCGTTGACAGTAACTTTCATACCAAGGACAGGAAATCCAATCATTAACCCCTTTTTAAGGCAGGACTGAAATCCTTTATCCACTGCAGGCAGAAATTCGGTAGGTACTGTACCCCCTTTTACTTGATTAACAAATTCATAGACCCCCTTTTCAGAAGGTTCCAAAAACCCCGCAACCCGTCCGTATTGGCCGGCACCACCTGTCTGTTTTTTATGGGTATAATCAAAATGTGTTTCCCTGGTGACAGCTTCTCTATATGCCACCTGTGGCACCCCGGTCTCAACTTCAGCATCAAAATCTCTTTTCATCCTCTCCACATAGACTTCGAGGTGCAGTTCCCCCATTCCGGAAATGATGGTTTCACCCGATTCCTGATCAACATAAGACTTGAAAGTGGGATCCTCCCTGGTAAATCGATTCAATGCCTTAGACATATTTTTCTGGGCCTTATTGTCTTCCGGTGTGATAGTTATCGAAATAACAGGGTCAGGCACAAACATGGAAGACATACTATATCTCAAATGACCATCGGTGAAGGTATCCCCTGAATAGCATTCTATCCCAAAAAGGGCCACAATATCTCCTGCATAGGCCCTGGGGATATCTTCCATTTCATCTGCATGCATCCTGACCAGTCTTCCAACCTTGATTTTTTTATTTGTCCGCGTGATGAATAAGTCGTCTCCCTTGCCTATTGAACCCTGATACACCCTGAGATAAGTTAATTGTCCGTAGGGCGTAACTTCCAGTTTAAAGGCCAAAGCTACCACAGGCATCTCCGGATTGGTTTCAAGGAGCACCTCTTTTTCCTCGTGATCCTGATCAAGTGCGATATTTTCACCTTCGTCTGGTGCGGGAAGATAACTGTTGATTCCGTCTAACACCAGTTGAATACCAATGTTTTTGTAGGCTGACCCTAAAAAAACCGGTGTCAGTTTTCTTGAAAGAGCACCCTCTCTAACGGCCTTATAGATTAGATCTTCATTGACACTTTCATCAAAAATAGCCTCCATCAGTTCATCTGAAAACATCGAAGCAGCATCTAATAATTCTTCTCTCTTGGCCCTGGCCTCCTCAAGAATTTCATCCGGGATTTCACCTCTTTTGATCTCATCTCCATTCGGTCCTTCAAAATAGACCGCATTCATAGAAATCAGATCTACAACACCTGAAAATCGGCCTTCCAGGCCTATGGGAATCTGCATAAGTACGGCATTAAGATTTAATTTCTGTTGCAGCTGCTCCACGACCCTGTATGGATCGGCCCCGGACCGATCACATTTATTAATAAAGGCTATTCGTGGTACTTTGTATCTATTCATCTGTCTGTCAACTGTTATAGACTGTGACTGAACACCTCCTACGGCACAGAGTATTAGAATGGCTCCATCCATAACCCTCAGGGCTCGCTCCACCTCAATTGTGAAGTCAACATGTCCGGGTGTATCGATAATGTTAATCCTGTGTCCTTTCCATTCACAATGTGTAGCAGCCGAAGCGATCGTAATTCCTCTTTCTCTTTCAAGTTCCATGGAATCCATTGTCGCTCCGACACCATCTTTTCCTTTGACCTCGTGAATGGCAAAGATTCGCTTAGTATAATAGAGAATTCTCTCCGTAAGCGTTGTCTTACCCGAATCAATATGGGCACTAATACCTATGTTCCTTAACTTTTGAATATCATCAGTCATCAAAAACCTCAGTTGTTTTACGCAATTATACTAAAATAATCCATATCTTATGCGGGAGTGAATAGCATCCTTTTAATTAGAGCGCCCTTAAACCTTCAGCTATGCTGATGGTCCCGGTTTTGCTATGCGGGTAAGTGCGAGAATGTTTTTCACCGCCCGCTTCGCTCGAGGCACAGAGAACGCGGAGGAGGCTATCTTTTTTCATCG
>Ga0233412_10000706_pt1 | contig 18742 bp, 17 predicted proteins | sample Na_anoxic_4_MG_FD_180667 | JGI IMG/M metagenome (GOLD analysis project Ga0233412, IMG submission 180667) | Seawater microbial communities from Saanich Inlet, British Columbia, Canada - Na_anoxic_4_MG | ecosystem: Environmental > Aquatic > Marine > Inlet | place: Canada: British Columbia...
CTACATATAGGTTATCAATATCTATATTTTCGATCATTTTATTTATAATTATATATTTTAGTTTTATACTAATTAAAACAGAATTTTGTTATATATGAGTAAAATAAATTTCTGCCGATTTTAGATAATTCACTTATAAATTCATTGGAGTTAATGTCATAAGGTAAATATTCAATATATTTTTTAGTATAAATAAGTATATAATATATAATTAACAAACATAGTTGTTGTAAATAATAAACACCATAATTATAATATGGCCAGTCATTTACACAAGTTATTAAATCATTATCTTTTTTTTTAAAGAAAAAATTATGGGTTAAATGGATTCCGTCAAATATTCGTTCGTAACCATTTACTTCGTTTTTAACAACAAAACATTTTAAAATTCTATTTACACTAGTTAAATGAATATAAATAATTTTGTTATTTATTAATTTCTGGTTTTTCATAAAAGGCTTAATTAAGTGTGGAATTCCACCATCAATACATTTATTGTAACTAAAATCACCATTTCCTATATATGGGATAAATGATGTTTTAATCAGACAATCTATTAAATCGTCGTTTGATGTATAAGTATCGCGGATTATTGTTTTCATTAAATTAGTATCAAAATATGTAAGAGTCAACCGATTAGATACTAATTTATACATATCAGTTGTTAGATGTTCAACTTTAAAATTATCAAACCATTCATATAATACTCGTAAGTCATTATTAACTTGAAAACTATTTTTTAGCATTTTATAATAATTTATACCTTCATCCAATTTATTTATAAAAAATAAAAATCCACATAATGCTCCAACACTACAACCGGATATTCGATTAATTTTTAAGTATTTTTGTTTTTCCATTTCTTTAAAATAATAAAGTGAACCAATTACATAACTGCCATTAAATGCACCACCATCTATTACTAAATCAACTTCACCTGTTGAATAATTTAATTTAAAAGAATTTTTTTCAACATTTTGTAGCAGTTTCTTAATTAATGCATTTATTACCATCTATTTTTATCTTTAATAAATAAAATAAATATGTCAAATCAACCAATTAGTTGGGATAATTATTTTAAAGAAATTGTTAAAGTTACATCTTTAAGGTCTCCGTGTGAAAGATTACACGTGGGTTGTCTTATAGTAAATAATAATAGAATTATAAGTCAAGGATATAATGGATTTTTACCTGGTTATCCACACGAATCAATTATAAGAGATGACCATGAACAAGCGACAGTCCATGCTGAACAAAATGCGATTTGTGACTGTGCAAAAAGAGGTGTTTCACTTAAAGATTCAACTATATATATCACACATTATCCTTGTATTATATGCACAAGGTTATTAATTGCATCCGGAATTAAACAAATAAAATATATTAATAACTACAATAATGATTCTTTAGTGGATTATTTTTGTAATTTAGGTAATATTTCTATTACTAAAATTTAAGAAAATATTAATTATTGTTAAATAATTTTAAAAGTCATTTAACAATACATATTCTATTCAGTTAATTCACTGATAAAAGATTCGGGATTCCTTTTTTTTAAAAAAATATTTATAATTTCAGCACATGAATATTTATATTCTGGAATTTTTTCTAATATAGTATTATCAATATCACTATTAAATAAAAATTTATACAATTCTTTGATAACTATTCTATTAGCTTTTTTAATTTCTAAATCAATATCGATTCTTCCAGGTCTAATTAAAGCAGGATCAATATTATTATAATGATTCGTTGTAATTATTAGTACTCTTCCATCACCTTCGTTCACACCATCAATTAAATTTAACAAGTGATTTAATGTTATTTTATCTTTTTTATTGTCTAATATTTCTTTTAAATAATTTGACTGTTCCAAATTTTTTTTTTTAGAACCTGAATTATTACTGAAATTATTAATGTCATTTACGTTTAACATAGACTGTTGGTTAAGTAATGACATATTATTAATAACCAAATCAATATTTTCACTTACATTGTCTGTTTCACAAACAGAATTAGAGTTTAAACTTTTTTGAGATTCTGAAGTATTATCATCATCGTCATTCGTTTTTCTTTTATTAATTATTTTTTTCATACAATCAATATCTTCTAGAATCAAAATTTTTTCATTTTCTGGTATATATTCACCATTTAAGTTATGGTCTTTAAATATCAAATCTAATTCACTATTTTTTGTAATTTTATTTAAATCAACATAAACAAGGTGCCGTTTCATTAATTTAGCAATACATTTGATAATTGATGTTTTTCCAGTTCCTGGAGGTCCGTGTAAAATAATCCCCAATGTATAAGGAATACCCATTTTTTTATACCAATCTTTATTATTTTTAAAAAAATCTATTTTTGCATTTAATTCACTTCTTTGCTCAAAAAATGTGTTATAAAATGACTTATTAGAATTAAATGGTAAAATACGATATTTTGATTCGTAAGTATAATCACCATCATTTATAATACTATCTAAATTATACACTTTTAATTTATCTTTTTCATTTTCGATTTTTTTATGAATACTATTATTATATAATTTATTTAAAAAATTCTCAATTTCAAATAATGAATCTTTATAACTATATAAATTTAAATGAACATCATAAATTTCTGATTTAAATCCTGCATTTTCAAAATCTGCATTTTCTTTTCCAGAATTATGCATATTTCTAGTAATAAAACACTCTATATAAAGATTTTCATCTAATTTTATGGGTATATTTTGATTAATAATATAATTATTGGTAGTTAAATTGTCGATTAATTTTCCATTTATGCTTTCAAATGAAGTTTCTATTCCAATTTGTCTTTCTTTACCAAATTCATATGATAAACTAGTATTGGTATTTGAAAATTCTTCTTTATTATTTATACTATCTAATTTTAATTCATGTAAATAATTCCATAAAGCATCCATTTTATTAGAAAATCTTTTTAATTGTGAATAATTGGTATTTGTAATTTTAGTAATAAGTTTACCTTTAAAACGAACACTTTTTCTTTTACGTCTTAATATATATTCTTGATAAAAATTATGAAAAAAATGAATATTAAAATTAAATTCTTCAGCTAATAAATTAGTTAAAAATGTAAAAAATAATGATACAATAATTAAATACAAAGGATTATTTAATCCATATTGTGACAGGATATTAATTTTAAATGTTTCCAATAAATCATGTGAAAACATTTCACATAATTATTTAAATTATATATTTATTTAATAATAAAATAAATATGTTTAAATTAGTTAAGATAATACTTTAAATAAATATATTAATCATTTTATTGAAGATAAAATATAAAAATCCAAATAATGTGCTTACAAATAATAGACCTTTTAAATTAAAATTACCATCGTCTAAATAAAAACTTGGAAAATGTTTATATAAAAACATTTTCACACCAGGTAATTGAAAACAAAAATATAATAGTCCTAACAAAATAGGTATTTGTAATTCTTCTATTACATTATCTAACGAATTATCTTTTTTGTTATTTTGAATATATTTTTGGTCTAATTGTTGATTAATTTCATTTAAATTAGCAGGAATGTTATTATTTTCTTCTGGATCAGGAATAAAATTCGGTTTTATACTCTCGTCTTGGGTTAAATCTGTAGTAGATTGTGGAACATCTCGTTGTTGAATAGTTGTCACACCACTTACATTAGCCTGTTGTAATCCACTAATAAATTTATTCATTTCAGCCTGACTATTAGGAACAATAGTATTTGTTTGTTGATTCATTTGTTGAGCATCTATTTCTAAATTGCCTGGTTGATTTTGATTAGATTGTACAACCTGTTCAGGAACATTATTAGGACTATAAGATAAATTGACTTTTTGAACAACTTCATTTGTTTCCATACTAATATTACCCGGAAGTTCATTAATATTAGTTGTATCACTCATTAATATATTAATATAAATACAAAATCAATATATTACGAATAAATTACCTAATTAAAATTCAACCATTTTTTTTTCTTTATTACATTTTTGTGCTTCTAAATTAAATTTATAACATTTATTATCATATTTATAAATCTTATTTTTTAAGTCATCAATAGGGGGAGCTTCAAAAGCAATACAATTTCTATCTTTACATGCTTTTCTAAATAGAGTGGCTAATCCTAAACCTAAAATAACTGATATTATTGTTTGTCCAAAATCTGTATATAATAAACGTTTAAAGTTCATAACTTATATATTCTGGTTATAAAATAATTTAATCTTGTAATGGAATATCAAATATCTTTGATTTATCATTTGGACAGGTTATCTCATTACTTTGGGCTTTAAAGCAATTTCCTGTTTTATCCTTATATTGAATAGAATCTACATTATCAGGAGTTGGATATACTATTATCTTTTTAACATCAGGATTAGATAAATATACAAATAATAATCCTAATGCAAGACTGATTAAAAATATTGCAAAGTTAATAAACCTCATATACATTAAATTTAGATTAAAATAATTATAATGAAGTTTAAATTTGATAAATCAATAGTATTACAATATAATAAATTAGACATTAACCATACCATTAAACATTAAATGATATTATTTTAGGAAAATACTTTTGGTTATATGTATATAAATCACTGTAATCATAACTCTCTTGGATTAAGTTAAAATATAATGTATCATCATTCATTGAATAATTAATGTAACTAATTTCATATTTTAAATCTCTCATATCTGTAACTTTTGGATATATTTCATTAACATATAAATTAATAATTTCTTCACTTAATGATAATCGTTTATCTAAATTGTCTTCTTCAATAGCTTTTTTATATTCATTTGTTAATTCTTTAACATTTGAAATATAAATATTTAATTCTTCATTATTTTTGTTAATTAAAAGTTTTTTATTATTATATAAAATATCTAAATATCGTGTTAAATATTTACTATATATTTCATTTAAATTATTAAAATTTTCCATTTTAGGTTGGAATTTTTCTAATGCTTCATCTTCATTAATAAAACCAAATAATAAATCATATTTATCTTTCATAATATTAAATTTTAATTCCTCAATTTGTTTAATATTCTCACTTAACCAAATAGGTAAAAAAATTAATTCTCCTTTAAATAATCTTATATCTAAATCACACGGCGATGAATGATTATTACAATATGCAACTAATTCATTATTTTCTGTTGTAAATAAAGTACCCCCATCTTGTTTACATTTTATACATTTTATATTTTCATTAAGATTCATTTTATTCTTATCATAATCATCTTTTAATTCATAATATATTTCCAATGCTTTATTAAATTCTTCCATATACATATTCTACATATTAATTAAAAGAAACAAATCTTACCTAAACTAATAAATACATATAAATTATTTAAAATTTTTATTATTAAACGGAGAAAATGATATAGGATTATGGATATTAGGATTCGTTTTATTAGTATTTAAATTATCATAATTATTTGTATTCCACACAGGTAATCCTGTTAACATATTTTCACTGTCCATATTGTGTTTAATTTTATTAATTTTCATTAAATTAGTATAAATTATTTTTTTTTCTTCATTTTTTTTTGCTTTTATTTCAATGGGTGTTAATTTTCCTTTATACTTAAATAATAGAAATCCACCTAATAATAATAATAATATGGCTAAATAATAAAAATTGTAGATATAATAATTAAATGTTTCTTTCATATACTGACATTTTTGAAGAGTATTATTTATATAATACTTAACTCCCGGTTCAATTAACTTTGGTGACTCCATTAAATTGTTTATATAAATTTTTATTTTAAAATGAATTAATTAGTTGTAAAAATAATATATCTAAACATAAAGTATACAATGAATCCCGGAAGTTTAGCTCTTGCATTATTTGTTACAATTTCAATTATATATTTCATGATTAAATATTATATTGGGAATAAAGGAAATTTTATGATTTGGAATCTCATTTATTATGTATTAGTAATAATAACTATGTTTTCTATTAATGTAAATACTACTAAATCTAATTGTGGATTTCCTTCGTATGGAATAGCAGCATTAGCAACTGTTATTCCTTGGATGATAATTTTTGGATTATTAAATATAATGCTTCTTATGTTTCCAGGTTGGTTATCACCATTTTCAAATACTTTCGGTTATTTATTAGCAAAATTAAATGGTGTAAGTGATACTTTGGATAATATTTTTAAAAATAAAATGGTTAAAAAAGATGCACCTGCTGATTTACAAAACGCATCAGAAGCACTTGAACATATTTATTCGAATAAATCGTTATTATTAAATGAAATAACAATACAAAATTTTAGTGATTTTTGGACTAGAATGACACCATTATTTAAAAGTGATGCTAATAATTATAAAGGGGACTTATTTAATTTTGTAAGAATGAAAACTATTGTATCTGAATTTGTTTGGTATGTATTAACAGGAGGATTAATCACTACTATGAGTTACAATTATATACTTAATTCTGGATGTAATCCAAATCCTAAACAAATGAATAAAAACTATAATAACTATAAGGATGACCTTAGTTCTAAAAAGAAACCAGAAAGAAAAGTTTATAATTTATAATTTTTAACAGGTTAATATTTAACAGAATTAACTATATTTTATTAAAGATAAAATTTAATAAAATAATCTAATTATCCAAATCTTGGATATACTAAATAATATAAAACAAATAAATAGGATAATATTGCCAATATTATTGTAACAAACCATAATGGGACAACTGTTTTATTTTTAAAACCAATACCAAACTCTCTTAAAGAACCATCTTTTTTATATAAAAAACCTGGCTTTAAAAAATTAATAACAATAAATAAGAAAATAAAAATAAATATAGATAATGTTGTTATATTTTGTCTTATAAAAATTCTGTTCATTATATATATATTTTTAAAAAAAAACATTATTTTAATTAATTTAAATAATAATAAATCATTCAAATATATTAATAAAATTCATCACCATCATTCTCTCCATAATCATCATCATTCGGTAAATTTCCCATATTTAATTCTTCTTTCTCAATTTGAAGCGCATATATTTGTTCATTTTGTAGTTCCATTTTTTCAATATCAAATAATTCATTTCCTACATCATTTTTTTTAAGTTCCATATCTAATTTGTCATTTTTAATTTTTTGTTCCCATTCTGCTTCCCATACGTTTTGGTCATATTTAAAAAATCCTTTTTGTAATCCTACACCCCAATCTCCTAGCTTAAATTTCTTAAAATAATTATCAACTTCTCTTTCGTCATCGTTTTTAGCAGCCAATCTTTCAGTAATTTGGTCTTTTTCTCTTTCTCTTTCAATTAACACTTTTTCTTTAATTAACTCATAATTATAATTAATACCTGATTTGTATTTATTAAAAACCTCTAAATATGTCATTAAAAATTGTGCTACTTGCTTTTGTAAATCATCTTTTACACCGTCCAATATCTCATATTCACTAATATTATTATCTCCTAAATCTGCTAACGAAACATTAGTTTGTATATCAATTTCATTCACACCACCTTCAACCTGTTGTTTTTCAACATAAATCTTAATTTTTTTAGTAACATTAATATCTTCGGTTAAATTTATTATTAATACTATTGATTTCCAAAATAAGTTTTCATATAATAAAGTTCCTGTTTCATAATTAAAAATAGGAATACCTGTTGTATTTTCATTATATGTTGGTTGAAATGGTATTGTATTTAATAAACTTAATATATCATCATTATTGTGAATCAAATTTTGTAATAATATTTCTAAATTACATTTACCAAAAAACTTGGAAAATCCGCCATAAAATTTATCAACAAAACGATGTATAGACATTAGATGTTCCATAGACAAATTAGAATATAACATATTATCTGAACCTAAAAGCGAATGTTCTTTTTTATTTAAAATTATATTTGGGAAAACTCTTAACAATAACCATATGTTGTTTTGTATAAAAATATGTTTTTTCATAAAACTATTATCGTTAGCATTCATTAACTCGGTTTTTCCCATTGGTTCAAATATCATCATTTCATCTATATTTTCCTTCAGTTTTTTCATTTTTATTTTGGAAAATCCTATATGAGTTTGTAAGTAATTAATGAATATTTGCTTATTTATTACATTTTCTTTATGTAAGTTATTCTTTAAATTATTCAAATTCTCATCATCTTCGGTGGTAATAAAATTATATGTATCTAATACTTCTAAAATATTTTTAATATATTCTTCACTAAATAAATTCTGTTTTTTAGTAATAATATTATCTATTATTACACGTAATATTTCAATATTACTAACTGAAGTTGTAGATAATTTTAAATGAATTATATTTTCTTTAAATACTAACTTCATTAATTCAACCAAATGTTCATTATTATATACAATATTTTCATTCAATAAAATTTGAATTATATTTTCATTTGAATCACCCACTTTAATTATATCAGGTTTTTCTAAGCAAACACCTAAAAATTTGGGATTCATAGGTAGAGTGGAATTATAGCGGCAATAAATAATAAATGCTTTATAAATAGTTGACCTGGAAAATTCATTTGAAAGTTGAGGATATACTAATTTCGTATTATTTGGGTCTAAATAAAAAACAGCACCTGAAATATTTGTAATTTTTTGTAAATAATTAGATAATTCTTGAACTATTCTATTAAATTGTTTAATATTAGGCTCTCTTTCTTCAAAATAAGATAACACATCACTTATTTCTTTAATATTACAACAAGCATTTTCTAAAAATGGTTCATTATTGATGTTTGTCAATAATGGTTCTGCTTTTTCCACTACCTTTTGTATAGCTTCAATAATAGAGAAACTAAATTCAATTATTTTAGTCTTGACAGCATCCAATTTTGAAAATTGTTTTCTTGATTTACCCAAAATTTCTTTATTAATAGAATCCAAAAATTCTTTACTTACATTCTGTAAATTTTTAACTTCTACATTAAATAAAGGTGGTAAAAATCCATTCCAATTTTTAATATCTAATTCTTCAGGAATAAAATCTTTATCTTCAATTAACAAATATTCCATCTTTTCGTGCATTTTCTTTTGTATTTCACTATTTCCAATAATAAATTTTTCAAGTGTTTCTTTCACTTTGCTAACTAAATTAGTTAAAGTTATTTTAGCTATACTATTCCAAGGTTCAATATTGTTATTCTTAATCTTATGAGCTACACAACAAATATATTCCAATGCACTCATATTATTCCCGTCCAATGGGAATCCAACAAATGATTTTTTACATCCAGGAAAAGATTTTCTAGTTCTAATTGAAGGAATAGCTGTTTGAATCGCAACTAAACAATATCCCAGTGTTGTAATCATGAGTGAAAAATTTAAAGTATCATTGTAATCAGGCAACCCTTTTCCTGTTTTTTGTTTTTTAATTAAACTTTTACGCTCATAAATTTCTTGGTTGGGAATTTGTTTATCTACCAGTGTAAGTGTATTTTTAATTATAAAGTCACTAAATTTTAATATATCTATACCCATAAATTTTTGTAACGCACCCAATATTTTAATAATTCTTATGCTATTTGGATTTGAATACTTACTAATAAGATTCTTTTCATCAATATTAGCTATTAATCCTATATCTTGTTCCATAACCTCTTTAGTTTTGACTTTGAAACCTTGAATATCGTATCCTTCATCTTCACTAAAATTAACTTTTTTAATTACATAACCACTATGTTTATCTACCCAAGAATCACCATCATCACTTAATTTTCCAATATTAGCACACACCAATTCTAAATGATATTCATAATCTTGATTTTCAATAAAAACGTTTGCCAAATAAAAAATGAAATTAGGTAATAATTTAATATTTGTAGACTTACAATATCTCCAATGAATAGATTCACCATCTAAATCATTACCTGGTCTAGTAAATTCTAACGAAAACTTCATTATATAATGCTGTTTTTTAACAAAATCTTTCTCCGCTAATACTAAATTCAATAACTTAGAATATGGACTAATAATGTCTATTGTAGGTTCATTTACTTCATGCCCTAATTCAACCTTGTAATTGTTATACTTGTAGTAATTGTAATTTTTAATACTAAATAATTTCTTTAATCTCTCTACATAATTATTTACATTTTCCATAATTTGTTTTTCAAAAGCTTCTTTGCTTTCACTACTCTTTAAAGATACCATATCTACTATTTCTTGTAAATTTTGTTCACTAATATCAATATTTGCCAAATTCATATCTTTACATGTATCGTCATCCTTGACACATTTTTCTTGAATTAAACAAAGTGTATTATTAGTGACTTCATAATTGGCTATATTTTTTTCATGTTCCCATTGATTATTAACTCTTTTATAATAATCGAACTGTTCATTGCCACTATCATCTTCAATAATTAAAATAGCATAATTATTGTTTGTAATTAATTTCTTCCCTGTTATTAAAGTTTCTGCTTCAAGTAGTGCCTTTTCATTATTAAGACCAATATTTTTTTTGAGTTCTTCAGTCAAAAAATCTTTAAATTCTTGGGGGTCCAATAATTCTCTTTCTTTTTTATATTCATTCATTATTAAATAAGGTGTATTATCGTAATGTTTATCATAATAAGTATCTACATTATTGTCATCGTTTAATTCATCTTTATCAATATATTTTTTTACTATTTCAAATTTCTCACATTTATTCTCACTATTTTGCGATTCAGCATTCTTCATTTTAATTTCATTATTTAATACATTATCCAAATCAATATCTGAATATAAATTAACATTAATCTCATTCAAAGCATTAAATAAAACTTGACCAAAATCAATCATTAATACATATTTTAATATATCACTTGTTGTTTTATAAGACATATACCCGTTTTCAGTTTCTTGTTTATTAAATATAGAATATTTTTCAATTATGAATTTTTTAAATTCTGGACTTTTATTTAACAGGTCTAATAAATCATAATTTTGTATTTGAGAATCAACAAACCCTTTGACTTCACTTTGTAGAATTTCACTATTTTTAATTAAATTGGCTTTATATTCCTGGATATTTTTTAAAATTATATTTGTTAATTTAACATATAATGATTTATCTAGTTCATTGTGATAAATTAAAAATGGTTCTAAGTAACTTAATACACTAGACAAATTAAATCTATTAGAAAGAAACTTTTCTATAATTTCTACTAATTCGTTATTATTTCCTGTTAGATTAGTAAAATAACCCTGTAAATTTTCTTCTTTATGTAATTCTTCAACAGGTTTATATGGATATGCATTTAATCCATTCAAACTATTTATTGTTTTTTTATTATTTACAATTAATTCCTTTCTTAAAAAATTCCAATAACCTATATATTTTTCATTTAAATTTGATTTGTCATAAATATTTGTATTTGGTAAATACATTTTACTTAATTCAAACATGAATCTTGGCATACTAATAAATGATTTAATTTCCATATTATCATTTGGGGTTAAATTAGTTAATTCAGTTTTCATAGACATGCTTTTCATTTCTAATACCTTTAATTTATTTAATCCCAAGTTGTACTTTTGAATAAGAAACCTTTTCTTTGTAAGTTTAGATTTCTTTTTAAAAACTGTAGAATAAAAATTATCAAGATTATCTACTATTGCTAATAAATTGGCTTCAACAACTTCTTGAAAAATCAACCTATTTTCATCACTATTTAATGTATTAGCAAATGGTGTAAAATAAGGATTTAATCTATTAATTAGGTATGTATATTTAGATACACTGTTAGGAAAATTATTAGTTTTATAATTATCTAAAATAGTAGTTATTTCTGTCAAATCAGAATGTAAATTATAATCAATTATTTCTGTTCCATCATCATCTAATCCAACATTATAAACTTTTTTCCTATTTTTAACAACAGGTAAAATCCACAACAATTTTTTATTCAATTTTATTAAACTTTTAATGAGTAATGAAGGTTCTAAAGTAAAATTTTTAATTCCTTCTATAATTCCAACACTATTAAAATTTGAAAATTCACTTCTAATCTGTTGAAATCTTTCCAACATAAGATGTAGATTATTTAAAACACGTGTTGTTCTATCTTTATTAGGAATATGACTTAACATCTCATCTAATAAATCATTAACTTGTTGGTCTAAAGAATACCTTTTTTCTGTTTCAGATACTTCAACTATTTGTTGTAAATTTCCAATACTTGGTCCTAATTGGATATCATTTAAATCCATTACAAATTCCTTCACTTCAGTTTTAAATTGCTCAACAGGTTTTGATACATTGTCTAGTATTTCAACTACTTCTTCTCCACCAATTTCTTCTCCACCAATTTCTTCTCCACCAATTTCTGATATTTGTTCAGCTAATTTTTGTTCTTGATTTTCTAACTCACTTGGTTTAGAGCGAACCTCTATATGAGTAATAGGCAAATTCAACGGAATACCTTGATAAGCAAAATCAATATAAATAATTTCATCTCCAATTAATTTTATCTCAATCATATCATTTTCTAAATTAGTAATTAAACCTGTTAAAATAGTAGGCAAATCACCGCCAAAATGAATATTTATCCATTTATTAGGTAATAAATCATTTTGCCTTGCAAAACCCTTTACATCAGGAATATTAAGTATATTAATTTGTTTAAGATCACTAATTTCTAGTCGTTTATCATTGATTTTGAAAATTTTTTTTTCCATATTAGATGTATCGATTAAACGAAGATTTTCATTGTCAACATAATCAATATAAAAAACTTTATTTATTAATGGAGAGTCATTATAAAATTCAAGGTTTATAAAACTCCCTAATTCTATATTTAAATTATCTGTTTTAGACATTTTCTAATATATTAATAGAATATATTTTAAGTTTATAAAGGAATATATATATAAATATTATTTAATATTTATGATTAATTAACATCATGACAGATACTATTTTATTTAGTTGGAACTTTAAATCAATTGGTGATTTTGAAGATTTTGGCATTAAGAATAATGTTTATAATACAACTCTTTGTTCTCCAAAAAAACAGTTCTATAATTTATTAGCTTACAATAAATTTTTTGTTAAAAATGATAAAGAAAATATTAATCGTTTTTACAAGTCAGTTATAGTAGATAAAAAAAATAAGGTTAAGTCTATTTTTTCACCTAAAAGTATTGAGTATAATCAATTAGTTAAAGCCATAGAAATAATACCACAAGATTTCTATGTTGAAGAATTTGTTCCAGGAATTAATGTTTCGATTTTTTATGATACGCAAATAAATGAATGGGAATTACATAGTCGGTATAATGTGGGGTGTAAAATTTATTTGCGTGGAAAATTTTCTTTAACGTTAAGAGAACTTTTTTATGATATCTGTGAAAAAATTAAATTTGATTTTAAAAAATTAAATAAAAAATATGTATATTCATTTATTATTCAGGACCCATATATTAGCAGTATTTATACCTTTAAAAATATTAGATTGTATTTAATGGATATTTACCAAATATGTGATTATAACGAAAATAACGTTCAATTAATTAAAAAAATAGATATTAAAAATTTTAAATCTTATTTTGGGTTTGCGAATCCAAGCCCACAAATTGTTTTTCCAAAAATTATTTTAGATAAAATTCATGAAAATAAAAATGAAATGTATAAATTAATTTTTGAAATACAAAATGGTTTAGTAAGTGATAATGTATATGGATATATTATTAAAAGTCGAAATTTTCCAAGTTATAGTAAAATTCTTAATCCATTATATCAAAATAAATATGAATTATATGGAATACCAGGTAAAACTATTTATAATTATATTTCCATTAGATATTTGGGTAAACTTTATTATTATTTAAAACATAATCCTGAGAAAAGACATGTATTTGGTAAAATACGCCATTCTTTACATAGTATAAGCAATTTACTATATAATCATTATGTAAATATTTACATTAATAAGAAATATAAACTTACAGATATTAAAAACAATCATTATGTTGATATTTTACGTAAAGCACAAGATTATTATTTAAAAGAATTACTCATTGAAAAGAAATTTTTTAAAAAGAAAACTTTTAATGATTATATTAATAAAATTAATCCAAACATTTTAATTGAGTTGTTTTTATAAAAAAATTGATTATTAAATTAACTAATAAAATATAAATAAATCTAACTAACTATATATAATATAAAATATGGCTCCTATAATAAACAATATTAGTGAAAATCAATTTGGGGAATTAACATTAACTATGACAAATGTTAATGTTTCAATAGCTAATGCAATTAGAAGGACATTATTATCAGATATCCCTTTACTTGTATTTAGAACATTTCCACATGATAAAAATAAAGTAGAATTTTTAACAAATACCACTCGGTTTAATAATGAAATTTTAAAGCAACGAATTAGTGCAGTTCCAGTTTATATCAAAGATGTTGACGAATTTCCAACTAATGATTATGAATTTATAATCAATAAATCAAATCAAACAGCAAATATAGAATTTGTAACAAGTGAAGATTTTACTATTAAAGATACAAAAAATTCAAGAATATTAGATAAATCACAAGCAGCAGCTATTTTTCCAAAAAATAATTTAACAAATTCATATATTGATATAGTTAGATTAAGACCAAAAATTAGTGAAAATATGCAGGGTGAAGAACTTAAAATAGTTGGAAAATTGGATGTTGGAACATCAAAAGAAGATAGTAATTTTAATGCTGTTTCTACAGCCACATATGCTTTTACACCAGACCCGATTAAAATTAATGAAATTTGGGAAACTAAAGTATTACCTGAAATAACTTCTACACATTCTAAGGAGGAAATTAATAAATATAAGAAAAATTGGAATTTATTAGAAGCAAAAAGATATTATAAAGAAAATAGCTTTGATTTTAAAATTAAATCTGTTTGTGTATTTTCAAACAAAGAATTACTAGAAAAAAGTTGTGCTATACTAATTAAACAATTAGTTGCTTATTCTGTTATAATTAAAAGTGGTAAGATTAAAATTAATAAAGGTGAAAATACGTTAGATAATTCATATGATATAGTTATGGAAAATATGGGATACACTATAGGTAAAATTATTGAACACTACATGTTTAAGACCTACTTTCAAGAAAGTGACACCTTAAGCTTCTGTGGATTTAACAAAGAACATCCACATTATAAAGATAGTATACTTAGAATAGCATTTAAACTAGAAACGAATGATGAAATAATTTTGTCATATTTAATAGATAGTTGTTACCTGGCAATAAATGAAATAAATGAGATAATGAAACAATTTCAATAAATAACATTTTTAAAAATATAATTTAATTATAATTAATTTTTTAACCATAATTAAATAAAAACTTTACTTTAAAAAATAATTTAAAATATAAAATACTATTTAAAATATTAAATGAGTGTTTTATTTTATAGTAATTATTGTGACCATTCAAAAAAATTATTACAAATTTTAAATAAAACTAAAATTAATAAAGACATTAACTTCGTCTGTATAGATAATAGAGCGCAAAAACAAGATGGAATGTATATACAATTTCAAAACGGACAAGAATTATTGTTACCTTCCATTGTGAATAAAGTTCCTGCTTTATTATTAATAAATCAAGGTAATAATGTTCTTTATGGTGAAAAAATATATCAATATTTACAACCAATTGAACAACATGAAGTAGCTAAAGCTACAAAGAATAACTTTGAACCATCTGCCTTTAATTTAGGTGAAATGGGAGGAATGTCAGATAATTATAGTTATTGGGAGGCGACAAGTGATGATTTATTAGCAAAAGGCACCGGGGGAACACAAATGATGCATGGATATGCTGACCTAAATTTTAATGGTAAAATTGAAACCCCAGATGAAAATTATAAACCTGATAAAATAGGTGAAGTATCTTTAGATAAATTAGTTCAAGAACGAAATATTGATATTAAAAGATAAAAGAATTTAAAAGATATTTGAAAAAAATAATTATTATACATGAATTCTACACAAATTTTAAGAACTTTTAATACTCAATTGAGTGATTTTTTAGAGGATATTGCACATGTTTTTCCTGAAAATAGCGACATTTTAACTACACAAACAATCATTCAACAAACTAAAAAAATTAATCCATCGCTAATTATTAATATATGGTTTACATATGTGCATATTCCATATGGGGAACATATTAATAATAATGAATTAAGTTTTTTTATTGATAAAGATTACAAAGATGATTTAAAATATATATCAGATAATAACACTATATTAGAATCAATTGATAAAATTAAACAACCTATTAAATCTATGGATGACAAAAATAAAGATACTGCTATGAAATATATTAAAAATTTAACCAAGTTAAGTGAAATTTTTATTTCATTAAAGTAATAAAATTATATATTTTATATTAAAAATAACGGTAAAAATAAATAATATTGATTTTTTTTAATATAAAAATAATATTATTCTAAAATCTATATGTCAAATACTTTAGAACACAATCAAGAAACGCCGAATAATAAAGAGGAAAGTAATACACCAGAGTCCAATGATAATACAAATATCAATGAAACTATTGAACAAGTCTGGAAAGATTTCACAAACGATATTAAAACTAGTTTCCCCGAATTTAAAGAACAATTAGACATATCACAAGCATTGTCATATCAAGAAAAATTTGAATATATTAAATCTATTTATCCAGCAAGGTTTTTTGATATTTTATATCAAAATGAAGAAATATTCGATATTAAAGATACAAATATTGATGGAGAAATTGTGAATACGTGTTTTCTACCTAATTTAGATTTTAAAAAAATTTGGAAGTTAAACCCATCATCTAATACCAAAGATACTATCTGGAAATATTTACAATTAATGTTATTTAGTGTAGTTAATAATATAGATAATGCTGACTTTGGTGATACCGCAAAACTTTTTGAAGCAATAAATGAAGATGAATTTAAAAATAAATTAGAGGAAACTATGGGACAAATGCAATCAATGTTTGAAAATCTTGATATATCAGAAAATTTAGCAAATTTAGGTGAAGCATTTAATAATGATGACAATGAAGAAGGAACTGGAGATAATAAAGGTGGTAATTTTGAATTACCCAAACCTGATGAACTTCATAGCCATTTAAGTAAAATGTTAGATGGTAAAATTGGACATTTAGCAAAAGAAATTGCTGATGAAACCGCCAAAGATTTAGATATTGACATGGATGACGCAAAATCAGTTAATGATGTTTTTTCAAAAATGTTTAAAAATCCTGGTAAATTAATGGATTTAGTAAAAAATGTTGGAACCAAATTAGATACAAAAATGAAAAGTGGGGAAATTAAACAAAGTGAATTAATGGAGGAAGCTAGTGATTTATTAAAACAAATGAAATCTATGCCAGGAATGAATAATATTCAAGGAATGTTAAATAAAATGGGTGCTGGGGGTCTAGGTAATATGATACCAAAAGGGGCTAAAATGAATATGGGTGCTATGCAATCACAATTAAATCAAAATATGGTTAGTGCCCGAAGAAAAGAACGTATGTTAAAAAAATTGGAAGCTAAACAAAAAAATAAAGAAATACAAAAACAATCACATTTGGTTGAAGAAGATGGCAAAGTTATATATAGAACAGGTGAACAAGTTGAAAAAAGCACACGTAGTTCTAATAATAATAATAATTCATTTGCCAGAACAGTTCAAAAGAAAAAAAAGAAAGGTAAAAAGTAGAAATATAGTTGGATAGTTATATATAAAATATTAACTTTTATATATATAATGAATGATGAATTTTGGATTAATAACCCATCTATTTTATTTAGAAATAATAAAATTCTAGACATTTTCATAAATAAGACAAACAATTTTAATGAAAATATGAATGCTACAACACGTTTATTATTTTACTTAACAATAGTTGTTTATTTAGTTAATAAAAATAATAAAATTTTATTTATTGGATTAGGTTTAATAGTAGCCATTATTGCTTTATATTTCATTACAAAACATAAACAATTAAATGTAAAACAACAGGTTAAGGAAGGGTTTAAAAATCAACTTAAGGAAATTAATGAAAAATATACTCTACCACAATCTAACAATCCCATGATGAACGTTTTACTACCAGAAATTAAATACAACCCAAAAAGACCTGCTGCTGCACCCTCTTTTAATCCAGAAATTGAGGAAGATATTAATAATAATGTCAAAAATAATAGTTTAAATGAATTAACTAAAGAAAATGATAACAAAACTAATAGCATGGATAAAGTAAATTCAAAATTATTTAAAGATGCTGGTGATAATATGGAATTTGATTTTTCAATGCGTCAATTTTACACTACACCAAATAGTGAGGTCGCCAACAATCAAAAAGCTTTTGCGGAATTTTGTTATGGTGATATGATTTCTTGTAAAGAGCCAAGTGAACAAGGGTTAGCATGTTTAAAAAATATGCCTCCAAGATGGACAAATTATTAATTTCTAGAGTATTTTTAATAAATTTATTCTAAAAAAAATCTGTGTATAAGATATAATGAGCACATATGTTAGACACACACACATGCACCAGGCAATAGCCAATTGTTTAAAAAAATCAGGCGGTGATATGGAAGGACCAATCTTTTATGATGATGATGTTCCTATGACTAGCGATAATGCGTTAGTTACGAAAAAATTTGTTACAGATGAAATAAGTGGAG
>Ga0233412_10000707_pt1 | contig 18734 bp, 22 predicted proteins | sample Na_anoxic_4_MG_FD_180667 | JGI IMG/M metagenome (GOLD analysis project Ga0233412, IMG submission 180667) | Seawater microbial communities from Saanich Inlet, British Columbia, Canada - Na_anoxic_4_MG | ecosystem: Environmental > Aquatic > Marine > Inlet | place: Canada: British Columbia...
TCATATCCGCTAGATCTAGAAATTTTAGTAGCAGCAGCAAAAGTTGTCCTACCATCCGCTCTATTGCCATTATTGTCTGCTCCGGAGGACATGTTTTAACTAAGGTTTCATATAGTTAACTACTTCAATTTTTTGTAAATATAAAATAAGTAGTTAATATATGTATTGCAAATACAAAGATATCTTTGGTAAAGTAAATACGGGACTTCATTCCTACCGAATCGCTAATATAGCAATCGTAGATGTAGCGATGACGGTGCTATTTGCCTATATCATTTCTTTGGGTTGTCCTACATGCACTTTTTATCCAACTTTGCTGGTATTATTCTTATTGGGTATAGTATTACACCGTGTTTTTTGCGTTAGAACCACCATCGACCGACTCTTGTTCGGCTAACGGGTCCATCGGGTCCACTTCGTCCAACATGCCATCCATATACTTATCTAATGCCTTTTCATATATTACATCCAACTTTTTATTAAACTCACCCGGCATTTTAACCGATTTATATGGATCAAACACGGTTTTTAATCGGTTAGCGATCTCGTGTGAGGTAGATAAACGAATACAATAATGCTGATACTTTATAGCCCATTCCATCAGATAATCCAACATATCATGTATTGCCTTATTTTCCAAAATACTTGAATGCACCATATTCATAATCGTTATAGAAGATAATATATATGTCTGCAAAACTAACAGACCCGCCGATAGTATAATTTCTATATGGGACTTATTCTCTTCTAAATACGGAATAGGGTTATTTTTACATCGTTTCCTAAATGCTAACTCTTTATCATAGCGAGTAGGTGGATTATCCTTCTCCTTCTCCTTCTCCTTCTCCTGCTTCGCATTTTCTTTTAACTTTCTCATTGCAAATAATTTAACACTCAAAGACTGTGGACAATTAGTTTCTACCTCCTCATCATGTACTTCCTCTAAAGAACTCGCACTATCATACTCTTCCATACTAATATATTAAAACGGAATCCTTTAATATATTAATGATTAAACTTATCGTCGCACATTGTAAAAACCGAGGCATCGGCTATAAAAATAGTATTCCATGGAATCATCCGGACGATTTGACCTATTTTGCAAAGATGACAAAGGGGACGGGAAATAATGCGATTATTATGGGTGCTAATACGTATCGTAGTATTGGACGCACCTTGCCTAACCGACATAATATTATTCTCTCTTCTACTCTAAAAAATCCCGATCTAACTATTTTTACGTCATTAGATGACGCGCTAAACGCATGCAAGATAAATAATATTGACACGGTATGGATTATCGGGGGAGAGAAAGTATACAAGGAGGTAATAGAAAAAAATATTATAAATGAAATACATATTAGTGAGATAAATGAAGAGTATGAATGTGACGCCTATTTCCCCGAATTACCTAAACATTATACATTAGCACAGACGACTAAACTAACGAAGGCGATTAACATTCACGTTTTTAAAAAGACCTAGTACGAAGAATGTTATGGATTGGATTTTCCATATGTGGTTGTTTTATAAATATCGTATCCTCCGCGCTCTGAGGAAGTGTATAACCCAAAAAGGTAAACGGAATACATAAGTAGTTACTACACATGCTATCATATATTAATAAATCGTGTGCTATACTGATATATAGTGCTATTTTACAATGTAATTGGTGTCCCTGGGAGGCAAAGTATTCCTCTAATTCCGTATAGCCAACCTGAAAATCTATAATGGATTGTCTAGTAATCGGTTTCGCTAAGAAATCCGCATATTCATTATGAGAATTTGATAGGTCTATATCACATACCTTATTCCAATCCGTCCGAATAAACTTGTGGTAAGAAGCAGCAGTTTTACCATTAAACGATTCACTATAATAACCTCCTGTCGTCTCCTGATATTTTAAATGTCTTCCAGTAAACTCTAAATTGACAGTTTCGAATAATACACAATATTTAATATACGTCTCACTTCGTCTATTCACAAACATATATCGTTGTACATACGTTGTCTCACCTATAACTCCATCGGTGTAATCAGTATTTACTGAGGTCGACGTATAAACGCCACTTTCCCAATTAGTCCCTCCATCAGGAACAGTAATGTCCCTTGTCATAAAATTCACGGGCGAGGTAGATATTAAACGAAACTGCGGCAAAATATCTACATTATTAAATAATATATCTTGTACCTCACAAATCTTCTTTGATCTAGCGGAACGATAACTATCAAATATAATAATATATTGCTTTAAGTATTGGATTAAACCAGTTACTTCCGGTTCCAGTTGAATCGTTAAGTCCGCTCTACACAATGGACAGTTACTCATACAATCATTATATTTATTTGAGTCATAACACTCACTACAAAACTCGTGTTCACACGAATATGGATTAACCTTTTCATCATCTATATCCGATAAACATAAAGCACACTGTTCAGGCGGTTCCTCTTGGGATGGTTTCGCCTCTTCTTCTGCTGGAATGGTCGGTTCGGTCGGTTCCGTTGCTAGTAGCTGCATAAACTGCTCTCGTTCGTCCTTACTACACGCATTCCATATATCGTGTAATAGTTCTAGTTGAGACATTCTGCTATATACTTATCCTATAATGGACTAAAATTCACTTCAATTTTGTTGGGTCTAGAGAAAAAACCTATCTGTATTATAAATAAAATACTTCCTTACAGGAAATAAAAACACCACAAATAAGAGGATATTTAATACAATTCGTAATAAAAGTACGTTATATTTTTTGTGTTTATTCTCTCTAAGCATAGGTTCCGCAACATTAAACAATCCAATGTTTAACATGATAAATATACTACGACCTATGATAAATTTTATCACTATATATTTTTGTAACACCACATGTTTCATAAAAACTAATTCTTGTAACGTAAAATCAATTACCGCATCTACTAGTAATCCAATCAGATTAGAGAGATTATAACTAAGATAGTAATCTAACCAATAACTTATTATATAATAACTTATTGATGCGATACTTCCTGCTCCGGTAGAAAGAAGTATCTGTTTCCAATCCATTGTATATAATCTAGTTATTTAATTTGTGATGAACGGTTAGTTTCTATTCCATATCGGTTAATGTTATGAGTAAATCCGCTAACATCCCCATGGTAAGCAATACCGTCACCACTGTATAATATTTATAATGTAATAAAAAACCAACCTATCGCAATGGTATCTTTTATTTTGTATAATTTCATATAGTATAGATTATTATATACAAGACTATTTCCACCTGGTAAAATCCGGATATATACCATTATGTTTATTCGCAAAGATCTGATATGCCGGTAGTGTATCATCCGTACTACGATATTGTTCCATAATGTCAAACTGACAACCTACATCATCCGTTATTATTGGTGTGGTCACCACAAAACTTCCTCCACGATTAGTGCATGAATTCATATACTTATTTGGGGATCGTCTTATCCGATCATTAAGCATATTACCTATCTGATACACCAGTATCGTATTTATTTCTGTGGTAGTTAGTTTAATGTTTCTTTTATTAAACTTATCCTGATATGGTTTAGATATGGCGGGTTTAAAGGTATAGTGTAATTTGACAAACCCATCTTGTGTAGCAATAGTTCCTCTCATTATACATAAAATTGAACGATACACGAATCATTTCAATTTTATGTATAATGATATCTTTACTACATGACGATTATTTCTGGATAATGGTAGAGATTGGGTTTTTCATGGCTGACTACTTTTATAGATGCGTAGATAACCCATGGTGCCCCGGGTTTGTTGTTGCGTAATAAACACATATAGAGACTATATGATTATATATATAATGGAGTCCTTTTTGTTAGCCATTATAAATGAATGGCACATATTTGCCCAAACAAAATTATGTACTATTTTTAGAAATCTATTTATTCTCTATCATAAAAAGTCCGATCTATCGCATAAAGAATTATCGGATCAATATGGATTATTTAGTAACACAGTTAATGCCTTTTTGTATAATGACCTAAAATGTGCAAAAGCCGGAACAAAGGTAGTCTATCTTCATAAATGTAACGTTTATAAGAAAGACTTTGAGGTATTTATTGAAGGATTAGAAGACAAAGAATATACCTATGAAGAAGCATATCATAAATTACAAAAACTACATGACATTCATTCGGTGGACGCCAATATGAAACCACCTACCGATAGCATTGTTAAAGAGAATAAAATGGGGTCGAATTTAGTTAAAAAAGTAATTAATTATGGAATAGGCAATTTTGAAGCCGACCCAGACGGTTGTGTCATTTATCATTCAGAACCAAATCTTCGCTAATAATATAGTATTATATTATGATAAATTTTAAAGTTTATAATAAGGAAGGTACTTTACAATATGAGGTTTCTAGCAAGTCTAGTTACTGCCTTGAAAAATATCATCATGTAGCTATAGGGCAAAATAGGAAGAAGTTAGCATTTAAGTATGATAATACTATACACAATTTAGTTCAGGCCCCCACAGATATATCGAACGAAACCCAATTATATGATTATTTATATAGTTCAAATGAGGGATACGGAATTCTAAAGAACGACATATCTTTAAGTGGGACGTTTTTTTCAGATCATAAAACCCAAAATTATCCAACTATTAGTGCTGAAAAAAACCTGTCAGGTAACTTTAGCATATTTCCAAATACAACCGCTTATACTTCGTCCGCAGATAAATATATATTTAAAAGCTACCGTCCCCTTACCTTACAGAATTTAACTATTAGTGGCTTTACAAATCCATACCTCAATATTGTAGATGTTTCCAGTTCTGAATTAACTATTTCTGGGTGTATCTTTAGCAATAATGACGTAGGCGTAAATATTAATGTAGATTATTCCCATAATACTACCCATATCATAAATAGCACATTTAAATCCTTGAAAGCAAATAAATTGATTCCGACCCCCGACGAATCTAGCACATTTAAATCCTTGAAAGCAAATAAATTGAAAGCCAATGGTCCAAGGTTGGTCCAAAGCAATAAAAAAGTAAAAATAAATAGACGCAATAACGGACAAACGAACGACACTACTGGTGAGGAGAAATGGAGTCCAGGATCAGCGATAAGATATAAAGGTGAGATGTTATATATTACAGATAGTTCATTTGTAGATAATAGTAATTCTTCCGCTGGAGGAGCAATTTATGCTGAAACCTACATTAAAACATTAACTCTTTCAGGTGAGAATCTGTTTAGTCGTAACATCTCAAGTTTGGGTGGGGCAATATGTATAGCGGATGCGAATGAAATCATCGTAAATAACGGGATGGCTACTCTTATTGGTAATATTGCTGACGTTGGCGGAGCGATCTTTTCTGACTCGCCTGCTATGAGCGGCGGTGGTACTTATATATTTAGCGATAATTGTGCTAATTCTGGTGGTGCGATCTTCGCTTATGACAAAATGACTATAACAGGTGGTACTTATACATTTAGCGATAATTGTGCTAATCTTAATAATGGTGGTGCGATCTTCGCTACTGATATTTCTATAACAGATGGCAGTTATACGTTTAAGGGTAATATTGCTAAAACATTTGGCGGTGCGATCTCTACCCAAAATCTTATCACAACTGATGGCAGTTATACGTTTAATGGTAATATTGCTAATACTTATGGCGGTGCGATCAATGCTACTGATATTTCTATAACAGATGGCAGTTATACGTTTAATAGTAATATTGCTAAAACATTTGGCGGTGCGATCTATGCTTATAGCATGCTTACTATAAAAGATGGTACTTATACATTTAGCGATAATTGTGCTAATCTTCAGAATGGTGGTGCGATCAAGGCTACTGATATTTCTATAACAGATGGCAGTTATACGTTTAATGGTAATATTGCTAATACTTATGGCGGTGCGATCAATACCACAAATCTTATCACAACAGGTGGTACTTATACAGTTAGCGATAATTGTGCTAATCTTCATGATGGTGGTGCGATCTATGCTGGCATGCTTACTATAAAAGATGGCAGTTATACGTTTAAGGGTAATATTGCTAAGGAGGGCGGCGGTGCGATCTATTCATATGGGACAGTAGATATTAGTACGGTTAAAACGGTCCGTTTTTACGGCAATAGTAGTATTTATAATTCTGCTCGGGGTAATCATATATTAACCTACGACATTTGTTATAATGATTCTTCACACGTTCTTTTCAATATGCCCGACTGTTCGGGTATCGATGGATCTGCTGTTTGGTCTACATTATACGGCCACCAGATATGTCCGCCCTAAACTCCCAAATAATCGATCCGTCAAAGAGAAAAAAGTACCCAATCCATAATTAGTTACTTTTTTCACGTGATGCATATCATGATCTCTCGGATCTACCAATAATATCCGATTTACAATTGGAAAACAATAACCAGAATGTATATAAGTTCCCATCGTATTAGCCAAGAAGATATAAGCGCACATGACATATATATGTGGATGTAATAGTATGGCAGAAAACAAGGGAGGCATCATAAATAACACCATTTCCAACGGGTCTAAACAATGATTTACCAAACTAAATGAATCATATACATACGAATGATGCTTTTTATGCAAATGATAATATTTCGGTATATGCAACATACGATGCATTCCATAAAATAACACATCACTCCATATAAACATAGCAAATAATTCGCCTACCGCATCATATATGATAAGCGTTTCTCTCGTAGTATTAAATATGTTACACTGCGTATATACTAATATGGTTTCGCCTAAATAACTGAGGGGAAATAAAACGCATAAGGTAATGGATAAATAATCGGTTGCGGCCTTATATAGTTGTGAATTGGACGGGTAAGGCCGAATGGGGTGTGAGTCGTAAGTTATGCGATATATTTGTAAAGAAGGGAATTTACAAATATCTAATATAGTAAAGATAAGCACGGGCATTTCAGAAAAGACAAGACTATAAAATAGTATATACATACATAAGAATACCTAATATCTCTTTATTTAGGAATCATAATATGGATTGTCAGTAATGGTCATTCCACAATAGTTTTGCGGGTCTTTTTTATAATCAATAGGATCATATATGCCTTGTACGACTGCATTTTCTAATATAAACTTGAAATTTTTCCAATATTGAGGTGTATGTCCAATATCTTTTGTGCCTATATGGGTAAGTTCATGCAACGCCACAAACATTAAGGTATTGGGATCGATCAGTTTCAATGGATTTTCGGGGCTGGAATTAAGGCAAAAGGCCAGTTTTTCGCCCTTGTTTTCACTATAGGCTTTATGTTCGCTGGTGGGAAGCGTTTCCATACACCGTTTGGGATCAAACCCTTTAATGAGTCTTTTTGTAATATCGTGTTCAGGTTGGACCCGTTTCAGGTACATAATAAATGATTTCATTTTGGTAACGGTTTTTGCTAAAAGATCTACCGCATCCGTATTGACTACTCTATCACGTACACAATATTTATTGCCATCAATTTCGGAAACGATACATTTGAGATTAAATACGTCGCTCTCTTTATAGATTCGTAAGCATATATATAATACGAAGGCTATAATTATGTACGTTAAAACTTCTTGTCTATTCATATAATTTAAGAGGATAAAATATATTGTTTCTAATCATTCCTATATTTCATTTCTTCCATGACCAAATCATAACCCTCTCTATGTAGCATTAAAACGATGTGAATTTAACATTTACATCCGATCTCTAAAGGTTTTCTTTGTAAATCGGGTTCCATCGTTGAATTCATCCAAGGACTAACGGCTGTTTGCGGGTTAGCAGGTTCCGACCGAAGTTGTAAATTGGCATTGCGCAGACTTTGGCCGACCGTGTCTACTCCTATATGATAACCTGCCTGTAGCAGATTTACACCTTGTAAATCATTTGTAGTAGGCTGTAAGGCTGAAAATTTATTCTGTCCCTGTTTAGGTAATAATTCTTTAGGATCGTCAAAACTCGTTTTTTTAGAACAACTAGGTGGTAAAGCAGAACCTGATTGCCTCCCTCCAGATGGTGGTACAACTGCATAATGATCTGCTGTTAAATCATCGCCCGCCGCACCAGTAACAGAAGAAGGGGCTTGAGGACTATTATCTCCTTCGTTAGCATGAGAATTGGATTTGGTCATATATTCCGGAAATATCCCTTTATTATTAGAATAAGCATTGATAGCAATCAAAACAACTAAAAATACGCCTACGAGCATTAATCCTTCTGAATGTTTTCCCTTAACTAAGTTGTTAAAATTTTTAAGTAGCTTCATTATATATAAAACAATAATAAAATAATTTTATAATTATTCATCTGCTACAAATTCGTCAAATTCATCTTCGCTATCGCTATAATCATCCAACATATATGTTGCCTTAATTTTCTTGGCTTCTAAATAAGCCTTTATTGCTTCATCCCTAGCATATTTTGCTCGTTTTCGAGCCTCATACCAAATATCATAATATACCTCTTCGGGGTTTTTTAACGTAACTAATTCATCCTCTTTTGCTAAAGAATTATAATTTATCTCGTGTTCTTCTAAAGGGGTGTCAGACGGGTTAGCTAATTCAGGCGAGTCGACAATGGGGGTTTCTTCTAAAGGGGCTGGGTCTTCTAAAGGGGCTGGGTCTTCTAAAGGGGCTGGGTCTTCTAAAGGGGCTGGGTCTTCTAAAGGGGCTGGGTCTTCTAAAGGGGCTGGGTCTTCTAAAGGGGCTGGGTCTTCTAAAGGGTTCACGGATGCGGTTATTTCCTTTTTTCCTAAATCTTTTTGAATAAAACATTTATGTAAAAAATCGGGTTTTTCTAGAACCATAATCTGCTTTAGTCCTATATCTAGAGAGAAATTCCGTGAAGAAAATCGTATACCTTGTATTTCTAATAATGGAATAACCTTGACATTATCTTGCTGTAACATATCATATGGGACAGGATGTGAATTGTCATCATAACATTTAAATAAATTATTTTCTAAACTATTATTTGCTAAATAAACTCGTATCAAATAATATTTACCCGATTTATATAATCTTAACGGAGAGACGAAATTAGTTTCTATCTCATCTCTCTCTAATTCATTATGAAACCATGTACTTCGTTTCTCATGAATATAATCTATGCAGGTTTTTTCTAATTCCTCAAACCATCTCACGGTAGTCTCGTCTGTAGTCGGAAACATCAAATCACAATATGCCTTTTTATTCGTTTTAGTAATTCCACTTTTTGTTTCACACTGCCCCGTTTGAATATATAAATTATTTCCTAAACAAGATATCTTTGTAAAATAGGACCCACCCTGTAATCCATTTGGATGAGCCAAAGATATCTCTTCAAAATTAAATGGTTTAGTTGTATTATATATTGTTTCCATTAACTATTTTTGATATATTTCCTCGCTAAACCACACGCATATATGTTTAAAAGTATTGGTTAAAATAAATACCTATTTTAAATAAATGAACACCGGCTTCTTACAAAAATGTTTAGCAGTTCTTAAAAAGGACGAAGTACAATTGGAAATTATACGATTCATGAAACCCATCATTAATCTTATACTAAATGAAATATATCCCTATATCTATCTCTCTATACTACTCGTATTTGTATGCTTCTTCCTAATACTCGGCATTTTTATTCTATTATTGCGAAAACAAAATATCGAATCCCTTAAATAAAATATCTACAACACTATTATGGATGAATTCACACAACATATAAAATCTTGGGTCCATTATGATAATGAGATTCATAAACTAAATAAAACATTGAGAGAATTAAGACTGCAAAAGTCTGAAACCCAAACCCTATTATTAGCGAATCCAACCCATGACAATATAAATATTAGCGATGGTCGTCTCCGATTCTCTCAAACTACGGTAAGCCAACCCTTATCATTACAGTTTGTATCTTCGTGTCTTTCGGAATTAATACGTGACCCTGAACAAGTAACTCAAATAATGGAGCATATTAAAGATAAACGAAATAAAAAAACCGAACTTACTATTAAACGATTTTATAATAAATAAAGTACTTATAAAATAAAGTACTTATACTATATAATGGACGATTTAGTAATTTACAAAAAAGACGGAGCAGTTTTTGGAGCGGGTTTCAAGTTGAAAAACATGGGGTTAAAGGGATTAGCAAGTATAGAGGGAGATAGCGAGGTGAATCGGCTACTGGACGACTTGTATGTGCCGGCGGGATTATTTACCTCGCCTATAAAGAGAGATAAATCGGACTACTTTAAAGGTAAATTATATGATAATATACAAAGTTTATGTCCTAAGACCAAGAAGCGGCGCACTACTAATAGAAGAACAAAAAAATGGCGGTAATAAAGTATACTATTATTTTTATCTCAAATATATATAAATGAATAAAAGAAGTAAAAGAAACCAACTCAAACATAAAAAAACTAAAAAATCGAAAGGCAATGAAAAGACTTCTATAATCAATAATAGTTTATATCCCTTTTGGTATAATTGGATAGCATTTCCACAGGTTCAAAATAACAACGAATTAATAGAAGACACTACCTGGCAGGAACATTTACAATTAGCATCTAAATTATATAAAGATAAGAGTTCCTTACCAAAAGAAACTATATTATTTCATGGTTCAACCGTTATTGATCCTATAAAAAATCGTACTCTGACAAATCGTCCTTTTTTCTTTGGACTCGATGCATTTATTGCTATATGGTATATATCAGAATTGGCAGGAGGTAATATTAGTGATATAGACCGATTATTAAGTTCATTAGTCCAAGGTAAAATTAAAGAAGAACAAAATATAGAAGACTTAAAAAATATGACTGCTTGGGCGCAACCAGAATTAGATAAATTAAGGCAAAAATATGAATCCAATATAGAAATAATAAATGACAAACTAAACAATTTTATAGAATCGTTAAAAATGCTTCCCCAAAGATTTGATAATTACCCAAAATTAATCAATGTGGATGAGTTAATATCAGATTTAAAATCAAATCAACGACGATATTATTTTTTAAATATTTATAAAACTATGGAAACTATTCCATATGACTATTTATCTGAATCAATTTCTAATCAAAATCCGAGAGATATTAGTAAATGTAAGGAAAAACCATGTATGCATCCTCAATTTGGATATCATATAGATGCATTAGAACCACCCGTTGAATTATCAATGGAATTTACTATACCTGCAAATAAAATTGGTAATAAATTAAAATTAATAGGCGTATATGTAATTGATGTTTTTAAATTAAATGAAAATAAAAATAAAGATTTTACCGAATTTAAAGCACCCGATGCTATCGTATTAAAATATAATTTTACTAAAAATAATATAAAACAATTATCTAGTAAACTTAAACCCTTATCAAAAAAATTAACTATATAATAAATCTATTTTATAAATCTATATACTATGAAACCAATCATTACGTTAACCAACACTGCCATCAAACAATGTCTAAGTATTGTTAAGCATCATAATGCTACCGCACTGCATTTCTCTATCAAAAGTGGTGGATGTAATGGATTCCAATACAAGTTTAAACCGACCACCGAAACCCTAGACAAGAATGATGAATTATATACGGATCCTAGTAAGCAACTCAATATATATGTATGTGGCACCAGTCTATTACATGTATTAGGCACCGAAATAGACTGGAAACGAGACATTATGGGAGAAGCATTTCACTTTAACAATCCTAAATCGGTTCAACAGTGTGGGTGTGGGACGTCTTTTAATACGGAATGACATGCTATTTAAAATCACTCGCTAATTGCTGGTTGGTTATTCTTCTATACGAAACATATTAGACCGAATAATGAATAGTAAGAATAACCTTGAGAATAATAATAAAAATTGAACCACTATTAGTATATATAATAAATATAAAATGACGTCCTTCAAATTATTCGATTTCAACATAGCAGATGTTGAACTTACCGATGGGGATGACCCGTTTGTAGACCACAAGCAGTTTATTATTCAAGCATTTGGAATAAATGAAAACAAGGAAACCGTCTCTATTACTATCAATGACTTTAACCCCTATTTCTACATTCGAATACCAGATCAATGGGCTGGTTCCATGAAACATAAACTCCTCAAAAAAATCAAATCATATGTAGGGTCTTATTATGCAGACTCTATTATATCTCGCCAATGTAAAATCGTTAAACATAAACAACTATACGGCTTTGATGGTGGGCGCGAATATAAATTCTTTAAAATAGTATTCAAAAACACCCGGGCCTTATATAAAGTCAAAAATATGTTTTGTATTAAACAGTGTAAAGATCCAAGATGTGGCGAATGGAACCCTACCCATAATAAGACATGTTCTAAATGTGATCTGTTGAAGAAAGATTTGGTGGCTGCAGATAAGGCTGCCGCTGCTGCGGTAAAAGACTGGGGATTTCATTCTCCGGTTATAGACGAAACTGGTTATAAATGGGGTAAAACCAACTATTATCTGCATTCCTATGAAGCGAATATTCAACCCCTATTGCGGTTCTTTCATATTACAGGGATTAGCCCTTCGGGATGGATTACGTTTGAGTCATCATCTGAAATAAGCCCTAAAACAACCACATGTAACTATGAATATGAGTGCAGTTATAAAGATATTAATCCATTAGATAAGGAGACTATTGTTTCTTATAAAATAATGAGCTTTGACATTGAGGCCGATAGTTCCCACGGAGACTTTCCTCTTCCCATTAAAACCTATAAAAAAGTAGCGTTGCAAATTGTAGATTTAGTTCATAAAGACAAGACATATACAGTAGATAATATTACCGAGGCGCTAACTACCTTTGTGTATGCGGCATTTGGATTAGCCTCCCATCATCAAATGGACCTCGTATATCCTAAAATACAACCATCCAAAGAAAGCCTGGATAAATGTATACAAGAATGGCTTTCCACCACCATTCCTACCGGAAAACCCCTAAAACACATGAATAATCCGTTAGAAGATGACTTGGAAGAAGACGGAGAAGAGGACGAAAAAGCCAATCAAAAGGTATATATGCGATATAATAGTAAGGTAACCGATTTGTTACTAAATAATCGGATTCATAGAAGCACTAAAATATTGGGACTGGAAAATTCCTTTTGGCACGAAGAATATAGACAATTATTTCCATCATTAAAAGGCGACCATATCACTTTTATTGGATCTACCTTTGTAAATTATGGTGAGGAAAAGCCATATTTAAATCATTGCCTTGCGTTGGGTACATGTGATGAATTGGATAATATTGAGGTGGTACCGTGTAAAACAGAAGCAGAACTATTAGTGGAGTGGATGAAGATTGTGCAAAAAGAAAACCCCGATATTGTCATCGGATATAACATCTTTGGATTTGATTATGACTATATATTAAAACGCGCGAAAGAGTGTGGCTCTAAATGCGTGACCTCTCTAGTACAATTATCCAAAAATAACGACGAAAAATGCATCGTAAAACGATGGGATAATCCCGAGTGGAAACTGAAAGAAACCACCACCTTTTTAGCAAGCGGAGAACACACACTCAGTTATTTTCCTATGCCTGGTCGCGTTCAAATTGACTTATTAAACCTATTCCGCAGAGAACATAATTTATCATCCTACAAATTAGACTTTGTATCAGGTCATTTTATTGGGGATAAAGTAAAATATATTACACATACAAACGGGACTACAGTAGTGTATTCCGCTAACCTAAGTGGATTGGAGGTTGGTTCGTATATTCATTTTGAAGAAACTGGTTATAGTACGGAATATTATCAATCAGGTAGTAAGCATGTTGTGATTGAACTATGTGCTGATCATTTTGTGATAGAAGGAGAAGAGAATCCGGATTTTAAAAAATCGGTTCGCTGGTGTTTAGCAAAGGACGATGTGACTCCACAAGATATCTTTCGGTTATCGAGGCAAGGTCCAAAAGAGCGTGCTATAGTAGCAAAATATTGTATTCAGGATTGTAATTTAGTGCATCAGCTATTACAAAAGTTAGATATTATTACAGGATTTATTGAAATGTCTAAAATTTGTAGCGTTCCTATGAATTTCCTCGTGTTACGGGGTCAAGGTATTAAGTTAACGAGTTTTATTGCAAAAAAATGTAGAGAAAAGAATACGCTAATGCCCGATATTAGAAAAGACGAATCGAATGATGGGTATGAGGGAGCCATTGTCTTAGACCCTAAAACGGCCATTTATAATGATGACCCGGTAGCATGTGTAGATTATAGTTCCTTATACCCGTCATCTATGATTAGCGAGAATTTATGCCACTCCAGCAAGGTCTGGACGAAAGAGTATAATTTGGAAAATGAACTGGTTAAAGAAACCGGAGTGAAATCCGACGAAACCGGTCTATATCTATACGATGATTTACCAAACTATAAATATGTTGATATTACGTATGATACTTATACGTACAAACGCAAAACACCGTCCGCCGCTGCCCTTAAAATCAAAATAGGATATAAAATTTGTCGTTTTGCACAATATAAAGAAGGCAAGGCGATTATGCCATCTGTATTAGAAGAATTACTCAAGCAGAGAAAAGCCACCAAAAAACAAATGGCCAAAGAAAAAGATCCGTTCATGAAAAATGTCCTAGATAAGCGTCAAACATCCATTAAACTAACTGCCAATTCTTTATATGGTCAGTGTGGCGCAAAAACCAGCACCTTTTATGAAAAAGATGTGGCGGCTTCCACTACTGCTACTGGACGTAAATTGCTTACATATGGCAAACGCGTAATAGAAGAGGTATATGGAGATAAATTATGTGATACGGCTAAATATGGTCAAGTCTTATCAAAAGCCGAATATATTTATGGGGATACGGATTCGATATTCTTTACCTTTCATTTAGAGGAATTGGACGGTACTAAAATTCTAGGTAAAAAAGCATTAGAAATAACGATAGAATTGGCGCAGGAGGCGGGGAAGTTGGCCACTCAGTTTTTAAAAGCACCGCATGATTTAGAATATGAAAAGACCTTTTTGCCATTTATCTTGCTTTCCAAAAAGAGGTATGTAGGCATGTTATATGAGTTTGACATAGAAAAGGGTAAGCGTAAAGAAATGGGTATTGTATTAAAACGGCGGGATAATGCTCCTATTGTAAAAGACGTTTATGGTGGAGTGATTGATATATTAATGAAAGGCGGCACTGTAGCAGAGGCGATTACATTCACGCAAGCACAATTACAATTGCTCGTAAATGGTGACATTCCTATGAGTAAACTTATCGTCACTAAATCATTGCGTAGTAATTATAAAAACCCAGCGCAAATCGCTCATAAAGTCCTGGCAGATAGAATGGGACGACGTGATCCAGGCAATAAACCCTCTAGTGGAGATAGAATTGCCTATGTATATGTAAAGAACCCTAACAAAAAAGCACTACAAGGTGACAGAATTGAAACACCCGAATATATTACCGCCAATAATCTAGAAATAGATTATGCCCACTACATATCTAACCAAATCATGAAACCATTACTGCAAGTATTTGTATTAGTATTAGAGGATATTCCAGTGTTAAGCACCGATTTACTCCAAAAGCGCAAGTTGGAAAAAGAAATACAAAAATATAAAAAGGAACTGGACCCCGAGAAGTTTTTAAAAAAAGAAGAACAATTAAAGAACAAGTTGGTAAAGGCGTTAATATTTGATAAAATTGATATGAAATAATAAAGGTAAAGAATGTAACTATGGGCGAATTAACCTATAAGATTAAGGGGCATACCACGGATGGTAAGGTTGTATACGTGTCTATTAATAAATTTCAATATAGCGTGTTGAATTCGATGCATAAATTTGGAATGAAAGATAGGATTAAACTTAATCCTTCATCTCTAAAGGGTAAACACAGATAAAATCACTAACTAAACCAAGACTTCGTCTTTGATTTAAGGGTGTCTAGGAATTTAGGATCGGCCCATTTGGTTTTTAGTGCTTCAGCGGAATCGCGCATCGTTTTAATTGCGTCATAGGTATTTTGTTTTGCTTTAGAAAAATTGGGAGGGGTTAAATCGTTCATTTTGTTATATTGTCCGGTTAATTTTTTGATCGTAACCGGTGTGGTATCTTTATAGTTGGCATCCTTAATAATGCCCTCCTCTATAAATGGTATCCACGCATCAAAGGTATGTTCCGATTCGGTTACCTCGGTCAAATAGGCATTTTCTGTAAAAATAATTTCGTCTTCTATTTGAATGGTGCATAAATTCGTGCTATATATCAGTGTATTGGCGGGTACTCGTATTTCTAATAACACAAAGTACTCTTTATTTTTGGGTTCATCATTAACATAATCCGACATCATAATTTGTAACGCCGAATCTATATCATATGCCGTACTGGTGAATCCCGTAAAATAAGTATAGGGATATTCATTAGTAGGTTCTATATATACTCCTCTATATACGGTAACTTCTGTATCAAACTGTATACGATACAGTAATAAATTATGATATAACTGATTTAATTGTCCGTATATATCATCTAAATAATTTTTCCATTGTTCTTTTTTATTCGCGCCTCTATTTACAATTGGATAGTTTAACTTCTCACACGGTTTTTTATATTCCGCATACGCGGATTCGCTACCATACCAACTATCTCCCTCATTAAAATATTTTAGTAATAGTACATCTATATTTCGGTTTCTCATTAAACCATTTAATAAGGTGTCATAATGAAAGGAATATTGTCTTGCGGTAAGCGCTGTTATATAACGATAAAACGGCATATCATCTTTATATAACGTATTACCTAATTCATTATATAGTTCCCCTATTTTAGCTGCTAGTAGAGGATTGGGCGCGCCAGCCTTATTTATCCGGCGTTTCTTGGTACGACGGTGTTTGGCGCGGTGTTTATAGGTTTTTCTCTTAATATTCATATATATATAGAGAAGGAATAATAATTAAATCATTCCCTTTCGGCTAACCAATTAAAAAATACTTTTTATATAAACCATGTGGACAATCGGACATCTAAAGTATCCAAGCATCTATATTGGGAATCGGATATGCCCTGATGGTCTTTTGAATTTTTTAACCATGGGCCATTTATCGGAACCTATTATGCGAGGCAAAGATATGTTAGGTCGCCGGTTTTTAACGGTCAAATACTTTATTGATAACTATGTTTTTCTAGATATCTACCTACAAAAAAACACATTAATAGATAGTGAGTGGATTACTTGTGGTACGAATACCTTAATGCCATATGGAGAGTCGTTAACACCCGCACAATATGTTTTTATTGAATCCATAATGAAGATGAAACCTACTATATTAACCGCCGAACATTATCCTAAAAGTCCTTACTATGTAAATAAGCAATTTAGATTATTGACTTAAAATGGTACTATCTATATATACTATGTTCCTCTATTATTTAGCGTTTTTTAATAGTAGCGGATTTATGACTCCGCAAGAGCAATGGTGTAATAATACGGTTGTGTCTGGAACTGACAATATATGTTGTAATAATACAACTTATATTGCTAATTTGACATGCCCTACAAAGCATACATGTGATAAAATCATATTGACCCCTTACTTAAAACCATATGTGGTATTAGATGCTATCCCATCGACTAGTACCTTGGATATGTATAATGGGTTTTTAAAAGATGGTACGAGTATCGGGTTGCCCAAAAATATAAATATGTTGATTTTCGTGGCTAAAACCGGTGATAGTACGATGCAATATACGTTAAAGGGTCAATATTGTTTTAAGGTTTAAGGATTAGATTATATTTTTTACTAAAGTATATATATATGATAGTAAATGATGAAGCGACATTAAAAAAGTTTATTAATCTGCATAATAATATTAAAAAGGGTCGTTCAAATAAGACTGCGATGTTGGTAAAGTATTATATGGATGGATGTCCTGCGTGTATTAATTTTCAGGACGAATGGAATAAGGCAACCCGGACCTCTCCTCATAAACATGTGCAATTTGTGAAATTAAACTCTAATATTATGAATCGCGCCAAAATATCTCCTGTATCAGGGTTTCCTACTGTTCGGTTAATTACTGCCACGGGAGAACATACGTTTGATGAAGATAGAACCGCGGAAAAATTACTGGGCTTTATTTTGAAGCATTCGGGTAAAAAGTCGCGAATGAAAAACCAGAAGGGACGAACAAGGAAGAGACAAACAAGGAAGGGACGAACAAGGAAGGGACTAACAAAGAAGGGACTGCATAAGATGATACAACACGGTGGAACTTGTAGTAGTCGGCGCTCTAGGCGAGGTGGTAGTAAGCGATCTAAACGAGGAGGTGGAAGTTGTGGGTGTAGTAAAAAATGGAAGTGGTGGTGATCATATCTATATTATTACACTCTGCTCCAGGTTTGCCGGTTAAATGGTGCTACTTGCACTTGTGGTAATTTATTCTTCCATTTATCAACCTGCTTTTCAAATAGTAAATCACTTTTAGATTTAGGGTATAATTTATTAATGGCCATATCTTGTCTCTCTCCCGGAGTTATTTTAGGTTTATACCCAAAACAATTTACCCCAAACTGTATATTAGGATTATCGATATATCCTCCATTTATACCCGGCCGACCACAATCATTTTCATGTCCTTCTGTTTCTTGCAATTTTTCATACGATTTCTTTTGAGTAGGGAATAATGCTAGTTGGTTCTCCGACCAACCATAACTACACCATTCCCCTCCTTTATCATAT
>Ga0233412_10000709_pt1 | contig 18715 bp, 14 predicted proteins | sample Na_anoxic_4_MG_FD_180667 | JGI IMG/M metagenome (GOLD analysis project Ga0233412, IMG submission 180667) | Seawater microbial communities from Saanich Inlet, British Columbia, Canada - Na_anoxic_4_MG | ecosystem: Environmental > Aquatic > Marine > Inlet | place: Canada: British Columbia...
CTCTTTTTCTTATGCTTATTACAAGATTCTACATCTAAGCATCTATACTCACAATTATGGTGTATAACCCCTTCTATATTTAATTTAGTATCTGGATATCCCCTGCCACAATAAACACATTTCTTATCTTTATATATGGAAAGATTATTAAGCCAATAATTTTCATCTACGCCTGGATTGACCATATTCCCCCTTATTTCTCCTCTATGTTCCACATAGACCACTTCCCATTTCTAAAATCACCCCTTGGATCACATTGGCCTTCTGTACCATACATATCATCACCAAGGTTTGTATTTAACATTGACTCAAGATCTTCAGCATAAAAATCAACATAACAATCATTATCATCTAATTGTTCTATTATTCTCATTAACACTGTTTTCACATTATGTTTTAAATCCATATTCCCCTCCCTTTTTTCCTCCAACATATCTTTTATCTTCTTTTTATAACCAGTGCCATTAGTATTAGATTCAACAGCTTCTCTGAGTGGAGCTAATTTCTTATTCATACTCCCCCTTATTTTTCTTCATAATCTTTGCAATCGCAACCACTGTTTTTTATATGACAATCTGCATCAAATCCATATGTATCTAATCTGCCCGTAACTCCATCCGGTTTTCTTTTAGCCAAATTACATTGGGCAGCTAAACTATGAATCGGGAATTCTTTAATCATTCTCCAAATACTTGGATAATTCTTACAATTCTTACATAAAACCATAACGCCCACCCCTTTTTTTCAATATAAAATTTGTTTGAATTCACAACTAAGACAACGCCAATATCTTTTGAGATACGATGGTGAATTATACCATTCATTGAAAATACTACCACCACACTGTGGACATATTTCAGCTTTAAAACATATTTGTTCGTAATTGTGTTTTTCTATAATTCCTCTAGCTTTATCTAGAATCTCTTGGTTGAATTCAATATCGTCAATACACAACATATTCAAACTCACATTTACTGCATTTCCACATTGATTCTACTAAACTAGGAGGTACCATATATCCGTGTCCCTGCCTCCATAATATAGTTTCCCCACAAACAGGACATATTTCAGCTTGAAAGCATATTTCACAATAATTTTCTTTATCTATCTTATCCTTTGCTTTTTTTAATATCTCACTATTGAATTCTGCGTTCATATTCCCCTCTCCTAAATAAAGTTTACATGATCATTGGGGTTCCTTAATTCCCAAAGATATCTATTACACTCATCCATACGGCAATTCACCCTGCAATTACCACAATTCATAGTATTCTGTACCCATTTAAGATTCTTAGCTCTTTTTTCACCGTTCCATATGTCTTCAAAAGATTCCTCGTAGATATTGCCGTAATTAAAATTAAACGTCTCTCTGCCTAAATGAGCACTGCATCCCCATACATTCCCACCAGCATCTATATAAGACCAAAAAGGAAGTCCATAACATTTTTGGTACTCTTTTTGTTTCTTGTTCCATTTGTTGATAGTGTGCGATCTATATATAACTTCAAAACCGTCATCATTTAAATCAGAATCCAGTAAAATAGATCTTAAATTTCTAAGATCTGTGTATTTTATCTTTTCATATCTGTTAGTTTTACTCATCGTGTGCTGTGAGTAAGGTTTTATGACAAAATAATCAGCACCACAATCTTTAACTGTCTCTGCTAAAAGAAGCATTTCATGTTCATTCTCAGGTAGAAGAATAGACTGAACCCCTATAGCACAATTTAAATTCTCATCTTTTCTAAGTTTACAAGCATGTTCTATGTTGAATATAACCTTATCGAAATCAGAAGGGTTTGTTCTATGTATATCCTTGTATAGCCCATTTGATCCAGCATTAACACTAAATTTTATCCATTTAAGATGAGGTAATACCAATCTAGACATCATTTTGCCAAATTCAACACCATTAGATGTCATGGCAACATCTATGCCTCTATTTTTTGTATGTTGAACTATATCAGCTATATATGGATGAAGAAGAGGCTCCCCTTCTCCAGCATACATTATACTCTTAACTCCAAGTGTAGCCAATTCGGAGACGGTTACTTTTAATTGAGCAGTATCTAAAAATCTTTTTTCATATTCCATGTAATCCAAAGCACAAAATGTACATCTATGATTACATTGACCAGATGGCGATATCTCCATGTAAATTGGATATACAGTTTCACCTTTGAGCCAAGGTTGAACCCTATCTGGATGGTACATTAATTTATGGCTATCTATATGATATTTATCCAATTATTCCCCCTTTATTTCTACTGAACAAGCCCCTTCACATTGGAATCTATCGTTTTTAATTTTTATATCACAAGGATTACAATAACCGAAGTGACCACATCCTCTAAATCTGAAATCTATATCTGGATTTTCATCTAAAATATGAGCTAAAGGATTCCTGGCGGAATACATATCTGAATGACATCTATGTATATGACCGCTTGGACTTATTAATAATTCCGTGGTTTTACATGAGACCTTTCTAGATTCTTTTTTAAATAAGCCTTCAGGATATTTATACTGACCCCATAATGAGCCTTGATAAACACCTAAAAATTCTTTAGTTCTAAAATCTATATTATATTTACCACAATATTGTTTTATAGGTTCCATGGCTACTGTAGGGTGTTCGACAGTAAACAGCCCTATATCAAATCCAGCATCTTGCAAATATTTAACCTTATCAACAACATCTCCCAAATTATTACGTTCAGGATGGTATGAAACCCTGATTGATGCATACGGAACATCTCTTTTAAGTCTTTCAGGATCTACATTGTCTGCAAAGAATTTCACATCGTAATCTAAATTAGTTAATATGTCAATATAAAAATTATCTTTGAGACCATTTATTATATCTACGAAGCCTTTATGTTTAGATGGTTCTCCACCTTGGATAGTGATTGGAACTTTAATATTTCTGTCAAATTCAAGCCTATTTAAACCATTAAGCCATTCTTCTGTGGACATTTCCTCCCTTGTATTGAATTCACCACACCTGTTAATGCAATAAGAACAATTATATCCACATCTGAAGCTTAAAAAAACAGCAATATAGGTTAATGTCTCTGGTAAAATAAACGATTTCATAACTCCCCCTTATCTAAATCTAAAATTGGATGGAGCTGGAGGTGCTGTATCTAATTCAAAGGCACCTATGTCATACACGCCACCTTGTGGCCTACCAACTTCATCGTGTCCCAACCTTATATCTATACCATACAGGGTTTGAAAAAGCCCATATGAGAAATGTGGAGTATTTTCATTTATTGCTGGAGATCCTGTTTGTAATATGAAATCAGTTGTTCCTGAAAACAATGGATCTGCCGGTGTTGGACAATTAACACATTCGCTAGTCGCCGCTTTCCATTCAGAATAAGAAGAATATCGTGTTCCATTCCAAAAGAAATCCTCATCTCCATTAGAAAACAACATATAATCAACATTTAAATTATCAGAATCATAATCACTTATATATGCATTGTCAGTTCTGACTTTAAGATCACCACATATATTACCACTCAACTCAACAGATCTATCTGTACCAGAATCGTTACCGTAGAACTGTATCATATCATCCATAGTATTGTCAACAACATATAAATTACCATAATCAGCAGCAGCATAAAATACTATGCCAGTTCCCTGGTCAGATGGCTCACCGGTGAATGCGTTGTCATTATCTTCTATATCATATACTTTGTTACCAATCAAGTATGTATTATACCCATCAGCTCCAGAATAAGTTGCAGATTGTCTGTAAAAGAAATTACAATCATATACTGTGTTAAAGATAATCCACAATCTATTACAACCATATTGCATCCCAAACGCATCACCCAATCCAGAATCACCATGTTTTCTCATATTATAGATAGTATTCTGTGAAAATATAACATCTTGAGAAACCTTGGCCCATAATCCAGCTTGTCTGCCTTGGGATATGTTATTTCTACCAATATATATATTATTACAATATTGAGCATATTGAGGATCTTCTACTGCTGTAACCTGCGTGGCATTACCAGATATTCGTGTGAATGTATTATCTAATACCCATATATTATATGTTTCTAGAGAGTTTTGCCATTCGCCTCTAGGTTGTATACCATGGAAATCCTCATCCTCTGTGGTTTCCCAATCGCCCAGTGAATCAAAAATGTTATTATACACAACTATATCATGAGTGTATCCTTCACCTATTCCCAAATCTGCATCTATGCCTATACCTGAAGCATTGTGACCCCAAGTGTAGTTTCTTATAAAAGAATTTCTTATAGATATAAAGGAGCAACCACCTTCTATTTTAAGTGCTCCTTCAGTATAGGTTGAATTACCATTAAAGTCTAATTCTTCCATATATACATAGTCACAATTTCTGAGTTCATAATCACCACGTATACTTGGCTCAGATCCATCTTGACCTACTATCCAAACAGGGGAAGAGGCAGCGCCTTCCCACCCAGTATAAGTTCTACCGGTAGAGGTATCTACACCATGGACTTCTACATATGCTCCTGCCCCTAGAACGTTAGGTATTGTAGCTCTAGGATTATCTGGCCAACCATATGTATTACCAGTGTCGCTTCCAGTTTCGAAGTTCACATAATAGTAATCATTTTGTTCAGATACCCATGGATCAGGTCTAGATGGTGTATCTGTGTCAATAGGGTCTAAAACCCAAGATACTCCAGGATCTGGAATCCCTATAGGTGTTTCAAAGTCACCTTCTGGAATAATATCTTTATTAAATGTATAAATAGCTGTACCTACAACACCCTTATTAGTAGCTAAATCATAAGATACTGCGTTCAAAGTTACAACTTGGCCATTATCTCCATCAATAGCAACAGTACCTCCAAAATATTGAACATCTGTATCGTCTGGTTGGCTACCGTCAGTGGTGTAATATGTGGTTTCAGCGTCAGTAGCTACATTTATTAGAACACTTTGAGCTGTATCATACGTCCCAGTACTAGGTGTAAACGTTGGAGCGTCTGGACCAACAGTATCAATAATAAAGGTATATATAGCGGCTCCAGTTATACCCTTACCAGCCTCATTATAAGAGACTGCTTTTAAGGTTATAACCTCTTCATTAGTGCCGCTTATAGTTACTGTACCACCAGTATAAGCAGTATCAGTATTGTCAGGGTCAGAACCGTCAGTAGTATAATATGTATTATCTGCGTTGTCAGCTGGAGTTATAGTGACATATTGTGCAGAAATATAATTACCACCACCAGGGTTGAAAGTAGGTGCTTCAGGTGCTGTTTCTATGATGTTAAAAGTATATATAGCGGCTCCAGTTATACCTTTACCACTTTCATTATATGATACGGCTTTAAGTGTAACAACCTCGCCTCCAGATCCGCTTATAGTTACAGTACCTCCAGTATACTCTGTATCAGTATTATCTGGATCTGTGCCATCAGTAGTATAATATGTATTATCCGCATCAACATCAGCTGTAATTGTTACATCCTGAGCATCATCATAGTTACCACTCCCAGGACTAAAAGTTGGAGCATCTGGAACAGGCACTGGAATACTAAAGGTATATATAGCAGAACCAATCACGCCCTTACCATATTCATTATATGACACAGCTCTGAGAGTTACAACCTCACCATCTGCGCCACTAATAGGGATTGTTCCACCAAGATATTGAGTATCCGTATCATCAGGAATAGATCCATCAGTTGTATAGTAGGTAGTATCAGCATTGGCAGCTGGAGTTATTAAAACATTTTGCGTCTCATTGTATGTTCCAGATCCAGGTGAGAATGTAGGAGCAGACGGTGCTACAGCTGTGACTCCGGTGTACTCAAAAGCCCCCATGTCCCAATTTGCACCTTGATATCTGCTAACCTCATTAAAATCAACTCTAATATCTATACCATATAAATTATAAAATGTTTGATAAACATCGTGCTCTATATCCGAATCTATAGCTGGAGAACTGCCTTGTAGAGTTAAATTATCACTGGAAACATCATAAAAAAGTGGATCTTCAGATATACAGTTATCACATTGATTTTGAGACGCATAAAATGTTGATATATTTGAATACGTGGTTCCATTCCAATGTAATCTAAATGGATTTATATTGTCATAAAATAAACTATAATCAGCAGTACCATTACCGCTCTGTCCCATAAATATATGATAACCACTATTTTCTGTTATACCAGATAGTATATTTCCATATATAACATATGAGCCAGCACCAGAATTAGCTGTTATAGATCTATTAGTATTGTATATAGTATTATTAACAACATATTTAGTCATAACCGCTGTTTGTGCCATGATACCGGCACCTTTTGGATAATAAGAGCCACCTGGATTATAACTTTCATTAAAATTTAAACAATCGTATATTTTATTACCTATTATATATGCGTTCCAAGATGATGCTCCAGCATCAGTACTTGATTGTCTTATTCCATATTGGCAATTATATATCTCATTGTAGATAAACCACAATCTATTTGTGCCGTATTGCCAGCCCATTCCGGTTCCATACTGACTACCAAAAGTTTGCGTGTTATCGTAAGCAGTATTTTGGCTAAATATTACATCAGTCGAAGATTTAGCCCAAAACGATGCCTGTCTATTACTGTATCCAATATTGTTACCAATATATACTTTATAACAATAAGGTGCTCTGTCTGGTGTTGTCGCTCCGGTTACCTGTACACCATTGCCACTTATGTGATAAAAAGTATTATTTAAACACCATACATTATATGTATATAATCCATAATCAGGCTTACCTGATGGTTGAAATCCATGGAAATCATCATCTTCGGAGCTTTGCCAATCTCCAACATTATATATCAAATTGTTGTATATAATTATATCATGGCAATCACTATCACCAGCATAATCCTGATGAGGTTGTAGACCTATTGCTGATTCACCATCTTTAACTGCATAATTTCTCATATAACAATTTCTAATACATATATAATCTCCATCCTGTATAGTGACAGCACCATTATTATACGAATCATTACCATTGAAATCTATATTCTCTATGATTACATAGTCAGAATTTCTAATCCAATATTTACCTCTTATAATACCCTTATTATCACTAGCTTGACCTCTTATCCAAATTGGATTAGCTGCTGTACCATCCCAACCACTCACATATCTATGAGATTGAGTATCTGTGCCATGCACTTCTACATAAGCACCAGCTGATAATGAGCTAGGAATTGTAGCTCTTGGAGCCGATGGAGTACCGTAAGTTCTACCAGTGTCAGTACCGGTAGTGAAATCTATATAGTAATACCCAGCTTGTTCAGTGGTCCATGGGGATGGTCTAGCTGGTGCGTCACTTATTATAGGGTGTGTATCCCCCCAATATCCAGGATCTGGAATGCCTATTGGAGGTATATAGTCGCTAACTGGTGGATCAGTTTTATCGAATGTATAAACAGCACTCCCTATTGTTCCCTTGTTTCCAGCAGTATCATAAGAAACGGCTTTCACTGTAATAACTTCAGTATCAGCTCCATCTATAGCAAAAGCTCCAGTGTATAATGTATCGGTATTGTCTGGATCTGATCCGTCAGTTGTATAATAACTATCATCAGCGTCATACGGTTCATTGACTATAATACTTTGAGCTTCATCGTAAGTTCCAGTGCTAGGAGTGAATGTTGGAGCATCTGGGCCAGTTAAATCAAAATTATATATAGCTGTTCCAATTTCACCTTTACCAATCTCATTATAAGAAACAGCCTTTAATGTAACTACCTCACCATCGCCCCCACTAATTCCTATGGTCCCACCAATATATTCAGTATCAGTATCATCAGGCAAAGTACCGTCAGTAGTGTAATATGTATTATCTGCAATGGAATCTGGTATTATGGAAATATTTTGCGGTGTATTATACTCACCGGTGTCGGGATTAAATTCTGGAGCAGATGGGGTTTCTGGATCTACAGATCCAGTGAATAATTCATTTAAATATTCTTCTATATTTGTATACCCATCGCTGTTTCTATCATCATGAGCATCAGATGCATCATTTGGATCTAACCCCCTAGCTACCTCCCACGTATCTGGCATAGCATCATTATCGGTATCAGTAGGATATGTGCCGGTTGCTAAATTAGGCCAACCACCTAGATCATCTTGAGAATCAACCACGGAACCAGTACCATTGCGTATTTCCGCTATAACCCTTATGTCTACCGAATCTCTAGTGGGCGCAGTAGCCCCGACACCATCGAGAACTAAATCATAATTATCAGACGCATCATGAACATTTACACCCGATGGTGTAAAAACTTCTGTACTACTATAATAGGTTTCTGGACTGTTATAAAATATATCCCATTCATCTTCTGTACCAGTCGGCCTTCTTGTTCCCAAATTATCTAAAGTATAAACCTTGCTATCTGGATGAACATCTCCATCTCTACATCCGAAACCGTTGGCTGGAGAAGTGTTAACACCAGCTGTAGCATGATTGCCTAGAACGTGACATAGTTGTGGAGGTGGTCTTTGATAACTTCCGTATATGCGTAAAGCAAACCAGCCATAATTATACATTATGTTATTTATTACTTCTGTTGGAGTGGCACCCTCATTACCACCCAAATTAAAACCACCTATAGCTGGGCTTCTATCTAAATGGTGAGCGAAAACATTATGATGAAGAGTTATATATTTAGAACCTGGACCCACTAGACAGCCTTTACTATGATTATCGGCATCTAAAGCTTCTGTTACCATACACCACGATACTGTTATATATTCATTAGTGCCCCAAAAACCCAATATTTCATCAACCCCCCAACTGAAAGAGCAATGATCTATTATACAGTTAGCATTTGTACCTGAAGATCTAAATGCAAAAGAATCCCTATCATTATAATCTGGGCCAGGGAATTTATCACCAGTTCTACTACGAAGACCCCTAATTATAACATCATGAGTACTTATTCTGATTCCAGAATTCCTTACTTGTATACCACCACCTGGAGCAGATTGAGCAGCCACAGTTAAATATGGATTACTAATTATTATTTCACTTTCAAGAATTATAGTACCACCAGTCTTGAAAACAACTATTCTTGGTCCAGATGTAGTTAGTGCTGTACGCAAACTGCCAGCGCCACTATTATTGGTATTAGTAACAAATAGTATTGTTCCACCACGTCCACCTATAGTATTAGATCCCCAACCTTCAGCTCCTGGAAATGCAGGAAGTGCATTAACTGGCATAGGTGCAAATAAGCAACTAAAAAGTACTACTATAAATATTAAAATTGTTTGTATTTGTTTCATAGTGCTCATTTATGTAATAAAGATTTAACTGCTTGATAAACAAGTTCTGGACGAATTGTTTCCATACACGACTGTTCTTTACAGCACGATGTTTGTAAACATGGGACACAATCGCCTTTAGCTATTAACATCTTACTATCGTTGTACATATGAACTTCAGTATTAGATGTTGGACCAAATAAGCCTACTGCTTTAACTCCATAGCCCATAGCTAAATGCAATCCAAGACTGTCGCAAGTTATGATCAACTCGCAGCTATTAATCCATTTTATATATTCATCTATTTCTTTTTCACCTTGTTGTATACCTACTGAGTACCCATTTTTGAAAAGAGATTTACCCAATAGCTTCCAATTAGATATAGGCCATGACTTATTTGTCCATTTAGGTCCTACTCTAAAATTTATACCAACATCAAATTTTTTCTTTATTTTATCAATAGGTGGTACGATATAATTCTCTCCAGCCCAAGACATTCCTATTATTTCAAAGAGCACATCTTGCCAATACCTATCAGCTTCTCTTTTTCTTTCTAAACTGTTATATACATAATATGCTTCATGAGTATTATGATATGGTTTTACAGTACCTTCTAGAGTGTCAAATCTAAATCCATATTTAGTCCAAGCTTTTATCTTATTTGTTAAAGCACAAATTCCAGGTACTTTTTCTAAATTTATTATAATATCAAATTCTTCTTCCTGTAATTGTAGTATAGAATTCATATTATATATAAGTATCCTATCTATATAACCTATTCCATGGAGTAGGGGGTATGCTTTTTTATCAGTCAACCATGTAACGTGGTCTTTAGAGAAACAATGTAATATTGGCGTTGTTCTGACAATATCACCTAGACTACATTTATCACTAACCTCTGGATCTAGCGTTTCTGAATAACCTGTTTTTATTATTAAAATCTTTGACATACCCCCCCCATTTTTACTATTAAAATCTATTATTAAATACTGTATATGGAGACAATAAGAACTTACTACCCTCTGGTATCTTCAATAGACCACCCGATTGGAATGTAGTTATAGTGTCTTCTCTGTTCTCATACCAATGACCTACCATTAGAGCCATAGCGTGTCTAATTGGTTCTGGTACATTTGTTGAGAGACCACCATAACCAGCGGTGTATTCTATTCTTATTGGATTAACATTATGTAACGTTTCTGATGGCCAATCTTCATTATAGTCAACATGGATTCTAGATGTAACGCTAACAGAATCAGTCTTAAATATAGAAGACCCTATAGTTATAGAGCTACTGTCTGTATCTTTATATGTTATAATAGGTTTAATATCAGTAGAAAGTGGAGCATTAGATAAACAGAAATATTCAGATGGCCAGTTATCATAGTACTCATACCACGTTTGATCTATAAATCTTCTTCCTGTTATATTTTCTGCTTGCAATCTAGCAGTTTTAATAAGGCTATCAAAAAGCAAATCTTCATCAGTATTGCCCACATCAAGCCTCAATTGACGTTTAACATCTTCATTTTTTAAAGGCTCGAATAAGGGTTCTGTTTTTATTTGTATTTTCATTTTACTTATCTCTTATTTCGACTCTATTAAAATCTAATTCCGTATACATTGGATTAGCAGTTGAATGATTAACCGATGCAACCACAGTGAATGTTAAATGGTAAAACATATTCATAGACATAGCTGTACTATATCCCAATCTCACCATCATAGTATTGCCATCTCTATTTGTGCTTATTATTAAATCACTTGAACCATAAGCAGTTGAACCATCAAAACGATGGGCTTTTACCGAAAAAGTACGCATACTGCTACCCCAAGGTAATTGCCCATCATTCATTTCGCTGGATGAAGCTACAGTAATCTTAAATCTATACGGAACATCGGAAGATCTAGGCTGAATCGTTATTTTATCTGATCCCTGAAAGGTATCACCCATGACAAACTCCTATTAAGTTGAGCTAGATGGATCTAGTATATGTATAGCCCAAGAACTAATTGTTACCGTATCATTTGTGGTTAAAGATCTAGTTGTACATTGTGTAACATAAACAAGAGTGGTGCCACTAATTATACTTATATGTCTAGCAACTCCAGCTGATGTAGCAGAACTTCCAGTAGGCGTTATATCAGTAGTCTTAGCAATTGGAAGCTTCCTACCTGATAGTGTGCTATTTGCTATAGCAGCAAAATCTAAATGCGTACTTATTGCCATCAAGTTTCCAGTGCTGGTTGCTTGCGCCTTACTTGTAGGTTGATGTGAAGTGTTTATTATTATTTTATGTCCAGTACTACTCAGCCAATCAAAACCCTTCTGAGCTAATACATCATTCATGAAAAGTCCCATATTAATCTCCCTAGTTAATCTTGCGTTTTCTTCAGTCCTATTACTGAATCTTTTGTGTTTAGTATTAAATTGCCACCCTTATCATATCGTGGTCTATTTTTTAGTTTTGAAAAAATTAATATTCCTAATTGTTTTAAAAAAGTAAGAAGTTTTTTTAGCAACATAATTGCTTGCCCCCGATTTAGTTATGAATTCTTTTACACCAAAAGGTATAATCCTTTTAACGTACACTATTTGTGATATATATTTATGTATTGTTTTTTTAGCAAACAATGTTATTTTTAAAAATAAAGTCAACCTTGGACTAACTATATGTTTATGAATCGCGTTCTTAGCAAATTGCTTTATTTTTAATAAAAGTGGAAAATTTGTTTTTGTAATTATTCTATGTATGGTTTTCTTTGTGAATAATAGAATTCTTAACCTTAATAATGCTCTCCAAGAGAAAATTTTATTAAAAGAATCGGCGGTGCCTAGTGTTAAATTAATAAATAAATTTCTTATACTTGATATTTGTTTTTGTATTACATTTTTTGTAAATAGAGTCAATTTTATTGACAAATTAAAGGGTTGAAAAACTCCAATTTTATGTAGTGGATCTGTAATTAACTGTTTTATTTTTATAAAAAAGAAGGTTTTAGTTCCAATTATTTGATGAATAACATTCTTAACAAATAACATTATTTTCAAATACAATTCATCAACTTGCGATATCTGTTTGTGAATTGAATTATAAATACCCAATACTAATTTATTGGAATTTAATTTTATTTCAGCTATTTGTTTGTTAAAAGCGTCATAGCTTCTAAGAAATAAATCTAAAAATAAACGTATAGGTTTTGATATCAAATGCTTATGAACTGGTTTCAGTGGAAACAATGTTAATAAATTAAATATAAAACTTTTTATTTCTGTTATATGGATATGTATTGTTTTTTTACAAAACAAAGTAAGAATTAAAAACAAGTTTAATGGTTTAGATATTACATGTTTACTTATAGTATCTTTAACTATTTGTCTTATCCTTAGCACAAGGTTATTAATTTCTGTTATTTGCTTATGAATAGTATCCTTTAATATTATTGAAGATCTATTAGCTAAACCCTTTATCTCTATTACTTGCTGATGTAGTGTATTCTTTGAGAATAGTATAAGTTTAACTAAATTTGATTTGATTTCTGTTATTTGTTTATGAATCACGTCATTAGTTAATATAGAGAAACTTAACAATATATCAAATGGTCTCAGCACTATATGCTGATGTATGGCATCATTCAATACTTGTTTTATTTTTAAGAATAAAGTTAAATTAGTCTTTACCCCTTTTTGACTATGCTCCCATTTTATACCGCTATCCCAGCTAGCATCACTTTCCCAAGCAACTCCTCCAAAAGTATTGACTGGCTCATCAGAAGGTATTACTTTATGTAGCAATGTTTTAACTAATAATATAACAAGGCTAATTACGCCAGTTATAGTTGATACTTGTTGATGTATTGAGCCTTTAGCAAAAAGATATAGCTTATTAGCATTAAGCTTAATTTCAGATATTTGTAGGTGGATTGAATCATAAACATATAATATTGAATCTAGTAATAATCTTAATGGGCTAGATTTAATGTGTTTTATAAAATTATCTTTTGTAGATATAAATAATTCAGACAGAAAAACAGATGATTTTTTTACTATCTGTTGATGCAACGTATGCATTACATCTATTAATATATCATATACACTTAATGGAAATGATCTACTTATAGTTTTACTAATTGTACTTACTGGAAATTGTATTATGTCTAAAATTAAAGACAATATCGCTTTAAGAGATCCATCACCAGAAGTTGTTGTTTTACTTAATTCATCCGAAGCATCACTCTCAAAATTATTAGTATCATAAGCTTTAACTATTATATAGTAAGTCAAACCATCATTAGGCAAGGTTAAACTATAAGTTAAAACATCACCTATATCACCACTATTATTATTATATGGACCACCTGAAGTTGTGCCCCAAAATACCTTATAATGATCTAAATCTGGATCTCCGACCGCATCCCAATTAACATAAAATGAATTAACGCCCTCATGTTTTTCTATAGTCATCACTCTATGAAAAGTATTTATAATAAATAAAATAGCTCCTTCATAAACATTTACAACCTCTGATATTTGTTTATTAAAGGCATCTCTTACAAATAATATATACCCATCAACAACACTGACTATTTTAGAAATCTGCGTATGAATAGCGTCTTTTACTAAAAAAGTATAGTAATTTATTAAACTCTTAATAGTTAATATTTGACTATGAATAGCATCAATAGTGCTCAACAATATAGTATCTAATAATATATTTTGTATATTGGTTATCTGATTATGAATAGTGCTTTGTAGACCCAAAGATATCCTGCTAGATAGACCATTAATTTTAACTATATTATGATGTATTAAGCTTTTAGCTTTTAAATACGTGTTAACAAGTAGCTTTTTTATATTTACTGTTTGCTTATGTATAGCATTGACTATTCTCAGTCTTATTCTACCAGATAGATTTGGTTGATTATACGTTCCACTACTAGGTATTATTGCGCTTAATTCTAGATTTTGATCATTTATCGTTCCTAAACCTGGGATTATAAAGGATCTTATTTTCTCTATAACTGGTATTACTAATGTTGCTATACTGGCTATTCGTTTATGTACAGTACTATTAGCTACAAGAGATATGATATAACTAATGCTTCCAGTTGGAGATATGTGCTTATGAATTACATCCTTTGTAGCAAACGTATATTTATTAAATAATGAATTCCAAACTTCAGCTATATTTAGATGTATAACGCTCCTAATTAAAAGAATAACGTGTTGCGTTACGCCTTTTATGGATACTATTTGTTGTTGGATAACATCTTTAGTTGGCAGTATGAATTCATTTAAAAAAGCTTTAACATTGGTTACTTGTTGATGTATAGTGTTTTTAATATCAAGAGATAGTTCGTTTAAAAAAGCTTTAACATTGGTTGTATGTTGATGTATAGTATCGTTAGTATCTAAGCCTATTAAATTTAATAATTTTGAAATTTTAGATATTTGTTGATGTATTGCGTCTTTAGGGAATAAAGAAGTAAAAGCCAATAAGGTTAATATAGTTAATACATGAAGATGTATGGCATCTTTCAAGTCAAGTACTAAGGATACGATATTTCTAGTCTTTGGGATTATGTGCTGATGCAATGTGTCTATAGCAGCTGTAGTTATTTCTTGACCTGCTGAATCACTATCGAATGAGCCAGATCCAGGTATTATAGCTTCAAATCCTAGATTGCTATCATTATATGTACCACTACCTGGGATTATATATTCTGGCATTTTAGAAGCTCTTTGTTATTTGTGGATCTACGTATACTGGCACAGTTGTTCCAGCTACACAAGCCCATATTGTATGTATACCGACTTGACCTCCTGTTGTGCTTACTGATACTTTCATTTTCTTTTCTGTTATACCAGCACCATCTGTCCATGCAATACTACTGACTGCCAATGTAGATGGAGATGTTATAATATCAGATGATCTACTGCTTCTATCTACTTTACCATAAGCGCTTATATCTGATCTAGGGTGTTCTATTTCTAGCCAAAATTGATCACTATTCAATCCAACGTTATCTGTTACTAATTCAACCGCCAAAGTAGGATTAGCTTTAGTAGAATACACCTCTGCCAATTTAAATCTTAATGGCCTAGACCAGACTGTTGTTTTTGGAGATGGAGTTATCTTATAGGAATATCCATTTGTACCATCATATGTTGCATTGGCGTAAACATCAACATCTGTCTCTACAACACCATAAATATTTTGCTCTTTTAATTGATATATTATATCAGAGCCTGAACATGAATGTGTTTTTATTATAACATTGCCTTTTGAAATAGTTCCGTTATATAAAGAAGGTTCAGATCCACTTTGTAACTTGCATCTCTTAAGAAAGATATTAGAATTATATTCAGTGCCACCTAAGAAATAATCACCACTATCCATATCAATCAAATCCAAATCTTCACAAACTACATCTCCACCTCTACTATCAGCAGTAAATAAATTACCGTTAACTAAATTAGAAGCTCCAGTAAATTTGCCTTCTCTCCAAAATAATTGCCCTTTATCTATTGATATATTTCCAGCTGTAACTTGATTGTAATTAACGTTTTCCCATATAGATATTTGATCAGAGTTTGCCCCACCAAATGTACAATTATCATCTACATCTAGTTTGCAGTCTCTTAATATTACTGTGCCAGACCCGTTATGCCAAAGGTTGTCACTAGCATCAAAATACATACCAGTGTAAATAGTATCAGCATCTAATATTAAATTATTAGCACCGCTTGTGCCTATTCTCCCACCACCGTCTACCATTGTTTCATAATATTGGGGAGCTGTAGAGGCAGCTGCACCATCTGAAAATTTATTATAAGATAATAAGCCGTCTGAAGAATTACCTAAAAACATAAATGAGCTTCCCACTGAAACACTCTTAGCAACCCCGCCCTGATCATCGGTATCTTGATGTGTCAATGCCCCCGTAGAACCAACAGTGAAAACAGATACACCGCTAAAGTTATTGGCTAAATATATGTAATCACCATCTTTAGTTACTTTTATAGCTAATCCACCCTGATCATCAGTATCTATATAAGTTAAGGCTCCAGTAGAACCTACGGAATAAGTTAATAAACCCTGGTCGTTGTTGGCTAAAAACACGAAAGAACTACCAGCATATACACCTCTGGCACTTCCACCTTGATCATCAGTATCTATATAGGTTAAAGCTCCTGTTGAGCCTACGGATAAAGATACTATTCCAGAATCTTTATCAGCAACAAATATAAACGAACTTCCAACTGAAACATCCCAAGCATCTCCAGGGGTATTGTATGCATCTATAAATGTTAAAGCCCCAGTAGACCCTACTGAATAAGATGAAACTCCATTGGGACCATTAGCTAAAAATATGAAAGATGAACCAACTCTTGCCATGTTTGCATATCCGCCCTGATCATCAGTATCTATATAGGTTAAAGCTCCGGTTGAGCCTACAGAATAAGTTCTTAATCCTTGTGAGCCACATGCAACAAATATAAACGAGCTACCTCCAGTCACCCCCTCATATTCCCCACCTTGGTCATCTGTATCTACAAGCGTTAAAGCTCCTGTTGAGCCTACTGAATAAGAATGGAGGCCGTTAGCATCATTAGCTGCAAACACAAATGACGACCCAGCATATACACCATTGTATTCACTGCCTTGATCGTCTTTGTCTATATAAATTAAAGATGTAGTTCCAGCTTCACCGTTGCCGCCAGCATTAGCTTTATGTAGTTTGCTGTATGTGTCTATGCCGCCTACACCGTTGGCAACTAATATAAATTTCTCGTTAGCTACTACTCCGAATGCGGTTGATGATGGTCTAGCGTCTGAATCAATGAAGGTTAAAGCCCCTGCTCCGTTCACAGAGTAAATTAACACTCCACCTGTAGAATTAGCTAAATATACATAATCATTATCTACCCAAACATGTCTTGCATATCCACCTTGATCATCAGTATCTATTAGTGTTAACGCACCAGTACTCCCTACTGAAATAGATGAAATACCAAGATTAGCATTTGCTCCATAAAGAAAGCTACTACCTTTAATTAGATTTATATATCCACCACCAGTTGGCATGTTGTCTATTACAGTCATAACACCATCAGAACTAACAGAATAAGAAAATAATCCACCAGCACTATTTGCGGTATAAAGAAAATTTTCATCTCCATGGACACCAAAAACAAATCCACCTTGATCGTTACTATCCTTAAATGTTAAAGCTCCAGTACTGCCAATACTATAAGAAGACACTCCAGCAGCTGCTTTCGCAACAAATGCAAATGAGCTTCCTATATGAATAAAGTGACCACCAGCACTAGAATTATTATCTGAATCTATAAATGTTAAAGCTCCAGTAGAACCAACTGAGTAAGTCATTATCCCACGACTACTATTGGCTGCTACTACAAACGAACTACCGACTGCTACACCTCTATAACTTCCACCTTGTGCATCAGCATCTATGAAGGTTAATTTTCCAGTTGATCCAACGGTGTATGTTTGTAAACCATTACCATCATTTGCTAGAAATACAAACGAACTACCGACTGCTACACCTCTAGCCTTTCCACCTTGATCATCATTATCTACATGCACCAAGGATGTGCTCCCACCCAACTCAACACTGGTAACTTGTACTGGATTAGTAGACGCACCATTACTAGCCAATGAGACTTCATCCGCAGTTAAATCTATATGATTACTAGCTACATATACAGTATCACCAGCAGCAGCCGAGGCTAATGCTACCTTTAAACTAGTACTAGCATTACCCCAATTATTATATGGACTATTGTGCCCACCTGATGATGCAACGTAAAAATTTGCCATGTTTCAAAACCTTATATATAATGTGCTTGCCCCACCTCGCCAGCAAAGGAGGGGGGGGTGCTAACTAAACGATGAGACAAGCACGGGGGAACTAAATTAAGTACTAGTCGTGCCTGTTATTCCATCTGCGCCATCAATGTAGAATTCAAATCTTCCACCAAACCCAACTTGATCGCTAGAGGTAGGTGGTACAGTAATCATTATTCTCTCATTTACAAATGACCAAGGCATGTATAGGCTAGATCCTACAGATACTCCTGATGTGGGAGATTGCATACGTCTAGATGGGTGAAACCATTGCTCTGAGCTACCAGGAAGAAAATGACAAACAAGAAAATCAGCAGTTTTACGTAACCCAGCTGATGATTGATTTCTTAGAACACTCAAAGGTAATTTTGTAGTAGCTTCTGTTCCAGTAGTGGGAACATATCTAACAGAATCCAATGTGCCACTTACATAATCAGTTCGACCTACAGAGGTGGTATCAGTAGTCATTGTAAAGGTTATGTTTCTTTTGTATAACATTTATTTAACCCTTTTTATTTTTTTAGTTTTTTTTTACCTAAAGCCTT
>Ga0233412_10000710_pt1 | contig 18694 bp, 15 predicted proteins | sample Na_anoxic_4_MG_FD_180667 | JGI IMG/M metagenome (GOLD analysis project Ga0233412, IMG submission 180667) | Seawater microbial communities from Saanich Inlet, British Columbia, Canada - Na_anoxic_4_MG | ecosystem: Environmental > Aquatic > Marine > Inlet | place: Canada: British Columbia...
ATTTCATCAGTTAGGAAGTCTAGGTTACCCATGCAGCACTGACCACACGCAGTAGTGTAGGAATCACCACATCCAACTGGAGTACCAGTGTGGTAATCGTATACTTGCTGTTTAGTGTAGTATTCTAGAGGTCTTAGAGACATACGATCATGTCCGTTAAGTTTTAGCTGGTAGGTGGCGTTGAAACCAGGAGTTTCACAATCAGCATAGAAGTCAGGCATTAGGTAATCAGCAGAGGCACCTGGTAGGATGCCAAATAGACCAGTAACCGAACTCTGACCACCAGTCCAGATTAACTCTTTGACGGGGTGATTGAAGTTGAGGTCAAGGGATCCACCATTGCTACGGAAGTTCTGGTGCTGAACCTGTTCGATTAGGTATTCATGGCTAACCTGAGCAAAACGACGACGTTCATCGGTGTCAAGGTAGATGTAATCAGCATATAGAGAATTATCCTGAATGCAAGCAGATGGCTGGCAGTTAGAGCCATTGTACTGGGGTCCACAGACAAAGTCGGTGTTAATCTGTAAGATGATACGGACTTCGTGGTACTGTAGAGCAATTAGAGGTAAAGCAAGACCAGGGTTGCGACAGAACCAGAACTGTAGAGGGACATAAGCGTCATATTTAGTGAAACGAGCCTGTTGCCTGGCGCGGTTCGAGTCGTTGTCACCTTCGCGGCCAGCCCACGATACGGGTTCACTTACAGAGTGTTTACCAGTCTGCGAAGATAAGACAACACAACCACCACCGCGGGCCATATTCTGGAACTTAGTTCCACTGTTGTCACCGACAACGCCTAGAACAGCAGCACTGTTTTCTTGAGTTAGCTGGGCCCAGACTTCCATCCATGCGCCAGTCTGGTGGTCAATTCTCTGGCCACCAATTTCAACTTCAACATGTCTAATAACTAAATGTCCAGGATTGTATACAACGGGACCATAGTCCGAGTTGCAGCAACCACCCGAAGAACCACACGAGCCATCACCATCAAAAGATCTGTTGGCGACCTTTGGAGGTGGGGTACATACAGTGACAGTCTGCTGTAGGTATAGTCTGTATACTAAATCACCATTGCGAGAAATGGTGGCGGTAGCACGACCAGTGGTCGGGTCACCATTCCAAGTCTGCTCAATGGATTCCATCGAGAAGTTAGTGTGTCTGCGATAGACAACTTTGAAAAAAGTAATCTGGGGATTACCAGTTAGGTAAATATCCTGTGCGCCATAAGCTACAAGTTGCATTAATCCTCCACCCATATTTTTTATACTATACCTTAGAAAAAAATTTTGAATAAAATAAACTTATTGAAATAAACTATTAAATAAAATTACAACAATAACACTTTCAAAGAAAGTTAATGGTTGAAATTCAGCACCATCATCTCCAACTACATTATATCTTAATGTAGGAAATATACTATTATATGACCATTGAACTAAAATAACTTTAATTAAAAAAATCAATACAAATATAATAAATATAGTAATACTATTACCATATGTCATTTTTGTTTTACTTATAGTTCCACCAATCATATTAGATAACATTATTAATTATATATATATTATTTATTTTATTTTATTATTAAATATCTCATTTGTTTTATCTAAATACTTTACATTTAAATCTAATACTTGTTTTACTGGATTCATTATTTGATTTGTTATATAATATTTATAATCAATCTTAATATTATTTTCTTTGATAAAATCTGGATTCTCAATTCGATCACCTGGTAATATTTTCTTTTTTTTAAATTTAACTTTTCCTTTTTTCTTAACTTTTTTAAATTTAGGTTCTCCCGATCTCTTTCCAGATTTATAATAACCAATTTGTTCTTCTTCTATAATTGTTTCAAATCCATTTGGTTCTAATTCTTCTATTTCTTTATACATATATGGAATTCTATCATTAGCTTTTGGTCTATTACCTGGATCTCTTTCTCCAATTCTATCTGCTAATACTTTATGAGCAATACTTTTAGGATTTTTATAATAAGAATTAAGTGATTTACTTATAATGAAATAATTTTCTGGGAATTTACCATCAATTATATCTGTTAAAGTTTTATCTAACCACTCTAATGCTCCCTCAAAATCTTTATCAACCATTATTTTTTCAATTATATTACCAAAAACATATTTAACAATTGGAGAATTATCTCTTCTTTTCATTACAATCCCCATTGATGTTCTTTTAAATTTCTTATTATCAACATCAGATTCCCATTCATATTTATCACCAATATATCTTTTTTTAGATATCAATATGAATGGATAGAATGTTTTTTCATATTCTAAATTTTGTGGTTTTCTTAATCTAGCATCTACAAATTCACCTGCTGCAATTCCACATCTAATACAATGTTTTAATAATTCATCGCCACTCAATATATTTCCATTTAAATCTTTATTTGAAAATTTTATAAATACTGAATCTGTATCTCCATATACAATCGTTGGTTTTTCATATCCATTATGTTTCGCCCAGTCTTTAACACCATTATCAGCATCATCAATTCTTCTTCTACCTATACTCGTAGTACAAGCAGCTATTTTTTTCATATAAATACTACTTGTTACAGCCCCTAATTGACCATAAACAGAATTTGCTGTTACTTTATATGCTAATTGTAAACCATCTAATACTTTTTTCTTTTGTTCAGTTGTTCCAGGTATTTTCATTCTTTTTCTAGTAGCTTTTCTAGCATCTAAAACACTTTGTAATACTGATGGAATAATTCCTTGAGAAGATGGAATAATATTTCCATCTTTATCTTTTTTATTTTTAAGAAAATAACATTTAATTTTTTCTCCAGTTTTTTCTTTTTTAATTGTTTGTCCTGATTTAGTTATTTTATAATCATCATATGTAATTTCTTCAATCATTTCATCAAATTTACTTTTAAATTCTACTTTATTATCTGGTTCTTGTTCTTTTAAAATATTCATATATTTTTCATCTGTTATATATTTATCTTGTGAACAATTATTTTCAATAATACTAGATGGATATAGTGAAGCATAATCTAATACAACAATTGGATCTGTTTCATAAATACCCGTAATAGGATCTAATACAACAGCTCCTTCAAATCCACTATTATCATTTGAATAATTTTTCAACATTGGCATTTTAGTATTTTTTAAAGAACATTCTTTTGAAACAATACTTGTTACTTTTATTCCTTGTCCTCTTAAAAATATATATGAAAATGGAACATAACATACATTAGACATACCAATATTATTTGGAATAATATCTAATAGATTTACTAAATTTATACATAATTCACAATCTTGAATACAATATTTAGCAACTTTTGCTCTACCCTTAGATCCACCATGTTTATGCAAATCAAATATTTCTTTTGGAGATACATCGTCTTTATTCATACACCATTCTATTTTTGTATAATTAAATTTTTTGATTTCTTTTTTAATATTTAATTCAGATGGGATTATTAATTTTATATGATTATCTATGATTGATTTTATCATAAATTTTTTTTTATTATATAATAATGTCTCTCCAATATTACTATGAATATTTATTGTAATATAATCTCCATCTTTAAGATGACCAATATTATTTGTTTTGAAAACCCAATATTTAATATCATCATATTTCCAAATATTTACTAATTCATCTTTTATATTAGCTTTGTCAGATTTTAATACATTTCCTCTCATAAAATTAGAAGCAACATTATCTAATTTATATGATTCTAAATTATGATTTTTTTTGATTTCACTTTGAACATCAAAAATAACTCTACCATCCATAGAAATATAATTTAGTTCATTTTCACCCTGCCCAGAACCATTTATTTTTTGTAATTTACATTTCTTAAAATAATGATTATCATAATTATCACAGTTCGAATCTAATTTACCTAAATTATAAAATTCATTTTCAATTTTAAATTTTTCAACTCTTTTTATGATATAATTAAAATCAAAACCAAATATATTATATCCTGTAATCAAATCTGGATTTACTTTATTTATCATATCTTTCCAATGTAATAATAACTCTTTTTCATTTTTACATCTATCAACTATGATATTATCTATATCATCACATATATCTTCATCTATACAATCATCTGGTTTAATTATTTGTATATATCTTTCATAAGTATTATCATTTGTATTATAAAATACAGTACCTATTTGTATAATTGGATCTCCTGCTACTATTAATTTATATGATTTTGAATTTTTTAATTCTTTATTTAATATTTTTTTAATATAACTAATCATATCATTTCTTTCATTTTTTAATCCATCTATTATACTTTTTTCTATTTTATTCATTATTATTTCAGAAAATATACTTAAACTATCAATGCTTTTTTTACTTGGTTTACCATTTTCTGTTTTAATATAATTTACATTATTACCATATTCTCCAATAGTATTTTCACCACTAAAAGCTGTATTAATAATTTCTTTAATATAATTAACTCTTTGATCTAATTCTAAAGAATAATCTTTAAAATAATTTAGATAACATAATGTATATGTATCATATATATCAACAGCTAATTGTTTAAAATCTTTAAAAGCTAAAGGAAAATCACCAGTTAAACTATCACATTCAATATCAAAAGAAGCAATAACTAAATTACATATTGAATCATTTTCTAAATATGTAATATTTTTCTTTAAAGTTTCTAATTGATATTTACAATTAAAAACTTTATTATCATCATTTATAATTTTTAATTTTTTATTATTGTGAATATTAATCCACCCGGTTGGTTTTATATTTGTTTCATGAATAAATTTAATAATTGGATGAATATTAGCTTCATATAAATTAGCTTCACATTCTTCATTACATAAATCAATCCATTCTTTAATCTTTTTATTTTCACTATTTTTATTATCGTAATAATAATTTTTAATTTCAGTTTTATATTTATTGAAAGACCTATAATTATCAAATTCAATTTTCATGAATTTAAATTTTTTTTCAATATTATTATCATAATCATGATGATATCCATAAAATTCATATGAATATGAAACACTTTTGACTTCAGCTTTATAGTATTTACTAAGATTGATTTTATTCAAGAAATTATTTTGACAATAAGATTTTGTCCAATTTTCAGGAATTTTAACATAAAAATATGGTTTAAAATCAATAACATTGCAAATTATATTATCGCCAGATATATCTTTACCATATAAAGTAATAGTAAATATATTTTTTCTATATTTACAGTTAATATTTTCTTCATCAATTTCCTCTGGAATATCATCACATAATATATCTATAATATTAATTTGTATATCATTTATCATATAAAATATATATATATATATTTCTTTGTATTTTTTAAATAATAAATTATCAAATTTATAATATTGGTAAATTATAATGGAAGAAACACTTTTTATTATATTATTTGTAATAATAATAATAATTATTATTTCAAAATATAATAAAAATAAAGATGTATCAATTGTAAAATCAACAATTGATAATAGAGAATATCGCGTTTTAAAATCCGATAATGAAATTGAAGCAGCTAATTTATTAGCAATTATAAATAAAGATATAATCAAATTAATAAAATCATTGGAAAATGAAAAAGATAATAAATATAAAAGATTAGTTAAAAGATATAATCCTGAAACTTTAAATGAAAATTTAGAAAAAAATGATTATAAAGCATACTCATTAAATAAAGGCGAAGAAATAGTTATATGTATAAGAGAAGATGATAATACTTTAATAAAAGATAAAAATACGATATTATTTGTTATTATACATGAATTATCGCATATTATGACAAAAGAAACAGGTCATCCTCCTATTTTTTGGAAAAATATGAATATATTATTAAAAAAAGCAGATGAAATTGGAATATATAATTTAATTGATTACAATAAATATCCAACGAATTATTGTGGTATGGTAATAGATAATTCTCCTTATCAGTTTTAATATTATAATTTTATTATATATAATATATATGTCAGAAACATTGGAATATATTATCATTAATAAAGATAATAATAAAGAATATAAATTTCCTAGTATAATATCAAATGATATTGAAAGAATAAATACAGATGATAATATTTTAACAATTATAAATAAAATAATAAATTATTGTTATGATAAAACAAATAAAAAAAAAATAGAATACTCATCAATATATGCTTATTATATTAATGAAAAAGATAATAAAACATATCCATTATCATTTATATATGAATCAAATACTGAGATAAATTATGAATTAAATGATATATCGGATGATATATTTATTAATGATGGAAATAGAGTAGATATTCCATTAAATAATAAATTAAGTAAAATATTATATGATATAAAAGATATAAAAGATAATAAGATATATTTTAATAGTTTACCAGAATTTTTATTAAAATATAAATCATTCAATGATATATTTTATTATTCCGTAATTAAAAAATACTGGCCTTTTATAAATTTTAATCCAAAAACATATGAAGCATATATTAAAAATATTAGTTTAGAAAAAAATATTAAAAGAATTAAAAATGTCACAGATATTCTTGATATAAATAATAAACAAATAACTATTGTAAAAGAATCACAAAAAATAATAGATATTAAATCAATATTTACATATGATAATATAAAATTATCTACAAAAATAGAAAAACAAGATTATATAAGTATAAATATTAATAAATTATTTGCAGATATTGAATTAAATGATATAGATACTAAAGTTATTTTTACTAAATTAGTATTAAATGATTATAAAGAATCATTTTATAAAATATATAAACCATTTATAGATAATAAAAAAATAACAGAAAAATTATGTGATACATGGATACAAGGTAATACATTATTTATATATGGTAGAATTGTTAGAGAACAACTTGAAAATGTATTAATATTAAAAATATATGTAAATGATAAATTTTATATATCATTAGAAATATGGAAAGAAGGGATAGTTGAATTAAATATTGATAATAAAGATAATATAATAGATAATAAAGATATAAATGATGCTATAAATTTGTCAAATAAATTATTAAAAATATATAAAAATAGTAAAATATATGGAGATATTCCTATATTTGATAAGATAACACCAAATGATAATAATATAATAGATGTAGATAATACTAATATTAATAAAAATAATCAATGGAATAAATATATAAAAAATATAAATTGTAAATTGACTTATTCAAAATATGATAATAATATAATTGATACAAGAGAAAAAACAAAAGGTAATACTAATATTGATATTAAAAAATTAAAAAATTTACTAAATAATTTTAGTGCTTATTGTAGAGTAATTGATGATGTAGATAATCCAAATAGTATTTTAATTAGATATAAAAGAGTTAATAATTATGTTAAAGTTGATAATATTGAAAATCAAATAATTATATTATATAATCAAATACAAAAAGGAACATATAATCCAGATATTAATGAAGTTAAAAAAATAATAATTAAAAAAATACAACAAGATTTTGAATTAAATAAAGAAGATGCTATAGAAAAAGTAAATATTACATTTATGGAAATTGATAGAAATGAAAGTTTTAGAGTTGATAAAAATGGAATAAAAATATATACAGAATCAGATATAGATCCAGGAGCAGAAATAATATTTAATGAAAATGATAATAAAATATTAATAAATATAAATAATATTAAATCAATTTATGAGATAAATAATATAATATTATTTATTGAATTTATTGTTAATTTTTATACTTTATATATAACCGATGTTATTAATCCTGAATATAAAGAATTACTAGATAAAATAGAACCATGGGTTAAAAAATCAGAAAAATATGAAGAAGTAGCACAAATAAAAGAAATTAATACTGTTATTAGAGAAGAAGATATACCAGTTAATGATGATGATGATGATTCAGATGATGATAGTAGTATTGATAGTATTGGTGGTAATGGAATGGGGGAATTTATAATACAAAACGGAGGAGAAGGATATATATTAAAAAGATTAAAAAGTCGAGACCCATCATTATTTAAATGGAAAGCAAAAGATTATCCAGATATTGAACCATGGGTTAAAAGATGTCAGCCGGTAGATAGACATCCAATTGTAGTTGATGATAAAGAATTAGAACATATTATAAATTCAGAAAATTTGGGTTCAGGTAGAAAATCATATGGAAATGCTGAATCATTAGGATCTGATCCAAATAATAAATTAAACTATATATGTCCAAAATATTGGGATGTTGGTAAAAATATAAGTTTAGATCCAAATAAAATGATACCAAAAACAGAAGATGGATCTAGACCCGAAATAAAAGATGGAGAATGGTATCAAGGAGATATAGTTCCAGCTAAAGAAGCAAAAAGTACATTAAAAAAAGGAATAATTCAAAGAGATAGTATTTTTTGGAATGATGCAAAAGATGTTAGTGATTTTTATGTAGAAGATACAATTAAAAGAATACCCCCATGGCAAAATCCATTTGGACATTCAATGCCATGTTGTTTTAATATTAAAAATATAGATATTGCTAAAAAAGAAAATAAAATAGACGAAGTAAATAATATTTTACTAGAATTTTTAGGAGAAAATCCTAGTAATTATTTTTTGTCAAAAAAAATTAAAAAAGATAACCATGATTATAAAAAAATATTAATTATAGTTAAAGATTTAATAATTGAATTATCAATGGATAATATAACAAAAATATATAATAAAATTATAGATATAAATAGTAAATTAAACTTAAAAGATATAAATAAATTAATAAAAGACTATAAAGAAATTAATATAAATAATGGAGAATTAATAAAAATGACAAATAAAATTAAAAATACAGAAAATAAAAAATTATGTAATAATATTGTTAAAAATACAAAAATACAAATAAAATATTTAGAAAATGAAATAAATAGATTAAATCAAGGACAAAATGAAATAAATTTATATAATGATTTTGACCCAAATAATGCAAAAAAATATATTAAAACAGGATTAATATCAGGTTTTTATAAAGTAAGATTAGAAAAAAATACAATAATGGACTGTTTTTTAAGAATATCAAAATATATGCAGAATGTTAATAATTTAAAAGATCAACTTGAAACCAAAGAATATGATGAATTAATATTAATAAGCGAAAACTATGAAATTAAAGAACAAGTTGATATTATAGATAAAGAAGAAAATGATTTAGATAAAAAAAAATTATTAATTGATTTATTAATATCTGTAATGGATGAACCAGAAATTTCTGAAACAGTAAAATCTAAAACAAGGAAAGATATTACAAATGTTAAAAATTTAAATACATTATTTGATTCTGAGATTATATTTGATAAAAAAGATATAGATGATTTAAGTAAAAAAATAAGTAATTATTACATTTTAAATAAACAACAATTGCCAAATATATTAATAGATCCAAGTAAAGATTTTATTAAAATAATTGAAAAAAATATTAAGGATGGATTAATTAATAATTTAAAAGATTTAGACTTAAATCAATTCATAATTAAAACAGAACTAGAAGAAAATTATTTAGAAAAAATAATTAAAAATTATATGTCAAATAAATCAATAGATGATGTATCAGATAAAGATTTAAATAATTTTTATAGTTTATTGGATAAACCAAAAATATGGGATGTAGATAAATTAGGAAATAAAAAGTATTGGGGTTCAGAATATGGTAAAATAGATGAATTATTAAAAAAATATACAGATTTATTAGATTTATCAAAAGATAATAAATATATAGAATGTAATAATTTATTTAATGATTTATTTAATGAAAGTAAACTATTAAATAGAAAAATATCATCATTAATAAATAGTTATATTTATGATTTATACATGAATGGTTATAAAAAATACTTTATAGAAAAAATTAGAGAAAATCCATTAAATTTTTTAAAAGCAAGTAATGGTAATATAATTAATTCATTTTCTAAATTTAATGATATAGTAGAAGAAAAAGATTATTTATTAGAAAATAGAATAAATAAAGCAATAGATAATTATGAAAAATATATTAAAAATGAAATAAATCATAATGATTTATTTATTATACCAGTTATTAAAACAATTTTACCTGAATTTTTTGAAACTAATATAATTATATTAGATTCAAATACATCAGGAGAAAATATAAAAGTACCATTTAATTATTTTAGTGATTATGATAAAAATAAAAAATTTGTTATGATAGTTAAAACTGGTAATATTTATGAACCATTATTTTATAGATATATTGAAGATGAAATGCCTTCTGATTCAAATATAATAAGAAAAAAAATATTAACAGATAAATATATAATAGAAAACTCAATAATTGAAAAAAGACAAGCAATATTGAATATAAATACAAATAATAAATTTTTAAAAAATTCATTAAATATTATTAAAGATGAATTAAAAGAAATATTTAATATGAATAATTCTATTCCAAAAAATATTTTAACATATGATAAATTAAATATTATTCTTAAAAAAGAAAATATTAAAATAAAAAAATATTTTATAAATTCAAATAATAAGATATCTCATATTATTCTAGAAAATAATATTATAATACCAATATATCCAATTGGATTAGTTGATTATATAAATGATAAAAAATTAATAGAAAGTGACATTATATATGATTATAAATTATTACCAAAAATAGATATTAAAGAAATAGAAAAATTTTTTAATAAATTAAATGAAATGACAGGTAATTTATATAATTATAAATCGGATAATGATAAAATAAATATAATTATAGATACAGATAATGGAGATACAGCTGTAAATATATTATTCGATAATAATTCATATATACCAATTGATATTAAACTAAATAAATTACCTAATCATGAAACAGTTGGATATATTAATTTATTCGAATTAGATTTTAATTTATCAACTAATTTTACCACAAATAAAAATGAATATGTAAATACCTGTAAATTGTTTGAATATGAAAACAAAGTATATAATATATTTAGAGATACAATATTAATATATTTACTTAAAAATACATCAGATAAGCCGATACTAAAACAATTAATAAAAGAATATAGTGAAAATATAAATGAATATGAAAAAATACAATTAATTAATAGTAAAATATATCTAATAATTGAAAAAATTATAGATAATTTATTTAAATTTACAGATGATACAAATATAGATGATATATTTAATATAAAATGCAATGAATTAATATCTAACTGTAAACAAAATAAAAACTGTATAGATGAAGATAGCAAATGTTTATATAAAATTAAAAAAACAAGTTTTAATTCTAAAAATAGTTTAAATAAAGATAAATTTATATATAAATTTATTCAATCTATTATAAAATACGATTATCCAGAATTAGTTAAAAATATTAATAGTTATATAAATATACCAATATCAGATTTTAAAAATACAGTAAATAAAAATGAAATATATTATGATTATATCATGTATTCAGAAAATAAATTAAATTTATTATTTGATGAAACACATAAATATTATAAATTTTTAAATTTATATGGAGATAATTTACCAGAATAATTTACCAGAATAATTTATTCTCCATTTATTCCTAATTGACCAGCTAAATCTTTTCCTTCATTACTCATAAAACTGAAAGCTTCTTTTATTGATTTTTCTGATAAACTAACTTCTTTATTACTATTTAATTGTTTATAAAGAATTAATAAATTTAATATATGCTCAAATTGATCTTGTGTTAATTTATCTAGCATTATAATATTATAAAATATTATAAATTATTATTATAAACTTAATCAACATCATATTCTGTTAATTGAAAATTATATAAATATAGAGATAATAAATAAACTGTTATGAAATATTCACATACTTTTGAATAAAATAAATCTTTAGGAATACATGGTCCGATATAAAATTCTGACATTTTTATATATGCTTCAGAAAAAGATTCAATATATTCAACATATTCATCATTTAGTTCTTCATATAATAATTCAATACCATCATACATAGAATATTTTAATTCTTTTGTCTGATTAGTATAATCTAATTTACTTATACGAGAAATTGTATCTTTTAATTCATTATTTAAATTATTATTTTGTTTATCAATAATATGTAATATATTACTTAATTTATCTATATCATATTTCATGCGTATAAATAAGTTATTATATATATATATATTATTTATAAAATGATTGTAATAACTAAACTTAATTGTCAAGAATTAATATGCAAATATATAGATGAAAAAAAAATTAAAATTATCAACTACTTTGAATCAATTCCAGAAATTTATTTGGGTATGTTAAAAGATAAATATTGTTTTACATTAGATAGAGATTTATTAAAAAGTATATTAGTTGATATATGTTATATATATTCACCCGATGATGTATTTAATCAGTCTATGGTATTAGAACATAGTTTAGGTTTTGAAGATGATTCAGATGATGATTCAGATGATGATGATGATGATGAAGATGAAGATGAGGGTAATAAAGATAAAAATAAATTATTACCTTAATTATTTAAAAAAAAATAACACAATTAAATATATGATTATGTTATTATTATTTACAAGTGTAAATTTTTTATTTTTAAATTTAATTGAATATTTTATACATACACTTTCACATAATCCAAAAATAAAATTTTTATATAAACCACATCATTCACATCATTTAATTTATTCACCCAAAAATTTTACTCGAAAACAATATAGTGATAATGTAGATGATTCTAGATTACCATATTTAATTATACTAATAAATTCATATATATTTTTTTATTATATATTAACAATTAAATATTATATTATTTTTATTATAGAAACTACTACATATTTTTATATAGCAAATTTATTACACAATTGTTATCATTTAGATAATTCTTTTTTAGAAAAATATAAATGGTTTAAATATCTTAAAAAATTACATCATATTCATCATATAGAAGTTTATAAAAATTTCAATATTAGTATACCAATTTCAGATAAAATAAATAATACTTATAATTATAAATAATTTGAAATTATTTAAAGATATTTTTATAATATATATTGAAAGCAATATAATAATGGATAATCTAAGAATATCCACGATGACTGCTGTATGTAATATATCAAATGAAATAAATTTAAAAAATTGTTATGAAAAATTAGAAATAAATGATATAATTCATTTCATTGAATTTAAGGGATTTCCAGATAAAGGATTTTCAAAAAAGTCTCAAAAAAAGAAAAGAAAAATAAAAGATAAAAAAGTATTTTATAATCAAATAACAGTTCATGTATTTTTAGATAAAGTTATTAATGTTAAAATATTTAATAATGGTAGGATACAAATGACTGGATTAAAATTTAAAGATCAAGGTTTAAAAGTGATTGATTGTTTAATTAAAGAAATAACAAAATATAATATAGATAACTGTATATTTAATGATGAATTAAAATTAAATAATTATAATATTGTATTAATTAATAGTGATTTTGACATTAAATATAAAGTAAATAGAGAATTATTACACCGTGATATTATTGGTTTAGGTATGTATTCATCATATGAACCAACAATCTATCCGGGTGTTAATATTAAATATTATGATAATAATATATATGATGATGGTATATGTAAATGTTGTAATAAATGTAATGGAAAAGGTAAAGGAATGGGTGATGGAGATTGTAAAAAAATAACAATAGCAGTATTTAATAGTGGAAAAATAATAATAACTGGAGGAAATTCATTTGAACAAGTTGTAATTAGTTATAATTTTATTAATAATTTGTTAAAAGATAAAGAAAAATATGAAAATACAATTGAAAAAAGTACAATTAATGAAAATAAATATATGATAAAATTAAAATAATTTATAATATATATGATCTTACTATTTTATTTTTTATTTATAATTATAATACTAATTATTATAAATTATAATAATAATAATAATACAAAAAATAAATTAATAAATAATACTTTTGTCAAACCAAATAATGAATTAATATTTGAACTAGATGACTATAATTCAGATAACAAAATTACATTAGGGAATAATGTTGTAAAAGATATTATGTTTACTAAAAGTACGATACCAATTGAATTAAATTCAAAAGTTGTAGATAATATTAAAGATTTAATATATGATTATAATAAATTAAACAATAGTTATTATTATATTAAAAAAATTGATCAATTATATATCCAAGTAGATAAGTATGGTAATAAAAGAAATGTATTGATTGCTTTTATTTATGATATTAACAATTATTATACATTAAAAATAATGGTTGACTATGTTAAATTAAATAATCGTTTATATATAAATTCAATAGGTATATTAGAAGATTCATATTATAATATATTAAATAGATATGATTATACTATTTTTTCTAGAGCATATTTAGGTGAATATAATACATTTAATAAAGACATTATTAGTATATTAGATGAAAATTATAAAAAATATCATAAATTAGTTGGAACAGAAAGTACTAGTTTAGATTTTGGTAAAAATAAAGCTGAATTAACTCCAGGTAATCAAGATGATTTATCGAGATTTTCAAATATATATTATCCAGATGGATTACCACAAGTTCAATTTGATCCATTTTGTAAAAAACATCTAAATTCATGGGATACTACAAGTGCAAAAATTAAAAATCCAACAATTTCAGAAAATTGTGTTGTCCATAATAATTCAACTTTAAGAGTAAATAATGAACCTTATTTTTCTCCGAGTGTAGTAACACAAAGAGTAGATGAAAATCAATATAGTTGGATGTATCAACCATATAGAGCAAATGTAGCTACTAGATCACCCGAAAATACTTTTGTTTAAATTATTATTTACTTTTAAATGTTTTCCACAATAATTAAAACCAACTTTGCAATTATTATTACAAACATTGCCACTATTTTTACCACTCTTTAGTATATATTGACATTTTGTATTTGTAAAATTTATTTCACTAACATTATCTATATAATGTATACCTTTATGATATTTTTTTAAACCATTAACTATTGGTAACATTGTTTGTGGTTTTCTACAATAAGGACACATTTTTTCATTTTTATTGCATAAAAAACATTTTAATATACAATTATAATGAAATTGATGCCCGCAATCTAATTTTTGTACATATTGATTATTATTATCTTCTCCGCAAATTATACATTTTGTTTCATTCATTATATAATATATTTAAGAATATTCTTAAATATATTATATAATTATATATCAATGATATATTTATCAGATATAGTATTTATCGAAGATAAATTTAAATTTAAACAAAAATTATTATATAATAATAATTGGTCATTTATTCCATTAATATATGATAATGATGATTTAATTATTCAAACACCATTATTATATAGTCAATTTGGAATAAATAAAAATTTTAATTTTATTGATTTATCTATTAAAAATATAAATAATGATAAAAAAGTAAAATCATTTTATGATAATATGAATATAATAATTAATATCATTAATAAAAAAATTAAATCAAATCATTCTATTAATGATATTTTTAAAGATTTTGATAATGAAAAAATTTTAAGGATTAAATGTAATAATAATTTTGTAATTTTTAATCAATATAAAAAAAAAATAGATAATATTCCAAATAATTCATATGGAAATTATATAATACATTTTGTTGGATTATGGATTAATAAAAATAAAATATTTCTTAAATGTAATTTACTTCAAGCCAAAATAAATATTCCATTATTTTTAGAAGAATATTCATTTATAGATAATTATAAAAAATCAATACCAATACCACCACCCCCACCCTTACCCATATTTAGAAAAACAAATAATAAGATAATAATAACTAAAAAAAATAATAATAAAAAATATCAAATAAATGATAGAATTAAATTACCAACATTAAATGATATTAAATTTGCGTTAAAAAATTTAAAATCAATTTAAATAATTTTTTAATATATATATAATTATATATTAAATGGCTAGAGGAAAATTAATGTCAAAAAGGTGTTCTAATGGGTCAAGAAAAAAATGTTTAACAAAAAAATGTGTTAAAAAAATGAACCCTAAAGCTAAAACTTTTTCCATGAAAAGAAAAATGAATGCTAGAGCCAAAACTTTTAAAATGAAAAAAAGTAAGAAAATGAACGCCAGAGCTAAAACTTTTTCAATGAAAAAAGGAGGCAAAAGGTCTTCATTAGATGAAGAGGGTAGATTATATAAAGAAGGTAAAGGAAAATACAGTAATTTAAGAGAAAGTGATTTTTGTGGACCAGCTGGAAATGCTCCCATGGGTACTTTCCCAGTTGATACTGAAAAAAGATGTTCTGCTGCATTAAGTTATGCTAGAAATGCACCATATCCAGACGGTATTGTTGAATGTGCTATGAAAAAAGCAAAAGAGAATGGATGGAAATGTGGTAAAAATAGTAAACAAGTTAAAAAAATGAAAAAAAACAAAAAATATGGTGGTATGACGTCAGAAGAGCGCGATGAAATTATGAAACGAGAAATGGCAGATATGGAGAGGGCTTGGAAAAGAGTTGATCAAATCCCCCGTGGAGCAGAGATGAACGATGAAGAAGAGATGAATGATGCTCATCGAAAATATTATTTAGAAAATACAGAAGATAAAATAACCAAAGATGGGCGGGCTTCATTGACAGATAAAGAGTTTGAAAAATATATTATTGAAAAATCAAAAGCACCAAATTTTCATATACAACCAGGTGGTAAAAAAATGAAAAAAAATAAAAAAGGTGGTTGGGTTGGTGCTACAATCGGTACAACTGTAGGCTTAGCTGTTGGTTATGGTGTTGGTATTGGATTACCCGGAAAAATCAAAGAAAAATTTAGCAGTAACAGTAATTCTTCTTCTGATGTAAAAGAAATGGGAAACGATGGATTTAATAAAGTAGATGCACCAGAAAAAAAAGAAGATACACCGATAGAAAATGTTGAAATTGTTCCGACTGGTGGAGCAAAATGCCAAGATGACGAACATCATCATCCCGGTCATCATAAATCTAAAAAAAATGGATGTATGAAAAATAGTGATATGGGTGGTTCTAAGAAAAAATCAAAAGGTAAAGGTAAAAAATCAAAAGGTAAAGGTAAAAAATCTGCTTATAGTCAATTTTTATCTAAAGAATTAAAGCGCGTTGGAGATGCTCATCCTGATTGGCCACAACCCAAAGTTTTCAAAGAAGCAGTATCTAATTGGTCCAATTCAAAATAAACTTAATTTAATATATTTGTTTAATATATAAATGGTTAGAAAATCTTTTTCAGGGGGTAAGAAATGCTACGGAGGTAAGAAATGCTACGGAGGTAAGAAATCAAAATCAAAAAAACCTAAATCTAAAAAAACTAGATCTAAGGGTAATAAAAAAAATTGTAGTGGTGTTATGATTATTGAGATGGGTATAGAACCGATGATGACTGGAATGGATAAGGGTCATATACCACATAATTTAAAAAAACATCATACTTCTAAGGGTAATATCAGAAAAAGTGCTAAAGGTATGCCTGGATCAAGATTAGCTTATGATGACACTATGCAAGAAAAAAGAAAAAAATTTAATAAAAAATCAAAATCTAGATCAAAATCTAAATTAAGTACATTAAAAGGTAATGTTAGAAAAGGAGCAATGAGTATGCCTGGATCTAGATTAGCTTATGATGATACTATGCAAGAAAAAAGAAAGATGAGAAGAATGACAATGGGTGGAAAAAATAAGAAAAAAACTAAAAAGAAAAGTAATAAATCAGCATATAGTGATTTTTTATCTAAAGAATTGAAGCGCGTTGGAGATGCTCATCCAGATTGGCCACAACCTAAAGTATTTAAAGAAGCAGTATCTAATTGGTCAAATAAAAAAGGTGGCAAATGTGGTATGAAACATGGTGGATGAGGGGGAATTCCTAGAAAAAATATGAATGGTGGTAGATGACCTTATTCAAAATAAATTTGATAATATTTAGAAATAATTTAATAAATAATATTAAATAGAATGGGTAAAAATACAACTGGAGGTAAAAAAGGACGGGGTAAAAAAAATGCTCCAAAAGAATCAAAAGAATTAATTTATAAAATTGAAGGAGAATCAAACTATGGTAAAGTTACATCTGTTAATGGTAGTGGTAGATACAAAATTCTAAATGTTGATGGTATTACTAGAACTGGTATTTTACGAGGGGCAATGAGAAAGGGGAAAGGTAGATGTTCTAGAATTGTACTCGGTGATTTAGTTTTAACATGCCCATGGGAATTTCAAGATGAAAAATGTAGTATTATTCATAAATATGAAAGAGATGATTGTAATAAATTAATTAAACAAGGACATATTCCAGATAACTTTTTACAAGATGATGTAACTATTAATGAAAGTGATTTTAATCCATTTGATATTCCAAGTTCCGATGACTCTGATGATGAAAAAGATGATTCTTTAGATGAAAAACAAGATATACCAAATGAATTTTTACACGATGGGCCTATCAATTTAGATGATATATAAATGCGTTCATATTTATAATATATTTTTTAATTATATTTTTTTATTATATTTTTTTATTATATTTATATAAATACCCTTAAAATAAAATATAAATAATAATATAAAATGAAAATTAAAGGTGGAGGATGTGCTTGTAATTGTAGAGGGTTTGATAAAATAAAAA
>Ga0233412_10000711_pt1 | contig 18676 bp, 22 predicted proteins | sample Na_anoxic_4_MG_FD_180667 | JGI IMG/M metagenome (GOLD analysis project Ga0233412, IMG submission 180667) | Seawater microbial communities from Saanich Inlet, British Columbia, Canada - Na_anoxic_4_MG | ecosystem: Environmental > Aquatic > Marine > Inlet | place: Canada: British Columbia...
TCAGGAAACCTTGAACCAGACAACCTGAGTTACGATTCTTTTTCCTTTAGTTTTTTCTTATTTTGATGCTTATTTTGATGCTTGACAGATATATCTTTTCTAATCTATTATACAGCCCAGACATCGTCAAATGGTTGAGTAGTTGAGTAGTTAATTAGTTGTTATTACTAAGATATTGAGCATAAGTGGGAAAATCGGACATTTGACTTTTGATCTCAGATAACATATTGATATTATTGTCATTTATTTACCACTCAACTATTTTGTACTTAACGAAGTGTGAAGCCATGAATACTCAAAAAGAATCATTAAGGGAAGTTTTACCCAAAAATAGAGATACCTTGATTTCACTGATTGATCAACGAATAGAGCAAAAATTGGGAGATAAGTTCCCCACAAGAGAAGACTTTTCTGAACTCAAGGGTATCGTTAAGGATCTTGCCCAGGCGCAGGCAAAGACAGAGGAGAAGGTTGGTAGACTGGAGGATGCAGTTGAGAGGCTTGCCCAGGCGCAGGCAAAGACAGAGGAGAAGGTTGGTAGACTGGAGGATGCAGTTGAGAGGCTTGCCCAGGCACAGCAGAGGACAGAACTCAGGGTTGAGGAGTTAGCCCAGGCACAGCAGGGGACAGAAAGGGAACTCCGTACCCTGGCCAGACAGGTAGGAGGTCTTAGTGAAAAACTGGGTGGATCGCTGGAAGACTTATCCTATGATGTCCTTCCTGCATGTCTGGAGAAATATTATGATATAGAAGTAGCAGAACTCGGCCGGGATTTTATCAAGATAGGCCGCAAGGAGATTGAGCTCAATGTCCTCGGAGAAGGTATTTATAATAAAACCGGAAAACCTGTTTACATTGTAGGGGAAGTGAAAAGCAATATTACATTAAAAGAGACCAAGAAATTTATCAATACCTTAAAGGCCATTAAACCGACCTTAAAAGGTGAGGTCTTTACACTTCTATTTGGTTTCCGAATCCACCTTGATGCCCGATCCTTGGCTAAGAAGGAAGGCGTCCATCTCTTTGTATCATATGGAAAGGAACTATAGCCTTGGATTAGAAATAAGGCAGATGCGATCTAAATCCGCAATCCGCTCCTTAACTTTAACTCACCCTGGCCCAGACCCGCCTGCCGCCCGCCTGCCAGCGCCTGAAGCGCAGCTGATGGCGGGCAGGGATGTCGGACAGGCCTGAACCCTGAACGGTGAACCCCTGGCCCAGACCTGGCTTCCCTGTCCCATTGCGTAGAAACGCCTGGCGTAGCATTCAGTGCGATCATGCCAGGAATGCACCTCAAGTCGCGCCAGGGCAGGCCTGAACCTGTGAACGGTTACGATCTTTCTTATCCGTGTCACTGCAAGTCACTCTTTGTCTGGATATATATGGCGTAAGATCCGATTCTTGAATAAACGCTGACTTTCACCAGAAAGTTTTCCAGCCAATAAATGACCAATGCGGATATTTTCATCGATGTCAGACCTGTATTCGTGGGCGATTTCAACTAAGGGCTCCTCTCTATCCGTTGTCCCAAAAGGCCCGAGCATCTGCGCCGTTATCCTCTGCGGGGAACCATTACACTTTTCGAGATTCCAAACGGCGATCCGCGGTCGATTTCCAGACCATCTCTCACAGCAAACTTCTTTTTTTAGAAAGATCACTCAGGCTCCTCTTGAGGAGCATTTGAACAAGAGCGCTCTGAGAGATACCCATCTTTTGAGATGTTTTTCTCAAGACATCCACAAGGTCTCTATCAAAACGAAAAGAGAGAACCCTTTTTTCCGGTTTGACAAAAAAGTGATCAGCTTCCTCAGTTTCATCCAAAAGTTCGCTCAAGCTGTGGCTCTCCCAGAAGGAGACCTCTTCTTCTACGTTTTTGAAGGAGTCTGGTATCTTATCAGTCATCACTGCCTCCTTTTTTTGAAAAGTCTTTTGTCTGCAGCATCGGCATCCAAAGCTGTCAGTGTGTATATCTTCCTTTCCCTCGCTTCCCAGATGATTCTCAAAAATCTGCCCGAGAAAGTTTGCCCAATGCTGATGTAGCGTCTCTTATGAACACCGCCTCTTAACACTTTTTTCTTAGTTCGCCTGCTGAAAACTCCTCTTTCAAAGGCCTCTTCTACTTCCTCCGGATTTACCTGGTGTCTTGATATATGCTGAACATTCCAGTTATCCCATGTGAATTCTGAAAGATTCATATCTTACCAAGTAAGTATAAAAAACGTTAATGTCAAGTATTATTGCAGTGTAATGCTATAGTTGTTTTAAATTTGCCCGTTGCCTTTTCCCCTTATGCCTCAAGTCCCTTCAGAAGGCGGTTCAGGGAATAGATTCCATCAAGCCCTTGGATGGCCCTCGAAGGATGCAAAGGACAATAATAGTAACCCTTTCAATAATAGAAGAAGGCCAGAGGGAGATGGGAAGGGCGCTCATTGAAGGACAAAAGGACATAGCTGCATGGCAAAAAGAGATAGCTAAGATGATAAGTGAGGGGCTAAAATCTCTTGCAGACATTGTTGTTACTGAAGGTAAGCTTATAAGGGAAGAAATCAGGGAAAGCAGATAAAGGGTAGAGATGTCAAGACCCTAAATTCGGCCCCTTTTCAGATTTTAATCAGCAGCCTGCTCCAAACTCGCTGCCCTCCTTGGCACGACGTAGCCTCAGCGTAGGCGGCTGCTCTCTGCCCCATGCACTCAATCTTTCTGTTTAACCGGTTCGATTCGCTTAGGCGGAAGCGAGATGAATTTTCGACCGCTGTGGGCCTCTTGTTTTTTGAGGTCACGGTATATGGCCTCTATGTCGTAATCAAACTGCTTTGCGTAGGTTTCGCGTATAGCGCGCACCTCTTCAACAATTGAATCTCGCCACATAACACTATTCCTCCATTAGTTCTTCAGGGGTGCAAATCACCGGGGCTTCGTACCCCGTTAACCGACAGGTTGCCTCAATCATGGGCCTGATTGTCGCATTAGCAATATGTGTACAGTTCCACGTCAGGAGATAGTCCATACCGTTTACAACAGCAATCCCGATATGAAGGGCATCCAACCCCGCGAACGACCCTGCCACCACTCTCGTGTAATCTGCTGATGTGCAGCTATGACGAGATCACGGCTTGGCCACCCAGTGAGATAGCTTGCGATGGTTGTTTCAATATAGACTTTCGGCTTCATATCGTAAAGCCCCCAGGCAAAAGACCAGATGCCGATATGTTACCCTTACTATCCGGCCTAACGCTGTAAATATATAGTATAAAGATTTTCTTTTTTTCACCCTCTTCTCACAATCTATTTATGATCATGTAGATCCTGCCTGCCCCGTTAAATGCATTTGTACTTTTATTTAACTGGGGTAAATCCTGTCTAATTTAACTTAGTCAACAATGTCCCTCTTCCCGTTGAACCGATATCATCCTACTCATGCTATTATTCTCATTTACTTAGTCTTCTGTCTTTTATATCACAATTTGAAAAAGTATTCAAATCTGCCATGTTGCCTGAACTATTACATTTTTCACCATTCTTGTCAACATTGCCCCGGAGTGCACCAAATATGCTGGAGCCCACCTCCTCGATCGTCGATGCGGGCTTTATGTGGCATACGTCATTTCCGCCCTTTAGTGGAAGTTTTCTGACAGGATTTAAATAATCTCTGTTTAAATCAATCAGAACCTTACTGCAAGAATTCTTCAGTTGGGAAAAAAGGTAATGAATGAAAGGTGAAAATAGGAGAGGGGAAAGGAGGAATGAATACACTGGGGGTAAGTAAGGGGGAGGGAGTTTATAGTGTAGCAGCGAAAACACCATATTTTTACATGATCATGATTTGAAAAAATAATTTTAGCTCACCCTGGCCCAGACCCCTGGCCCAGACCTGATTTTCAAAGAGTGGGTTTATATCTACGGATATCGTAATCTTTACAAAGCATGATAATGTTCCTGCGATGTCGCGCCCCTGGCCCAGACCTGATTATCTGGCTATATGCTTGCATACATGTAATATGCGCCAGGGCGGGCTTTAGGCCCGTCTGCCTCGCAAGCTTGGCGAGCGGGCAGGCACTTTATCCGCTTACAAATAATATCTGATCTAAATCCGCAATCCGCTCCTTAACTTTAGCTCACTTTAGGCATTTATAACTTTAGGCACTTTATTCTGCTAATGCTATCTCCTTCCCCAGACTCTTCTCTGTCTTTTCCAACAGGTCCTTTGTCATCACCAGAAACTGGCCCACCACTGAAAACCAGTCCTTGATCTTCTTGACCCGGGCCATGGCAAGACACGTTTCATCAGTATATATGTCCCTTAGAAAACCTAATTCGTTTGAAAAACAAACATCATAGGCATTCAAGGTATGCCCCATGAGCGCCCAGTGATCTTCATCTCCTGCAAGCAACTCTGATAAGTCAAGAAATCTTTTCTCTATCCCTGTAAGTCGCTCCATATCAACGACTTCCGAACCATTTTCCAGGAAAGGTTCAATGATTTCCTTTTCTGCCTGATTGGCCATCTCAAGGGCATCTTTGAATTCTTTTACTGAATCTTCCACCATTCTCCGGCTTTCTTTCGCCTTTTTTTGAATCTTCGCTATCTTCTCCTGCACATCAAGATTTTTCATGAAATTTGAATATTCCTCATCTAAGATTAAGTGGGGCTTAAATTCTTCAGTACAATACTTCTCTATCGCATCTATAAAAGGCATTACCTCTGCGCCGCGGATTTTTGCTCCACCTTCGGTTGCGTTGATGCATGTGCCTTTATATAATGCAATATCCTCTTCATACGTATTTTTCATGATCGCCCATGTTTTTTCTGATTTTACAGGCTTTCCATCATTTCCTTCAAGTTCAATAACAGGCTTTTTGCTAATATCCTCGCTACGGCTTCCGAATATATCACCTTTCACATGGGTGTCTCCGTCCTCAGCGTATGCTAGATCCTGGCCAATCAAAATAATCGGATCACATCCAAGCTCGACAAGAATCTTAAATGCCAGATTTGCCACAGAAATTCCCACATTCAAAGTACCCTTTTCCTCTTCGAGCCAGTTGAAATGGGAGTAACCCCTATATGCAATAAATTTCCTGCCTTTAAAGGCATCGATTGTCTCAGACATCAGAATTGGAAGGGCAATAAAATATATTCCACTAAAATTTTCTATGCCCTTATAAAAAAGGTCAACTCCTGGTGCCCGCTCCATAGAAGCGACAAGATGGGGGCGAATACCCTTCCTCATAATTGGAAGAAAACTCGCATCACAACTGATGATAAGCGCCTTATCTTCCAACCCTTTGAGAAGATGCATATTCTTGTTAAGCGATGGGCCAGCAGCTACAAGAATGCCAGGTCTTCCTTTAAATTTTCCAAAGAGCGTATTTATGCCAGGATTTGAAAAAATATGTCTGATATTTTCAAGAACGTTTTCCAGCCCGACAAAGGAATCAAGGGAGTCATTTCCGATTAAGACCATTATTTGTCGAGCCGCATTTTTAAGAGTTGCCAATATTTTTTGATAGTATTCTCTTTCAAGCAGGATATTAGCCGGTAAAGGTATCACTTTCAAGGACTTGAGCGCTATCCTTATATCTCCTTTCGAAAGGATTTCTGTCTTTAGTTTGACATAGGTCTCTTCCGGGGATTCCCCTACAAAGAAATGAATATTAGGTTGGGCGAAAACCTGGATAAAATCGCCCATCTTCAGCGCAAGACGGAATAGCTCAACATCCCTCTCAAAGACCACGATTTCTCTTGTGCCCACCTTTTCACCAAGGAGTTTAAAGTACCTATCGAGGTGGTAGCCGAGGCCAAGACCCATAAATACCACAATGGGGGCATACTTGAAATTCAACTTTCCTAAATAATCATCACAATATTTCACCGGATCATCATTGTCATATAACGTCAAAAAATCAGAACCCTTTTTAATAAGCACATTGGGCCTGCCGTTTTTTGCCTGGATGAGCTTGTAATTGGGATTATCCTTTGTCTCCCTGATCTTTTTGGCTAAATCAGGATATCTCTTTTCCAGAACTTCCATATTTTTTTCAAAGACTGTGTTTGTTGTCATTTATTGCCTCCTAATTTCACCGCAGACGTTGAGAATAGCTTAATATTTCGTAACTATTCAGCCACCGATCTACGCTGATCATCGCTGATATTTTTTCTTTTATTATCATATACAAATCTCTTGAATTCCGGTTTTCTGCCGAAATTTAATAATAAGCCAACTTCAATATTTGTTGCCTTCAAGTAATTGATTAATTGAGCTTCATGTGCACGGGCAAGGGTGCGAACTGCTTTTAGTTCAACAATTACTTTTTCGTTTACAATCAAGTCAGCCTTAAAATCTCCGATTACTTTACCTCGAAAAAACACAGAAATATCTTTCTGTCTTTCTACACATAGTCCATACCCAGTCAGGACAATATATAAGGCATTTTCATAGACGGATTCCAGAAATCCATCACCAAGCTCATTATAGACTTCATAAAAACTTCTAAGAATAACATCTGTGATTTCTTTATATTTAAAACTATCTGCGTTCATCTGTGTAAATCAGTGGCTAATTTCAATTATTAGATCCGATGCCTTCAATCACGGCTGACATCCTCTGCATATCCTCTTCTCCTGATATCTTGTTTTTTATTATATCCTCCACAATCTTCCGACAGAGGTTTGCCTCTTCTGTATTGCCAGCCTCCGCAAAATGACGGTTCATCTCAACAAAAACCTGCCCCACATCCACAAAGTCATTCACCTTATCTGGGATGTCAATCTCTTCCTCTTCCGCAATTTGCCCGGCAGCCTGAAGCGCCTCTTCCCACTGGTCGACCTTTGAAAAGGCATAGATGCCTGCAATTTTGTAAAGTATATTAGCTGGATTCTTCTCCTGGGCAAAAGCAAGGTACTCTATACCATCACCCAAATTCCCTGTTTCAAGCGATGCAATTCCATGGTAATACACGGCCCTAACTGCATCCTCTGATTCAAGATTCTTATCAATAACCTCGATTCGATTGGCAAGGATATTTATGACTTCATTATAGTTTTCTTCTTTATAATACACTTCAGCCATAGAAAGAATCAGTTCTGAAGATTCAGGGAATTGTTTCAGGGCGCCTGTAAGGATATCTTTGGCCATCTCGGGCTTATTCTGCTTAGAATATAGCGTACCGATCTTTGCTGAAAGCTCGGGATTCATTTCTTGTGCTTTTATCAACCATGGATATGCCCTATCAAGATCCCCTAAACGCAGAAACAAAATTCCACCCTCAAGGATCTTCAGGGGATCGTGAATTGATTCAAAGGCCTTCAAGGCAGCAGGCATTTTTCTCTTATCCCTCCACTCTCTTGCCTCCATGCTATGAGTAATTTTGAATAGATCGTTTCTTTTTACCTGTATGGCGGCATTTGTGACCGATTCATTCAGGCCTTCAAATACCTTGCCCTGAAATTGAATCTCCGATCTTTTGGGGATTAGTCTTATCTGATAATCTCCTTCTTCTTTTTTCAACAGCATATCCAGGTAAGACATTGACATGCTCTTGGATTCTTTAGCCGATTCAACTTTGATCCCAAAAGCAATGCTCTTCTCTGTAGGTAAAAGCTTTTTGAAGAGGGCCAGAGCGAACTTATCCCTGGTATCGATGAATTCATCGGCATCCATAAATAAGATGTAGTCACCTGTTGCTTTTTCAAGGGCAAAGTTCTTTGCCTTTGAAAAATTATCCGCCCATTTGGTTTCGATGACTTTTCCCTTGAATTCCCTTATTATTTCTTTAGTCCTATCTGAAGAGCCTGTATCCACAACAACGATCTCATCTACTATATCTTTGACAGATTCGAGGGCCTTTTCAATATGCTCCTCCTCGTCTCTGGCAATCATGCATAGGCTCAGTTTCAAAGGGCGCCATTCTTTTTTATCAATAATCGATAGGATTCTTCTCTTAAGGAAAATATCGTCTTTCAGGTCTTTTGATTTTCCAAAATATGCAATCGCCTTTTCCTTTTCTCCCTTTATCAGATAAAGTTTACCCATATTTGCAAAGGCTAAAGCGCTTTCACTTTTTTCAGTAATCCTCTTAAACCATTCAATAGCCCTGTCAAACTCCAAGAGGTTGGAATATATCATCCCGCCCATTAATTGTGTGTTGTAGTCTTTTTTATCATCAGGACGATGCTCGATCCACTGCTCGAAGAGATCCTTTGCCTCATTGAAATAACCTTCCTTGCAGAGGAAGTCTAACATTGGAATATACCATGCCTATCCGGATGTTGCACACATCTCGCTTTTCTGTTATGAGTCAGCGAGGGGGTGTTCGACATGGGAAAAAGCTTACCGAAGTCTCTACCAGATTTCCAGCTAATTTTCCCAAATGAGGAAGCATGCTATACTTATCTCTATGCGGCTCGTTTTCCAAATGGTTTCATTTGTCCATACTGTAACTGGCCAGGGAATGCGTACCGTTTTCAGAAACGGCCGGACATGTTGCGCTGCAAGCGTTGCAGGCGTGACACTCGGCTGACTGCTGGTACCATTATGCAAAAAAGCAAGGTGCCACTCCATACTTGGTTCTGGGGTGCTTTCCTTGTTACATCGCTGACTCCAGGGATGTCGGCACTCCAATTTCAGAAGATGCTCGGGATAAATCGGTACGAAACAGCTTTCAACATGCTGCACAAGCTTCGTACTGCAATGGTTCGGCCAGGACGCGATGCAATTGGTGGAGAGTGGCCAGTTGAAGTAGATGAAACGTATGTGGGCGGTGCGACACAAGGAGAAGGAAGTGGGAGGCACCATAAAACTCTTGTTGGCGGTATTGTTGAAGTACGTCCGAGGAAAAAGGCACCCGGTCCCGATCCTAATTTGCCAACTGGCCAGCGTCCGCAGCATCGTGGAGGACATGGTCGAGGCGTTATTGCAGGCAGGTTACGGCTCCAGATTCTCCCAAATCGCAAGCAGGAGACCCTGGAACCTTTTGTTCAGAAAAACGTAAAGCCGGGAACTGAAGTGCGAACTGACGGGTGGGGTGGTTACGAAAACTTAGGAAAACTGGGTTACAGACACGAGGTAGTGCTGATAAAAGGTGACCACGCCAAGACAGATCAGCACCTGCCAATGATTCACATTGTCTTTGGGAACTTGGATGCATGGCTACTCGGAACTCACCATGGAGTTAGTCCCAAATATTTACAGGGATATCTCAATGAGTTTGTGTTCCGATTCAATCGGCGATTCTGGCCATTAGTGGCTTTCGATAGTGTGCTGAAAATCGCGGCCCGGGTAAAGCCACCGACTTACGAGCACCTGTACAAGGGTACATGGGACTATCCTGAACATGGACTCTGAGGCTGATGGTGGTGTGTGCAACATCCGGATAGGCATGGATTATACATCTTGAGATTGCCAAAACCTCGTCTCGCCCCTTGCATATAGCCATCCAATTGTCCTTTATGTAGAATGCGGAACCCTGTATACATCTCACTGAGCTCAACCATATCCTCTGCAGGAGTTACATCATAGGTCAACTCACCCTTAAGGCAGCGGATGCCATGGTCCCGAATCTCTTCTTCATTATCGGGCTTTTCATCTGTGATGGGTTCAATCACAATACCTTCTGCAATTCTTCCGCAAATCCATGAAATCTCCTCTGTATTATTGCTTGCTAAAGCTCGAAGACAGGTTTCTCCCAGAGATTGTTGAACCAATCGAGGTTCGATTTTAGCTACATAGGCAACATTTTCCGTATTCTTAAATTGATCCAGTTTCATAATCCACTGGTAATTTTCGAGCAAATGCCTGGCTTTTATGCTATTTGTGTAGACCCCGTATCCTTGCGCCTGCTTATCTCTTATCATTTTTTGTAACTTCTTGGCAGATGATGCAACAGGTCTTTCCTCTGGCCTGATGAAAAGAACCCATTCAGTCTGCAAGGCAGATGGTAAAGAATCCAAATCTACAACCTGTGCTCCCAGTTCTTTTGCTTTTGATTTGCTTTGATCATCGGAGCCTAAATCGATATAGATTATCTTCCGGCTAAGCTTTGAAGCATAGTCGATACATTCAGGCAAATATTTCATGTTGCCCTTACCTACAATACAGATAGATAATCGATTATTTACCATTCTATTTCCTCTTCCTGTAGATTTAATGTTTCCTGGCAGTATAGCCTGTAACCAGATATACCAATTTCCTATAGACCAGCTATCTCATTAACAGCAAATTACATGCCAGCAAAGGACAGCACACACTAATATCGTCATTTATTTGACATAAGCGTGACAAACGGCCCACTCGGCCCACTTTGTGGGACTTTTTAGAGACGCCAAGAATGTTGAGTTCTTAATTCTTTGTGACTTAGAAGGTTCAGGGATGAACCCTGAACCTGTGAACGGTTACAAAATAAGTTGTTTCAGAACCCCTTTATGGTCAAATTAAAAAAAATATTGACATAGTTCAATGCTTAGTCTATAAATAAACTTATGATAAGACTAAATATACATGAAGCAAAGACACATCTTTCTCAATATCTTGAAGAACTGGCCAGAGGTGAAACTATCATCTTATGCAAAAGGAATATTCCTATTGCTGAAATCAGGCCTATTCGTCCGCGCAGAGAATATAAACGCCCCATAGGGTTGGCAAAAGGTGAATTTGAAGTTACCCCTGAATTTTTCGAGCCCCTGCCAGGTGAACTGCTTGCTGCCTTCAATGGGGATAATATATGAAAATACTCTTAGATACCTGCACATTTCTCTGGATTATTACTGATGATCCAAAACTTTCACAACAAGCAAGAAAGCTGTTTATTGATCCTGAAAATGAAGTTTATCTCAGTGTTGCTTCAACCTGGGAAATCGCTATTAAATACAACCTGGATAAATTGTCGCTTCCGAAACCCCCGCAAAAATATATCCCTACTAAACGGAAAGAGCATGACATAGATAGTCTTCCATTGGACGAAGAAGCAACATTATACCTGACTAAACTACCCAATCTTCATAAAGACCCTTTTGACCGGATTTTGATATGCCAAGCTATTGTCGCCGGATTGATTATATTGACACCGGACGAGCTTATCACACAGTATCCTCTCCGATCAGTGTGGTAATATCTTCAATCACTTTCAGGAGTATGGGAAACGTTATATTTTAAAACAGCGAAAGCAAATGCCCAGACCCGCCCGCCTCGCCTTGTGGGCTCGCATGGCGGGCAGGTAATTATTCTATTAGCTCTTTATATTCAATATGTTGCTTCCGAGTTCCGAATGACGGAACGCGAAATTCGGAAATAATTTGCATTTACCCTGTTAAATGCCGCCTCCGGCGGCCCCCTATGCGGATTTAACAGGGTGAATCTGCGTCCAAAATGGAATTTCCTATACTATCCAGTTAAATCCCAGGAAAGAGGAGTTCCTTTGGCTATATCATTCTTTGCTTTTCTTCCAAGAATGACCTCTAAGTATCTTGTATGAAGCCCATATCCAGGTCTTATTGACCGCACATTTTCTTCAGTAAATTTTTCGCCTTCTTTTATATCTTTTACAACAAAAAGTGACCTACGGAATACACGGCTTTCTCTTTGTTTTTCTGTGATTTCATAACTCACTTTACCTAAGGCCTCCTCCGTTACGCGGATAGCATCTACCATCTCTTTAAACTCGTGCGGTTCCGATGAAAAGGTGCTATCCGGACCGGGGTCTTTTCTTGACAATGTAAAATGTTTCTCAACGATGCACGCACCGAGCGATACCGCTGCCACCGACACCGCACTTCCCAATGTGTGGTCCGAAAGCCCGACAGGAACACAAAAAGCCTCAGACAAATGGGGAATCGTGCGTAAATTCATCTCCTCGGGTGGCGCAGGGTAAGCGCTTGTGCACTTCAGCAAGGCCAATTGGTTGCCGCCTGCCTCACGAATGGCGCCCACCGCTTCGTCAATTTCGGCCAGAGTTGCCATGCCGATGGACATGATTATGGGTTTGCCAGTCTGCGCAATCTTACGTAATAATGGAAGGTCCACAAGTTCAAAAGAGGCTACTTTGTAAACCGGAACATCCATCTTCTCCAAAAAATCTACTGCAGTATGATCAAAGGGTGTAGAAAATAGATCCATTCCCAGATCATTAGCTACTTTCTTTAACTGGGGCTGCCATTCCCATGGCGTATAAGCCTCCCTATACAGATCATAAAGGGTTTTTCCTTCCCAGATGGTCCCCTTAATTCGAAAAAACTCGTTATCGCAATCAATCGTAATGGTATCCGGTGTGTAAGTCTGAAGCTTGACGGCATCCGCCCCGGCTTCCTTGGCTGCTTCAATGATTTTGACGGCCTGGTTGAAATCCTGATTGTGGTTGCCGGACATCTCGGCAATTATGTAAGTGGCCTTACCTTTGCTAATCTGACGACTGTTAATGACGATGCTTTCATTCATCAAGACGCAAACCTTTCAAGGACAAAATGAGTTGCTTGTTGTGCATGAATTGTTGTTAATTCCAATTTTTTGAAACCTGCTTTTGTAAAAACGCTCGCGGACATATTATTATCCGGTTTTGCGTAAGCATGTACTATCCTTACATTGGATTCGTTAAATAATCTTTGAGATGTTTCCCTGATTAATGCTGCCCCATAACCTTTACGGCGGAACTTACTGTCAATGCTGATAGAAATTACCGCGTTTTCTTGTTTGACATCGTACCGTATTTGTCCCAACGGAATTCCGTCGTCTATTGTTGCTATATACATCATACAATTTGCGCTGTTCACTTTTGAATCAAACCAGCTAACATGATCTTCCCACGGTATAGGCGCATATGAAAAAGATACTGCCCTGACTTCCGGATCATTAGCCCATCGCCAAAGCAGTTCACGATCATTTTCTTGTGCTCTGCGTAATTTTATCTGGCCAGCGAGCATAGCACTTATGATTTTTTGTCCGCCTTTGCCGTTTATCAGCTTTTGTACTTGTTCAGAAAGACACGATCTTTTGTCCTTATCTTGCAATATTTCTTCTAATGCTTGAGCGTATTGTTTGATCGAAATATTATTATACCATCCTAAATCAACTGCGGCATCGGCTTTGCCCAATCCTTCCGCAATGCCTTCCTGATTATCCGCCAAAGTAATAGTCAAAAACGGCAGACCCATAAAAGCCAGCTCCCAACAAGTACTTCCCCCTGCTGAAATAGCGATATTTGCCCATGACATTAGTTCAGGCATGTCTTCTACATTCTGAAGAATGCGCATAGAGCATGGAGCCCCAGTGGAATGGCCTTCTCCCCGATGGGATGGACTTCGTATTCCATTGGGCAAGGATTCCACGGGGTAAACATGGCGCAAAGACTTTTTGAGCATGGCCAGATTAGGATTCGCAGGACCTGCAATAATTTTTACTTCAAGATCCGGTTCATTCAAACTACTCAATGCCCTGATAACTTTCAACGTTACATTGTCTGGATCAGAGCCGCCCATAGTTACCAGGATTTTCTTTGCCTTATCCGAAATTTCCCTTTTCAAGTTCCTATATTTCAAGAATTCTCTGCGAAGCAAAACATATTCACAGTCCAAAAGCTTCACTGTATCCCTGTCACAGGAGTAGCTCAGGCTTGAAGCATGAATATTCTGATTGAGTAAAATATCGGCATGATAATGATTTAGATGGGCCATATCGTCAATAACCAACAATTTGTAGCCATTTTCTCTTATTGCTTTCTGGTAATCCGGGGTGAAGTGGTAGCCGTCGAGAGCAAGCCAAAGGCTTGCAGCTGATAGCTTATGGCTTATAGCTGATAGCATTTTTAAGGTAAAACTCAGATCATTAGGCTTGGGGCAAGGTTTTTCAATGGGAATAAAATCAAAACCTTCATCAATTATCCGCTGGTGTAATGCTTCGCTGTCACAATGGCTTAGAAAAGTTACTTTGCCGCCTCTATCCTGCCAGGTCTGGGCCAATGCGATACAGCGCATCACGTGTCCTATGCCAATTTGAGAATTAGCGTCGGCTCTTATGACCAAAGCAGGCATCATGACAACCAATTTTCTGCTTGCAACTCCTCTATCCTTTCAAAGTGTTTTGGATTGTTGGTTACAAGGATGCAGTCATTTGTAAAGGCTATGCTGGCAATAAGGATGTCAAAATCTTCTATAATTCTGCCTTCAGCTTTGAGCCTGGATTTAAATTTTCCGAAAATCTCTGCTGATTTTTCACTGTCAGAATAAACTGCAAGATGTTTTTTAAAAACTTTAATCCTTTTAATATTTTCTTCTATTCTTTTTGAGTTATATGCTCCAAAGTAAAGCTCGGCCAAGGTAGCATTCGATATTGCCAAAGAAAACACACCTGTCTCTTTTACCTTTTTCTCTAAGGATTTATCACCATTTAACAAATATATGCATATATTTGTATCCAATAAGTATTTCAAAAAATCTTCTCCGTTCTAAAGGTTGATCTCCTATTGGAATAAATGTCTTTTATCTGTCTTTCTGCTGACCTCTCATCTTCCCAGCGCCCACAAATTGAAAGCAGCTCTTCAGCGGCTTTTTTTTCATCGAGTTTTTCTTCCATAAATTCAGATTTTAGCAAATATATGAACTTAGCGATTTTTTTTTGCATATCCTCTGGTAAACTTCCTATCTCTTTTAAAATTTCTTCTTCATAACTTGTTTTTGTTTGCATCCCAGACCTCCCTAAAAAAAATTAAAGCGGTAAGTAAGATGATTGAGGTGTTCTAAAAGCAATGACTGAATGCAAAGATTTTTGACATAACTGTTTATAAATACGGAATATCCTCTTTCACAACAGCCGTACATGATTATTTTTACGACACCGTCAAATATAATATAGATTTTATCATTTGTGACAGCTAATGCAAGTTCGAATATTTATAAATAAAAACCATGGACTTGCCGTAATCGTTCTGCCAGGCCTGGGCCAATGCGATACAGCGCATCACGTGTCCTATGCCAATTTGAGAATTAGCGTCGGCGCGGATGAGGATTTTCATGTGCTTACAGCCCGGCGTAAGCATCTCTGTCTAAAAATGGAAATTGAATGCCTACATGGGGAGACGGCAAGAGCTTTTCTTTGCAACTTATTTCTGATTCAAAGAGCGGGTCAACCAGGGAGTCTATATATTTGGCTACCTTTCCATAGATAATCCTGTAAAAACATTTTGTGCAAACATTAGCCGGGATTCCTATTACCTCTACTTCCAGATCAACGCCTTCCCTTTTGTAGTTCAGGTTGATCAGTTTTGCCTCCATTTCCCCACCGCACTCAGGACACTTTCTTTTCTTGATCAAAGCCATGATTTCACCCTTTTATTTTTTTCTGATTTTGCACTTGATCCAATATCTGCTATCCGGCACATACGAAGTTACAATGACCGGTTCTTCCCAAAAAGAGTAATCAGCAACAATATGAACCGGCAACTTTTCTTCTTGTAATTCAGCATACATCAACACCCTTTTTCGATCAATGTATTCCTCAATGACCTCACCACTTATAGCTACCCACTCCAACTATCTCTTCACCCTGCCCTCTAAGCCATCTCACAATCTGCCAGCCTACCCAGTTATTGCCCAAAAACAGGATTCGCATTCCCAGACCCCTCCATACCGCTGTATACTTTTAGCGCTTCAGCCACTCTATCCGCACCCATGCCATCCACCAACTGTCCTCCCCTCTGGCTCATATGATATCGCCTCTCAGAAGATTGAAGAAGACTTGATAGTGTCTCTGAAAGTTGTTCGATGAAGAAGTGCTCGCACCTTCCAAGATTCATAGATGCGCCCGAATTGTTTAACCCTTCAGCGATGCCTCTTTGATTGTCAGCCAACACCAGCACTACATTAGGCAATTCCATAAAAGCCAACTCCCAACATGTACTACCTCCAGCAGAGATTGCCACGTCAGCCCATGCCATTAGTTCAGGCATGTTGCTTGCGTTTTCAACGCAAAGCATAGGGCAAGGAGCATGGAGTTCTGAGGTTTTCCATTTGCCCGGGCAAATTTCGATGGATCGCGGGTTATGCCATGAGTGCGGGAAAGACGCATTTTTTCAGCGTATTCTTCATTTTCAGTGGTGATCATCCCTCCTTCACCTGTAGTGATGTGTTTTACCGGATGAAAGCTGAACACAGTAAGATCAGCCAAGGTGCCTACATTTCTATCCTTGTACTCTGCCCCAAGGGAATGGCAGGCATCAGCGATAAGGGTAAGACCATGGTGTTTTGAGATAGCTTTCAGGGAATCATAATCGCAGGGTTGCCCAGCGTAGTCGACCGCAATGATAGCCTTTGTGCGGGGGGTGATCTTCGCCTCTACCTCATTTGGGTCAAGAAGCAAAGTATTCGAATCGACGTCTGCAAAAATCGGTGTTCCTCCCTGGAATACCACAGCATTTGCCGTGGCAACGAATGTCATTGGCGGTAGGATAACCTCATCCCCGGGGCCAATGCCAATTGCATACATAGCTGCATGCAAAGCCGCTGTTCCGCTTGAGACAGCCACAGCGTGTTTGGCGCCCACATAGTCTGCAACAGCCTGCTCGAATTCCCCAACCTTTGGCCCTGTAGTTAGCCAATCGGAGTTCAACACCTCTACCACAGCCTGAATGTCATCTCCATCAATCCATTGGCGGAAGGGACGTTGACCGTTCACAGTTCTCTGTTCACCGTTCATAGTTAACCCCTGTCCGCTGGTGGCTACCAACTGTTTATGCAGCGTGTTCATGATTTTTAGTTGATTTGTCCAAGAAAATTCTATACAATCCTTAATATAATTATGAATGAAAATCAGAGAAAATTTATCTCAGATAAACTGGGCACCTTGGGCAACATTGCCGCTGGGGCATTAATCTTTGGACAATTCCTCTCTGAAGAAGCATTCCGTTTTCCTTTATTTTTATTTGGTGTTGTGTTTTGGATCACTTGCTATCTAACCGGATACCTCATTTTGAAAGGTGGTGATAAAGAATGACGCCTTTAGCCTGGCTTTTTTTAGTTCTTACAATCATTGTTATTATTTTTACAGGCCCAATCATTTATAAGGATTGGAAAAAAAGACATAAGAAAATCCATGAATAGCAACGTTTTTTCGTTACCCGTTCACCGTTGCCTGCCCGCCATGCAAGTCCGCAAGGCGAGGCAGGCGGGTCCGTTCACCGTTTCTGTAACTATCTTCTATTGACATTTCAAATTAAGCTGGTTTAAGATGATTTTCATGAAGCTTGGCCATAGACAAAAGGAGTATGTTCACCGCAGAGTCGCCCCGGTGGAATAAGCTTCGCATTCCACAGGGCAGGCAGAGACCGCTGAGGTTTTACAGTTTAACCCTGCGGGGCTAAAAAAATGCTTGCAACATCTACCGTTCATAACCATCAAGCCACCAAAAGTAACAGGGGCCAAAAGTTCCTGTCGTCCCGCTTATATTTAGCGGGACTGAGTGGTTTTCCTTTGTCCCGTTGGCAGCGGGACAAAGGAAAAATCATCTTTCTCTGCGTCCTCTGCTTCTCTGCGGTAAGCTGTTATTTTTTCTAAAAGGAGACAACAATGGTTAACACAATCCTTATTATTTTAAGTGTTATTGCTCTGTTAAGCCTCGCATTGGGTATCTGGGTATCCCGTAGTGAAAAACCGAAAAATAAATCATAATGTCTGTTGTCCGTTCACCGTTATCTGTTGTTCGTTCTCCGATTTGCGTTTTCCGTTTTCGGCTGTGAACAGCGAACGGATAACGTTCTGTAAAGAAAAAGGTTATCATTTTCTTAACGAATTCTTGAGGGCATTGATTTTGGCTGATATTTTATGAAGTTCCTCAATTAGCTTATCGTACAATTGATGAGCAATATAATTTTGTCTCTTTGAAATTTCTAAAAGAGGGACACATTCATAGGTTGAGCCAAGAGCTATATTCAAAAAATGGATGAATTCCTTCTTGCCACGGCTACTTCCCTCTTTACCCTGTTAAATAATGATTACCAAATATCTGAAGTTATCAACAATCCGTCCAAGCGATGTAATGATATGTCCTTACAACCATCCTATTTAGTGCCTGAACGAAAACCCATGTTCAGGCCAAATCCGAATGTCGAAATCCGAAATTCGAAACAAATTCGAATATCAAATGACAAAATGACCCAAACTAAAACATTGCAAATACGATATTTTTGTCATTGGGGCATTAGTATTTTGGTTATTGTTTCGTATTTCGTGCTTCGGATTTCGAATTTTTGACCGAAAAAACTGGGTTTTCGGTTAAGTACTATTTAACAGGGCGAGTGTTACTTGGAATTGAAATAGATGCTCTTCTTATTTGATTCGTGATTCCAAATATTTCATTTCTCGGAAATGATTTGGTTATGTTATAGACTTTATTAGCAAATTCGATACCATCCTGATAAATTTCCAACTTTTCAAAATTAAATCGCATATTCTACCTCGTTGTCAGTTGTCCGTCGGAAAACGGTCAACGGTGAACGGATAACGTTCTTTAGCGGTCAACGGATAACGATCTCAAGTTAAATAGGCCGCAGATTTTCACCCTGGCCCAGACCCCTGGCCCAGACCCGCCTGCCAGACGGCGGGCAGGCCTGATTTTCAAAGAATGGGTTTATATCTACGGATATCGTAATCTTTACAAAGCATGATAATGTTCTTGCGATGTCGCGCTCTCCGAGGCGT
>Ga0233412_10000712_pt1 | contig 18639 bp, 30 predicted proteins | sample Na_anoxic_4_MG_FD_180667 | JGI IMG/M metagenome (GOLD analysis project Ga0233412, IMG submission 180667) | Seawater microbial communities from Saanich Inlet, British Columbia, Canada - Na_anoxic_4_MG | ecosystem: Environmental > Aquatic > Marine > Inlet | place: Canada: British Columbia...
AACTTCCTCCAATGCTACCACCAGAACTTCCTCCACTGCTACCACCAGAACTTCCTCCAATGCTACCACCAGAACTTCCTCCACTTATACCAAAGTCTCTAGAAAATCCAATGCTTCCACCAGAACTTCCTCCAATGCTACCACCAGAACTTCCTCCAATGCTACCACCAGAACGATAAGAAGATGGCTTAGAATAAATAGTTGATGATGGTTTAGAAACATTAGAAGAGTAAGATGGTTTTGATGTTCCTCTAATTGCCAATCCATATTTCAATCCAGAAGATGGTGTAACATATTTAACTCTTGAACTAAAACTAGAAGCTTCATCTGCAATCTTAGCAGAACTTATAACTTTAGAATCAGATGGTACATTAACTCTACCTTTAGTTCCACCTTTAACCTTTACATCTCTTAAAGCTATTGCTCTTCCTTCAAATGTAGTATAAGTATCAAAGCCTTTAATTCTTCCTAATACTCCTTTTGGTTTCTGTTGTATTAATGTTCTACCAGCAGGAACAACACCTTCAAGTTCACTTGTTCCTGCTTCTAATCTTATCTCTCCAGCTTTACCACTCATAGTATCTAGCTCAAAGTCTTTAGTTAGTTTATACTTCTGTCTTCTTAATACATCTTGACCTATCTCACTTCTCTTAGTAATATAAGCTGCACTATCATCTGTTGCTGCAAAGTATTTTCCTATTGGTTCAAATCCTGGTTGCTTTGCTACTCCTCTTGGTAATCTTTTAACTGCTTCTACTTCAAATGTAGTTACTGTTGGAACATCTCTTGCTCCTTTAAATGGATTAAGACTAAAACTATACTCTGTTGGTATGTCTTTTGATACTCTTAAAAAATAAGGAGACCCTTCTCCTGCTGGGGTAACATAGATTCCAGGGTCTTCCAAACCAACTGCTCCTTTTCTGCCAGAGCCAGCAATGTTGCCTTCAATCTTAGAAGAAGAAGCAGTACTAACTTTAAAAGTTCCTTCGGGGGTTTTGGTTCTTTCAAAAGCTTTCACAGATTGTTGGACAGACTTTGCCATTGGTAATGTTTCTTTGCCAGATAATACAGTACCAGCAAATACTTTTTCAGGAGGAACTGCTCTTGCTCCTGTCTTTACATATATATTCTTTGCTACTTTAGTAATCTTTCCTGTAACACCACTTATTACTTTACTAGCACCATAACTTCCTGCTACAAATCCTACTACCTTTTCAGGATTAGTTCTTATTAAATCTCCAACTTTATAGCCAGCACCATAAGGGTCTTTAATAATTCCACCTACACCAGCAACAGTTTGCTTAGTAGTTTCAATAGGATGAAATACTGCATCTTTAATAAATCTTCCAGCTTCACCAACAGTTAATGCTGTATAAAGACCAACTGCTGCTACAGACTTTGTATGCTTCTTAAGATTACTTTTCTCTCTAAATTCTTTATCAAATTGTATTTCATCAGCCTTTCTTTTTAATGTTTCGATTGGAGACTTATACCAAGGCTTTGGTTTAGGTGCTGCTGTAATGCTTCCTGTAATTTTTCCATCTACTACTCCTCCAAACTTTCCTTGGTCAGTAGTAGTGCCATCTTTTTTCTTAAAAGTTACTGGCTCTTTAAATATTTCAGGATTATCTTTTTTGATTTGCTGAGCTTGAACAGACCTCTCAGCTTTAGCTTTTAATCCTTCTAAAGAAGGTGCTTCTGATGCTCTCTCTTCTCTTATTATATCTCCTGAAGTTTTAGCTGATTCTTTAATTATAACTGCCTTTCTTTTCTCGAATACAACTTGTTCTCCAGACCTTACAACTTGTCCTGTGCTAGAAACTTGTCCATATTTGTTAGTAGTTGTCCCCCAAAATTGCTTAGGAGGATTCTTTAAATTAAATTCTTTAGCATCTTCTTTTCGTTGAAATTCTTTATGCTGTACTAAGAACTTTTGATAAGAAACATTTGTACTTGGGTCTGAGACTGGTCTTTCAATAACTGGCTCAGCTGCTACCTTGTTCTTCCACTTCTCATGAAGAATATCTTTACCAGACCTTACAACTTGTCCAGTATCAGAGACTTCCCCATATTTGTTAGTTGTAGTTCCCCAGAACTGTTTTGGTGGGTTACTAAGTTCTTGTGCAGTAGCCATTAATAATTATATATTTTATAGGTTATATTTAAAGTTTATTATTTCTTATTAATAATATATAATTTGGTTTAATTTTTTTATTAATAATAAAAGATAAAGTTTATATATAATAAGCAAAATATATAAAACTATGGCAGATGATAAACGAGCACAGTCTGAATTCAATATGGCTGTTTCATATTTGAACAGATTAAACTCATTATTCTATGTTTGTGATGAAGCAGCAATGAGTCTTAATGCTCACCAGTGGTTTCATGCACAACTAGCAATTTTCAGAGAATTATCTACTGAAATGAAACCTGAAGAACTTAATTCTAAGAAGGATGAAATAAGAGAAATTAATAACCTTATTAATTCATCTAATAAAAATTCAGCTAGATTTGGTACATATGAAATATCTTCTGACCTTTATGAGAAACTACATGAATTTGAATTATATTTGAGAAGCATACTAGATGGTGCTGGTCTACAAAAGAAAATGAAAGAAGACCCAGGAAATGCATTAAGTTAAATGTTTAACAATAGAGGTGAAATTAAATGGTTAAAGTAGCATTGGATGAAGATAATAACTGGATAGAGTTAGAGAAAGGTTCTAGAGAAGGATTATATGTTGATGGTATACATAAGAAGAATTTAGATGTAGCCAAAGGTATTATTAAAAAAGACTGGGATATGGTCTTTGTTTATGATGGTATGGAAGGTTCTGGTAAATCAGTGAAATGCATGCAAGATGCCTTCTATTGTGACCCTACACTAACAGTTGACAGAATTACATTTAATCCTGAAGACTTTGAAGAAGCTATCATGAAAGCTTCAAAATATCAAGCAGTAGTATTAGATGAAGCTTATGGTGGTCTTTCTTCAAGAGGAGCTATGTCTTCTGTTAATAAGAAGATAGTTCAAATGCTTACAGTCATAAGAGAGAAGAATCTATTTGTATTCATTGTTTTACCTTCATTCTTTGATTTAGATAAGTATGCAGCAATATGGAGAAGTAGAGCATTAATACATGTCTATACTGGTGATAAGTTTACAAGAGGTTTCTTTAAGTTTTTCAATACAGACAGGAAGAAAACCTTATACATAGAGGGTAAGAAGTCATACAATTACTTTGCTTCTAAGCCTAATTATATAGGTAGATTTACAAATATCTATCCTGTTGATGAAGCTGCTTACAGAAAAAAGAAAACTGAAACTTCTATGAAAGCTGAAGATAATAATCGTGTCTTTGTTTTGAGTATCAGTAAAAAAATAAAACAGGACATCGTAAGGAACATAAAAGAAAAGTCATTAGGGCTAACACAGTTACAGATTGCAGAAATAATTGGAGTAACTACTATGACTATTTATAATTACACTAAGGATGATAAATCCGATATTAGTGAGAATGATATATAAAGATATAAAAGATATAATATACTAACTTATAAGATGAATGGAAAAATTTTCCTAGAAAGAATAAAGAAGGATGCTCTCTATTTAATTGTAATGTTATTAGCTATGTTTGTTATCATCTGGACATATAGTGCAGCAGAAGATTATAAGAACGAGTGTAATGCATTTTGGGAAGAGCAATTAGATAAGTGTATTTGTCAAGGTGACTATAATACCTTTGATGATGACATGAGTATAACTCTACCAATAGAACATGCATTTGGAGGTACAGAAGATGAAAGTAAAAGTATTAATTAGCACCCCTAAAGGTCAAGCCTCAGGTACAGAAAAAAAACTAAGACCTTGGTTAATAGGTAGCAAGAAAAAGCTTACTAATATAATAAGAGTTAGTCCTGAAGATGACCAGATAGTTTGGGAGATAGATTCTAATATAAGAACCATCATGAAGATACAAAGGAATGTAAATAGGTTTGATGGTATCATCCAAATGATGTTTGAGAATAAGATGGTCAAAGGTGCTATGGGCAAAATGAAACAAGAAGACCAAGACCAACTAAAAGATATGCTTAACAATCATACTAAGTGTGAAGTAATAGGTAAAGCTACTGCTGAAGAAATAATTGAAGATAATAAAACTTGGTGGCAAAGAGTTCAAGAGAAATGGAAAAAGAAAAAAGAAGAAGATTAGTTTGGCTTCTTTAACCAATCTATTGCATCTTCATATTGCTTAACTGTCTTACTAACTGCATCTCTTTTATTTGTTTTATTAACTTTACTAAAGTCAATAGCACAAGATGCAATATTACTTATGACAGCAATTATTTTTCCTTTCTTTTTCTTATATGATATTCTCTCTGAAATCTTTTGTACTGTTACCATAACAAATATTGCAAACAAAGCACCTAAAAAAAAAGAAGCTCTTATCATTAATGCCAACATATCTATCTCATTCATTTTTTTCTACCTCCTTCTTACAAAATAAATTAATCCAATTATTGTCAAAACTATTGATGGCCATAACATTTTATCAAGACCAAAATAATACCATATACTTATCACTACAGCAGCAATAATCATCACTATAACAAAAGCTATAATTTTTTCTGCTTTATCTTCCATTTCATCTACCTCCTTGAAAGTCTCTGTCTAATGGATTCTTCCATGTTAATTTAATACCACCATAAGCTTGTATCTCAAACTTTAATATACTACCTCTCTTCAAACCTATTGCACTTGCTATTGCTTTTGGTATAGTTGCATGGTATTGTCCATTATTAGTTACCCTTACAATTACATTATTTGATTCTAATCTCCTTCCACATCTTTGTAGATAAGGAAGCTCTTTAACTTTCATCATCTCTTCTTTCCCTATCTCTAACATTAAATTTGGCTTCTCTTCATCCATTTTAATTGCCTCCCATTAATATATATAACATAACAGCAAGTGTTGCTATAACTATAATTATAAAAAAAATAATAAAATAATTATCCCGATAGTCTTCTGTTTTAATTGGCATCTTTACCATCCTCCCAAAATCATAGATATAAGGATGCTTCCCATAACTACTATGCCAATCATTAAAAACACTACTGTTATCTTTACTAAAACCCTTTCAAGCTTATCTATTTTCTTACCCATCTTCATCTCTCCTATATTTGATAATCAAAACCTTTCCACTGATTGAATACTAAAGCATTCTTCTTAATCCTTTCTTCAACTTTAGGAAATACTATACCTTTGGTCTTCAATATTAAGTAGTCATCAAATACTTGATTATATATTTGGTAAGCTAAACCATGATTCCCTACAGCCATCTCTGCTTCAACCTTATTTATGTGCTTATGATAAATCCCTCTTATTGCATGTTCTAAGTCTTTCATCTTTAGTCACCCCTCTTCCATTCAACATATACTGGTCCGCATGTACAAACATCTGACACTTTATATTCACTACTGAAAAAATAATTCTCTCCACAAGCCTCTTTACATTCTACTTCAGCCATACTATCTACTCCATATTTTTCGTAAATTTCAGCAGAGTCAGCTGTATTAAGAAGCAGAAATACAATTCCAAGAGCTGCTAAAATAAATAATATACCAAAACCAACTTGTCTTAAACCAATCTCTCCTCTCTTCCCATTTCCTTTCTTTTCATTTCCCATTTTTATCATCTCCTTTTCATTTATTCAATCTTATTAATAAGCTTATTAATAAACTTTATGTTTTTTCAGCAGTAAATTAAATTCTAATCTAATTCACTATATTGTTACTTGGGATTTAATATAAATTATAGTTATGATAATCCCAATAGTAATCCCACAAGCTAATCCTATCACAAACTCTATCATTTCTTCCACCTCTTGATATATCCATCTTTCTTTCTAGGCTTCTTATCTTTGGAACCTTTTGGCTTTCCTTTATATTTTTCTTTTCTTTCTGCATCTGTTAGTTTATCTCTTCCTGCTTTAGTTCTTCTTCTTATATTTAATAACTCATAATGAGCAAATCCACATTGAATAAAAAAAAATAAATACATATCTGGCTTAAGGATTCCAGCTTCATCGTAAAGGTCACCTATTCCATTAGCAAACTTAATTTGTACACCAGTATCAATAAAATACTTATGCAACCATTTAAGTCCTAACCAAGACCTGCTGAATCTATCAACATTCAAACAATAAGCACATTGATAGTCTTGAATCTTTTCTAGATGTTTATTTAGCTCTACTCTACCTTCTTCATCATCTCCTTTACAGATATCAATAGCCCAAACTATTTCTCCCTTATTAATAAAACCATTAGCAATATCGTATTGTATTCTCTTCTCTAATGTAACCTTTTGAAGTTCTATACTCTCCTCTGGTGTTGGTGTAGGAGATTTACGAATTATTGCTAATATTGGTTTCATTGTTTAAGAGCTCTTACCTCTTTTTTTAATTCTTTCATTTCATTCTGAACAGCAAATAAAAGCTTGCAAACTTCAGCATAAAATACTTCTTCTCCTGTTACAGTTTCTCCTTCTTTTACAAAGTCTCTAGGTGAAAACACTCCTCCATAATTCTGAGAATATGATTCTATCATTTCATCAGGGTCATGTTTCTCAAAGTTTTTAAATCTTACTGCCTCTGCTTCTGTTGAACCTTTAGCTTCATCCACTTTCTTCACCTCTGTGTTACCTGCTTCCATTGTCATTGTTGGTTTCATTTGTTCTAATGATTCCTTCGCTATCTCTAATTTACTTTCTTCTATATCTTTCTTCTTAAATAATACCATCTTAGATACCTCCATTTATACTGGTCAAAAATAAAATAATATTGTTGCAACAATCATAAACATTATTGTAATAACAGCTGCTATTACCAAAGCCTCATTCCAATCTTTTGTTTGCTCTTTCAAGTTTCTTTTGTGTATCTTATCTTCTAACTCTTCTAATTCTTTTATAGTTACCATCTTCATTTACCTCCCTTAATAATTCTTTTGATTCTTTTGCTATCCTCTGCTTTCTTTCTCTCTGTAATAATTTTTCCTGAAGATTCAAGAATATCAACGACTCTTATAACTGTACCATAGCTGTAACTAAATTTCTTTTGTAATATCCTATGTAAATCATAAATTGAAATTTGACTATGATTCTTTAATTCTTCCATTACATCTTCCATTACCTTTTCTTTATTCACCATATTTATCATCTCCCATATATTAATATATTCTTTTTTTATTGTTGTTGTTTCATTTGGTAGTTTTTTATTAATTAATCTTAATTCCTAAATCCTAAGGTTAATTAACCCTAATTTCAGCCCTTATTAATTAAGCCTGATATTATACCAGACTCGCTATCTCCTTCCCTCTTATAGAGGGAAGGGGAGAGGACAGCTATTGTCCATGAATATCCTTTTTATCCTTTTTATCCTTTCTTTTATAAAAGAAACACTATTTTTTAGCCTTTTTATCCTTTTTATCCAAAAAAGGATATTAGCTTTTTTTATCCTTTTTATCCTTTCTCTACTCATCGGAAAACACATCCACTGTATATACTTTATTGCCACTAATAACCTTTTCTTCTTTAAGATGGTTAAGTGCATTTTTGATACTTGGTGTTGAATAGTTTTTATCTTTTAGTGCTTCTTCAACATCAGACCTCTTAAAAGACTTTTGTTTTGTATCCACTATCCATGCTTTTATATCATCAGCTATTGTTTCAAAGATATAAGGTGCAGTCTTTTTAGCTACTATCTTTAAATCGATTTCTTGGCCAGAGTGTTTAGTGACAAATTTATAAGTAAGAGCTTCACATTCTTCTGCATATGAATTCTTAACTTGAATTAATGAAAACTTTGCTCCTTGGCCATGGCCACTTTTTGAAATATGAAGGATGCTACGAGGAAAAGCTCCAAATTCTCCAGAACCTCTCATAGCATCCAAATGTGCTTCGGCGGACTTAGTGGTGTGGTGTAAGACTATGAAAGTACAATTGTATTTTGCCATAAGACTTTTAAGATGATTAGTAAAGACAGCAACATCACTAGATTCATTTTCTTTTCCTACAAGAAATCTAATAGCTGAATCTAACACTACTACTTTTGGTTTATGCTTCTCAATTATTTCTCTTAAAGCTTTTATATTTTTATTGTGTAACTTTAAATCTGTATAATTATAGAAGTGTAAGTTTTCCAAATCTTTTTTATCTTTGACAGAAAAAGCTAAACCTTTTAATCTAGGCTGTATTTGCTGCAGTGGATTCTCTTCATCTATATATAACACTGAACCTTTCTCAGTATCAAAAAGATTGAAGGTAGCTTTGCCACAACATATATCTATTGCCATCTTTAAAGCTAAATATGATTTAGAAGACTGTGGTTTGCCTATTATGAAGTTGGCACAATTCTTATAGATTAGCTGGTCTATAGCAAATTGCTGAGTAGGTAAGTTTGCTGTTAGGAACTCAAAACCATTTATGTTAGTAAGTTTATCAATATCAAAATTAGTTTTTTTCTTTTTTTCATCCGCATTAGTCATCTATCTTCACCTCAGTTATATAATCATCTTCGTTTACAAAACTATACTCCTCTAATCTCAATCACATCATCAATCCTGAATGTATAAGGGATATCAAATTTATCTATGAAAGAAATGTGGGTATCAGAGACTGTGGTTACAGTCGCTTCATAATATAAATCTCGACCACCTCTTAAAATATGCATTTTACACTTTTTATTCATATATTGTTTCATTTATTTTCACCTCAGTTCGTCTAATAATATATTAATATAAGAACGAGCTAGTATATAAATATTTAGGTTTCCTAGTATATATATTAATACATCATAGACAGCTTATAACATTATTATTAATAATTAATAAATATTCAAAAAAAAGAAAAAAAATAGTTTTCTATCTCTGCTGCGAGAAGCTTCTGATAACTAATGTCAGGATTATAGCTAATACAACCACAGTTACAATTAAAGCTAACCATGTGTTCCCGATAGCTGCTGTGGCAGTTGAAACTGCACCCACAGTAGTTGTAGTTGCTGAAGTTGCTCCATATGTATAAGTAACATTTACATTGGAGTTGTTTAAACCAGCAATTGCTTGACCTGCAGCTGTTAGTTTAACTTTATCAGCACCATACAATATATCTGAGTCGAATTCAAAATAACTACTCAGCATACTATTGGTTCCTGTTGCATTGTAGAATGTAGCTGTACTTCCTGTTATAGTTGATTGAGCCAAGTCAACCCATGAACCATCACTAGCATTGAATGTTTCATGAACTGTTATGGTTGTTGCATCTCTACCAACACGACCGAAGTTATCAAAAATCAAAAGTCCTATCCCTAATAACATACCAACAAATATTATTGTCAATACAAAAGGAAGTAGTTGTTTGATTTCCATTTTATCTTCACCCTAATCTTTCTTTTTTCAAAAATAATAAAAAAAAAGAAAAATTAAATAAGTTTATCTCTGTTGAGAGAAGCTCCTTATTACCAGAGTTAAGATTATCGCCAGAACTGCGACTGTTACAATCAGTGGTAACCATGTGGTTCCGATTGGTGTGATTGCATCTCGGGTTGCGTTAATTGCTGTTGCTGCTGTTGTAGTTACTCCACTTGATGTACTGAACTTATCAAGGACAAGAACTCCTACACCTAAAATCATTCCAATCAGTACTAGCAAAAGTACAAATTGATACAAATCTCCTACTTCCATAATATAACACCTCCATGTTATTTTGATTATATATTAATATAGTACAGCTTATATATAAAGCTTTTATATAATACTATATACTTTATCTTCTTCTCGACACATATATATAGAAACCTGTAAAGGCTGCTATTAAAAGGAATGACAGTGGATAGATAAAGTTTAACATTCCTCCATATGATAGTATCAAAGATAATATAAAACAACTAAATGAACTTGCTAACATTGCATCTTCGAATGAATATCTTTTTAGTATCATTAACATAATGAAAAATATTGATACCATCAAGAATCCCATTAGCATACCAGATGTGTTAGTATTTGCATATGTAAAGATACCTGAGACTGTAGTTGCTTCCTGTAGTTCTGTTAAGTTATACATTTTATATGTCCCTCTGGAATATTGCCGAGTATATTGCAAATACTAATAGTGTTGTCACCAATAATATTATCAACCCTCCTACCCAAGATGGTATTCCAAGGAAGGATGCCATTCCAGTAAATGCTACATCCATAAAATCAAGTGACTTAACTATTAATTTTAATGTTTGCCAAGATGTCGAAATCAATGAGCTCAGAACACCTAAAGCTCCAAATTCAGTTGAGGTAGAATTTTCAACACCAACTTTTAAATCTACAACTTCTTCTGTAATGTTATTGTAAACATTAAAGGTATTGTTAAATGAAGTATATTTATCATTATCAACAAAAGTAGGGTCATCATTCCTGAATTCTCCTATCATTGCAATACCACCTACTATAAATAAAGTAAATAGTATTATTCCAATTATATAGTGTCTTGGTAGTATTTCTGCCATTTATTTTCACCTTTTGAGTTTGATTCCTATTGCTACACCTATTACTGCTGCTAATGCTATGAAGGTAATTGTTACTGCACTCATTATACCTAAATAGAATACAGCAACTAATCCAACCATCATTCCTATGATTGCTCCAACAGGACTAAACATTCCAAACATTATGCAAGTTAATACTATACCAAATGTCCATAGTGCTGACTCTCCTTTACTTATTAAATTAGATAAGAGTCCAACTCTAGCATCTATCCACTTGCTATCTACTAAAACTTCTTGGCCATTTTGAGTAGCTACAACTCTTACCAATACAAGTCCTACATGTCCTGTTATATCACAATTATGACTTCCAGACGAACTAGAAGTGGTGTTGTCACATATAGTAAGATTGCCTGTTGGAGTTTCTTTTGATACTATACTATTAAGTACAGTTGTAACTCCTAATGGGTCATTCCAAATTACATTTACTATTTTTGTTGTATTATCATAACTAATACCAATATTTAAATCTGCAGATATAGTTGAAGAAGAACAATCCTCAACTACTTTTTCAAAGTCACAGGTTCCACATGATAGTTTCATACTGTCTGTGGTATCTAATACACAATTATCTGTATCTGTAAATATTATTCTATAATCAGTTGTATCTTCTATTATATTAAATAGTTGTGCTCCAAAACCACCAGACAATGACATCTGTACAGTTCTCCAAGTTCCTTCACTTACATATCTTCTTTGTAGCTTACCTAATATATTAGGCTTAACTTTATATGTAAATAAGTCTCTTGCTGTTATTTTTATGCCTGTGACTCCTGTAGTTGTGTTGAAATTATAAACATCAATACTCTGTGATACATTATCTAAAAGAGTGTCGAATGTATAATAACTATGAGTGAATCCATCATCAGCAGTATATTTAAGATATATATCATATGTATAATTAGCAGTTGCTGGAGCAATACAAATTGATATATTAGTTGAATTTAATTGTTCTCCATTAAATACTGCACTATTTGTTGTTGGTTCTATTATTTCTATTTCAAAATCTCCTAATAAATAATCATCTGGATTATTTTCATCCTTCATATAATAGACAACTGAAGAATTATCTGTTTCTGGACAAACATAAACTCCACCTGTTAAACTTGTTACAGATTCTAAACCACCTATTGGCTCAAAAGAGGAAAAATTAATATTAGTTCTTTCTATAGGAACAGTAATTGGATCTAAACTTTGTGGCAGCAGACTATGAATAGTTTTTGCATTCAAATAATAATAATCTATTCCTTCTGTAATTTGTACAGCAGGAGTAAAAAGACATGTTCCACTTACCCATGTACCTGTGTGTATTACATCTCCTGCGTCTGAATCAATCAAGTTACATTCTCCATAAAGATTATCAAATCTATAATTTACATCAAAAGATACAACACTTACATTAGCTTTTGCTGCAATTGCTCCTATTTCTATCCACTCTCCAATGCTTACAGATTCATCAGGTCCAGTCCAAGTAGCGTCTGTAGTATCAATTGTTGTTACTGCAGACACTCCTACTGAGCAAATCAATATCATCATTCCTATTATAATTAGTATTCGTTTCATTTTATCAGTTACCTCCAGGCTTCGCAAACATTGCTATCATTCCAATTAAACCTATCACAACCATATAGATTGGTAGATTTAATAATAGATGATTTGATAATGGGAACGACCCTACTGTGACTCCAAACAGTGCTGAATGAGATACAGTCTCCCAAACATTTGACAACACAAATGATAGTACAACTCCAATTGTTACTACTATGAAATATATAAACATTAGTATAGGGTGTCCTCCTACAAACCATCCTCCAATTATAATGGCTAATATAGAGCCTATAAATACTCCAAAGACTATATAGTCAAGTCTATCAGTTAAGTTCTGTACACCTTCAAATTGGCTTACAGCATCTGCTGATTCATTTATTGCAGGTATGGCAATCATTTGGTCAGTCACTGTATTGAAAACATAATGAACTACAAAAAATCCAATTGCGAATATAAATATTAAAGCTGCTGTCAGTATTAAGTCTTTGGCTTCCATTATAAACTCCCTCCTTTAACAAAATTATCTACCCAATTATCTTTCTTCTTCTTTTTAGGTGGTTCACTGAATGGAACATGTACAGGAGTATTTAGAAAACTATCAACAGGTTTTCTTTTCTCTGATTTACTAAAGTCTAAATGTATTAGTCTTTTAGTTTCTCTTCCTACTCTTGCATATTTAACTAAGCTTCTGAAAGCTTCAGGTCTTGAATCAATATCATCCTCTCTTTGGATATCTGCAACCTCATCAATAATTACAGGTGGTACATATATCATTCTACCTTTTTTTTGAGCCATCTTAATACCTTAACCTCTCTTGCTTCTTTTGAGCTGCTTGAGTTATAGCTTTGTAAAATATATATATCAAGAAGTATGATACTATTACAAAGAATGTTATTCCTGTCCAATAAGCAGTTGTTCCTATCAAGGCTTGTAGTTCTGGAAAGTTATAAAATTTAACAACACTTATTAGTGCAATGTGCAATGAACTCCAAAAGCTTACTATACTTAATAAAAAGAAAAATACTTTCAGTGCTCCATGTTCTTCATTCATAGTTGCTGCTCCGATTAATAATAATAGACCGAACAGCAAAGGTAGTAATATTATTATTGCTATTATCATTTTGCTTTCATCCTCCTCAGTTATACGAATCTCCCTTGTGGTTCCTTCGCATAGTTCTATTAGGTAATCTCCTTCACCTAATGTTACATTAAACTTATATACATTACCATACATAGGAGTTAAATTTTCCTCTACTACTAATGAACCACTTATGTTGTGTATGGTATAGTTGTATATGGAACATCCTTCTAATACAGGAGTCACCATTGTACAATTTGTATTTAACCCTTCCTTTCTATCACACATATCAAAAGCATATGTTGATTGAACTAATATAGCCAGCATCAATATGAATAATATTATTTTTTTCATTTTTATACCATGTCTTTTATGTTGCAGTTCCTAATTTGTTAGCTGTATAAATCAAACTCATACCTACTAAATTGACAACTCCATCAGCATCATCGTCTACATCTCCACCTAGCCTAGATATTTTAATTAATATTCCTGCATCATCAGCATGTAACATAGGTAAGTCCCATTCTTTAACTGTCAGAGCATGTGCTGTTCCTGGAACTGTTTCTATTCCTGTTGTTGTACTATCTGCTGCAGCATTCCAAAGTTCTCCACCTTGTCTATATAATATTTCTAGTTGCCATTTAGCATCTCCACTATTTACATCTGATGTCCAACCAACTTGTAGTTTAGGAGCTACACTTTTATCTATATCTAATTGCAAAGCCATAGTTGCAGATATTTGATTAGTGGTAGACTTAGAGAATTCCCATGCACCACCTAAACCATATTGTATATAAGTTGCAGGACTTGAACCTGGAGCCTTAGCTGCATTCACTGGTATTTGTACTTTCTTTAATACTCTAGCTGTACCATGCAGATTTAATTCACCATCTGTTTTAATTTCACAATAATTAGTTGTTCCTCCATCTCCTATATTAGTATAGCCAGTTATTTCTACATCATCATCAAAAGCATAACTGGCTGCATCTGTGAATTGCAAATTAGTTGCATCACTATAAATTCTTGCATCATCATCAAAAAAGATACCAGAACCTGCTCCTGTGCTATCTAAATATAATTGATAATTAGCTGTATCTCCTAATGTTGGTTTCTCTAGAAACACTCCATATTCATTTCCTGTTATATCTGCATTTGTTGAAGCTGAATAATAATATCCATAAGCATCACGACTAGCACGACCTTTTATTATTGGAATTGCTCTATATCCATAAACATCACGACTACGAGCACCATCAACTTCATTCATTCCAAAAACATCAACAGCCAACCAGTCAGTATCATTACTTCCAGACACACCAGTAAAGTATTCATAATTACCAAAATTTAAAGCAGTTATTTCATTTCCTGAAGAGAAATTTTCTCCTTCTACAATATTAAATCCTCCTATTGCAGAATAAACTCCAGCTTGAGTTTTATTTGGTGCATGATTAATAAACATTGAGATGCCAGAAGAAGAACCTGGATTAATAAATCTTTGAGTCATTCTTAAACCTATGCTATCAGTTGGAGAGCCTTGAAGAATATAAGGTGGAATATAATTGTCTCCAATGGCAAATCCTTCATTACCTAACCACAAAGTATTAGTAGAATCTGATTGTCTTACTGTTACTCCTGTTCTATTCCAGTAGCTATCTGGTATGCTAACATTTGTAACAGTAATAGGTCTAACCCAATCTGTAGCTCCAACTGCAAAAGTAGAAACTAGAACTATCAATACAAATATTACAAGTAGTTTCTTGTTCATGTTACATTACCTAATGCAGCAAATATTATTATACCAATGCCAATTAATATACCAGTCATAACTATTATAATTATTGCTGTTCTTAATTCTTCTAAGGACATATCTCCTTTAGTATATAATGATAATACTATACCTAAAGAAATCATTATTATAATTAATCCTAAGAAGGTTACTACAATTACTAAATTGTCAACCATGCTATTCATTACTCCACTGGCTGCTCCTCTATCTGAACTTAAGAATACATAAGTTCCTGGACTTGACATAGTATATGTACTTGAAGATTGTAGAGTTGCTATGTCTGCTCCAGCAAATTGTATATCATAATTACCAGTATCATCTCCCATCAATGCTGTCAATCCTGATATGTCAATACTTTGTGTACCAGCATAAGTTATAGTTAAAGATTTAGTTGCTGTGTTATAATAAAAGAAAATATGGTTTGTCCCATGGTTATAGGCTTCAAGTATTATGGCTACTTCACTTGCAGCTTTAATGCTAAATGTTTCATTAGTTATAACTATCTGTTCAATTGAAGTCATAATTGTGGAAGCATTGTATGTACTATTAGCATCAGAAGGTACAAATGCAACATCTGAATCTATATTGATAGCCATAACACTACCTAAACAAAGAACAAATAATAATAAATATGGTAGTGTCTTTTTCATTTTAGTTTACCTCTAACTACAAGTACAGGTTCCACCTGCTCCAACTGCATCACCACAAACTCCAAAGTTACCATCTGCTTTAACACAAACTGCTTTTCCTGCTCCTGTTACTCCAGTGACATTCAGTTCTCCTATTACTCTTAGACTATCACCAACATGAATTACACTTGTTCCTGAACCTTGAATTTGTATTTGACCAGTTCCAGTTCCATCATGAGTAGTTACTTTGAATGCTGCAGTATTATCATATGGATATATATCTATATCTCCTACTCCTTTTACATCTATTGCTCCACTTTTGAATATCAAGTCTGTATTAAGATATAATTTAGTACTTCCTTCAGCTTCTAGCTGAGGAGAGTTATCATATATAGAGATATTCAATCCATCATTTGTTTGGTCTTCTGGATATATAATTAATGGACTCTTTGTGTGAAGTTGCACATCAGTATTAAGCCTTAAAGCTCTTGCTCTATTGATAAAAACAAAAGTATCTTCAGGAGCTTTCATATAATCCATGCCAAATATAGTTTCTAAAGTTCCTGTATCATTCCTAGCAACTTCAAAGCTACAATGCTGATGAACAGAGCTTCCAATGGAAGTATTGTAGTGACATACAAACCATCCAACTCCATCTTTATAGATTACATCAGTACCATTATCATAATAGCCATCCCAAGCAATATCAGGTTTAGCCTGAGCATTTCCTGGTTTTAAATGCAGCAGAGGTTGGTCAACACCATAAACTCCTCCACCATCTCCAGTTAGAATTATCCCATCTGTTCCACTATCTAGTTCTAAGTCACCATTGATAGTTAAATCATCAGTGAATGTACTAGCTGTGTCACTTATCGTTGTAGCTATTGCAAGTCCTCCTAGCAATATGACTCCAAGTATAGTATAAAGGGTGTATCTTACTGTTTCTTTTTTCATTTTATCATTCCTCCTTATGGCATTATGGTTGTGCCAGACTTAGCTTGTGCCATAGCCTGAGCTGCTTCTTTCAAAGCTACTGCGACATCTGTTAAGGTATCGAAGTTTCTGAAGAAGTATATAAATATCACTAAGATAATTATCGAAGTAAATGCTAGTGCTATGAATGGCATTAGCTGTAGCCACATTGGACTTCCGAATAATTTCTTTTGTTTGTCGTATGCATTGATTGCCCAATTTACATCTTCCTCTCCTACTGTTATATCAAAGTCCTTAGTTATATTCATTCTTATAAAATGAAAGTTCTTAAGTCCTGTTTGATACAAATATAAAGTCTTCTTTCCTCTTGAACCAGATATGTATGGTACATTGTCTGGGTCTAAGCCAACCTTATTCTTTTTCAAGAATAGCCTTTTGTTTTTAGTTTTAGGGTCAACGAAGATGCCTGCTTTATCTGAGGACTTTCTTAGTTGGCCAAAGCCATCCTTTTCAAATATTACACAATCAAATTGTGAATACTTTCTCCATTTTAATAATAATATTACAGCCACAATTGAAACTGCACCTATGATTATTATAGTTAAGATTAATATACCTATATTTAATGCACTTGCTGCAACTCCTTCTAATGTTACCATTTCTTTTTCACCTCAATTAATATCAACTTTTAGACCAAGGATTGAAAGAGGAAAGTAATCCTCCTCTCTTCTGTCCACCATCTACACTAGAGTGTATCTCTTGTACACTACCTTTCCAAAATCTTTTATCTCCTTCTTCATATGCTCTCTTCAGAGTTACAAAGGTTGATGACAAAGCAATAAAAAATACCTTGTCTCTTACTGATGTTGAAGCAATTTCATATCTAACTCTATTAACCATCAAATCTTTTGCTAAAGTATCTCCTAAGAAGTCCATCAATGCTGGTACTTCTGACTTAGATAAATTAGACATCACTGTTACTTGACTGACAAGAGAACGTACAACTCCTAACACTGAAGATATACCTTCGTCATTCATTAATGGTGTTCCAGATTGAATAGCATTTCCTTCTTTATCTAACTTCATACTTCTAAAAGTTAGCTCCATCTTATACAATTCATTCTCTGGATTAGTTAATAACAAAATGCTACTACCAAATTGATGCATTGGACTAGCATAAGGTGAGCTTCTTACTTGTGGTGCTTCTTGTTGATGTTCTTCTGTCATAGTAATTAACCTCGTTTATTTCTTTCGTTTCTTTGGAGCTCCAAACACTCCACTAAACATATCATTGTTGCCACTTGGCTTTTGTCCAAATGATAAATCACCAAAAATAGAACCTGATTCTTTTCTTGGTGTATTCATTTTAAGTCCATTGTCACCTTTGCTTCCTGAGTCAATTTTAGTTGCAAAATCTGATACTGATTCCATTGCTGATACAAATTTATTCTTTGGCTTACTTTTTAATTTTAGTTCTTTATAATCTGCAATTTGTTTCCTTTGTTTGTTTTCTTCTTCAAGCTTTGCCATATCAACTTGAGCTTGCTGAGCATCTAACTTTAATTTAATAGATGCATTCCTTTCCTTCTCTTGTCTAATTGCATCTTTCTTTTCATTATACTTATCCCAATCTTGTTTCTTGTCTTCAATGAATTTCTTTAAGCTCATTTTCAGTTACCTCACAGCATTGTTCTTCTTTGCTTAATTAATCTAGCTACACTAAGACCTTCCTTCTCTCCTCTGGTGTCAATCCTATTACTTCTCTTCTCTACAAAGAAGCCAGTTGTCTTAGTTGACCTTCCTTTAGTGAATTTATTTGGTGAAGGAGAGATACCTGTTGCTAATTGGCTTCTTCTTGATGAAGGAACCTTACCACCAGTTTGAGTAACTCTATAAGATGCACTTAGTGTATTGTCTGCAATATCTCTTCCTAATCTATTAGCTTCTTGATAAGGTAAAGGTTTCATATTAGCCTTAACTCTTTTATTTCTTTCATACATATAAACATTATATCCTGCAGTCTTGCTTGGACTTATACTTGGATTTATAGACCTAGATGGTGGAGAGAAAGGTCT
>Ga0233412_10000713_pt1 | contig 18621 bp, 23 predicted proteins | sample Na_anoxic_4_MG_FD_180667 | JGI IMG/M metagenome (GOLD analysis project Ga0233412, IMG submission 180667) | Seawater microbial communities from Saanich Inlet, British Columbia, Canada - Na_anoxic_4_MG | ecosystem: Environmental > Aquatic > Marine > Inlet | place: Canada: British Columbia...
CTATTTCCTGTTAATGCAGCCATATTATTCTTCTTTTAATTTTTGTATTTCTTCGTAGATTTCGAGAAGCTGTGCTTCTTTATCTGCTATAATTTGTGTTGTGTCAATTTGTATAACTTCTTCAGATACTTTTGTCATAGCTCCGTTATCTGATGTATAGTATTCTCTTTTATGTTCCATATTAGCTAATCTTTAATTTATTATCTCCACATTATCCAAAGGCCACCTGAAGTATCTGAACCGTATGAAGCACCACCAACACCATTTATTCCAATGTTCGAAGGTAATGCGTCACCTGGGTTTACACCTGGTGCAACATAAAGTGCCATTGCTCTGTATATTATCAAAGCAGCAGGGTCTCCACCAGCACCGTTCCAAGTAGCTTGGCTAAAGTGTGTCACGCCAACGCCTGATGTTGATGGAAATAAAACTATTGCAATCTGTGAGTTTACTTTACCAGCTGGCATTGTAAATGGAGTACCCAAAGTAATAATTTTAGCACCTGTTGTAGAAGCATCTACTGTACCTAATGATAATAATCTATCGTTGATATAAAGATTATTATCACTATCCACGTCCACGTCATATATTGCAACTTCCATTGTCGCTCCTAACTGTGAAGTAGTTATACCAACGTGCACTTCTCTAATAGTATCTCCAGGTTGTATACCCGCGATCGCGTAATGTGCTTGTTCGCCAGCATTTTTACCAGTAGTACCATAACCTGTAGTAGTTATCCAAGTTCTCAATGAATTTGTAGTACCTGTATTTCTATAAAGAACGCCTCTCATACCACTTCCACCATAGCAACCATATGCAACGTCACCACCACCACCTCCACCGCCAGCAGCATCAATAGTAAATGTATTACTACCGCTATCTGTTAGTGTAATGTTAGTTCCTGCTTGCATTGTCACCACATCATTTGTAGCATCAGAGCCAGTTAGTGCAAAGTTTATATTACCTGCAGCTCCAGCAGCACCAAAATCATATGTAGTGTCTGTTCCTCCGCCACCAGTTGCGCTAACGATTGGGTTTGCAGGGTCAGTAGCATCAACTGTCACATTTGTACCTGCAACAACTGATTGTACGCCAGTATCAATACCTGTCACAGTACCTGTAAAGTTTACACCTGTTGTTGAAACCTGAAGTGGTAAATCGTTACCAGACCCATCTTGTAGCGTCTTTAACGTACCATCAATAGGTTGTTCGTCGTTTGTCTTGATTAGGCCATCATATGTAGCACTAATCTGTAAGTTCTGTAAATTTGCCATATTATACTATTGCTTCCCAGTTTCTTGTTTCTGCTTCCCAGTTATCTGTAATCTCTTCCCAAAGTACAGCTGTTGTTGGAGGCGTTGCTAAATCAGCAATTGCCATCCACCAAGTACCATAACCTGCTGGAGTTGTAATACCATAAAAGTTTGCAAGGGCAATTACCCATGAACCATATAAAGGAGCAGTTATACCAAAGTACTCACAAAGAGCCTGTAGCCATGAAGCATTTACAGGTTCAGTGACACCTAAATACTCACAATAAGCTTGTACCCAAGAACCATTGACAGGGTCAGTTACTGCCCCGTTTGTCTGGTTGAGTACGTACTGTTGTACTGCTGATGTTATGTCGTTACTAATCATTAGTTAGAAATATAATTTTTAGTCTTGTTGTATGCCGCGTAGTCTAACTACTGCGTCTATTGCTCCCTGTGTACCTATGTACATCAGAGATATGTTTACCCATTCATGACCAGAGATAACTCCTGTAACAGCCATTAGAGTGGCAATCAAGAATACTGTTAGTTTCTTGCTAACCCAGCTATTTAGAAGTTTGTCTAATCTTGCTCTCATGTCTGATAAACTTGTATAATTTGTTGATGTTGTTTTGTGTTGCTTTAGTCTTCGATGGCAGGGCCTTCTCCGATGCAACCGTCGCATTTCTCTTCATAGTAGGTTTTGTTGTTTCTTGGTACAACTAGTCCTGAGAAGTATGGTGTTTGCTTGTTTGGAAACATACCATCCGTTCCAGGAGTTTCGTAATCAGCAAACATTCCAGGGTTATCTAAAAGGTACTCACGTAACCTCTCGTTATAGAATTGTGCTGTATCTAATGTAGACTGTCTTAAGTATTTAAGCTCGTCTAAGCTAGTTTGTGTTGATTCTTCAGATGTACCTGATAGTATACCTTTATCAACTAGTTTATACTTTAGACCTGGCATCATAAGATACAATGCGTATTGCATTAGCATCGGGCCAATGTAGTCGTTTAGTAAAGTTTGTTCGTCAGATGTTAAGCTTGAGTTAACAATACCATCTTTGATAGCATTGAAGAACTTTGTACCAAGCGAATCTTGGATGTAAATATCCTGCGCTTGTATAATAAATGGAGTAATCTCTTCAACGCGAACGTTAGAATCTAGATTTGTCCATTGTTTAAGCCTCTGTTCCGATACTAGTAGTGCTGTCTGTGCCATCTGTTGTTTCAATAATTTGTTTCGATTGTACCTCTACTGTTACATTTAGACCATGTAGCTTTAGTAGGTATGCGTATGTTGATAGAACCTTCTTACGTTTTGGCTCTACTACTGTATTCATGAAGTGAGAATAAGCTATAATAATCTCTTCAGCAACCGAGCTAAAGCCTGCACCCTTAGAGATACCTAGTAAAGCTGGGGATGTAATCCTGTGTGCCGTTAAGATTCTTGTAGAGATTCTTTCTTCTAGAGTAATGTAGTAATCGTCGTTAGCATTCTCGATTGGAGTAACTTCTAACTCTTTACCAGGCTCAGAGAATGCAAGGAAGAATCTACCAGCGTTATCTTGACCACTAAATGTTTCTTCGATCTCGTTATAGATCATTCTTCTTTCTTCTGGAGTAGGGATACCATTTCTAAATTGTACAAACATAGATGGAGCTAAGCCATTGGAAATGTTTGCGTTATGGAATCTAGATACTCTTCCATCGAGCTCGATATCGTTCAATGCACCAACATATGCTGGTAGTGGATATACGTTGTTACCTGGAGTGTAGTTAAAGCAGTAGTAAATCTGCGAAGCGTTATCGCCCTTATTATCTGTAGGGTCAAATGCTCTATACGCAACTGGTTTGCATTTACGTACGTTAGACCAATCAGAAGAGTGGAAGTATTCAGTAACTTCGTCTTCTTCAGTCATCTTACCAGATCTGATGTTTGCAAATGGAATGTGGTAAAGCTCCGCTATACGGTCTCCACCTTTATTCCATACTACGTTCATTGCGTATCCGTTGTATAATGCGTAATCTAAAGAGATCTTTGCAAATACTTCGTCAACTGTTTCGCCTTTAGTATTGATGTATTCGTCACCAATAACTTTGATACCATCACCGATCATACCATCTTTGATAGCTTGGATAGCAGTGTGGTGCATTGCAGAACTATCGTATAATTCTATTAGTCTTTGTGGAAACAAGTTGTGTTCGCCGTAGTATACGTATTCTTTACCTCTAACTTCTTTAATGTTAGGTAGATCTAATGCGTCAAACGATTGACCTTTGATAGAATATAAACCTTCTGGATTTGTATTTCTCATAGTTAATATGTTGGACGGTAATAAGTTACCGCTTCTCTGTTTTCGTTATTTGACTGATATGGAGTAGTTCCAGTAGAGCCACCTTCTTCAGTAATATATTTTAGTAGGCCTGTTTCTATAATATTTGCAGAACCATCTTGGACTTCGTAGTCGTATATCGCATTGATATGCGCAGTACGTTCAGCCTCAGTTATATTTATCACGAATTCTGAGTAGCGGTTATTTGATGTAACTGGTATTAGTTCCCATGACCAGTACTCATCAGAAGCTTGCGATTGTATTGCAAGATAGTGTGTTGTACTCAGATTTGGTGTATTGAAGCTTATTTGCGCAGTTGTTGCGCCAGTTGGTAGATATAAGGTCATTACGTGTAAAATGCTGTATTTATACTACTAAATATAGATTTAGCCCGCGTTGTAAATAAGAAAGGGCCCACAAATTAATGTGAGCCCTTAGGGTATAGAGACACCCGCTAGGGTGGGAAGCTTATGCTTCGACTATAGTACCTGTTACTTCGAATGAAGGTGATGCTTCAAGACCTGATACCGTGATTTCGTATCCGTTTCTATCTGCGTACGCTGTACCTGAGGTAGCTGTACCTGCAGACATGTATGCGCCTCTTTCAATACCTACCGAGAAGTACTTACCATTGCCATCTTTGAATACAACAACCATTGATGTAGCTTGAGCCATAAGAAGAATCTCATTTCTCTTAGATGCTTCCATCTTGTTAAACACCATAGTTAGTGCTTGGTCGTATGTAACAGTACCGTTCTCTTGAGAAACTGCAACAGTTTCAGTGAACGATGATGTTTGACGTGGTACTTCAAATTCGAAGAAATCAGCCGGTGCAAGTGCAGAACCGCCAACTGTAATTGCAGTAATTACTCCTGCAGCTTCAGTGATGCTTTCTACAGCTCCGTTTGCGATGAAGATCTTCTCGATCCCACCATTGCTATCATTACAATCTAATGTAAATCCTGCTGTTAAGTTAGAACATGCCATATTTCTGAATTCTTTTTTTGGTTAAAGAATGGGACCGAAGTCCCATCCTTGAGGTTTTGATTACGCTAGTGCGTTTGTAGCGAATACGTTGATTTGGTGTACTGCAACACCTAATCTCCATTTAGCGATGAATTTTACTACATCTTCGCCTTTGTCAAAGTAGAACTGCATTGTTTCGAAGTCAGACTCTAGACCAGTACCAGCTACGATGAATCCTGCAGGACCTGCAGCTACGTAGTTAGAACCTGTTAGACCTGAAGTCTTAACAACTTTACAGTTAGTACCAATTAGATCAAGAGACTTACCGTCGCCTTGGTTGTAGTGGTAGTAGTTTTGAGCAACTAGAGCTCTTCTTAGAGTCTGGAAGTTAGCTGGAGAAACCATCATGATAAGGTCTTCTCTGTTCTTAACTGACTCATCGATAGAATCGAATAGATCTAAAGCTTGGTCGATTGCGTTAGCAACAGTCCATGCAGCAGCGCCAGCAGGTACAGTTGCACCGTTAGCAGCAGTTACTTGATCTTTGATACCTTCGCCAGTACCGTCACCGTCGATTAGGTAAGACTCGTTGTACTTCTTAACTCTCTCTACGTAGTATGTAGCGATAGTTTCTTCGAATGGTACAGAATCTTGGTCAGCGCCAGCTGACATTCTTTGGCTTAACCAGTATTGACGTAGATCGTCCGGGCAAAGCTCCATTTTTACTTGCTTGTCTCTGATAGTAATATCTACCTGAGAGAAGTTTACATCACCTGAAGGGTTCCATCCACATGCAAGATCTGCAACGTTTAGGTCTCCGTCCATTAGGTTGATTGCGACTGTTCCAGCTGATAAGCCTGAACGTACGTCGATTTCTGACATTAAGTCAGTTGTTAATACTGCTTTAGCGATCAATTCTAATGATAGCTCGTCAGTATAAGTTGAAAGTGCTGTTAAATCAAATGCCATGATTTCAAATTATTATTTTTAGTTATTACTTTCTGCCGTTGCGGATAGCGATGATAGATTCGATACGCGCGTTAGCTTTCGTTGTTTTAGTTGCAACCTCTTCTTTGAAGTTGTTACGAACCGGTTTAGTAGCAGGCTCATCTGCTAATGCGTTAAAGCGCTCAGTTAGAGAGCTCATTTCTTCTTTTACTTCTTTCTTGTAGTCGTTGATTAGTTCAGCGATAGCACCTAGAAGTTCTTCTGAAGACATCTCTTCTTTGATTTCTTCTTCTACTTCTTCCATTGCTTCCTCAGTAACTTCTTCGCTAGTAGCTTCTTCAGCTACAGGCGCGTCCATTGCTTTCTCTTCAATAGATGCAATCTCACCATTCTCTCCAACAGTAACAAGAAGACCTTCAGTTGTTTCGTGGATGCCTTCAGGTGCAAATGGATCTTCGTCTTCTTCAGTTGAGATGTAAAGGATTGCTCCTGCTACGATCTCACCATCAGTGTAAACTTCTGTACCGTCTACTAGAGTTGCAGCAGCCATTTTAGCTTCTGTTGCCTCTTCTGTAGCAGATTCAGTTTCTTCCATTTCTACCTCTTGTACTGGAACTTCAGCTCCAAGCATAACACGCAATTTAGTGATAGCGTCTTGTACAGTCATAGTATTAGTAATTGTTTTTAAGGGTTAGAATAACTAACCTTGTTTGTAAATATAACAGTATATGTATCTGACAAAAGTTACTTAGCTTTACGGCGTACCTCCCAGATTCTAGTAATATTTAGAACAATACCTGTAAGGATAAGTAACAGTGATAAGATAGTGTTAATATCTAACCAAGCTACTCCAGCTCCAGCTATTGTTGTTAGGTTCGCTATACTGTCTTTAGTTTCGTGTAACATTAGTTCTTTGCTAGTTTTTCTATAAAGTTACCAGCAACTGAATATCCACGTAGTTCTCCGTCTTTAATCTTTTGCCATGTATCTTCGTCATTGATCTTGTAGCTAACCATCCACGTTCCTACTGGTACATTGTAACCGTACTTAGTTGACTTATCGTAAGTCTCATCTTCTACGATCCAAGATTCTAGTAGTGTATTGTTGGTAACCACATTATCATCATGGTTAACATCTGTATTATTATGTCTGTTATCTGCTAAGAATTTCTCAGCAATGTTCTTGATAGTTTGTTTAGAGAAGTAAACGTGAAAGATATTACCTAATGCATCCTTACGTGGGATTAACATTTGTGGTACCATTGCAGGTCCTACGATTACTCTTTGTTCCTCATTGAAAGAGAAGCGAGAATTTGGGTGGTGCCAGTAGTTGTTCTGTGGACCGGCAGTTTGACCTGCTCTGCCCGATGCTGGGCCATGAGAGATCATTATCAACTGTCCGCTATCTGATCTAAATACATCTAGCTCCTCCCAGTAGTGTTTACAGTTTACACCGCCTTTATAGTCGAAGATGGAGTAACGTTGTCCATCATGGCGGAAACCTGTGTTAACACGACTTGACATCTCGTCAATTTCCTTACGAGTATACAATTTGCGCATTCTTTGCATTGCCTTACAGAAGTTACGCTCTGCAAGTGCTCCTGCATATCTGTACTTTCTTTCTGGCTTCTCGTCTTTCTTTACTCTGCGACCTAATACGTCTAAAGCGGCTACGCCCTTTAAGTAATCTCCGATAGTGTTAAAGTTAGTCTTTGTACCATCGATCATGATTACTGATTCAGGATCGTATTCCTCTCCGAACTCATCAGACTTTGCAAGCTCTACAATGTAGTCTTGTACTTGCTCTTCTAGAGATGCAAAATCTTTACGTAGTTCTTCGTATTTACTAGCCACGTAGAACGATTCTAAGACATCCGATGTCTCATACTCTGTTCTCCATTTAGAGTATAGTTTAAGTGTCTGTAGTGATGGCACAGTATTGTCAAACTCAACCTTCTTGTCTCCTACGTTATAGTAAGGGAATCCAAGGTTAGCTCTACGGCCATCTTTGTAATATTTGTTGATATCTAAGATACCATCAAACTGTTCTGCTGATAGATCTACAATTCTACCATTAGTTTTATTTTGTACATACCAGTGTGTTGATTGGAAGTCTACTCCATCTACCTGGTATTCCATCTTCTTGATTAGTTTTAGATCCCAGTTACTTTCGTATCCTCCAAGAGAATAGAATAAGAACTGTGCGATCTGGAAGCAGTAACCAAACGGGTAACCTGTATCGATTCCGTTCTCTGCAAGTATCTTCATCTGCTCACCGTGGTCTACGCCACCTTCGCCAGCAGCTCCACCACCTGGTTTCTTCATCATATCTACATTAGCATCTAAGAATGCTTTGTAGTGTTCCATACCTGTATTGTCTACATAGAAACGATCGTCCCATGATGCGTAACAGATAGCTGATGCTTGGTCTTGTGGGTACCCTTCTTCTTGGATAATTGGAATACAACGACTGATGAAGTCTTCTTTATCTTCTCCTGGTTCTGGGTTAACAAACTCTTCTTGTGCGAAGGCTTGCCAGTTGATACCAATAGCCGGAGTATTTACGAGACTCATGATATCTACGCCAAGACCATCTAATTCTAGTTCGTCTGCGTCTATTCTAAGTTCTACAATCTTTCTCATAGTTTTGCTAAGTCGTTAATTTTCTTGTTGGCTTCTTGTTGGTTGGTCATTTCGTCTGCAACAACGTATGCCTTAACAACGGTTTGTGATTCTGGTGTAACTACGTTATTGCCACCTACTACTGTATCTATCGCACTCTGTGGATTGAAGCTTGGAATCGTAGGTCTTGATGGTACTCCACCTGAATCCGCTGTTCCTCCTGGTGTTGGAGTTGATACTATTGCTTTAACATTAGCAAGACCGCCCGCAATAGCAACGCCAGCAGCAATAGCAGCTCTAACTGGTGAGGTTGGATCACCTGGTATAAGTTGTGAAGCATATGCAGCTTGAGCGGCTTGGTAAGTTTGAATAGTAGTCTGAGCGATAGCAGCAGCTTTTGCAGCAGCTGAATTCTCACCGAGAAGGCCTGCAACAGCACCCAAAGCATCAGCAGCGACACTAAGATTCGCATCTGCAACTTCTTTCTCCAACTCTTCTCTAAATTTAGCTTCTTCTTCATCAATGGCCATTCTTTTATTACTGAACGATTGTTTAGCTGCGTTCTTCTCTTCTTCTGATGCTTTTAGTAATTCGAGTTCTTCTAGGGCCGCTCTTTCAGCTATCTCTAACTCTCTCCTTGCTTGTTCGAATGCATTGTCTAACTCTTCTTGAGCTAACTCTTGTAACATATCTCTAATGCTACGCTTTCTATCAACCTCTTCTTGGTCAAGCTCACGGCCTAACTTTCCTGCTTCTTGTTCTACAGTGTTTAGAGCTGTTTGAGCGTCTATACGCGCAGCTGTGGCCTCTGCTAACTGTGTTTCTAGTTCTTCTCTCTTCTCGTAGTTACTTTCGTTAGCAATTTGTAACTCTAGTAGATCTTCTTCTGCTTTAGCTTGTTTAGCTACATTCTGAGCTAACTGTACTTGTATCTTTCCAACTTCGTCAAGTGCAGCTGCTCTTTCAGCATATGTAAGTGTAGTATCTTCTGCTATCTTTCTTTGAGCTTCTAACTGTTGGTTAAGCTTTGCATTCTCAACTGTTAGTTCTTGTTGTAGATCTCTGAGGTTTCTCTGAGCGTTTACCAATGTGGTAGCCGTTACAGTAGCTTCCTCTACAGCTTTCTTTATCTTCTTAAATGCTTTCTCGCCAGCTTCTCCAATCTTCTCTACAGAGTTATCAACACCTGTAAATACATCAACAAGTTCTGTACCTGCTGATTTTACATCTTCTAGGGCTGCAGCAAACTCACCAGAGAATACATTCATCAGGGCTGAGCCAAGGAAACCAACTACTTCAATAGCAGATCTAAATCTCTCAATGATGTTGTCAACGATTAGTTGTCCAAAGTCTTTTAGTGCTTGTACTGGATTCTTAAATGCATCTACAAGCTTACCACCTAGCTCTGCTGCAAACTCTGTTAACTCTCCAACTAATAAGCCTAGAGTTTCCATAGCTATTGCAAGCTTTTTAGAACCTTCCTCTGATGTTTTGAAGTATGCGACTAGTGTACCTAGGGCAACTACTAAAAGACCGATACCAGTTGCTGCAATGGCTCCTGATAGGGTTCTCATACTCATGATAACCTTCTTGATTGGTGCGATTAGGTTATTGAACTTTCCTTTGATATCTCCAAAGAGTGTTGCTTCTTCAGCTGCCTCTTTAGTTGCTTTACCAGCACCACTCATTGCTTTAGTAAAGTCTTCTACGTTATTGATCTCCTGATCAATGCCGTCTATAGTAAATTTGATGTTAACTTCTTGTGCCATTACAATTAAATATATTATTCGTTACAGCTGAAACAATCTGCGAAAGTTTCTAGTACTGTTGTATCTTCTGGTGCAACTGTGTGTGCAATAACCTCGTAACAGATGTCTACATGGATTACTCCTGACATTTTAACTGAATCTCCAATTGCTATTAGAGATGAATGCTTAGCTACGAAAGTGTCTCCTGGGTTTATACATGCCTGTACTGTATGGTAGAAGGACGAACCTGTAGGGTTACCCCAAGTATTATCGTTATCTCCATAGTTAGTATCGTTACCAGACCAGACATCATCACCTGGTGGTTCAACCGGAGTACCTCCACCGCCTGTAACAATTACATCGTCAATACCTCCACCGTCTCCAGTAGGTGTACCGTTATTTGCGAATGTTTGAGTTTCCAGAATTTTTACAAGGTCTACTCTAACCGTAGCAGTTTCTGATAGTGACGCATCGTATACTTTAAGTACTCTGTAGTACGCGTTCTTGATAAAGATAAGGTCATCAAAAGAAAGTACACGAAGATCGTTAGAATCTAGGTTAAAGTAAGCTGTAACTACTCTAGCCAATGGAGAGTAAAGCTCTTGTATGTACTTGTTCCAATACTTCTCATACACTGATTCTCCAAGGTTAAGTAGAGAAGGTGCTAGTGGCGTATCTCTGAACCAGTTTAGATTTACAGTAGTTGCAGATGATGGAAACCCTGAAGATTGTGTAAACCTAGGGTATACATCCTTCTGTACTTGTGTAGTACCGTCAGAGATATAGTATTTTTCATCGTTTGGTAGTGTATCTGATAAGCCATTGTAGTAAAGTAACCTTGGCTTTGGACGCATTGGTAATTCTTGTAGGTGTCCGTGGTCAGATTCTTCAGTTCCTCTTTTAGCAAATATTGGTATTACAAACTCTGATGCATCATCGAAGCCCTCAACAGTCTCTACTGGAGTAGGTGCAAAGATACTCTCAATCTTTCTAACTCCTTTTAGTAAATCTGATGTACTGTCAAACTGTAACTCACCGTAACCACGGTTATTCAATTCTGTAAAGTCCTTGTTAACGAAGTCTTCGTCTGTAGGGTCTTTGTAGTCTATGATTTGACTTTGTTCAAAGAATATCGGTTTAAGTTGAACATCTTTGTTGTAGTCAAGTTTGAAAGTCCAGTCAAGTCTGTCACCAGATGCAATGTAGTCTATCCAAGGCTTGATAACAAACTCAAAGTCGTTTGTAGATGAAGGGACCATGATAAGCTTGAACTTAGTTAGTATTGACTTTAGGAAGTCGATACACTTTACATCAAACTTAAGTAGTGTAGGTACTGCAATGATGTTAGTTCCGTTAAACGCATTTACTTCAAACTTTGTAGGTGTTGGAGTTGCGTCATTAGATTCGGCTTCAACGCTATTGTTACCATTCGTATTGTTTATAGTTACTTGTATACTAACTTGGTTAGATCCACTGAATTGTGCTAGTGTAACTGTTCCATTTAGTGGTACCTTTACTCTGTATGCAAATACACCTGCAGGTGCTGTAATTACTCCAGTATCTAAAAGTACTGTACTACCTTGTACTAAACGTACTTGGTAAGTTGGTGTTGTATTACCTACACTTCTACCAAGACGTAAATTGATTTCGTTCTCGAATGTGTAGTCTCCTGCTGTTGGAGGTAAGAAGAAACTAGAACCTGGAAAGTACGAGTTTGTATCATCTGAGATCTCATTGCTAAAATCTATATAGTCTGTTCCTCCAAATACTGAGAGTGTTTGGCCAGTGCCATGTGCTTCAAATAGTGGTGGTTCTTCTGTAATAGTTGCTGATGCGTTTGGTAGACCATCAGTGTATAACTCTGTAAATAGAGGATCGTTAAAGAAACTATCAGCCGTGTATGTATAATCTGTTTGTGCAAAGATAGCGTCAATGATTGCCTTTGCTCTGATCATCGGTGTTAACTGCTCTGTTAGTAACGGGTGGTTAGACTTCTGAAACGAGTTACCATGTTGTTGTTGGTCTGCAATCTCTGCACCAATAGTAATGCTACCACTTGAATCGTAGTCGTAGCCTCTGTTAGCAATGGCGTAAACAACGTCACCGTTTACAAGGTTACCATCCCATGAGTCTTCTACGTTTGATAGAGTTAGGTAGTGGTTAAGTGCTTGTAACTCTAAGTTGTTTAGAGTAACCTCACCGATCTGACTTGCAAAGTCTCTGGTCTCTCCAAAGAATACAAGTTCTAGATCTATATTGTCTGCCGTTCCGTTTACATAAGCACTATTGATACGTATGTGTCCTGACTTGTAGAATAGACCATCTGAGTAAAGCTCAGCTTTAACTCTCTGAGTTACATCAAAGTCTATTGTGTTTACTTCGTACCACCATTTGAACACTTTAGAGTTGTTCTGTGTGGCCGGTACACGGAATGATCTAGAGAACGCTGAGTTAACTCTAGGTAAATCTGTGATCTCTTCTGCTGATAACGTAATCTTGATTGGCTCGTCTTTGTAGAGGTCCAATTCAAATTTAGCACCAGTAGAGTCGTATACGTATACTTGTACCATATTAGCCTCTTTGTACTTTTTTACTATTTGAGTATCTAACAGCAATCTCGTGTTGGAATAGTCTGTTGTTACGAGCTTCTGTCTTCTCTTCGTATGTTTGTGTTGTAATCGTTACTGGTTCCCATTGACCGTCTATAAAAATAGATACTGATGGAGATGTGTAAAGCTCTTGCATCCATTCTGATACAGCGTCAGTTAACCAATTAGTTTGTAAGGTCATCTCAGTTGTAATTGCTGTAGAGAATGTTGTGCGGCCTCTGTCATAGTCGTGTATTGTAAACGAAGTACTATTCCACGTACCTAACATCTTGTCGTAGTTGTTTCTGTTTGCAGTTACCCTACGAGTATTCCTACGGTCAAACGTGTAGTAGTCCTTGACACCATATTGGTTCATAAACGATACAGTTACAGGGTCAAACTTCGAACACTCATCATCTATCTCAAAGTTAGCAGAGTATATTACGTCTCCAAGGTAACCATCAGATAGAATCTCACCACCATCAGTACAGTCTGCAATACTTGTAGTTATACAGTTGTTGTACGAGTAAATACGTACCGAGTAACTTGTATATGGTTGAGTCATTAGAGTTTGTATGTTCTCTGGGCCAATGCCGATTGAAGCAATGATGTTATCGTCATCAAATGCACATGTTAAGTCTGTACAGTTTGTACGTACCGAAGAACCGTTAGCATCTGATAGGGCGTATACAACGTCATTATTACCACCTGTAATACGTACAAAGAACGGTGCTTCGTTTGGTCCCCAGTTAGTACCATTGTTAAAGTTACCGATACGGTTGTAGAAACTTAGAGTCTTGTATTCGTCTGAACGTACCTTGTAAGTCTCTGGGTAGTTAGTTAAGAAACTGTACTCTGATCCATACCTTGCATTGACGTTAGAGTTACTCTCACAAAGTATAGATGTTGGCTCTGGTAGAAAGTCTGTTAGATCTTGGTTAACCTCACGCCAGTCTGCATATGAGTTGATTACAAACTTTGTAGTTGATACTCCATCGATAGTTTCAGTGTTTCCAGTCTCAGTGCCGTATTCTACTTGGTAAGTTAAGTGTGCACCGTTTGTATCTACTGCATGTACAGTCTCTTCTACGAAGTATGTACTTAAGTAAGATTGAAGTACTTTCGATACATCAAACATACCTTCACCGGCTGGGTTAGCAGGTTGCTTGAATGTAGCTACGATATTTCCACCGATTACTACCTTTAGAATGTAACGGTCTGCTGTCGCTAGGCCTGAGAGTACCCATACGTTTGGAGCATATGCACCGTTGTTTTGATTTGGTTGTTGTGCTATTGTTGCCATATTAAATCTCTTCGACTAGTCTTCTAGCCACTTCTGTTTCTATGTATATTGTTAGTTGTTGTAAGTCAAACCATCTTTGGGGTTTCAATCCAAACGCGTAGATCGACTTTCTTTTAGCTATTGATAAATCACCACCGATCATATCGAAGTCTCCAGAGAAACCATAACGTTTCCCTGCAGCTGGTTGTGGGTCGATACCGAACGGCACGTCATCAGCTACTCTTTGTTGCATACCATCTACTCCATAGTTTTGGAATAAACCGTAGGCCAACATCTCAATCTGTAAAGTATTCTGAGTAACTACAGCTTGTATAGAGTTTTTAAGCGAACCACTATCTACCGGTGCGTTAGCTTTCATGTTGCTAACTACTTGGCCACCTATAGACAATAAGATCTCATCTAGGTTTGATAGCGAATCGCCAAAGTCTTCTAACTGGCTTGCAAAGTCGTCAACTGATGCCATTACTCAAATGGTGCTATACATTGGTTTAGTGCAGATGGAATCTCAATCTCTATAGTTGCTGTCATCCCTGCTAGTGTATCTTGGAACCTTTCTTTGAATGCTGTAAGACTAACATTAAGTATAATGTCTACTTGGTCAGTGTACCCGAAACGTAGTTGTGCTAAGATGTCGTCTATGTACTCTTGGCAATTAGATTGTACTGTAAGTACCTCAGAGTCGTTCTTGGCCATCTCCATTACAATCATGTTAAATCTATAAGTAATAGATTGTTGTGTCCTTGTGTGGTTCGTAGGGTTTAAGAATACGTATGGGTAATCTGCTTCCTCTTGGTTACCTTGGTTAAGGTCGTTAACAGATCTTGTTTTGATATCAGATACGTTACCATACCCAAAGTCTACTAAGATCTTGTGGTCGAATACGATCTGCTTTACTCTATCTACGATTTGTTTGTACGTCATGCTTTCTTCTTTCTTTTAGAATGCGTTGCTGCTCTTCTAGTTGTTTTTCTTTTTGTAGGGCCATAAAGTTAAGAACCTTCTTTAGTGGCTCTTCTGTTACGGCATCTATATCTAGTAGGTTATCGTTTGCTAACTGTACTATTAGTCTATACCAAGACTTTGCAACCTTCATTGGATCTACAGGGCCTTCGGCTTGTACATCAGTCTCAGTACCAAATAACTCTTTGTATTGGCGATAAGTAAACATACGAAACTCAGTATATCTATCTATCAACCACATGGCCTCTGCTGAGTCTTTACATTTAGCATCTAAGATCTCTGTGATCTCTAACATGTGTTTGTCAATACCGTATGTAAGGTACACATCTAGGTCTACAAACTCTCCAAACGTTAGATCATTGAAGTCTTTACATTTAACCTCTTTGCGTTTCTGCATGGCCGTAGCGATTAGTATGATGGCCAATTCAAGGCTCTCATGCTTGGCATCCTTTAGAATCATTGGGTTACACCCGATTGCGATACCTACGATACGTGGCCAGTACTCTATGTTCTCGAAGTCCCATTTGATAAGACTTGCCCAGGTTTCTATTGTAAGAACCTCAGGCATCTTGTATGTCGTTTCGTTAACTGTAATTTGTACCATTGTATAGAAATATAAATCTTGGGACGGTTGAACTAGAAGAGGGCCCGAAGGCCCTCAACTATAAACAAGATAATAAAATAAATAAATAAACTATAGCTTATATGTGCTAACTACAACTTTGTTTCAAAATAATTGTAACTATTTGTAGATAACAAGCTATTGTCAATACGATAGGACTTTGATGATCTCGTCTATCTTGTACGGTTCTACTCTATGTTCTATTAGAAGTTCGCCCACTTCATCTATGATTACTTGTGTTTCATCATAGTATGTGGACCCATCATCAAACATATCGGAGCAGCATCTTCTGTTTGGATCTACGTAGTTATAGACTTGTTGGAATGTACCATCTTTAATTACGTGGCCCTCTTCCCTTAGAATGTTCTCAATCTCAGACTTCTTGTAAGCCGGTCTACCTTCTTCTGTTTTAAGATAGTAGAGTTGGACTAGCCTAGCCATTCTCTCATTCTTTGGATGCTTCTTGATACACTCCATTGGGACGTACCGTTCGATACTAAGATCTAATGCTAACTGTTCTTCTGACCTATGACGTTTGATAATAGTTATTACCGTGTCAATTGGTCTTCCATATTTGTCAGCGAGTGCTCTATACATGTAGCCATTCTCGTATTTGTCGGTTAACATGTTCTGAATCTCTTCAGTACTTGCTCTTCCGCATCCGCGACCTTCGGATTCCTTTTGGGATTCCTCTTCTTCGGTCTCGTTAAAGTACTGGTCACGTAGTGCCATAGTACTTAGGGTCTCTTCCATTTCAACCAATATTTTGATTTGGTCAATCTGATTTTGGAGTTTTGCTAGAGCCTCCTTGCTCGAATTAAAATTAGCCATAAGCATATTTTTGTTTAACGCCTTAACTTCGGTGCTAAGGACTTTGGAATTACTAATAGGTTGATCTAAATTTGCCATGTTAATTTTATTTGTTTCGATTGTTTTATGTGGATAACTTTAACTTGTTCCAAAAGTTTTACATTACTTTGTCTCTTGCATATCGTTGTATCTTTTAAGTTCTAAACCAATGTTTACGATTGCTTCGGTTAGATTCCAACCTGTAAAGTCGCAACGTTGATTTGCTAATGAGTTATCAGTAATTTCTGATACCATGTAGTCTAATTGTTTAGTTAATTCTTCTGTTCCCATCTGTTTAAGTTTTTTAAGGATTCAACTGTTATAGTTAGTAGTTTACTTTTGTTTCAAAGTATTTTGATAAATCTCTTCGGTGATTCTTTTGATATCAATGGCTGACTTCTTGAAGTTCCATTTGAACTCAAAGTAACTACCTTCTACAATGTAAAGTTGTGTGTGGTATTTGATGTACTTACTATCTGTATAGTTGTACTGACTTTGTGAGAACCACTGCTCGAATGCTTTCTGATATTTATTCATGGTTGTTATACCAGTAAACTAGATATTGTTCCAATTTATTTTGTAGACGAAAGTGTGAGGCAGGTCGGAGACTATACTTCAGATCGTCTCTGCCAGTAGTTATATGGCCGAAACGGTTTTTGTTCCAATAAATTTGTAGATTATCTGCGGCCGATTACGGCATACGAACCTAAGGTCTTGTTAGTCTTGCGATTATAGTTAGCTAATGCTAAAGATATAATGGTATCATCATGAAGGCCCGAAGGGTGTGTGTATCGAATAGAACGAGTCTTTGGATTATACTCGTAAGTAAATGTTTCCATCTCTGATGTTAGTGCTGGGAACAATTGGTTATTTGGTATATGTATTGAAGCTTCGTTAACATCTAAGATAAGTCCTTCTATTATCTCATTCTTAGATTTGTTTGATGTTACGAATGGATGTGTGTCTTGCCATTGCTTCTTGATCATCTCAAATACTACATCACCAATAGAGTTTACTTCTATTAGTACAGTTGCATTGTGTTTACGGATTTTAAGCATCATGGCATTAACCATGTCGTGCCAGTCTGACTTATTCTCTCTATAGTAATCTATTACGTTTCCGTTGCTGTCCATGAAAGTTGCAACACTATAATCTTCTGCACGACCGAGATCAATACCGCAATATATTTTACCTTGTGGCTTTGGCCATTGGTCGAATACGATTCTGTTTATATTACTAAAGACTTCGCCACCGGAATCTAAGAACTCTGCAAGGTACTCTTGTTTGAATACATTGTCAGGTACAGTCTTCTTTGCATCATATAGTTCTTGAGGATCAATAAAAGGCGTATCATACGAAGAACCTTTGTAACATTTGTAGTTTGGATAGTCTGGCGAGTCTCCTAGTTTGTATAAGTCGTAGAACCAGTTCTTACCTTTTGGTGTAGATATAAACAAGACTTTCTTTCCACGTACTACTAATGTTGGGCGGATCGCTTCTGCCCATGCATCGTCTTTGATAAATGCAGCCTCATCTATTACTGCATAGTCTAAGGTCATACCACGAATGTTATCGTAACGTTCTGCTGATCTAAAGTATATGGTCGTACCTGTTTTAAGTGTAAGTTCGTTTGACGAGTAGTTATTAGAAGCCACTATTCCACTCCCACCAATCGCTGCCATCAATTCCTTCTGAACTTTCTGTGCTTGACTGTATACGGGACTTACCCATAAGATCTTGCATGGTGATTGGTTTATCCCCCAATAAAGCATTAGGTTCATACCCATTAGAGATTTCCCGAATTGCCTGCCAATGCTCGCAATGTGGTATTTCTCCTTGGATTGGATAATCTGGTTCAGAATCTGTCTCTGAATATCGTGAGGGGTAAAGCCAGTAAATATCATAGCTCATGTACGTAATCTATATGGCCGTCGTTATAGGTCGTGCAAAGATTATTATCTTGTGGTCTATATGTACTATTAGCCAGCCATCCTGACCATACTGATTCATCACCTCCATTGTCGTAGTCCCTCTCACTGAGGTATACTCGTAGGTGATCATTGGTCATTCTTGTCTCTTTTTGTGTCGTCGTTGACATCTGGTCCAAACTCAAACTTAACGTTCTTGAATAGATCTTCGCCGTCAGTGCCAGTTAGTTCTTGTCTAGCAAGTTTTGGGATAATAAACTCTGATAACTTTAGCATTAGTTCCATTGCTTCTTTTGGATTATCTGCTGCAATTTCAGCTAACCACGCTGTCATGTTATCTAAGTTATTCTCAGTTAGCTCTTGGTAAGCCTTTCTGATCTTTTGTGTTACTAGATTCTTTGAACCTACTGGTCTTCCGTTAGGGTTTCCTGATTGTCCTGGTTGAAACATATTATTGTTCTGTATTTTTAAGTAAGTTATTCTCGCGAACTGTAACCTCTAAT
>Ga0233412_10000715_pt1 | contig 18601 bp, 14 predicted proteins | sample Na_anoxic_4_MG_FD_180667 | JGI IMG/M metagenome (GOLD analysis project Ga0233412, IMG submission 180667) | Seawater microbial communities from Saanich Inlet, British Columbia, Canada - Na_anoxic_4_MG | ecosystem: Environmental > Aquatic > Marine > Inlet | place: Canada: British Columbia...
TTTTTTTTTCAAAAAATCTATTTCTAAAAATAATTTCCTCTCTCTCTCCCAAAATTACTCGAAAAATCGAGTAATTTGCTCGATTTTTCGAGCAGCTTTTATCCAAATAGGATATATACTGGGTTCGAAAAATACGAAAAGTTGATTGATGCATACTCGATTTTTCGAGCAATTACTCGAAAAATCGAGTAAAATAATGAGAATTTAAAAAAAATAATATATTAAGAAATAATAATAAGATGTTATATACATGTCCGCGATGTGGATTTCAAACAACAATCAAATTTAACATACATCGTCATTTCATACGAAAGATAAGTTGCCAACCATTATTGGAAAATGTTTCAATATCAGAATGTTTTCAAACAGTTTTAAATGGGAAATGTAAAAATGACTTCGAAATGACTTCGAAAATGGCTAAAAATGACTTCGAAATTGCCAAAAAATCACAAAATGACTTCGAAATGACTTCGAATGACTTCGAAATGACTTCGAAAAAATTCAGCTGTATTTATTGTAAGAAATTATTTACTAGAAAAAATAACCTCAATAACCATGTTAAAAAAATATGTAAAAAAAAACATAAAATTGACGAAAATAACATTATTGAAAATCTAAAAACGGAAAATAAAATTTTGAAAAATAGTAAAACTTCGACAATTCAAAATAATTCGATTACGAATAATAATAATAATAATAATAATAATACGATTATTATCAATGCTTTTGGTAAAGAAAACTTGACATACATTAATAAAGAGTATATACATGGCTTAATTAGGGAAGGCCCTTATGGAAGTATTCGGAAACTGATTAAATATATTCATTTTAATCCGGATCACAAGGAGAATCATAATATTAAAATACCAAATAAAAGAGATAAGTATGCTATGGTTTATGATGGTAATATGTGGCAGGTTAGAAATAAGAAAAATATGATTACTACAATAGCGGATCATGCCTATGGAGTAATAGCGGAGCATTGTGATGATATAACTAGTAAAAAATACGATAGATTTCGAGATGATTTTGAGTCGGATGAAAGTAGATATATGAAAAGATTAGCGGAAGACACTGAACTTATAATTTTAAATGGACAGAAAGAAGTTGGACTTACCTAATTATTTATTTTGTGTATGGGTTTTCTAAAAATAATTTCCTCTCTCTCCCAAAATTACTCGAAAAATCGAGCAATTTTGCTCGATTTTTCGAGTAATTTTACTCGATTTTTCGAGTAATTTTGCTCGATTTTTCGAGTAAAATAATGAAAATTTAAAAAAATTAATATATTAATAAATAATAAGATGTTATATACATGTCCGTGATGTGGATTTCAAACAACAATCAAATTTAATATACATCGACATTTTTCTAGAAAGTGTAGTTGCCAACTATTATTGGAAATTGTACCAATTTCAGAATGTGTTCAAACGATTATATGTGCCGAAAAAATAGCGTCAGCCGAAACGTCAGCATCTTATAAAAAAACGTCAGCCGCGTCAGCCGAAACGTCAGCCGCAAAATGTAGCATTACGCTTTTTGTAACAAATAATGTCGCCATCGTCAATCAAAGTTTAGGCATGAATTAAAAATAATTTGATTACGAACAATAATCGTATTATTATCAATGCTTTTCGTAAATAAAACGTGACATACATTAATAAAGAGTATATACATAGCTTAATAGTGAAGGGTCGTATAGAAGTATTCGGAAACTGATTAAAATTATTCATTTTTCGAATAAAAAACGAATAAAAAACGAATAAAAAACGAATAAAAAACGAATAAAAAACGAATAAATTTAAAAAAAAATAATATATTAAGAAATAATATTAATATGTCATATTCTTGCTCCTGTTGCAGTTTTCGGACTAATACAAAATTTAACATGCATCGACATTTCACACGAAAGATAAATTGCCAACTATTATTGGAAAACATGTCTATTACAAATTGTTTTCAAACTGTTTTAAATGTAAAATATAAAAATGACTTCGAATGACTTCGAAATGACTTCGAAATGACTTCGAATGACTTCGAAATGACTTCGAAAAAAATTCAGCTATATTTATTGTGCGAAAATATTTACTAGAAAAAACTAACACCAATCACCATGTTAAAAATACGATAGATTTTGAGATGATTTTGAGTCTGATGAAAAGATTTGAAACTAGACGATAGTATACTTTTTATTTAGTTTTTTTATTCTCATTCTTACATTCATCTTTTTCCTATTTGGTAATGGCAAAAGATGCTCTTTAATCAATTTTTTATAAAATTTAGCAGATATATTTGGCGTGGTTGATATATTAATAGGACTATTATTCTCAATTTGTTCTTTAAGCATTTTAAAATTTGTTTTGAACAATCCAAATTTTGGATGATATCCATCATCCCATTCAAAATTATCGTTTAATGTCCAATAGAAAAATCCTCTGACATCAACGCCTTCACTCATGGCTTTTTCAATACATGCAATATGATCACTTAGTAATGCTATTTGTTTTGATTTCATGGCGCTATTGTCACATGTACCATTTTCAGTTATTATAATAGGTAGATTGTATTTCCCAAGAGTTTTGAGAACCTCATACATAGAAAAATGGCACAAATCCCATCCTAAATCATTTTGTTCAAATTCTGTTTTATCCTTTGTTAAAACAACGTCAATAAAATTTTTACTAATATAATCTATTTTAACATATGCGATATTATAATGATTTAATCCTATGTAATCCAGTTTATTTTTCCATAATTTTTTATTCTCGTGAATTCCGAAATTATTACCAAAGAAATTAAACCCACAACTAATCTCTCCGGTGGTAAGGGCATCAATAAGTTGTCTATTATAAAATCGATCTACTTCTTCGGCAAAATAAGATTTGACTGGGTCATAATCGTGATAACTTATCATATGTGTTACATTTTTGGCAATGGAAACAAATGCTTTGGGAATATGTTTATGAATAATATTATAACTTTTTGAGTGGATATCGCATATATTTATGAGAGCGTTTTTAAATTTATCTAAGTCACTTTGTATTCCTGGAGGTCTAGTTCCACGAATATATCCGTGAACTAGTTCTAAAAATGGTTCATTAAATGTAATCCAATATTTGACTTCTTTTTTTAAATATTTTGATACTAAGTCAACATATTTTAAGAAACAGCCTTCTATCTCTATATTATGCAATCCACCGTATTTTTCATCTACCCATATAGGTCGCGTGAAGTGATGGAGAGTGACAAATGGCTCAATATTATTTTTCCGTAATTTTATACACCAACTTTTGTATTTATTCAGAGCTTCATAATCTATTTTATCCTATTCGGGAAATATCCTACTCCATTCGATTGAAAATCTATAGCTATTAACACCTAAAAATTTCATATTTTCAATATCTTTATCAAAATATAACCATTGACCACATGCGTAATTTGATTTTTCTAAATTATTTTTATCTTCCCAGTCCGTCCAATTATTTTTATTAAATCCTTCATTTTGGTGTGAAGAAGTTGCAACACCAAAGAAAAAATCATTATGTAAATTAAACTTTAATTTATTATTTTTTAATTGAATTTTGTGTCGATTAATCTTATGATTATCATTATTGTTAATATATTTTATATATTCGTAAATGATAATTCCAGATATTAAATATAAATAGTTTAACATATTATGTTTAATCGGATATAAGAATCTTTAAACAAACTTATTGTTTTATAGTTTATTATGATTGATTAAAGTCGTGTCTCTCCACAATCATATAACTTGTCGTTTTAGATCAATGATTGATGTAATAAAATACTTGGTGTAAATCTGATTGGGCGTTCAGACTGTTTACTGCACTTATGAATGATCCGAACATTTTGATAATGATATTTTAGAAAAAATCATTATCAAAATAAAAAAATTTTGCTGGTTTTAATTTTAGAAATTTTTGAAATTTTTTATATATATCATATATGGATTTAAAAATTGGTGACTACTGTCAATACTCGAGTTGTAGGCAACTAGATTTTTTACCATTTAAATGTGAATATTGCAATAATAATTTTTGTAAAAATCATGCTTTTCCAAATGATCATGAATGTTTGCCATATTATGATTTTTTAAATAGTTATATTATTGATGGTAAAATTCCAAATAAACAATTTCATAAAAATTGTTCCAAACCATCATGTAAAATTTCTGGGATTTCTAATGTAAATACTTGTCTTAAGTGTGGAAATAATTATTGTTTAGACCATCGTTTTCCAGAATTACATGATTGTTTTGTCAAAGATGTAAAAGATGTAAAAGATAAAAAAGATAAATGTAATCTTATGTAAAATATTTTTTAAAATTTAATTTTTTTGTTTTACTATAACTGTCTAATACTTTTCGAAATCTTTCATTACAATATAATAGTGCTTCATGATATTTATCTATTCTTCCTTCAAAATTAGTAATAAATTTGTCACTAATTTCTTTTAATTCTTTTTCATCCATTTTTTCAGTATGGATGGCAGGATAAGATATATATCCTGCACGAGTTTTATAAATAAAATATGGTTCTGGTATAATATTTTCGTCATTAAATCCAGGGCATATTTTTTCACTTAAATTTGTTATTGTTTGGTACATTTCTTCTCTAGTAATATTATAAGCTTCATACAATATTTGTTCATTTATATATTTATCTAGTTTTTCTGGTAATTTATCACATAAAATTTTAAGTATTGGAAATTCTCTATTTATTTCTTTGTAGGTATTGATATGCATAATTGCCAAATAAATGCATTTAAACATGTATTGGGTACATTTTTTAATCAGATCAATATCTTTGTTAAATTTATTTTGTGAATGAGCTCTTATTAAAAAATATAAAATGGGAATATAATTATCTGTTTTTAATTTGGAACACCATTGTATTATTTCATCTTTATTATCTGAATAATACATTTTTGGCGTTAAATTATAATAATCTCCTTTACTTAAAAGTTTATTAAATTCACATTCCGAAATTTCATATCCATACATTTATAATATTTTATCTATATGTTTTTAAATTTTTTTTGTTTTCATTTTTATATTATTTGGAGTACTAAATTTATTAAATTTATTATATTGCTTTTTAATCCCGGGAGCTTCCGTCGAAATGATTTCTATAGCAACTTGTCTATTAATATTATCTAGAATGGTATCTCCTAAACTATACGTTTTATCATTTCCCCATTGAATGAATGGACCAAATTTTCCTTTTTTAATTGTAATGCTTTGCGCTTGATAATCACCTAAATTTTTCGGATATTGTAATAATTCAACTGCTTCATTTAATGTAATGTTGTTTATTTGTATATTATTTTCAATTGAAGCATATTTTATATTTTTGTCACCCTTATCTCCCATTTGAACTACTGGACCAAATTTTGCAATTCGTGCAAAAATATTTTTACTAGTAATTGGATCTTTGCCGATAAATCTATCAAATTGTGATTTTTCGTTTATAACATTATTTATCTCTTTCATTTTTTCAACTGTGGGATGAAATTCCTCATAAAATTTTTTAATAGTATTCGTCCAATTATTTTTCCCATTTGCAATTTCGTCTAGATCATTTTCCATATTACTTGTATATTCGGATTCCAAAACTTTTTCGAAATTTTTCTCTAGAAAGCTATTGGTAATCTTACCTATCTCAGTAGGAAATAACTTATTATTCTCTTTGTTTAACGTGATCTCTTTAACTTTGTTACTTAATTTTCCTGATTTTAGCGTATAAATTTGGATATTTTTCTTTTCTCCAACTCGTGTTTCTTTATTGACATATTGTCTATCTTGTAAAGTACCAATAATTGATGAATACGTCGATGGTCTCCCAATTCCAGTATCTTTCATTTTTTTAATAAGACCTGCTTCATTGAATCTTCCATTACTTGTAGAATATTTCTCTTCGGAGCATATTTCGTTATATTTTACTAATTCTTTTTCTTTCAGATTGCATAATATATCGTATGGTGATTCATCATCCTTTTCTTCGTTATCATCATCATTTTTTTCAAATATATATACTTTTAAAAATCCGCTGAACATTAATTTTTCAGAAAATCCCACAAATTTTTCATCCCTTGTACTTATCGAAATTTTAATATTTATCGTATTATATTCGGCATATGACATTTGTGATGCAACCGTACGTTTCCAAATAAGTTCATATACTTTTATTTCAAAATTATTGAAATTGTTTCCAATCGTGTGTTCATTAATATTGACGGGACGTATTGCTTCATGTGCTTCCTGTGCACATTTTATATTTGTTTTATATTTAGTTGGTTTGGAATATTTATTTCCAAATTTAGTAATTATATATTCTTTAATATCTTTCATGATCTGTTCTGATAAGTTTACTGAATCCGTTCGATGATAAGTGATTTTTCCACTTTCATAAAGTTTTTGAGCATGACTCATAATTTGTTTGGAAGACATCCCTAATTTCGAGCCTCCATCTTGTAATAACGACGATGTAGTGTATGGTGATGCCGGTTTTTTAATTTTGCTTCCTTTTTTAATATTTTCTATTTGAAATTCCGCAGTTACACAATTCTCCAAAAAACATTTCGCATCTTCCTGCTTCGCAAATTTATGATTAAGGGTAGATAGTATTGTTGACTTATTAAATTTTCCCGTTGTTTTATAATATAATTCGCTATTGAATTTCTCAATATCTTTTTCGCGGTCACATATTAATTTTAATGATGCCGATTGAACTCGTCCCGCAGATAAATTTGGTTGTATATGTTTCCATAATATTGGTGAAATTTCAAATCCCACTAATCGATCTATTATTCTTCTCGCCTGTTGTGCGTTTACTAGATCCATGTTTATTTTACTTGGATGGTCTATTGCATTTTGTAGTGCCGTTTTTGTTATTTCGTGGAAAACAATACGTTTTGCACTTTTTGGAAGTTTAAGTAGATTTGCTATATGCCAACAAATAGCTTCACCTTCTCTGTCGGCATCACCTCCCAAAATAACTTCTGAGCATTGTTTTGCCTCTTCTTTCATTTCTTTAATTTGCTTACTTCTTATAGGAAGATTTTCATATATAGGGTCAAAATTATTTTCAATATCTATTCCCATATTTTTTTTTGCAAGATTTCGTATATGACCAAAACTGGCAATAATTTTATAAGAATTCGAATCGATAAGCTGTGATATTTTTTTAGCTTTAGCTGGTGATTCAACAATAATTAATGATTTCATATATACTAATGTATAATATCAATTCATTTTAAATTAAAAATCAATTTTATTTTTAATTTAAAAAAATTATAAGTTAAGTTCGTGATATTCTTGTAAAGTTTGCGCCGTACGATTGATTCTAACAACTATTAGCACCCCCATGACAAGTTTACAATAATATCTGATTTTTATCCTTTCACAAACAATTATTTTGTAAATCTCAATAATATTGCTTATTGTTATACAAATACATATATGCCATATCGCGTGAAAATACATCCATACTGTTATAGGGTTACATAATTTTTGATCAAGTTGCCAGAAAAAATAACCGAAAAAACCTGTTAATATAGTATAGACTGCATAATTTCTTCTCTTTTCACATGCGACTAATAATAAGACACATATCCAGATACAAAATGTCATAAAACATATTTCAAAAACAAAAAAATACTTGCTATAAATATTTGCGATAATAGTTGACACTTGTAAAGCTGCTAATAATCCCTGGAAAATATTATATGTGATCTTATTAAATTTCTTTTGATAATATAGTTCTTCGTGATATATCCCAATACCATAACTTATTGTAAGAATCATTGGGATCTCATCGGTAAATTGAAATAACCGCGATCCATGTGCATGAAATAAAACGCTTCCGATTCCCACGATGAAGTTAACGGCAATCGGTACTGATAATCGCAAAAATCCTTTTTCTAATCTATGCCAATGTATTAGTGAGAAAAAACAAAATAAAATACTAGATAAAAAATTACCAAATTCATCAACATTATTGGATACAATATTTTTTTGGAATATTCCTTCGCAGAATTTAATATTCGGTACGTCACTTATATTCATTTGTATTAATTTATTAACATAAATATGTTATTAAACTCTTTAAATAAGTATTTTTAATCAAAATCATTTAAACTATTTTTTGATTCTTTTTTAAGTACAATAGTATTTATATTTTCATCATTTTTATAATATTTAATAAATTCATCCCATGTTTTATAACTTAGTTCTTTGTTTGTATAACAATTTATTATAGTATATTTTTCTTTTAAATGATTTTCTAATATATCTTTAAAAAAATTTAGATTTGTTAACATAGCGGTATTCATTTTAAAAATATTCCATGACATTTCTTTCATTTGTTCATTATTAATATTTTCAAAAATATCTTTTATAAATAATTCTAATAAATTCCCACCTTTATTATTTCCAATAAAAATAAGATTTTTTATATTATCTATATTTTTGAGACAATCAATTAAAATTGTGATTAAATAATCACGCCAATATTTTAAATATTCTTGATAAACTGTTTTTTCATATATACTAAATTCATCACATATTTCACTTAATAAATTTATTTTTTTAGTTGTTTTTTTATAAAATGTTTTATCATAATTTTTATCAATAACAAAATATAAATTTTTACATAGTTTTTTAACTTTTTTTCCTAATACAACATATCCGACTATATTTTTGTATTTATCAAATATAAAGTATAGTAAGTCATAATATTTCGATTTTATATTTGTAATCGAATAGTGAAAATTATATTCTGTTATGAATATGTTTTGAGGTATATATTGAATCGGTTTTTTACAATATGGTTCAATTTGTTTATTTCCAATAGTAAATGTTTTTTTATTTTTATTTTGTGAAAAAATAGTATCAGATATTTTATCCACATATTGTTCATAATCAATATCCATACCAACCATCTCTTGATGTATTAATTGTAAACTATTAATATGCATTATAAAATAGTTTATATTTGCTTCTTTTTTCTTTTGTTCGGACAACAAATATACTAATTTTTGTCCAAATATTATATTTTTAATCATTTTCTTTTTATCAACGGAGTGACTTTCTTCGTAATTTTCGACTCTTACATTTATATTCATACTATTAAACACTTTATATAAAACTTTCTTTTTTTTTTAAATTTAAAACGATTTGAAAAAAAGTATATAATGCGTTTTTTATAAATTTTTTAATAAATAAACCATTTTATTTATTCCTTTTATTATTTTTATTCCATCCTTATCTATAGTTAAATCAAAATCTACAAATGATAATCTTAAATTAATTCCTTCGCTATTAAAAGATGATCCGGGAACAGTTACAAATCCAATAGTATTTATTAGATACATACATAAATCATCACTGTTCTTTATATTATATTTTTTTAATACATTTTTATAATTTGAAAAATTTAAAAAAATATACCAACATGAATTTGGTTTAATAAATTTAATCTTCGTAGTTTTTAATATTTCACAAACATTATTAGAAATATTTTTAAAAAAATCTATACTCATGTCACAATGTTTATTAAATAATTGTTTATTTTTTAACATTTCAGAAGTTGCGTATTGTATAGGTGTGGATGCACACGAATATATTGATGAACTGAATGATCTACATTTATTAAATAATTCAAATTGAGTTTGGGGAAACGCTAGCCATCCTAATCTGTATCCACCGCAACCAAGATCTTTGGATATTGATGATCCGATGATTGTTAATTCGGGAATATAGTATGCGATTGATTTAATTCCTTTGATATATGTTAGGTTTAAATAAATCTCATCAGATATTACAAGACAATTGTATTTTTTTAATAAAAATGCAAGTTCACACGTGTCGACATTATTAGTATATAGTCCTAATGGATTATTCGGATTATTGAATATAATTATTTTTTTATGATTCTGGTATTCTTTTAATTTTTTTTCTAATAATTGTAAATCTATATTGTAATTATTTTCTATATTCGTATGTATTTCTATTAAATCGTTTTCTTTGTTAAGAATTCGTATTTGCTCTTTGTAGCTTACCCATGATGGAGTTATATGAAATATTTTACCCTCAAACGCAAGTTGTATAATAAAAAGAAGTTCTTTTAGACCGCAACCAACCAATATTTCATAGTTTGTATTATTGTTTTTGTAAATATTTTTTAATGTTGTATTTAATTCTTTAATACCCTCGCACGAAGTATACTCTTTTTTATCTGCGTATTTTTTGACCGCGTCAATAAAAAATTGTGGTGGATAAATTGGATTTGCTCCTAATCCGAAATCATATACTTCTAATCCTTGTTCCCTTCTTTTATTAACAATTTCTTGACAATTTAATGTAGGTGATATATTTTGTTTCATATATTAGAAAATATATTTTTTATAATTATCCCTAAAAAATTTTATCCTTAGTAAATTCAACTAATATTTTTGTTTTTGTATGACAATCAATTAATTTATGCATTTGAATCGTATTTTTTACAAAATTTGCAATAGATACATAATACTCCTTTTTTGATTCTTTAATTTTGTCCATAATACATTCCATTATTGGAGATACTAGATTAAATTTATATTTTTTACTTATAGAATTTTCTGTAATATGTAATTGTCCATAATAAACATTATATTTTTCTATTGAGATCACTTCATTCTGTTGGAGATCCTCACGATTGAGATATATATTAAATTCACCTTTGGAATTACATTCTAACCAATATTGTCCGTCATTAATTTGCGATGGTAGCGATGATAAAATCACATTTAAATAGTATTCATCATACCGTGGTCTAATTGTAACTATTTCTTCATCATTGTCTGACTTAATCAAAGGACCATTATCAATTATTATTTTTGTACTTGTGGTTAAATAATGAGGAGCATGTTTTATCATAACAGAATATCCAACCTTTTCATCAGACTCGAATTTTTCATGATATAAATTAGTTTGTAGTTTTACTTCAGCTGCTCTATATATATCATATTTTTTGTCAATATATTTTTTAAACCGCAATGTATTGATTTCAGTTTCAGTTAATATATGTTGATATATATTTGCGAATAGGTCAAAGTCATGCATTTGTTTCTTACTAACTCTTCCAAGATCTATATCTTTTATTATGTCGCGCATTAATTCTATCCTAATATCAATTAGTTTGCAACCGCAAAAATAAACATAATGGTTGGGACTCAAAATAATATCATCTAAATTTTCTAGAGTAGCATTGGTTTCATTTATTATTGGTAAATATAGTTCTCTAAACACAGAAAAGTATCTACCAATTTTTAAACCACTCGCTGAATACGGAGGAAAATTATTTACAATTGTTTTCATAGTTGGTTTATGATCTTCCGTTGTACTTTGTCTTTGTTTTGTTTTCAACTCTAACTGTTTTTGATACATTTCGGGGATCATAGGAAAATAATATTCCTCATTCGCATAAAATGTTTTGCCAAAATCGTCAAATATTCCTTCAATACCAATATTTGGCTTCAAAGATCCGTATTTCTCAATATGATCATCATGATCAAGAACTAGAAAATCTATATCCTGAGCGTCTCTTAATCCAAGAGCTGCTTTGATACTACTTCCGGCGAGAAGAAAACGATAACGATCTATTGGTTTAATAAATATATTTTGCCAAAAATTAAATGTTCTCAACATAACAAATATTCTGTTTGGAATTAGTTGATGAATTCTTTCATTTAAAAACTTACGATTATTTTGATGAAGCAATATTTTTGCCCATCTATCATTTTCCAGATTATCAGATAACTCATTTGTTCCGGGTCCAATAATATATTTTTCAAAATCAGATATATCAAGTGTTTTTCTCTTTTTAGGAGAAATGACATAGATATAAATATCTTCGATGTTTTCTACGTTATTAAATTTACTAGCAAATTCCTCTATCGATACCGCATTTTGCTTAAACAACAATTGCTGATATAAATTTTTGATAAAATTATCATTTACTTTAATCTTTTCAGAAAATAGTAGATTTAGATTCTTCTTTTTATCTAAATTTTTCGATATGTCACTAACACCAATAAAAATAAACATATTATTAGTATTACTAATAAGTAATTGAAGAATAAAATGAACTATATCTTTTTCATCCGAAGAATTATATACATCAGTCCAACTTTTATGTAGGTTTAATGATGTCGTATTTAAAAACCCACACACTCGTTCAAAAAAACTGCTATGCGTTGTTCCAAATTTATTAATTAATTGCTCGATTAATATTTTGGCACATGCGACTGTTTCTTGAAAACCGAGATCATTTATGGTTTGATTAAGTAAATAAACTTCATCGGAGAAATGTGTTTGTAAATTTTTTGCTATATTTTCTAATTGAATTTCACTTGAACACAAAGGCATATATTTTTCTTTGAAGCATTGATGGAAAAATGAAGCGCCTTTGTTTTCGGCATTTTTGTGATATGCCATTTTTCTTGAATAGTCTTTAGATGGGTAAGATAGCTTACCCATCTTATATTCCATAATGCTATTAGATTCTTTAATTTGTTCTAATATGCATGTATTATATGTAACCAATTCATCAAAAATCGAAACCTTATCAGGATTCTTTTTTTTTAATTTTATACTGCATTTCATTACATTTCCAAATAGTTTTGCAACATATATTTTCAATTTTTTAATTTATTTGTATAAATTATATGCCTGAAGGAGTGGAAGTAACAATCATTAGGGAAAAATTAGCAACAAGGTTACAAAGGTGCAAATTAGATAAAGTTAAAATATTAGGGGGAAGATATAGTCGCCACGGGCCACCAACCGGTTTTAGTGCTTTTAATAAGGCATTGCCTTTACGTATAAAAGATGTGTGTAATTATGGAAAATTTGTTTATATTGTATTGGATAAAGATTGGACGATTTTAATTACTTTAGGGATGTCTGGAATAATATCAGTTCATAACAAACCAAATAAGCATGACAATATATTGTTTCAAGCCAATTGCCTGAATTTTTATTTTAACGATATGAGAAATTTTGGTACTGTAGCGTTTTTTCACGGAAAAAAAGAATTGGATGCTAAATTGGACAGTCTTGGTCCAGATCCACTTAAAAGAAAAGTAAGTTATAACCGGTTCATAGCATTGTTAAATAAATGTAATCCAGATCATTATATTGCGGATATTTTGCTAGACCAGACTTTCTTCTCTGGAGTGGGAAATTACTTACGCGCAGACATACTTTATTGTGCAAAGATATTCCCTGAAACGCCCGTTTCAGACTTGACAAACCGTCAAAAAAGGCGATTGTATGAATGTATTTATAAAATACCACGGAGAAGTTATGATATATTATCTAAGGAGCTCAAAACAATTTCCAATACTGAAACTGGAGATGAACTCAAAAGTGGTAATAAATTTTTAGTTTATAAGCAAAAACGTGACCCACTCGGAAATCCAGTGGTGCGTAAGAAAATGAAAAATGGGCGAAGCATCTGGTATTCACCAAAGATTCAGTATCCCCATGTTGATGGTGGTAGTGTAAAAAGCACATGGCAATAAAGTTGGATTTGATGTTGCAACGTATCCGTTGGATATGTTACATCTTCTCTCCCATACATACCCAAAATTGTTTCACCAAGATGATCTAGTGTACTTAGTGAAACAATTTGGATTTGATTACTTGCGCGAATTTGATTCACCTTTCTCCCTGCCAAGATTGATGATTGGCGGGTATCGGTGATAATATCACGAAGTTGTGAAACATACCCACAACTATCAACATTTGATGCTAGATAGGTTGTTAGACTTGAACAAAGATACCGCTGCCCACTATATTCCAGCCAAGATGGGTTCTTTTCTCCGACGATGATTCCAAGACTACGGCCAAATCCATGTTCAGTAGCGACCTTGAGTTGAACATCGAGGGAATTTGCCTTATTCATTGACATGGATACTGCATCCCACGATGTCTTGACTTCTATCACCACGGACTCATTCGTTTCGGACAATCCCAGTCCATCGCACTCCTTTTCGCACACTGGTTGACGATCGAGACACCGTATAGTGAAACTGAATTGCTTGAGCGTAATCTTGTTATGGATTGATGCCCACACAATTGCCAACTTTTCTAATCGTTGGGTCTTTGAAAACTGGACTTCCTTGGAATCCGCGTTGTGCCTTTTGAGTGAAACATGAATTGGATGCAGATCACGTAGGTAGAGTAGGGTTAAACGTTGCTCAACCCGTTCAAGTGAACTCAATACTTTTAAGATCACGCTCATTTCGCAAGCAGTCTTACGCTGACGTTCTGAGTCCAGCGATCCGATGATCGAACGCTTCTTGGAAAATGCTGACATATAACGCTGCCGGCATTTCTCGATTCGAGGAAAGATGAGAAGAATTTCACGCAACAACTTTTTGACAGTTCCTGTTTTGTTGAAATCTTGGAATTCCTCGAAACCTCGACAAGTAAGCATCGGACACTCTCGCTCAACAATCATACGTATGCGGATGTATTCCTTTGCAACCCTTCTCAAAGGAAAGGCTCGCATGAGAAGTACGATTCGACGTAGTTGCTTTGCCGGAATGTATACTCGGGGCTGAATCTTTCGCCATTGTAGGACGAATACCCACTGGTAAAAAAGATGTCCTAGACGCCACTGATCGACAATCTCTGCTAAAACAGTTGCTACATACTCTCGGCGAGACTGCGCAATTCTCCGCGTTACGTATATCAACACGACGTAGAGAACAAATGCTGCTCCCAAGAGCCACAACATCATCGTGTTGTCAGTGTTTGAATAATGTTAAAATACATTCAATTTTGTATCAATTTTTTACACACAAAAATTGAATATTATTTAAATAGTTCGTTATTATATATTAACAAGGAACGCGATGAGTCGATGCAACGATGAATATCTTTTTGATATAGTATATAACAATGATCAATATACTATGATTGAAAAATTATGCAAAGTTTATTTGGAAAATTACACACAGATCTCACTAAGAAAACAGATTGTTCAGTATGGTGTATCATCTTTTATTGAGCCAGATTGTTTTCCGTGGAAGACTCCTTTTGTAAATATCCCATCATTGTTAATTGACAATAAGCAGTTTTTTAATGCAATTTTTGATAAATTAGAAGAAGAATCTCGCTTGGATTCTCTTATACCAATTTTGACTGATTTGATTTTGGGAAAAATTAGCCATTTACCAGAGGCAAAAAACTATCCTCTCTATAATCAGTTAGAATTTCTCTTTTCTCATAAAGGTATTCGAACATATTATGCCAATAAATTAAATTTTCATCAGTTTGAGAAAATTTTTAACCCACGCTTTTGTCCAGATCCCTTAAATTATCTATTAATTCCAAAAGATACAAACGAGATTTTTGAAATGAGTAAATATGTTGATACTTTATTCAATGCATTATCCAGAATAATTATGATATTTTGTCGATGTAAAGATACTCGTCAAAATATGGTGAATTGGTTGTTTACATTTGTTGAAACAAATAAAGGGAGAAAAAAAACCCAGCCAGATGCGACATGCAATTCGGATGGAGTGGTATTAAACTTTCTTTCCACTATGTTTCTACTTTGCGAACCCTTCATGATAACATATTCAGAAAAAGCGAAAAAAGTTAGCTTAACGAATATTAATGCTAACTTTATGAGCCAATGTTTTGAAATCACACAAAGAATGATTGATTACGGATTTCTCACAACTTTTCACCGATATCGAATATTTGCAACACAATTTCGAGATGACAAAGAAAAAGAACATATCTTAGCAGGATTTCAAGCCCAGCTTTGTAATAAATTTATGTTAAGTTATTTGAAAAGATTTACTTTGCTTCATTTATATTTTCTTTCTACTCGACAGATTATTGATGAAGATATAATGGAGAATATATGGAAAGTTTTGGAGTTTCTGCATAATTTTAATCGAATCGATGTCGAAATGGAGAATTTCATTATTTCATATTATGTGGAATTAGAAGATACGAAAAATCCTCATTTGAAGGCAGAAGTTGGGAGAATAACTGCGGAGATTGTTTCGACAAGTGATCGTTTTCCGTCAATCCCTTTGATGAAAAAATTGTTGATGCTTTATGGAAATTTACAGAATGTCGATCAGCATGAGCAATTTCTTTGTCGGCGGGAGATATCAAAATGTGTTGATAAAATAGATCTATTAAAGATTGAACCGTCAATTTTGTCTGATTTTGTCTATGGTGTATTAGTAGAAGCCGATTCGTTAATGTCGAGTGCATTGGAAGGATTAAAAAAGATTAAAGAACAGTTGAATGAAGAAAAGGAGATTGAGGAAAAGGAGAAGACCGATGTTAATTTTAAATTTGAGTTAGTGGATGATACATTGAATTTATTTTTAAAATTAACTCAAAAAATCCCTGAATCATTTCGCAATGATTGTTCAATAAAAAAACTTGCAAGTTTTTGGAGCTTTAATATTTATCAATTATTGGGTCAGCAATCTTTGTCTTTGAAAGTATCCAATCCCGAGGAGTATAATTTTAATCCAAAGCAACTTTTGCAGATTATTATTAAAATTTTCGGAAACTTGAGGAGTACGGAATTATTTGACGAGATTGGAAAATTGGGCTTATTGGATAGTAATATTTTTCAGAAATTGATAAGGATTATTTCCCGAGAGCAGTTGTTTGATAAATCAACAATTATGGAAATTAAGAGAAGTTTAGCGTTAGTTAATATTATTGAAGAAGTTGAAGATGCGCCTGAGGAGTTTTATGATGCTATCATGGGAACAATTATGGAGATACCGATTAAGCTTCCTTCTGGAAATTATGTTGATCGAACGACTATTGTACAGCATCTTAAAAATGATACCAGTGATCCATTTACGCGTCAGGAATTAAGAGAAGATGATCTGGTGATTGATGAAGATCTGAAAGTGAGAATTATCGAGTGGAGAAATCAGAGTAAGTAAAAATTTGATTAATTCAATGGTTATAATTGTTTTCATTATAAATTAACAATGGAAGATATACGTAGGCTTCAGAAGGAGAAGTACCGTATTCATCGGCTTCAAACTGAAGTGCTTCCTCGTCTAGGTAATCATATTACACTTGACCCTGTTTTGCGTGCGTGTAGTCGTATACAAAATTTTTTAAAAAGACGATGGTTCACAGAACAATCTACTCTAGAGGGAATTATGACGTTTCGTCTTAACGGCAATATTCATGATCTCAATGATATTGCACCGCATATAATGGACGAGACAGTATTTGAAGTACCTGGTCTACTTGAATCCCCCTTTGAAGTTGACCGAGCCCGCAAAAACGTGAAACGAGTCCAAAACATTCATTTCACACAACAAATGGAGTATGATAGTTCGTTATGCACTGATCGTCGCAGCATTGAACCAATTTATACAAATTATTTGTATAGGTTGGCGAAAATAAATTTTGCGAACATTACACGTGAATCATTAGCCACAACTATTGCATTTGTGATTTCCGTTTTGGAGGTTGAGATGGAAAAGTTTAAGGAGATCAATAATGATATTTATCTTTCTATTAACGGTATTTTGGTGTTTTTGCGAGATATTCAATATGATCAATATATAAATGCCAATTTGGTTGATTATCATTTAGAAGAAAACATAACGGGATATCAGCATCGTCTGAAGGAAAAATTCTTTTTCCTTAGTTTTTTGCACGAGTATGAATGTCCGAGTTGGTTTCCTATTGATCTCACACAATTTAAAGATACTTTGTGTAGTAAAATTCGTGAAGATTTAGGTATCATTGTTTTAAAAATCCAGAGTCAGGTTACGTCTCGTGAGAATTCAAATGCAAGTGGTTCTGACAATGAAAATGAAACACATGATTGTCCAGCATGCGGAAATATGTTTTCGCGAGTTGATTTGTGGCCAGTGATGGGAAGCGATGATGATGATTTACGTGTATGTCAAACTTGTTATCAACAGATGTGCGAAAATGTAGTCGAAAGTTAATGTTTTACTTTTTATAAAAAATATTTATTTTTTAAGAATTTTAAAAAATGTATATTATATTATATTATATTATTTAATGGCGGGACTTGTGAAGGCAGAATATGTATGGATTGATGGCACGATGAAAAATTTGAGATCTAAAACTAGAACTTTAGATTTCTGTCCATCTTCACCAAATGATTTACCAATTTGGAATTTTGATGGTTCTAGTACGGGGCAAGCGGATGGGCATGATTCAGAAGTCCTTTTAAAACCAGTTAGGATTTTTAAAGATCCTTTTAGATCAGTTAACGATATTCTTGTTATGTGTGAATGTTTAGATCCACAATTTAATCCAGTGGATTCAAATACTTATCACAATGCAAAAAATATATTTGACCAAGCCTTAGATGAAAAACCATGGTTTGGTTTAGAGCAAGAATATACTTTATTTGAGATAGATGGTATTACACCACTTGGATGGCCAAAAAATGGTTTTCCAGAACCCCAGGGTAAATATTATTGTGGTGCTGGCGCGGATCGTATGTTCGGTCGCCCAGTTGTAGAAGCGCATTATTCTGCGTGTCTCCAT
>Ga0233412_10000717_pt1 | contig 18594 bp, 15 predicted proteins | sample Na_anoxic_4_MG_FD_180667 | JGI IMG/M metagenome (GOLD analysis project Ga0233412, IMG submission 180667) | Seawater microbial communities from Saanich Inlet, British Columbia, Canada - Na_anoxic_4_MG | ecosystem: Environmental > Aquatic > Marine > Inlet | place: Canada: British Columbia...
CAAGGTTAGCTGCCTGTTTTTTAGCACAAAGTTCGAGCCGATTGCTTGAAGTACAAATCTTTTCTCTTCAATATCGACTGTATCGAATCTGTTTAACAGTTGGCTTGAGAACTCGAAGAAGTCCTCGCAATCACCTATCCACTTAACTTCTTCGCCGCTGTGAGCCTGCATGTTTTCTTCTAACAAGCATATTTCTGTTAATACTTTCTGTTTTTGTTCTGAGTATTCTTCTTTTGTTAGTACGCTATCACTACTCAGGTACTCTTCAAGCAGTTTTGCTTGTTTCTTTTTTAGCCTGTTTAGCTCTTGTTGTGCGCTCATTCTTGTTGATGCTTGTACCTTCACTTCGTCTTTATAAACTGACTGTAGTTGCTTTGAAGCCCACTTGATGAACGCATCTGGGATTTGCACCTTTTCAAGATAATCCTTTAACTGCTTCTCAAGTAATTCGCTTCTTAAGTATGGTTGTTTGCATTTCCCCTTTTTCTTTGAGCATCTGTAATACACATGCCCCTTCTGAATTTCTGCTGTTATCATAGAACCACATTCGTCGCATCTCATTATCCCTACATATGGGAATCTGTGTATTTGTTTCCTTGGTTTAGACTTATTCTTAAGCATGTCTTGAATTTGGTCGAAAGTTTTTTTACTTATCAATGCATCAAAATCTCCTTGGTATATTTTGCCCTTGGATTTTATGGATCCATAGCAGTTGGGGTTTGTGAACATGTTGAACAGAGTATTTTTCGCAATATTCTTCAGCCCTATCTCATTAGCATATTCTAAAAGTGCACTTGCAGACATAGTTCCTGTCGCCGCCTTCTCCAATACTTTCTTTACTAGTGGACCATCAATAGGATCTATCTCTGTTCTTTTTAAAGGTCTGCCTAATTGTGCAAGCAAAACCTGTTTTTCGTTCGTGTATCTTTTCCCTGCTATTCTCCCCTCTTTGTCTATGTTCAAATAGCCTAACGATGCCAACCCTATAAGCTCTCCCTTTTCCAGCTTTGTTTGATTGTCTCTTTTTACAAATGTACTTGTATCATCTGAACTTTTCTTCGCCATTGCAAAATGGATCTGCATCAGGAACTTATGATCTGTGAGGTTTGTATATGTTGTTTCTGGAGTTATGATTTCTTTCAGCGTACCTTCGTCCATCATGTAAATCACCCTTCCTCCATCAAAGCTGTTCCTTGCTATTCTTGTAAGGTGATAAACAATTATCCCATCAGCTTCCCCCCTTTCAATCCTGGCTAGCATTTCGTTGAATTTTGGACGACCCGTTTTGTATGCCGTTTTCTCCTCCTTGTAGATGGCTACAACCTGCACTCCCATCTTTGCCGCAAGTTCTTCGAGTACCTTTGTTTGCGATCCTATGCTTAGGATTTGATGATCTTCCCTATCAGATGATTTTCTTATGTAGATGAAGTATTTCATGAGGTTTTGTTAGGTTATTCCCAAAAGGGACGACTGTGGCTACCAACACCAGACCCGAAAGCCTTTTGTTGACACAGTCGCCCCTTAAGAGCAACAAATCAGCTTTCGTTTTTTTGGCGGTGTTTGGTAGCACAAACATTATACACAAAGTTACAATCTACCAAAAATACTTTTTTTAATTGCAATAGACTCCTCGAGAGATGGCATCCTGGCTTCAAGTCGTCTCAACTTCCGAACTTTTCTAGTAGGCTTTCCTTGATAATGCCATTTATGTATAGAATCGTAGACCTCTCCATATTTCCTTTCGTTATCAAGAGCTTTACCAAAAAACTCAAGTCTACAACCACTCTTTCGCTGACTTTCATATACGATGTTCATACACTTCCTACACCCAAAATAATCGGAACCATCAGGTTGATAGAGTTTATAAACAGTCCTGCCGCAATAACAATTCCTTTTGTACAAAGAGCACTTGAAAGCCCACCTGAACCCGCCGAGATTACATGGAACTTTGACTAGAGGAAAAGAATAATCCATATCTTTTTTCTCACCATCCCACCTAGGAGTGATAGTATATTGAAACTTAATCTCTGGGGAACTCATTGTGCTTACGGTAAATCCTATTGAAGATTCACTCCCACTCCACCCACGAGACCAAGTAATGCCACCACTCTTCCATCCACAAAAGTAGCCATGTTGTTTTAGCCATTGAGTATCAATACAAAAGCAGTCATCTGCCGAGTTTTTGGTTGGGTACATTCCCATAATTCAGAAATCGTTAAGGATAGAAGGTATCATCATTTTAAAAGAGTACCGTCTTTTAGTTTGAACTGTTATTGCTCTGTACTTTAGGTAGTAAATCCTCTCTTTTTAAGTCCTCAATGACGAGACTTCTTATGTATGCTGAGAAGTTCATGTACTCAGCTTTTGCCTTCAATTCAGCCATACCCGCTAGTTCTAGTGGGAGGTAAACTGACTTCAATCGGAAATTTTTTGGGTCAAACATGTTTGCTTGGTTAGATGTTAATTTATGTAATGTGAATCCTTGCCAAAAAGACTTTGGACCACCGATAATGTCTCTTTTTCATTCAACTCTCCAATTTCTATCTTGTCGTCCATGAATGCTCTTATCTTATTACTGAAACCGAACATATCGTCTTTATCGTCAATATCGTCTACTACAGACAATGCTTCCCTCTTTATAGCTTCGGATAGAGCCAATACCGACGGATCTCTTTCTGGCTGAGGAACGGCGTTTGCGACGGTTGAGACGGTTTCGGCGATATTATGCGTAATGGTTATTTTGCGCTCCTTCTTTTTGTCCTTGAAAACGTTTATTCCAATTTCTTTCAAGTTTGGACCAATCTCATTCAGCTTTCTTGAAAGTGAATTGGCAGCCTTTGGCCACGCCTTGTCTTTTGTGTTTATTTTCAGCTTTTCTGCTAATTCCGTGAGTTCATCTAGGAGTTCGGATGCGGTTCCGGACCACTCCCCCCTATCTGACATAAGGCCAACTATTGCGTTAGCTACTACATTTTCGTCTATAACCTCTTGGTTTTGTTGCTTGATGTTATTGTCGTAAGCATTTAGAAAATCATCTGCGTTGAGTCCTAACGCTTCTGTTATGGCCACTCCCCATTGGGCAAAATCAGCCATACGTGGAGATGTCTTCAATTCAACCCCCTTATAGGTGCCCATGGCTCGTGATAAAATTTCCGTCATCTTCCTGAATAGAAGCGGCCGCACTTCTTCAAAACTTTCCCATAGTTGATTTTCTGTCTTTCTTTCATCGTTTGGGATACGGTCTAATTCTATTAGAATGCATCTATCAAGCAGGTCTGGCTTGGTCGCAACGATATTTATGCCGTTAAGACCTATGGTTCTACGATATGAGTAAAGAATGTCTTCATCGTCAGTGAAAAGTTTTCTTTTGGACCCCCCTTCACCAGTTACAGCTCTACAGAGTATGTCCGAGATGTTGTCAGGAATTTTCTGGATATTGTCGTAGAAAGCCGCGTAATTATGTGATAACTGTTGGATAAGTTCGTTATCGTTCCTAGGCAGACTCAGTACTTCTGTATGAGATGGATCAATAAGTCTGGTCAATATTCTGGAAACCGTAGTTTTTGACGACCCTTGTGGCCCATATAGAACTGGAATGGGGTGCGGGATACTTGGGATCAAAGAAGACACAAGATAAACCAACAAGAGAATTTTATGTTCCTTGTTTTTTATTCGAATGAACTTGAATATTTCGTTCAAGTCGCACGGATAATCTGAAATAATCTGCTCTTTTTGATGCTTGAAGTCCTTGAATAAAATAGGCGGGTTATCAATGACTTCGCATTTTTCTGCAGTAATCTTCATCACCCTCCCTTCCTTGTCACAAAGGTTGTACCAAATGGTGTCGTTTTTATGAATAACTCTGTTTTCAAGACGGATTTCCTCTCCCTCAAAACGTGATTTGGCTGATATTAGGTTGATCGCGTCGCTTAGAGCTTGTGTGCCTACTGCTTTCCCTTTCTGTTTATAAAACAAGTGGCATAACCAGTATTTGAAATCCTGAGAGCCAGTTTGCCTACAAATCCATCTCTTTCCATCGTGGACTCGTATGTAAGGCTCTCCATGCTGATCGTGGAATAATGTTGCGTTTTCGTCTTCCAAGCACTTAATAAGCATGGTTGCGGTCGAATCCTTTGATTCTTTTTGCTCTTTGGAGTCCTCTTTTCTATTCCTGGCTTCTTTTGATGATATGGAATCAAGTATTGAGCGAAGTTCTTTCTCATCTAGCGGGGGCGTCACCTCTGTCCTATTCCAATCTTTTAATTTCTCCCACACGATCGTTTCCCATTCGTCCCGCTTGTACTGCGTCAATAACTTCCCTACATAGCGCGTAGCGGTGTCGTTTCTTCTTCCTTCGAGAACTGGAGTCGATATCAAAGCCTTGGCCGTTGGGTTTTGCGTCAATTCTTCTAGAAGCCATTTTGGCAGCTCGGCAGGCGCATTGTCTTCTATGGATTTGGCCCATTTGTATTGACCACCACTTGGATGTAGCGATGGTGGGACGATTACGTAACCACCCTCACCTCTTATATCAATTTTTGGGCGTATTCCGGCTCTGTTACCTATCACTCTACTATTTGGATACTTGTAGTAGAAGTGACGACCACCTCCGCCAGAGATACTCTCTACCGTGGTGCCAAAATCCATTTCTGAAATATCTGCTTCAGCTTCGGTATCTACAACTACCAATCCAGAAATTACGCCAGTGACTATTGCTATACCTTTTGCTGATGGATTATTAAACCACTCTCTTATTTCTTCCTCTCTTGGAAGGCGGGTTTGAAATTCCTTCCACTCTATTACGGCTCTTTTGTTTGAGCCAACTGGAATAACTGATAAATTCATCGTTCTATAAGATAGTGCGGCGGCTAGCAGTTTTTCTTTTGTTTCAGTCATTTTTCTGTTGCGTGGTTATAAGGTATAAATTAAGAAAATCCTTTGCTTGTTTTTCTGCTTCTTCATAGCTCAACTCTTCTCCGAGTTCGGTTTTGTAGATTTCTTGGAATTCCTGGATTGATTGGGGAGATAGACCCATGAAACTTTGTCATTACGCAAATAAGCATTCTCGTTAATACGAGTCGCATTCATCGACAATTTAGGTCAACCCACTCTCTCAAAAAAACAGTGGGGAGCCTGTACAATTACCCCACTACAACAGGTGGGAATCCCTTTTATTTGAATCAAAGTTTTTATTGATTTTCGTCCTTGACTGTTTTGTAAACACAGTCTTCATCGTTTCATTGGTGAAGGCCCTGATGAAGGATTTAATTTGACCATACACTCGAGTATAGAATTCAAAGAATGAAATCCATTTTTACCTGTTGAAATAAAAATTTTTGTTACACCGTGTTCCTCACATAGTCCATTTATTTTGCTTATTGCGGTTTGGATTGTTCCTGTACTAGGCATCCCCTCTTTTCCCTTTCCTAACCTACATAAAATCCTTATTTCTCGTGGGTGAAATTGCCTTTTGTCTTTATCCAATCTGTTTCTAAATAGATAATCGATCAACCATGATTGAATCGGACTTAATTTCTCTTGTTTCTCGTAATTGCCGTTCTCAAGCGCCTTGAAAAGAAGTTCCGGCTTGGATGTCCCATCAGGGACGTTATGAAAAATATTATCATCTAATTGATTACCTGCTTTTGGTTTAAAACCTTCTAATTTTTCGGTTTCCTTTTTACCTATCCCTGTGTTCATATCTAAATAATCACACAGTTCATTCGTCACAATTTCTGTGTACGACTTGAGCTCTTCAAAATACATTTTTGAAGTAATACATTCAGATAAACAAATTCCTGCCTTTTGGAAGGTTTCATACTCCGTGTACAGTCTCTCGAAAGGTCTGACTATTTGCGCCTTAGATTCGTAAACCAGTCCTTTCTCTAAATCCCTGATATGATCAGTAGTCTCATGTAATTCAGTTAATAATTCGTCACTCACCGATTTGTCCCCTCTGTAGTAAAGGCCTTTGAGTATACTTATCAAAAAACCACGTCTGGATAATATGCACTCTAGGAACCAGTGCTTGTATATGCCATCTCTTACTATTGGGATGTCTTCAAAGTAGTCTTTTTTGTGAAGGTTTTCTAAATTGTAACCAAAAGTATGATCTTTCATTGGGAAAAATGATGAAACATCTTTTATCAAACTCCTATAGGTATCTAAATACCTTGGATTGCTGGCAACTTCCAGTCTCGTCATTTCGTTTGAAAACAGGAATGCTTTTTGAAGAGACTCGGAATTAAAATTTCCGCACAATGTATCTGTTATCTTTTTGAAAATCGAGAGGATACTGGCTGTTTTCTCAGTTATTTCTGGGCTTTCCAGGATATTTGTGCGATAAAAGGCTCTTCTTGTAAATTCAGACTTTAATTCCGGTATTCCCAGAATTCCTTGTACAAACCTAAAAGCTATCTTCTCTGAAAGTTCAACTGTGTTTGGGTATATAATCTTTTGAGTCTCGTTGTTTAGATTTTGCAGACGTGTCTTTATTGCTTCGATGCTTACATTCATTTGGATCGGAAGTAATGTTGTTGGATGTGACAACAGGATAACCTCTCACATTAAAGAAATAAACATCTTTTGGCTCTGTAATGTATCTGTGCTAATATTTTCACGTTCATCCAGTGTATCAAAACCCCTGAATTTACAGGTTTGTCGTTCATCAGCGCCTATTGGCGTGACGGTGGGCGGCGTGCCAATGAGCCCATCTGCAAAGGGGTACACATGGACAAACCACGCCGTCCTCTTTTGCGTTGGGAGACGGGTTCTGTTTGAAAGGTGCGCGAGAAATAAACGTAAGTACAAGCCTTTAATTTGAACCCAAACCTATAATAAATTTTAAATATGACAAATTTAAACACATCCAAAGAGCAAGAGCGCGCAGAACTGCATCGAGCAATTTGGCAAATTGCCAATGATCTTCGTGGTAGCGTGGACGGCTGGGATTTTAAGCAATACGTACTTGGAATGCTTTTTTATAGGTTCATCAGTGAAAATCTCACAATCTATATAAACGAAGACGAACGCCGTAATGGCAGGAAGGAATTTGACTATGCAAAACTATCAAACAAAGAAGCTGAATTTGGACGTGCCGATACAGTAAAAGAAAAAGGATTTTATATTTTACCAAGTGAGCTTTTCGTAAATATTTGTAAAAATGCTCGTAATGACACCAACCTCAACGAAACCCTGTCTGCCATTTTTCGAGACATAGAAGACTCCGCAAAAGGTACAGAAAGTGAGCCCGACCTTAAAGGATTATTTGATGATTTGGATGTAAACTCCAATAAACTGGGAAGTACTGTAGAAAAACGAAATCAGCGACTTGCGAAGCTCCTCGAAGCCATTGGCGACCTTCGTATTGGTAATTATTCCGATAATACCATTGATGCTTTCGGTGATGCCTATGAGTTTTTGATGACCATGTATGCTTCAAGTGCAGGTAAGTCTGGAGGTGAATTTTTTACTCCACAAGAAGTGAGTGAATTACTTGCAGAAATTACTACTGTTGGGAAAAAAGAAGTGAACAAAGTCTATGATCCGGCCTGTGGTTCTGGCTCATTGCTTCTAAAATTTGCTAAAGTTCTTGGAAAAGAAAATGTTCGGCAAGGGTTTTTTGGTCAAGAGATCAACCTTACCACCTACAACCTCTGCCGTATCAATATGTTTTTACACGATATTAACTACGAGAAATTTGATATCGCACATGGTGATACACTTATCGACCCTAAACACTGGGATGATGAACCATTTGACGCTATTGTTTCCAATCCGCCGTACTCCATAAAATGGGAAGGCGACGCTAACCCACTCCTAATCAATGACCCGCGTTTTTCGCCAGCCGGAGTACTAGCACCAAAGAGTAAAGCCGATCTCGCATTTACAATGCACATGCTATCATGGCTTTCTACGAGCGGAACGGCGGCAATTGTTGAATTTCCGGGTGTTCTTTATCGAGGTGGAGCGGAGTGCAAAATACGAAAATACCTGGTAGACAATAATTATGTTGATACGGTTATTCAGCTACCTCCTGACCTATTTTTTGGCACCACTATTGCCACTTGCGTTATTGTACTTAAAAAGAGCAAGAAGGATAACAAAACACTATTTATTGATGCCTCTGCTGAATTCGTTCGTGGAGGAAACAAAAATAAGCTTAGCGACTCAAATCGCACTAAGATTCTAGAAGCGTTTACAGAGAGAACAGACAAGGAATATTTTGCTAAACTTGTAGACAACAAAGCAATTGAAGAAAATGACTACAATATTGCGATATCCAGCTATGTGGAGCAAGAGGATACTCGCGAGATAGTCGATATCAAAGATCTTAACGTTAAAATTAAACAAATCGTTGCTAGGCAAAGCGAATTGCGAACGGCAATTGATGATATAGTCACTGATATTGAAGGAATAAAATAATATGGATATACAAGAACTAACAAATAAAGCTGCGGAACTCAATATAGCAGGGGAAAAAACCAAAGCTTTAAAATTATATAATGAGGCCTTCGAAATGCTTGCTGATGAGGCTGCAAAATATGCACATAAACAGCCAGAAACATTTCGAGATGAAACTACAGTTAAAGGAGAAAAAATCAGAACAGTGTTACCAAAACTTTTCGATGAGACAAAAAAACACCTTAAAAAAAATAATACAGCGTATATTCTTTTAAAGAATATGGCAGTTATTTACCACGAGGTTGGTGATGAAGATTCTGCAATAAATGCACTTAAACAAGCTATAGAACTTGCCCCTACTGGCTATGACTGCAGCGATGCCCTTAATGGTTTGGAGAAGTTAATATAATAAAAATGCCAAACAAACAATCAAAAATCGAAAGACTAATCGCTGAACTATGCCCAAATGGTGTGGAGTTTAAAGAGTTGGGTGAAGTTTGTGAGATTGCAGATAATAAAAGAAAACCGATAAAATCCAGTTTACGTGTGCCCGGAGAAACTCCTTATTATGGTGCAAACAATATACAAGATTATGTAGAAGGGTTTACTCACGATGGTGAATATATCTTAATTGCAGAAGATGGCTCAGCAAGTTTAGATAATTATTCAATCCAGTATGCTACTGGCAAATTTTGGGCAAATAATCATGTCCATGTTATTAGGGGGCATGAAGGTGTATTGAATAGGTTTTTATTTCACTGGTTTAGAAACATGAATTTTATACCATTTCTAACAGGTGGAACTCGTGCAAAGCTCACCAAGTCAAAAATGGTCGTAATCAAAATCCCCATCCCACCCCTTGCCATCCAACAAGAAATTGTAAAAATTCTCGATACATTTACAGAGCTGGAGGCAGAGCTGGAGGCAGAGCTGGAGGCAAGGAATAAGCAGTATGAGCATTATAGGAATGAGATGTTGAGTTTTGGAGATGATGTGGAGTGGATAAATTTAAAAGAGTTAATGAAACGAAATAAGGGAACAAAGATTACAGCTTCTCAAATGAAAAAATTACACAAGGAAAGCGCTCCTGTGAAAATATTTGCAGGAGGAAGAACTTTTGCAATGGTTAACTTTGAAGATATCCCAAAAAAAGATATTCATGAAGTCTCATCAATCATCGTAAAATCTCGTGGAATTATTGAATTCGAATACTACGATAAGCCATTTAGTCATAAAAATGAATTTTGGTCTTATTACAGTAATAATAAGGGGATTGATACAAAATATGTATTTTACTACCTAAAGATTAAAGAATCTCATTTTCAAACTATTGCAAATAGAATGCAAATGCCTCAGATTTCTCTACCAGACACTGAAAAATTTAAAATCCCAGTTCCACCACTCGCAGAACAAGAACGTATTGTAACAATCTTGGACAAATTCGATGCACTTGTAAACGATATTTCAATCGGTCTACCAGCTGAACTCGACGCCCGAAGAAAACAATACGAATACTATCGCGGGAAATTACTTACTTTTAAAGAATATGCCAAACAATAAAAAATACAATCTGGTCGCGGAAAATCCGCAAAGCACCGTTGTGTCCGAATACACACCGGACAAAAAACGAGCTTCTCATTATCAAAGTGAAGCGGAGCTGGAACGTGCATTTGTGAAGCAACTGGGCGAACAATCCTACGAGTATCTCAATATCACAGCCGAAGCCGATCTTGTGCTAAACCTCCGCAAGCAACTGGAAAAACTGAATGATTTTGAGTTTACAGATACGGAGTGGGATCACTTTTTTGCCAGTGAAATCGCAAATCCAAATCAAAGCATTGCGGAGAAAACAGCAACCATCCAAGAAGACTACATTAAGAACCTAAAACGAGACGACGGCACAGTAAAAAACGTTTATCTACTCCGTAAAAACAACATCCACCACAACAGCCTCCAAGTCATTAACCAATACGCCACCGATGAAGGTCAGCGAGCAAATCGTTATGATGTAACGGTGCTGGTAAACGGGTTGCCATTGGTTCACATTGAACTAAAACGGCGTGGAGTAGCTATTCAGGAAGCATTCAACCAGATCAATCGTTACCAAAGAGAAAGTTTTTGGGCTAGTTCCGGCTTATTTGAATATGTGCAACTATTTGTGATCTCAAATGGAACTCATACCAAGTATTACAGCAATACTACACGTTACGAACATATCAAAGAAGCTAGTGAAGGTGCAGCCAAAAAAGGCAAACGCTCAAGCAATAGTTTTGAATTTACAAGTTGGTGGGCGGATGCGACCAATAAACCGATTACCGATTTAGTGGATTTTAGCAAAACGTTCTTTGCGAAACATGCATTTTTGAATATTTTAACCCGTTATTGCATATTCACAAGTGAGCAACAACTTATGGCAATGCGTCCCTATCAGATAGTAGCAACGGAAAAAATATTGAATAAAATTGAAGTAAGCACGAACTATAAAAAACTTGGAACTGTGGAGGCTGGCGGTTATGTGTGGCACACAACGGGATCAGGAAAAACCTTAACGAGCTTCAAAGTAGCACAACTCGCGAGCAAATTACCCCACATAGACAAAGTATTGTTTATTGTTGATCGTAAAGATCTCGACTATCAGACTATGTGTGAGTATGACAAGTTTGAAAAAGGTGCGGCTAATAGTAATACCAGCACGGCAATTTTAAAACGCCAACTCGAAGACACAAACGCAAGCATAATTGTTACAACCATTCAAAAGCTCGACCGATTTATAGGAAGTAATAAGGGACACACTATTTTTGACGGCCATATTGTACTTATTTTTGATGAATGTCATCGCTCGCAGTTCGGCGATATGCATGCTGCCATTACAAAAGCATTCAAAAATTATCACCTCTTTGGCTTTACTGGCACACCAATTTTTGCCGTTAATGCTTCTTCTGGCGGACGTCCTGATTTTAAGACAACCGAACAGGCTTTTGGCGAAAAACTACACACTTATACCATTGTAGATGCTATTGCCGATAAAAACGTTTTGCCGTTTAAGGTTGATTACGTTTCAACAGTGCGAGAGGCAGAAGATATTGAAGATAAAAAAGTGAGTGGCATAGATCGTGAGGCGGCACTTGCAGCACCCGAACGTTTGGCAAATATTGTGAGTTATATACGAGAGCATTTTGACCAAAAGACCAAACGAAACAGTTTTTATAAGTTAAAAGATCGCCGACTTGCAGGTTTTAATTCCATTTTTGCCGTCTCTTCGATTGATGTTGCAAAGAAGTATTATGCCGAGTTCAAAAAACAACTGGCGGATGTACCAAGTGACAAAAAGCTAAAAGTAGCAACGATTTTCAGTTTTGGAGTAAACGACGAAGATCTGGATGGGATGATTGATGAAAATTCGGAAGACACGAGCGGACTAGATAAAAGTTCACGAGATTTTCTTGAGAGTGCCATCCAAGACTACAATAAAATGTTTGGCACTTCCTACGATACTTCATCTGATAAATTTCAGAATTACTACAAGGATGTGAGTAAACGAGTCAAAAAACGCGAAATTGATATTCTTCTTGTTGTAAACATGTTTTTGACTGGATTTGATGCCACAACCCTGAACACGCTATGGGTAGATAAAAAATTACGATTGCATGGCTTGCTTCAAGCATATTCACGCACAAACCGTATTTTAAACACGATAAAAACTTTCGGAAACATTGTCTGCTTCCGCAACCTAGAAAAAGCTACAAATGAATCTATTGCCCTCTTTGGTGATCAAGAAGCAAGCGGGATTGTGCTTTTGAAGTCGTATGAAGAGTATTACAACGGCTACAAAGACGACGACAAAGAAGTGCGAGGGTATAAAAGTTTGGTAGAGGAACTTCTGGAAAAATTCCCTATTGGTGAACAAATAATAGGTGAGCAAAAGCAAAAAGAATTTATCAGATTATATGGCGGAATTTTACGAGTACGCAACATTTTGGTTACCTTTGACGAATTTGAAGGAAATGAAATTTTAACTGAGCGTGACATACAAGATTATCACAGCGCATACATCGATTTATATAATGAATTCCGAAAAGGTGAGGACACCGAAAAGGAAAATATAAACGACGATATTGTATTTGAAATGGAACTTATCAAGCAGATAGAGATCAATATTGATTATGTGCTGGCACTCGTCAAAATCTACCATGAAGACCACACCAAAAATAAAGAGATTCTACTTGATATTAACAAGGCAATTGATTCAAGTATAGAACTGCGCAACAAGAAAGAGCTCATAAATCAGTTTATTGCTTCACTTGAAATAAATTCAGTTGTTGATGAAGACTGGCAAGAATTTGTGAACAAGAAAAAAGTTGAGGAATTAGAAAAAATTATTAAAAATGAAAATCTAGATCACGATCAAACTTATAAATTTGTACAAAATGCATTCCGAAATGGCAATATCTCGACAACAGGCACAGCTATCGCTAAAGTTTTACCACCTGTATCACGCTTCTCGCCCGATGGTGAACGAACAAAAAAACGTGAAAGTGTATTAGATAAGTTGATGAGCTTCTTTGAGCGATTCTTTGATATTTCGGGTGGGAAATTATAGATTCAATTGTGTAACCTGGCTGAAAAACACCCCACCCCATGTCCCAATACTACAACCTCGTCAAATGAACACTTCAAGCCCAATCACCAAGTCAGACTTCCTACGCTACCTTGAATGCCCAGCATATTTTTGGTTTTTCAAGAAGAAACCTGAAGTGCTTGAGAACATAAAACTAAGTGATTTCCAGAAAGAACTTATCAAAAACGGGCAAGAAGTAGAATTATGGGCAAGAAAACTATTCTCTCACGGCATACTTGTAGAAAGTAGAGAGAGTGAAGCTATCAAGGAAACTAAGAAATACCTAGAAGCGGAAGAAAAAGTTATCTTCCAAGCAACATTTGAAACAGAGAACCTATATGCCATGGTTGATATTTTGCAGTGGGATGACTCCAATAAATACTGGATTATCAATGAGGTCAAAGGAACAAGCTCCAAAGACAAGAAAGATAAAAAACATCTCTATGACGCTACTTTTCAATACATCCTGCTTAAAAAAGCTGGATATGATGTTGGACAGGTTAACTTGATTGAGCTAGACAAGGAATTCAGAAAAAAAGGCGATATAAAAGCAAGAAAACTCTTGAAGACAACAGATATAACAGAGACAGCAAAAGAACTAGAAGAAGAGATCAATTTAATGATCGATGACATGAAACGAATCCTTCAGAACAAAAGAGAACCCCTGCCTTGCGAATGTATCTACAAATCACGAAGTAACCACTGCCCTGCCTTCAAATACTTACACCCTGACGTACCAGACTATTCTGTCCACGATATTATACGGATAGGATCAAGCTTGAAAAGGCTAGAAGGTCTTATTGAAGGTGGACACATTCCAATAGGAGAAGTTCCAGAAGATTTCAAATTAACTGACCCCCAAAGAAACCACGTAAACGTTGAACAAAGCAAAAATCCAATCATCGACACAATAGAGATAAAAAAACAACTAACAGAGTTAGTGTACCCACTTTATTTCTTAGACTATGAAACCTACCCAACCGCAGTCCCAATATATGATGGATGTAGACCTTACCAACAAGTACCATTCCAATACTCACTACATATTCTTGATAAACCTAACGGGAAGCTTACTCATCACGAATATATACACACAGACACAGAGAGTCATCCAATGATAGCCCTAGCAGACTCATTGATGAAAGTTATGGGAGATAATGGAAGTATCATAGTCTGGAACAAGAAATTCGAAGGAAAATGTCATGAAGACCTCGCTGACCTACTCCCACAGCATGCAGAGATTTTCCATGGGTATAATCAGCGTATATTTGACCTTATGGAGATTTTCTCTCAACAACACTATCTTCATCACGAATTCAAAGGAAGCTTCTCTATCAAAGCTGTATTGCCAGTACTTATACCTGAGCTAAGCTACAAGGACTTAAATGTTAGAGATGGTGCTATGGCGATGAATGGATGGAAAAGCATGATGTTTGAAATGACAGAACAAAAAGAGAAAGAACAGATGGAGAATGACTTGTTGAGATACTGTGAACTAGACACGTTAGCGATGGTTAAGATTCTGGAAGTGTTGCAGAATTTATAATAGTCACACAGTGTGCCTAAAAAGCTTTCTTTTGTCTTTATCCTATTTTTGCTATCATAATAATCGCATATAAATTTATAAAATAAATCATTATGGAACTTAAAAGACTTAAGAAAGTTGAATTAAGAAAAGCTTGGGCTCACGAGGCTACTGATTTCACTACTTGGTTATCTCAGAATGAAAACCTAGAATTACTCAGTGATGAGATTGGACTTGGCATCAAATTACTTCAGACAGAAGCTAGTGTTGGAAGATTTAATGTCGATATTCTAGCCGAAGAAGAGAATACAGGACGAAAAATTGTAATTGAAAATCAACTAGAAATAACCAATCACGATCATCTGGGGAAAATTATTACTTACGCTTCAGGATTAGACGCTGAAATTATAATTTGGATCGTTAAAGATGTAAGAGATGAACACAAACAGGCTGTGGATTGGCTCAACGAACACACAGATGAGAAGATTTACATTTTTGTTATTAAAATGGAATTATGGCAAATTGGCAATTCTGATACTGCTCCTAAATTTCAGATAATCTCAAAACCAAACGACTGGGCTAAATCTCTTAAATCAAATACGGGAGGGCAACTTACAGAAACAAAAGTGATGCAATTGGCTTTTTGGGATAAATTCAAAGAATTTGTTCAGGATAAAAAATCTATACTAAGATTAAGAAAACCAAGACCCCAACATTGGTATGATATTTCTATAGGTAATTCAAATGCTCACATAAGCCTAACGTTACATAGTCAGAATGGGAAAATTGGGTGTGAAATATACATTAACCATGACCAAGAACTATATTCAGCATTAGAAAAATATAAGACAGATATTGAAAAAGAATTAAATGACAAATTGATATGGATGCCATTAGAAGGGAAAAAAGCGACCAGGATAAGACTTCTAACTGATGCAGACCTATATAAAACTGGGGATTGGGAAGAATATTTCGAGTGGTTAAAATCAGAAGCTGAGTTATTCCAAAAAATATTTTCGAAATATATTAAGAAAACAAAAAAGCATTAGGAGTCTTCACGATAAGCCATGAATTGCTATAATAAACCAAAACTGAAACTACGTAATTACATATTTAAACTAGAGAAAAAATGAGTCATCACATAGCATTAGGAGGAGATAAATATATTTTATACATGTCTAAACATTTATTAGGGATTATTCAGAGAAGAAAAATGACACCGTTCGCCCTATTAGAATGCTCAAAAAGCATCGAAAATGAATTGTACACTGGTCCTATAATCATTCTTTCTCAAATACTGAACGAATTTGGGGAAACTAGTCAAGAGGTAAGAAACGAGGCTGCACACGAAATACTAAATAAAATACCAAGCGAAGACGAATACAACGCAGTAGCAGAGCAGTTAACTGCGATAGCAAAAGAAAAATACGAAAACGAATTAGTAAGAGCAGGAGATGAAGAGGAATATAAGAAGGAAATACTTGAAAAGTATCATGAGATATTCGGATGATAATACTTAGGAAGTACAAATTCTACACTTCAGGACTAATCACTTAATATACCCTTATTATATTTTTTATACTTACCTCCATTTGCCTCAAGGTATTTGAGGATTTTTTCATAAATATCCAATGTTTTCTTCGACTCTCCATCCTGCATAGCAAGTAATCCGTGATCATAGGCACAATCTAAAGTAGTATAGCCGCCATTATTAAATAAATTTATATCAGCCCCTTCCTTTATGAGAAACTTTAGTAATTTAAACTTTTTTGGGTAACAAGAATTCATTAAACAAGTAGCTCCGAACCCATCACGAAAATTTATGTCAGCTCCCTTGTCGATAAGTACCTTCATCCTGGGCATATTTCCACATTCAAAGGCACACAAAAACTCTTTGCCCGAAACTTTACTGCATTGAGTTGAAATCAAATCAAATATTTTTTCAGATTCACACTTTATAGCCAGTAACAAAGGAGCATCTCCATATTTATCTTTTAATTCCACGTTAATACCTTTTCTTATAAGAAGGTCTATGCAGTTCACATGAAAGTAATATCCAACATCAGGATTGAAATAGCGAATTGCATCGTGAAGAATCCAATGAAGAATTGTTCTTTTTGAACTGTCAGAACAATTGATATTAGCTCCATGACTTACAAGTAAATCAGTGTAACTTAAAAAATAATCCAAATCATAACGAGCACCTACCATGTCTCCAAAAGCAATATACATATTAAAAAGAGGAGTACCCCCACTTTTATCGGGAAAATCAACGTCAGCTCCTTTTTCAATAAGAAAATTAACAATTTTTTTATTATTTGGAATACCTAATGCAAAAGACAGCGGAGACACATCATCATCTAAATAATTTAAATCTTTAACACTGCCGTCTTTTAACAGAGATTTGATTTTTTTTATGTCACTTTTAAAAATAGCATCTATCAAAATTTCTTTTGGATCTTTAGTCATTTTAAATAAATAAAAGAATGATCTATTACACTATACAATGATTTCCTAGCAGTTTTCCAGTACGATTGTTGTTATAACAACAATAGCAATGAACCAAATTAACTTCATAACCTAAAGAATATTCAATAAGATCGTGACCAAATACTGTACTTTTACACGAAATCATCTATAATAGTAATGTCTTTGAAAACTAGAACAATGTGCGATGGATTCGCACCATTTATTTCTCTCCCTTACGGAGTAGGCAAGCTGGGAAATCTGCGGCAAGCCAGATGTAATAAATGACTAATCGCCAAGAGCGGTTGGGAGATTTCACCATCCAGAGGTATTAAGTCTGGACATGATGAATTTTCCTAACCGCTTTTTTGTTTCTCAAACTGATGTTGTATACTTAACCCAAACAACTATGAAACTCACACCAAAAATCACGAAGGCCATAAACCTCGCAGCAACTCTGCATGATGGGCAAGAACGTAAAGGAGACGGCCTCCCTTACATCGTGCATCCTGTTTCGGTTGCATTGATCCTTATGGACTACACGGACGACGAAGACGTTATTATCGCAGGAATTTTGCATGATACGATTGAAGACACTAGCTACACTGGAGACCAAATGGAGAAAGTTTTTGGCTCACATGTGACTGAACTAGTTCTTGATGTAACAGAAAAGGATAAGGACTTGCCTTGGCAACAGAGAAAGGATGATTACTTGAAACATCTCCTGACTTCTTGCCACGAATCCAAGCTTATTTGTGCCGCAGATAAGCTCCACAATCTTCAATCGATGCTCGAGGCTTTTCAAAAGTTTGGAGAGAAAGCTCTAGAAAAATTTAATGCACCAGTAGACAAGAAGCTTTGGTTCTACAAGGAGTGCCTGAAAATCTTCAAGAATGACAAGGACATGTCGAATGGAATAATAGAAGCAATCGAATCAGTACTAAAAGATTTAAAAGCTCTTGATCAACCCGAACCAAAAAGAAAAATTCTTTTTATCGAATGTGAGAACGAGAAATGTGGTTTCGGAGTTGAATTCAAGCACGAAAACGAAACTTTTTTCTTCTGCAAGGATTGTAAGTTCGGTGTTAACGTATCAAGTGACCAACTAGATGACCTCAACCATATGTGTGGTAGCTGCAAGAAGAAGATGGAGAGATACGATCTTTATGACGAGGATAATGTGTGTCCGATTTGTAATGATATGATTGGAGTTTGTTTTGAATACAAAAAAACAGGATGATGAGTAAAAGTATTGGGTTGCAATTAAACCGTTGCATTACCATAATGCATCTGTACTAGAATTGTTCGAACATCGTCCAGTGTGTCACCCCATAAAGCTATTTTTCGAGCAAAATGGCTCTTCGTGGCTTCTACATCGGGTTTTTCTGGTTCGAGCCGGTTTTGTGATTCAAACTCATTCAATTTCAAGAAAGGTTTGTATATTTTCTGGTATTCCAAGGTTAGCTGCCTGTTTTTTAGCACAAAGTTCGAGCCGATTGCTTGAAGTACAAATCTTTTCTCTTCAATATCGACTGTATCGAATCTGTTTAACAGTTGGCTTGAGAACTCGAAGAAGTCCTCG
>Ga0233412_10000718_pt1 | contig 18568 bp, 13 predicted proteins | sample Na_anoxic_4_MG_FD_180667 | JGI IMG/M metagenome (GOLD analysis project Ga0233412, IMG submission 180667) | Seawater microbial communities from Saanich Inlet, British Columbia, Canada - Na_anoxic_4_MG | ecosystem: Environmental > Aquatic > Marine > Inlet | place: Canada: British Columbia...
ATCATTTGCGACCACAGCATTTAACTTAGACTCTCCTGGAGGTATAAGTGTCGGATTTGCCACTACTGCCACGAATGTAATCGGTGGTATTGCTTCTGTTACTTCCTTAGATGTCTCTGGTATTTCTACTTTAGGTGTTGTTGAAATCAATGCCGGTATTATTACTGCCACTTCTGGTATTGTAACCTATTATGGTGATGGCAGTAAACTTGAAAATATTATTTCTGGTGTTGGTATTCAATCTGGAGGAACATCAGTTGGGTCTGGATTTACGACTTTAAATTTCCTTGGAATTGGTAATACTATTATTACCAATCCTTCCAATGATAAAATAGTTGATATTACAATTAATGCACCAGCTACTACAAGAAATTCTTTCAGTACCGAAGTATCAGTAGCTACAACTGAGTTTGGAGGTGCTCAATATGATATTGTTAATGGAGAACCATATATAGATGTTTTTGTTAATGGTGTTCGTATAAATTCTACAGATTTTACAGCAACGGATGGAAGCACTATAACTTTAAATGATGCTGCATCCCCTGAAGATGTTGTAGAACTTGTTGGATATACCGATTTAACACTTACTGATGAGAATTTGTTCTCTCTTAGATCTGGTATAACAACTAATATTGAAGGTGGACAATCGGGCAATATTGTTTATCAAAGTGGACCAACGGTTACTAATTTTGTAAGTAGTCCCTCAAATGAAAATGTGGTATTAGGGTATAATACTAATACTAATGCACCCGAATGGTTATCTCAATTAAGTATACAAGCACTTAATATAAGTAATGACTTATTTGTTGCTGGTAATATTACCATCGGAGGAACAGGAACTACCTTAGATACTGAAACTATTACTGTTCAGAGTAAGGAAATATTAATTGCTTTTACCACCGAAACAAGTCCAACTGATGATACTGCAAATGCTGCTGGTATTGCGATTGCTTCGACTGAAGGATATTTTCTTGCGGATCTTCAACTTCCAGGAATTAATACATCACCCAATACATATAAGCAATTTAAGTGGTTTAGGGGTGGAATAAACGGATTTGCCGGACAAGGCACTGATGCATTTATAAGTAATCAACCAATAAGTATTGGAAATACTCAAATTGAAAATGGAGTTGTATTTTCTGCTGGTAATTTAAATGTAAAATCTGATGAAAGTACTTTAGGTGTTGTTAAGATTTCTTCGGGTATCATAACCGCATCAGAACCAAGTGGAATTATAACCTATTATGGTGAGTTAGGATTAGGAGTTTCTATTGCAAGTAGTATTAGAGATTCATCTGGTAGTTTTGGTTCTAATGGTCAAGTATTGGCAGTCACTTCTTCTGGACTTGCTTATACTACCTTTACAGCAGACGCAAGTTCAGTTACAGTAGAAGATATTACTTCTGGAACTTATTATGTTGGTGCTTGGGAAAATACTGGATCTCAAGCAAAAGCATATGTTGAGACTACAAATCCTGTTGTTATTACTTCTGATGGTAGAATTGGTATTGGTTCGACAGATCCAACAGCAAAACTTGATGTTGATGGTGGTGTAATCGTTAGTGGTGTTGTAACTGCAACAGACTTTAACTCAACTTCTGATGCAAGACTGAAAACAAATATTAAAATTATTGATAATCCTACTGAAAAGGTTCTTAGAATTGATGGTGTATCCTTCAACTGGATTAAGGATAATAAATCTTCAATTGGTGTTATCGCAGATAACATTCAAGAAGTTCTTCCTCAATTGGTTAGTGATACTAATCCCAAAACGGTAAATTATAATGGATTGATTGGTCTTCTGATTGAAGTTGTAAAAGAGCAACAATCTCAAATTGAATCTTTGAGTGAAAGGATATCAAGATTGGAATGATTGTCTAAATACTTGTAATAATACTACCCAGTATATACGAGGACGGTAGATGGCAATCAAAATTGGTGGAACTACTATAATAAGTGATAGTAGGGATGGTATAGGTTTTGCTAAAATTGGTATTGGAACTACAAATCCAATATCAGAATTGGATGTTGTTGGAAATTTAGGTGTCACTGGTCTTACAACAACTAGTAATCTTGATGTAGTTGGCGTTGCTACGATTGCTACCTTAGGTGTCACTGGTCTTACAACAACTAGTAATCTTGATGTAGTTGGTGTTGCTACGATTGCTACCTTAGGTGTCACTGGTCTTACAACAACTAATACTCTTGATGTAGTTGGTGTTGCTACGATTGCTACCTTAGGTGTCACTGGTCTTACAACAACTAATACTCTTGATGTAGTTGGTGTTGCTACGTTTGGAAATAAGATAGTTGTAAGTAATAATATTAGGGTTGGTAATAATACTACAGGTAATAGTATTACAAGTGGAACTAGAAATATTTTTATTGGAGATAATGCTGGAGCACAAATAACTGGTGGAAGTGATAATATTATATTTGGAAATCTTGATATTGATGTATTAGGTGCGAATGATAATAATTCGATGGTGATTGGATATGGTTCGACACCATGGATTGTCAAGAAAAATAATGGAATTGTTAGAACTGCAGTTGTTGATCCACTTGATGGGACTGGAGCTAGTGGACTTGATTTTGGAGGTGATTTTGATATTGATGAAAGTATAAGTGTTAATGAGACAACTGGTATTGAAGTAAATGGTGCTGATTTAACCAGAGCTATTAATATTGCACAGGATTTTGGTACAACTCTTGATGATGGAACGTTTTATTTAATTGCTAATAATAGTTTTGCTCTTGGGGCATGGCCTTCAAATATAGTACAAATTACAGGTTTTGATGATCCTGATAATGAAATAGATATTGGTAGTCCACCTGCGGTGGTAGTGGATGGACGTGCAGCGTTTTACTTAATTAGAATTATATTTTCTTCAGTAGAAGTTACTAACGGACCTTCTGTCGGAATAGCAACAACCAATCCAACTGCATTATTGCAAATTGGATCAGAAGCAGATTTTTCATCTGGACAAGCATTAACTGTTTATGGTGATACTAAAATTGCAGGATTTTTGGAAGTGGGTGCAAATTCACTTTACTTGGATGGGAGATTTTCTGGAAATGAAACTATTGGTTTTGGTACTTTTTCTCAGTTAAGTGTAAAAAGAACTAATACTATTCATGTAGATGGAAAAATTGCTGCAGATTCTGTAATAGAATCGTCCGTAAGTAGTGCTTCTACTGATTCTTTAAATTATAATGTTACTGTTGGATTTAAGACAACTGGTGATATAAATCTTGGAGTTGGTTCTACACAACTCTTTATTATAGAAAGTCAGAGAACACCATACTTACACACGACACCAGGTAAAAAATATAAATTTATTCAAGAAGATTCTACTAATTCTGGAAATTTGATTAAGTTTTATTCTGATGCTAATAAAGTAAGTGAATATACTTCTGGTATTACAACTTCTGGAGTATCGGCAGGAAGCACGGGATCATTTGTTTTACTTGATGTAAGTGAATCTACACCTGCTACTTTATATTATGAGTCTGAAACTGGGACTAAACTTGGTAATATTATTATTAGGTCTGGAAGACAAGATGCTTCAATATCAGTTGTTGATAATACGACAACAAATAGTACATATTATCCTATGTACGTCGATTCAATTTCAGGTATTGCAACACAACTGAATGTGTCTTCTACAAAATTAAACTTTAATCCTTCAACTGGTAATTTTTCTGCTACACAATTTACATCATTATCTGATAAAACACGAAAAACTAATATAAGAACGATAGATGATGCTATGCAAATTGTGGAACGATTGGATGGTGTTAGATATGATTGGATTGATAATAATAAACCATCTATCGGACTGATTGCACAAGATGTTGAAGAAGTTCTTCCAGAAATTGTTGAAACAAGTTCTGATAATATTAAGTCTGTATCTTATGGTAACTTGGTTGGTGTTCTTGTTGAGGCAATAAAAGATCTTCAAAATCAAATTAATGAAATAAGGGGAGAATAATATGCCATATTTTATTGGAACATCGATAGTTATTAATGATAATGCTGCTTATGTTCATGAAAGTTTTACTGGAACAGGTTCTACAACAGGAATAGGATCAACTTTTACTCAAATTGTTCCATCAGATGGAGCAATTTCATCTGATTATGGATATTCAGTTGCAGTTGGAAGTCAAAAAATTGTTGTTGGGGCGCAAAATGATGATGACAATGGAAATATTTCCGGAGCAGCATATATTTACGACCTTGATGGAAGTAATGAAATTAAAATAACTGCTTCTGATGGTGCTGCTAATGATCGTTTTGGATATTCTGTATCAGTTGGTAGTGGAAGAATTGTTATAGGTGCTCGTGGTGACGATATTGGCAGAGGTGCGGCATATATTTACGACTTAGATGGAAATCAGTTATCTAAAATAACTGCTTCTGATGGTGCTAGTAATGATTTTTTTGGAGAATCAGTTGCAATAGGTAATGGAAGAATTGTTATAGGTGCTCGTCGTGACGATATTGGCAGAGGTGCGGCATATATTTACGACTTAGATGGAAATCAGTTATCTAAAATAACTGCTTCTGATGGTGCTAGTAATGATCTTTTTGGAGAATCAGTTGCAATAGGTAATGGAAGAATTGTTATAGGTGCTTTTGGTGACGATATTGGCAGAGGTGCGGCATATATTTACGACTTAGATGGAAATCAGTTATCTAAAATAACTGCTTCTGACAATGATCGTTTTGGATGGTCTGTATCAGTTGGTAGTGGAAGAATTGTTATAGGTGCTCATGATGCTGCTAATTCATCTGGAGGTGCGGCATATATATTTGACTTAAATGGAACTCAGTTATCTAAAATAACTGCTTCTGATGGTGCTGCTAATGATCGTTTTGGATGGTCTGTATCAGTTGGTAGTGGAAGAATTGTTGTAGGTGCTTATGGTGGTGATTCCGCATATGTTTTTGATCTTGACGGAATACAATTAGTTAAAATTGATAATCCAGAGGTTGTTTTGCAATTTGGTTATTCTTGCTCAATAGCAGATGGTAAAATTGTTATTGGAGATTATACTACTGATAATGGTTCGGCATATATTTTTGATTATGATGAAGATAGTAATAGTTATTGGGAATCAATTATTGACACCTATAAATACTAATAGGAAAATTTAGAAAAAGATATGTACGCAAGAGTTGATATAGATGGAAATGTAACACAATTTCCAATTTATTCTATTGATAGTATCAGTATTGAAGACTTTTTACTTAATGAAAGTTTACCATCTGATATTGTGGAAGTTGATGTTGTAACAAATAGGCCAACTGAAACTTGGAATCAAAAATTAATTTATGGTAATGTTGAAAATGTTGGAGGAGAGTATCGTTTAAATTATACAGTAAGTGAAAAATTTTCTGATTTAGAATCTAAAAAGAATGGTATTGAGAAATTGATTAAACAATACTCCAATCAAAACGAATTGAGATATAAACAAACATCAAAAAATTCAAATAGTAAGTATTCAGAAGATGAAGTTAATACCTGGACTTTGCAATTGACTGAAGCAAAAAATTATCTGAATGGGGTAAATGATTATACATTCATAACTAAACTATCTCAAAAAAGAGAAATTGAATTATCAGATTTTGCTAATAAAATTGTAGAAAAACATAATTCTTATGTGGAAGATTATGGAAACATTTTAGGAATTTATCAAAAAAATAGGGAGTTACTTTCCAGTATAGATTTAAATGACGAGACTACATTTGATTCTATTGATCAATATGGATGGTAATATATAATGTCATTTTCGTATAAAACATCAAAATCTATAATTGTTGATAAAAATTCATTTTTCATAGGAACAACTGGATTTAATACGACAACAACACCATCAAATGAAATTTTAATTTTTTCATCTGACGGTTCTTTAGGTGATGATTTTGGATCTTCAGTTGATGTGGGATCATCAAAAATAATTGTGGGTGCTTATGGTGATGACTCTGATCGTGGTTCTGCCTACATTTACGACCTTGATGGAAGTAATGAAATTAAAATCACTGCTTCTGATGGTTCTTCTGGAGATCGTTTTGGAGTATCAGTTGCTGTCGGTTATGGTAGAATTATTGTCGGTGCTGATCAAGTTGGATATGGAGGAACAATTAATGTTGGAAAAGTATATCTTTATAATCTCAAAGGAAATGAAACTGGAATTTTAACTGCATCTAATTATGGGGGTAATAATTATTTTGGAAAATCTACTGCTATAGGTAATAGTAAAATTGTTGTTGGTGCCTATGGAAATTCTTCATCAAAAGGTTCTGCATATATTTTTGATTTGGATGGAAGACAAATAGGAATTATTACAGCGTCTGATGGTGCTAGTAATGATCTTTTTGGAGAATCAGTTGCAATAGGTAGTGGAAGAATTGTTGTTGGTGCTTGTGGTGATGACTCTGATCGTGGTTCTGCCTACATTTACAATTTGATTGGTAATAATGAAATAAAAATAACTGCATCTGATGGTTCTTCTGGAGATGGTTTTGGAAAATCAGTTGCTGTCGGTGATGGTAGAATTATTGTAGGTGCATATAAGGATCAAATTGGTGCCAATAGTCAACAAGGATCTGCATACTTATTTGATTTAAACGGAACTCAATTATCTAAAATTACAGCATCTGATGGTGCTGCTGGTGCTTGGTTTGGATTTTCAGTTGATATATCTAACGGTCGAATCATTATTGGTGCTTGGCGAACTAATAATGCCCTTTCTTCAGGAACATTATATGTATTTGATTTGGATGGAAATGAAATAGATAAGATTGAATCTAGTATTGGTCATATTGATAAAAATAGAAGAGGGTGGTCAGTTTCTATAGGGGATGGTAAAATTATTGCAGGAGCACCCGGAAATCTTGGAAATATTTTATCAATTCCTGGATCTGGGGGAGCATTTGTCTATGATACTGTGGACCAAATTCATTATTTGGATCAATTAGATAGAAGGTAATCTGTTATGACATTTAGAAATTTAAATAGTAAATTGCCATATACCACTGATGGTATTCCATACTTATGGGAAAGTGGTGATGATTTTACGACACCAACATTTCAAAATGAATTTGATTCAAGTGATCTTGATGAAGGAGATCGTTTTGGAACTTCAGTTGCTGTAGGTAATGATCGAATTGTTGTAGGTGCTCCTTTTGATGATTCTAATGGAAGTGATTCCGGTTCGGCATATATTTTTAACTTGGATGGCACTAATCAAATTAAAATAACTGCATCTGATGGTGCTGCTAATGATCGTTTTGGAACTTCAGTTGCGATAGGTAATGGAATAATTGTTATTGGTTCTCCTTTTGATGATTCATTTACAGGTGCGGCATATATTTTTGACTTAAATGGAACTCAGTTATCTAAAATTACTGCTTCTGATGGTGTTGCCAATGATCGTTTTGGATATTCTGTATCAGTTGGTAGTGGAAGAATTGTTATAGGTGCTTATAGTAATGCGACTGAAACTGGATCCGCATATATCTATGAGTTGGATGGCACTGGAGAAGTGAAAATAACTGCATCTGATGGAAATACATCAAGAAGATTTGGATTCTCTGTATCTATAAAGAATGGTAAAATTGTAGTTGGTTCTCCAGCATCATTTGCATCTTCTCCCGGTGCGGCATATATTTTTGACTTAAATGGAACTCAGTTATCTAAAATAACTGCATCTGATGGTGTTGCTGATAATTATTTTGGAGAATCAGTTGCAATAGGTAGTGGAAGAATTGTTATAGGTGCTTTTGGTGATGATGATAATGGAAGTAATTCTGGTTCTGTATACCTATATAATACTGATGGTAATGATGAGGTAAAAATAACTGCATCTGATGGTGCTTCTGGAGATTACTTTGGATTTTCAGTTGCGGTAGGTAGTGGAAGAATTGTTATAGGTGCATATAGAAAAAATGTAGATGGAGAATCGAATCAAGGAGTTGCTTATATTTTTGATTTGGATGGCAATATGATTGGTAATAAACTATTTGATGGCGATGATGGTGATGATGGTGATAACTTTGGATACTCTGTTGCTGTTGAAAGTGGAATAATACTTATAGGAGCTCGAAAAGTTGAAGAAGAAGAAGATAACGGAGGATCTGCATACTTGTATGAAACTCCTCAGGTTTATACACTTTATGATTTTACTGAGTTAAATGCACACTATTAAAATATAAATAATTAAAAAAAGATATGTCTACAAAAGCAAGGCAAACAGCTGACTTAGTTTCTGGCGATAATATATTTTCCAATATCAATTCAAACCAAATTGGTATTGGCACTACTGTAACAACATCTAAGTTGACTGTTGCTGGTGACATAAATTTAACTGGTGGTGGAATTATTACCGCAACTGCTGGTGTTGTAACTTATTATGGTGATGGTAGTAATCTAATAAACTTACCTGCTTCTGGATTTGAGCAAGATGCAGATGGAAACTTAATTGCCGGTGGTGGTGCTGGTGGTTCTTATGATCCTTCTACTGGAACTTCTTGCTTTAACATCTTTATGGGATGTAATGCTGGTGCTAATATTGCCGGTGGAGATTATAATAACTTCTTAGGTCATTGCGCAGGATACTGCAACAACTCTGGATCTGCTAATAACTTCTTTGGTCAGAGTGCAGGAAACTTCAACACCTCTGGAGGTTGTAATAACTGCTTAGGTCATTGCGCAGGATACTGCAACACCACTGGATCTTATAATAACTTCTTAGGTGCTTTTGCAGGAAACTACAACACCACTGGATGTCATAATAACTTCTTTGGTCGTAATGCAGGAGTCAAAAACACCTCTGGATGTTTTAATAACTTGTTAGGTTTTTATGCAGGATACTGCAACACCACTGGAAGGCATAATAACTTCTTAGGTTGTGGTGCAGGATTATCCAACACCACTGGATGTTATAATAACTTCTTTGGTCAGAGTGCAGGAAGAGGTAACACTAGTGGAAAATATAATAACTTCTTAGGTCGTAGTGCAGGATACTGCAACACCAGTGGAAATAATAATAACTTCTTTGGTCGTTATGCAGGATACTTCAACACCACTGGATGGTATAATAACTTCTTAGGTTGTGGTGCAGGATACTGCAACAGCACTGGAAATTATAATAACTTCTTAGGTCGTAGTGCAGGATACTACAACACCACTGGAGGTTGTAATAACTTCTTTGGTCAGGGTGCAGGATGCGATAATACGACAGGTAGTAATAATATTGCTATTGGTTGTGGTGTCCAACTTCCTGATCCAACAGGCAATAATCAATTAGCAATTGGTGCAGGCAACACTTCTTGGTTTAATGGTGATTTTAACTTTAATGTCGGATTTGGAACTACTGTTCCATCAGGTGCTGCTGATCCTGGTAATACTCAAATCGTTAATGCCGGTATTGTAACCGCTAACTTCTATTATGGTGATGGTAGTAATCTAATAAACTTACCTGGATTTGAGCAAGATGCAGATGGAAACTTAATTGCCGGTCTTGATGCTGGTGGTTCTTATGATCCTTCTACTGGAACTTCTTGCTTTAACATCTTTATGGGATGTAAGACAGGATACTGTATTGCCGGTGGAGATCATAATATCTTCTTAGGTTGTTGGGCAGGATACTGCAACAGCACTGGATATAATAATAACTTCTTAGGTGCTTCTGCAGGAAGATTTAACACCACTGGAACACATAATAACTTCTTAGGTGCTTGTGCAGGACACTGCAACACCACTGGAATTAATAATAACTTCTTAGGTTGTGATGCAGGAAGATACAACACCGAGGGAGGTTGTAATAACTTCTTAGGCAATTTTGCGGGAAGATCTAACACCACTGGAAGTAGTAATAACTTCTTAGGTGATAATGCAGGAAGATGCAACACCACTGGATGGAATAATAACTTCTTAGGTGCTAATGTAGGACAAAAAAACACTAGTGGAAGTCATAATACCTTCTTTGGTTATCTTGCAGGATTCAACAACACCACTGGAGGTTGTAATAACTTCTTTGGTCGTTATGCAGGACAAAAAAACACTACTGGATGTTATAATAACTTCTTAGGTGCTTGTGCAGGATGCGATAATACGACAGGTAGTAATAATATTGCTATTGGTTGTGGTGTCCAACTTCCCGATCCAACAGGCAATAATCAATTAGCAATTGGTGCAGGCAACACTTCTTGGTTTAATGGTGACTCCAGTTATAATGTCGGATTTGGAACTACTGTTCCATCAGGTGCTGCTGATCCTGGTAATACTCAAATCGTTAATGCCGGTATTGTAACCGCTAACTTCTATTATGGTGATGGTAGTAACTTAATTAATCTACCTGCTTCTGGATTTGAGCAAGATGCAGATGCAAACCTAATTGCCGGTGGTGGTGCTGGTGGTTCTTATGATCCTTCTACTGGAGATTCCTGTTTTAACATCTTTATGGGATGTAATGCCGGTACTGGTATTGCCGGTGGAGATTATAATAACTTCTTAGGTTGTAGGGCAGGACACTGCAACACCACTGGAGGTTGTAATAACTTCTTTGGTCAGGGTGCAGGACTCGCCAACAGCACTGGATCTGCTAATAACTTCTTTGGTCAGAGTGCAGGAAACTTCAACACCTCTGGAGGTTGTAATAACTTCTTAGGTCATTATGCAGGACACTGCAACACCACTGGATGTTATAATAACTTCTTAGGTGCTAATGCTGGAAGAAATAACACTAGTGGATGTCATAATAACTTCTTTGGTTTTAATGCAGGACTCTGCAACACCACTGCAGGTTGTAATAACTTCTTAGGTAGTTGTGCAGGAAGATTTAACACTGGTGGAAGATGGAATAACTTCTTTGGTTATGTTGCAGGATGCAAAAACACTACTGGAAATAATAATAACTTCTTAGGTTCTTATGCAGGAAGATGCAACACCAATGGATCTTCTAATAACTTCTTAGGTCTTAGTGCAGGACTCTCCAACACCACTGGATGTTTTAATAACTTCTTTGGTTGTGGTGTAGGATTCTGCAACACCACTGGAAATAATAATAACTTCTTAGGTTGTAGGACAGGGGAACGCAACACCACTGGATGTAATAATAACTTCTTAGGCAATTATGCAGGAAGATTTAACACCACTGGATGTTATAATAACTTCTTAGGTAATTGCGCAGGATGTAATAGTACAACAGGTAATAATAATATTGCTATTGGTTGCCAGGTCCAACTTCCCAATATAACTGGTAGTAATCAATTAGCAATTGGTGTAGGCAACACTTCTTGGTTTAATGGTGATTCCAGTTATAATGTCGGATTTGGAACTACTGTTCCATCAGGTGCTGCTGATCCTGGTAATACTCAAATCGTTAATGCCGGTATTGTAACCGCTAACTTCTATTATGGTGACGGATCTAATCTAATAAACTTACCTGCTTCTGGATTTGAGCAGGATGCAGATGGAAACCTAATTGCCGGTGGTGGTGCCGGTGGTTCTTATGATCCTTCTACTGGAGATTCCTGCTTTAACATCTTTATGGGATGTAATGCTGGTGCTAATATTGCTGGTGGAGATTATAATAACTTCATAGGTAGAGGTGCAGGACAAAACAACACCTCTGGATGTAGTAATAACTTCTTTGGTCGTTATGCAGGATTATCCAACACCAGTGGAGGTTTTAATAACTTCTTAGGTTGTAGGGCAGGATCATCCAACACCTCTGGACGTGATAATAACTTCTTAGGTAGAGGTGCAGGATTAATGAACACCACTGGATGTTATAATAACTTCTTTGGTCAGTGTGCAGGAGTATCCAACACCAGTGGAGGTTGTAATAACTTCTTAGGTGCTTTTGCAGGAAGATTCAACAGCGCTGGAATTAGTAATAACTTCTTTGGTTATTATGCAGGAAGAAACAACAGCACTGGAGGTCATAATAACTTCTTAGGTTCTTTTGCAGGATGCAACAACACCTCTGGACGTTATAATAACTTCTTAGGTCATTATGCAGGATTCAACAACACCACTGGATGTCATAATAACTTCTTTGGTCAGTCTGCAGGATGCAAAAACACCACTGGAAGATGGAATAACTTCTTTGGTTGTGGTGCAGGAAAATGCAACACCACTGGACTTTATAATAACTTCTTTGGTCGTTATGCAGGAAAATGCAACACCACTGGATGTTATAATAACTTCTTAGGTCGTTATGCAGGATTCAACAACAGCACTGGATGTTATAATAACTTCTTAGGTCGTTATGCAGGATTCAACAACAGCACTGGGTGTAATAATAACTTTTTAGGTTATTTTGCAGGATGCAATAATACGACAGGTAGTAATAATATTGCTATTGGTTGTGGTGTCCAACTTCCCGATCTAACAGGAAGCAATCAATTAGCAATTGGTGTAGGCAACACTTCTTGGTTTAATGGTGACTCCAGTTATAATGTCGGATTTGGAACTACTGTTCCATCAGGTGCTGCTGATCCTGATAATACTCAAATCGTTAATGCCGGTATTGTAACCGCTAACTTCTATTATGGTGACGGATCTAATCTAATTAATCTACCTGCTTCTGGATTTGAGCAAGATGCAGATGGAAACCTAATTGCCGGTGCTGGTGCCGGTGGTTCTTATGATCCTTCTACTGGAAGTGCCTGCTTTAACATCTTTATGGGGTGTAATGCTGGTGCTAATATTACTGGTGGAGATTATAATAACTTCTTTGGTGAGAGGGTAGGATTCTGCAACACCAATGGAAGTTGTAATAACTTCTTTGGTTATTATGCTGGAAGATACAACACCTCTGGAGATAATAATAACTTCTTAGGTCAGAGGGCAGGATACTGCAACACCACTGGATTTGGTAATAACTTCATAGGTGTTAATGCAGGAAGATGTAACGCCACTGGATATAGTAATAACTTCTTAGGTTTTGCTGCAGGAAGAAACAACACCACTGGATGTTTTAATAACTTCTTAGGTCTTAATGCAGGATGCAATAATACGACAGCTAATAATAACCTTGCATTTGGTTATAATGCTGGACAAACATCTGCATCTCCATCAGGACTGATTAATCTGACGACAAGTAGCAATTGTATTGTTATGGGTAATGCAGATCATTCATGTGCCGCAATACAAGTAGCATGGACAGTTATTTCTGATATTAGAGATAAGTGTGTTTATGGTGATGTACCTCATGGAAGAGGATTCTTACAGAATATTAATCCTATCAAATATTCATTCAAGAATAGAGAAACGAATGAAGTTACTGATGAAAGAGTCAGATATGGATTCAGTGCTCAAGAGGTTGCAGAACTTGAAGGTGATGAAACAATCATTGCATCAAAATCCAACATAGATAAGTGGGGTGTTACTCATGAGCACTTACTTCCTGTTCTTGTAAATGCAATCAAAGAACTTGATGTCGAAAACCAAGAACTCAAAGAAAGATTATCTTCACTGGAAGAAAAAGTTAATTCTCTACTGAATAATTGATTTTATGGTATAATATATAATAGTATTGAATGATAAATGAATGAATAAAACTTTTTACTTTATGGCAGGGCTTCCCCGTTCGGGAAGCACTTTGCTTTCTTCAATCTTAAATCAAAATCCAAAATTTTATTCTGGACCATCAAGTCCAGTTCTTGGTGCAATGTTTGCCATAGAGCAAAACTTTATGGGTAATGAGTTGTATCATGGATATCCAAAACCAGATCAAGTCAGAGAGATCATTGGTAATATTCCACATCATTTTTACAGTGATGTTCAACAACCAGTTGTCTTTGATAAAAATCGTGCATGGACTGCAAGAGTTCCTTATATTGAAGGATATATTGGAGAACAGGCAAAGATTCTTGTTCCAGTTCGTAGAATAGATGAGATTCTAACTTCTATTCTGACAATGATTCATCGAAATCCTTTTGAGGAAGGACAACCAAGAATTAATTTTGTAGATGAACAATTAATCAAAACTGATGTGCCTATTAATGATTTGAATAGATGTATGTATCTTCTAGGTGAAGGTGGTATTGTTTATGAATCACTGAATGCGATTATGGAAGGGTTCGCACAAAATATAAATGAGAAAATGCACTTTGTGGACTATGATGACTTAGTGAATAGTCCTAAGGAGACAATGGAAAATATCTATGATTTTCTTGAAGAAGAATTTTATGATCATGACTTTGAATCAATCTCAAATATTCATAGGGAAGATGATTTGATAACTTATGGACTAAGTGATATGCACGAGGTTCGTTCTAAAGTCAAAAAAACTTCCCCTTCACCGGCATCTGTTCTTCCTGAAGAAATTATTGATCTTTATAAAGAAAATAGAACAAGACTTGAATTTTGGAAAACTTCTGATGTATAAAATAATCAAATAAATACTAAAGTAAAAAAAAATAATTAACAATGGCAATTACACACACAAGAACAATTGAAAATCTTGAAGTCAGAAATGATGGAAACAATGTAGTTTGTGATATTCAAGTTAAATGGGTATCCTCTGATGATTCTGATGTAGAAAGAACTACAATTAAAAGTTCTGAAACTTATCAAGTTAATTCTGAAGATGTTACTCCAGATTCTGAAGGATTTATTGCATTTGCAGACTTGACTGAAGAGATTGTATTGGGTTGGATTGCAGATGAACTTGCAAATTCAAATACAACTCAAAATAATGCTTCATGGATTGACTCTGTTCTTAATCCCCCAGCACCTGCTACAGTAAACAAAGAAACTCCTTGGTAATTTTATGGCAAAACTTAAGTATTCTATATTTCATGTTCAAGGTGGGTTTGGTAAACATATTGCAGCAACAGCAGTAGCTAAATGTATTAAAAACAATCATCCAGGTAGACAACTTATTGTTGTTTCTGTCTGGTCTGAAATATTTCAAAATCTTCCATTTGTGGATAGAGTATATCAACTTGGCAATACAAGTTACTTTTATCAAAGTTATATTGAAAATGAGGACTCAATAATTTTTCATAATGAACCTTATTTCACTACTGATCATATTCATAAAAAACTGCCTCTGATTCAAACTTGGTCTAAGATGTATGGATTAGAATATCGTGGTGAAATGCCAGATATTAAATTCAATCCTTTACAGAAAAAGATTGCAAAAGAATTTTGGGCAAGTCGTGCAAACGAAAAACCGATTATGGTTCTTCAAACTAATGGTGGAATGTATAATGAACAGAGACCATATCTATGGGCAAGAGATATGCCTGTGGCACTTGCACAAAAACTTGTAGATCATTATTCTGATAAGTATCATATTTTTCAAGTCAAAAAACCTTCTTCTGAAGCATTGGATGGTGTGGAAGTGGTTCAAGATCCAATGAGTAATATGGAACTTGTAAGTATCTTACTGAATAGTGAGAAGAGAATACTTATTGATAGTTGCCTACAACACGCAGCAACAGCACTGAAATTGCCTTCTGTGGTATTATGGAATGGAACTAGTCCAAAGGTCTTTGGATGGGATATACACACTAATATTCGAGCAGAGAAACCTGCCAACTTTAAACTTCCAAATAGTTATTTGTTTGACTTTGATTTTACTGGAGTAGAAGCAGAGTATCCTTATGTGGATGAGGATGAAGAAATCTTTAACTTTGATAAAATTATAGAAGCAGTTGATAAATGAATGTTATTGGACTTTATGGTGCGATTGGATGGAACGTTTTAATTTCTGACAATCCTCGTTTGAGAGAACAAATGAATGAAAGTTGGACACATGGAGCAAGTGTGTCTTTATTTTCTAATGGAGATCATGTAACTAGTATTAGTGAAGAAAGACTTACTGGTATTAAATATGATGGAAACTTCCCACGAAAATCGATAGACTATTGTTTATCGACAGGAAATCTTTCCAAAGAAGATATTGATGTAGTTGTCGTTCCATCGATGGCAAATACAAACTTCTATAAGAATTATATTAATCAAACTCTTCAATCTAAAGTTAAAAGATATTTTCCAAAAGCAAAAGTTGAGATAGTATCACATCATATGTGTCATGCATATTCATCAGTGTTCTCTTCAGATTGCAATGAAGGAACATTTATTACGATGGACAATGCTGGATCTATTTTATTCAATTCTACTGGCAATGCTTTTTCTACCGAGAATCATTCTATAGGATACTTTAATAAAGAAAAAGGTATTTTTAAGTACCATCATGGTATTCCTGAAATGAATAACTTTGGAAATTATTATTGGGCTTGGGCATATCAAATTTATGTTGAGATGGTTCAGAAACAAATTGATATTACTGATCCAAAGTATCGTGAGACATTCTGTGGCAAGGTCATGGGTCTTTCGGCATATGGTAATGTAAAGGAGTTTGAAAAAGATTATCGACAAACTTTCGAAGGTATCCCTTCAGTTACATTCAATTCTTTTCCTGGACAGGACTATGTTTATGGGAACATGAGTCCAGAGAACAAAGCAAGAACTCTTCAACATAATTTTGAGCAGGGAATGCTTGTTTATATGAAGACACTCAAAGAGCAAGGATATATTGATGACAATCTTTGCCTTGCTGGTGGTGTGTTTCTGAATATTCTCACAAACTCTGTCATTCGTAAGAATGAAATTGTAAAGAATATGCACATCCCACCATTTCCTGACGATACTGGATTATCATTTGGTGCTGCATGTTATGGTGTTTTTAAGGCAAAAGAAAAAGTAACTCTCCCACATAATATTTCACTTCTTGGACGCACTTATAGTGACGAAGAGATTGAGAAAGCACTTGAAGGGAAAAACTATAAGAAGTTTGATAACTTTGAAGAACTGTGTGAGAAGGTTGCTAAACTTCTTGCTGATAATAAAATCGTTGGATGGTTTCAAAATCGTTCAGAGTTTGGACCTAGAGCACTTGGTTCTCGTTCAATTCTGATGAACCCATCATTAAAAGAAAATAAAAAGACAATCAATACTCGTATTAAACATAGAGAAGAGTGGCGTCCATTTGCGGGCATTATGCTTGAAGAATATCAAGAAGAATACTTTATAGATGTATATCCAAATGAATATATGCTATACTCTCTGGTAGTAAAACCACATCAAAGAAAGAAACTTGGTGCGATCACACATAAAGATTTCTCATGTAGAATTCAAACTGTAAATGAAAAATTGCATCCAGAAGTTACAACACTTCTTCAAAAATATAACAAAGAAACTGATTGTCCGGTTCTTTTAAATACTTCTTTCAATGATAATGGTCAACCAATTGTAGAGAATCCAAAAGATGCTATTAAAACTTTTGAAAGTATTGATCTAGATTGTCTTGTAATTGGAAATTATTTTTTAATCGGAACTTAATTTATGAATTTTAAAGTATACACAAAAGAAAATTGTCCTCACTGTTATAAGATTAAACAAGTACTGGAGTTGACAGGAACACAGTTCGTATCTTATAATCTTGAAGAGGACTTTACACGAGAAGAATTCTATGCTAAATTTGGTAGGGGTTCTACTTTTCCGCAGGTAGTATGTGACGATAAAAAATTAGGAGGATGTGTTGACACAATCAAATTCCTCAGAGAACAACAAGTCATCAAGTCTTAACATAAATAAAAGTGAAGACCACAGAAATCGTGGTATTGAATTCTTGCTCAATGGAGGTAAGAGAAAGCAAACAGAACCATTTCACATTATGTTTGAAAAGATGGTTTGCTTTCTAAGATGGAAAGTAAATATTCATTTTGAGTTTTCCATCAAGACATTCCGGAGTAAGAAAAATGTTAGCAACTAGTTTAGTATTTGGTTCATTTCTGACTATTTTATTTCTCATGATGGGTCTGATGATTGGTTGGACTGCTAGAGAATACATGATGAACTATAGAGAGGCACCGAGATATCATCCTGAGATGTTTGATGAGCAAGGAAATTTAATTCCGGATGAAGTAATCGCATTTAATTTTGAAAACTATGACGATAGCAACGAAGAAGAAAACGACAACGACTAAGGCAGTATCACTGGAACTACCAAAAAATCCATTTGTCTTTGAAGTTTTAGATCTTGTTTCCAAACAAAGAAGCAAGGCAAAGAAGATTGAAGTTCTGAAAAAGTATGAACATATTTCTTTGAAAGCAACATTAATTTGGAACTTTGATGAAAGTATAATTTCTATGCTTCCTGAAGGAGAGGTTCCATATTCTGGATTTGAGGATCAGGCATCATCAAATGGAACTCTGAGTACTAAAATTACAGAAGAAGTTCGTAGAATGCATGAAATGGATTCATTTTCTATGGGTTCGAGTGATAAAAACGGACACACTACAATTCGTAGAGAGTTTAAGAACTTCTACCACTTCCTTAAGGGTGGCAATGATGCCATGAGTGGTGTTCGTCGTGAAACAATGTTCATCAATATTCTTGAGGGACTTCATCCATTAGAAGCAGAGATTGTTTGTCTTTGTAAGGATAAAAAACTTTCCGATAGATATAATATCACAAAAGAAATTGTAGGTGAAGCATATCCAGATATTACTTGGGGTAATCGTTCATAATTATGGCAAAT
>Ga0233412_10000720_pt1 | contig 18555 bp, 35 predicted proteins | sample Na_anoxic_4_MG_FD_180667 | JGI IMG/M metagenome (GOLD analysis project Ga0233412, IMG submission 180667) | Seawater microbial communities from Saanich Inlet, British Columbia, Canada - Na_anoxic_4_MG | ecosystem: Environmental > Aquatic > Marine > Inlet | place: Canada: British Columbia...
TTCCTAAAATAATCTATTCATGCTTTATTTTTTAAGTCTGTTTTAATTATACTATTAAAATCCTCTCTTAATTCAGGATTAGTTAAGGCTATTTTTTCTACTCATTGTAAATTACCTGAACTTAATGCTGTGCTAAATTCTGTTAAAGTTTTTTGTGATTGTTGTTGAGTTAGTTTATCTTCCTCTGTTTGAATATTAATTTGATTAGCTTTTACTTGTTCAGCTGTTAATACTTTATTTACAGGACTAGTTGCTTCTTCTATTTTTATAGTTTTAACAGGCTCTGTTTTAATAGGTTCAGGAGTTTTTTCAACTATAGGAGTTTGTATTTCAGGCAAAGGTTCTATAACAGTTTCTTTTTCAGCTAATAGTTTTGCTTCTCCTATTTGCTGTTGTTTCTCTGTTATATTTTTTATATCAAATGGATTAGTATCAGATTTAGGAGTTTCTAAAACAGGAGATTTTTGATCTTCTATAATAGTTCCTGCTCATGTTAAATTATCAGCCATAATTTTTTTATTATATATTTAAAGTATAATGATTTTTTTAATCTTTTCAACTATTTATATGCAGTAATGATAAAATTAGCAGCAAGAGTGTCACTTATAAAATCTAAAGTAATTCAATCTGATATAAAAGCAGAATGATTAGCTCTTGTATTACTTCAAGCAGAATTATAGGTAGCAATAACCCTTGTTGATAAATTAGCTACCTTAGATACTCATGTATCATCTTTTATATACATTCATGCTGTTGTTCCTCATATATAAGAAGAATAACTAGTTCCCGTTGGAATAAAAGTAGCACTTCATAACCATGCTTGTATAACATAAGAAGTTGGAGTAAATCAAAATCAAGTAAAATTTTCAGTTCAAGTTCAAGCAGAAGCAGCCCTACTAAAATAAATTGCCTTACTTCCTCATCATAATCCTCATCAGTCAACACTTATGTCTTCATCTATTTGAGGAGTATTTACTCATGGTAGTTCTTCAGGGATAAATTCTATATCATTTATATCAGGTATCCATTCTGCTTTAAAGTCTTTTGTTTTAACCATTTTCTTCAGTTATAGTATAAGTTAATTCAAATCAATGTAAAATAGGTGGTAAATTTGTTTGTAAATCATTATGTATTTCCATTTTAAACTGTATATCTATAAAATCATCTACTTCACTACTTATATCATGCCTTTCTATAATATTTGTATCATCATTTATAGTATAAAATAATGTCCAACTAGAAGCATTATTTATTCTTTTATATAATTTAATATAATTATCTCAATTTGTATAACTTGTTGTACATCTAATTCTTTCTATTTTAGCAACCTTATTAGGTGGTCATCTAAATATTTGAGTAACTATGTATCAATCTTGTGAAGTAGTTAAATTATCTAACTCTAATTTATCTATTCAATATATACTTCCTTGTTTATAACTAAAATAAAGGGTGTTTAATGCTTCTTCATAAACCATTGTATAGATATTATCTAAATTAGTTCATGTATTATCTTCTGTAGTTATTTTGTGAAATCCTTTTTGTATTCATGGAATTAAATCTCAGTATTTATATATTCAAGCCTGTGTTTCATTACTTATTAACATTAAGTCATTTCAAGTAAAAGCTAGTGTTTTATTATCATAAATATCTGTTTTAAAATCTAGTTTTTTTATATACTGACTATTATCATTTAGTCTATTACTTTGTTTATATTCACTAAATAGTTGTGAACTATATCAAGAAACTATATATACATCTCAAGTTTCTGTTGTTATATAATCTAATCATGCTTTTGATATAACTCTCCTTACTCTAAATCATAAATTTATATTTGCTGAAACTGAATTACTTACTCAATCCCATAAACTTAACATTCAATTACTACTATATATGTAAAATTGTGTTCAATGTTGAGTAATCCCATTTACTGCAGGATTAAATATAGCAAATATTGTTTGTACTCATGCAGAATCTATTTGTAATACTGAATTACTATATCATACATATAAAAATGAAGTATTAGCATACATTGCAGGACTATTAGGAGAATACATAGTAGTTTTTACATTCTCTATTAGATTTGTCCAATTATCTAAATCAGCTTCATTGCTTGGAACACTACATAAACTAAAAAAATTATTTGAAGTTTCCTTCATAAAATAATATTTAATAGCTGTAGAAAAATGTTGCCATGCTTGAATATCCTCACCTCATGTTAATGTAAATGTAGGGGTACTATCAGTTGCATCTAATCTATATATATTTCCTCAATCTCAAGCAGCATAGGCTTCTCCCGTATCTCAACTTCAATTCCTTGATTCTAAAGTTCTCATTGCAGTAGTAGAAGTAAGAAGTTGTTTAGTTGTTTTAGGTCAAAGAGTAGCTCAATATCATGTTCTTAATCAGTCTATATTTTTTGATTCTATAACACCAAAAGAACTCCCTACAATATCATCTTGTTGGATTCCTTTATAAAAAGTATTTAATGTAAGATTTTGTCTTGTTATTGCCATATTAATATGATAAAGAAGTATTTGGTAATTCTGCAACCACAGGAGTTTGAACTCTGTCTTTTATAGTATTTATCATTCTAGTTAGATCATTTTCAAATTCATTTATAGCATCATTCTTTTCATTAACTAATCATTGTTGTGCATAAATAAATTGTTTCATTCCTACTGATATTATAGAATGATATTCTCTTAATTCCTGATTTGTAGGAAAAATTGTTGTTTCTGCTCAACCTCAAACTAAATCAATTAATGTTACTGTTGCTTGAATTTTTAATCACTCAGCAATTACTGCTGTAGTTTGTGGATAAATAAATACACTCCCATCTTTTATATCATAAAATGCTTGCTCTGTAGATAGATTAGTATTTAAATCCCCTATACTTGTTGGATAGTTACTTAGAGTATCAGAATTAACTAAACTAGAATAAGTATCTGTAGAAGCCCATTTAACCTCTACTCTTTGAACTTTTTTCATTCATGCTGTTGTTGCACTTGCAGCTTGTAGTTTATATTCATTTCTGTCTATTGCAGTATCAGCTAAAAAACTATCCCAAAAGAAATCTTCATCTATATCGCTAATAATTCTATTAGCTACTTTTTGATATATAATATTTGCATATTGCAATGCCTGTGTAGGCTTTACTTGCACATCATTGGTATGTGTTATAGTTCTAGCTAAATCTAATATATTATCTACTGTCATTTTTTATAAATTATTAATTAAATTTCTTCACCAAGTTCAATATTTCAAAACATTTTAGCATTTCATCATCACTCTTTTTCCCCTGTCAATACTAGATAATCCCCTTGCTCTAAGAAAAATTCTATATCTTCACTTGGGTTTCATATAATTACTGTATCGTCTACTTTAACTCTGCTACCAAGTACCTTTTGGGCTTTAGTAGTATCAAAAGTCAATGTAGTACCTGTTGTTCAAACTCAATCTATATATTCTATTGAACTTCACATTTCAGCATCTATATAGTTTCAAGGGATATATGCAGTTCATCAAAAAGCTGTTTCATCTCTTGTTCTCCATATTTTCATTACAGATTTTTGATCTGAACTACAACTAATTCTATTTAATATGCTATCTCTAGTATTTGCTATTCAATATAATGTTTCTTTTACTCTCATTATAATAAGTGGCTGATTTAGTTTTGATACAGCTACTCATTGTGGATTTGCAACAGTTAATTCATTAGAACAACTTACATAAGAGTTTCATTCTCTCCTACCTCATTCAGTTGTTACATCTACACAACCAAAAGCCATTTGTACATCAGTTCAATTTGTGTTTTCACATCTATAATGAATAGCCATTGCAGGATTTGATGTACTTACTTGTGTTCAAGTTCATAAATTAGTAATAACTCATACAACTTTTAGATTAAAATGAAAATAATAATTTCATACTCATCTCCATTGGAAACTTATATCAAATAGGTTTCAAGCACTTAAATCAGCTCAAGTAGGTAAATCCAATATCACTTCTTTATTTATTCAAACACTATTTTCCATTATTCATTTTAACACTCAATCTTCAAGTCTAAATAATATTGCATTTCAATTACTTCTTAATCCCCATTCTCTTATTCAAGTAGCAGTTGGATTAGGTAAATATCAAGCTGTTGCATAATAATGTCATCTATTAGGTTGGTATCTAGGGTGTCTTCTACTATGTATATGAGTTTCATCTCATATTGTAGTTCAACTATTAATAGTCATTTGTCAATTAGTAGAAATACATTTTGTTGAACTATCTGTACCTACTAAATCAACTCAATTCTCTGCTATTCTCCAATATGCTTGTGGTATATTATAAGTCCATAATCAATGAAAAAGGGATAAATCTAAACTAGCTTTAGGTGTTCCCCAAACTGTATTAGTTAAATCACTATCTATTCCATTTCATCAAGGTCAAGAAACTGTTTTAGTAGAACCTGAACTATTTATAGCCATTTCTAATACTTCTCAATCATTCGCATTAAATCAAGCCATAATTCTTATAGCTTTCTCTTGTTGAGGTAATCATTTATTATTAGCAATACTTAAATCAGTTCAGTCAATTTCATAAGGCATGTTTATAATAATTATTAAATAAATATTATAAATAGAGCAAAGATTTAACTTTACTCTATCTAAATATCTAATTAAGTATTAGCACCTAATGAACTAGCTGATTCAACTCTATAAAGAGAATCATTTTTTAATATTCCTGTACCAAGTCTAGCCTTAACTCAAACAGTAGATATTTGATTTAATGGATCAGCAGTACCTGCAGAACCTAAACCATTTACATAAGTTTGAAGCCCTCCTGACATAACAACACCGTAAGCATTTTTACCTACAACATAAGTTGGGTATACATCAGTAGTAGTAGCTCAACCATCAGCATAGAATTGTACATTAGAAGAAACTATAATTCTAGTTCCAAATAATGAACCAATTTCTCCTCTAAAAATATTTTGAGGTTCTGAATATTTATTAACATCAATAAATGTTCAAGTTCCTGTTTCTTGTTGTAAATCATGTAATACATGAGGGTGAATAACAGCAACATACATTCCCCCCATATAAGTAGGAGCATCGTTAGCTTTAAGTAAGTTTGTAGCTTTAGCTAAATTAGCAGCAGTCATAGTATCAGAAGCAGTAATAGCAGCTCTTGATGTTTGTCCAACATAAATAACATTAGTACCTGCATCAATAGTGTCTTGAATAACAGCATCTACTTTATTTGCTAAATCTCTACCTAATTCAAATGATGCTTCTTCAATAGCAGCAACAGGAGAATCAGTAAGAACAACATCTGAAAGTTTTACAAATGAACCATATTGAGTTAAAGTAACTTCAACATTAGTAAGATTAAAACTTCATTCAGTAGGAACAGTTCCTTCTGTTAATGCAGCAGCAGCACCATCTTTAGCATCTACTGTAGGAAAAGTATATTTATTGTAACCAATAGGAAGCTCAACATTTTGAGCGATTTGTTTAAAGTATAATGATGCTTCAAAATTTCTTATTGCAGCTCTTCTGATAAATTCTCATAAGCTCCCGCTTGTCATGATATTTCAACTTGTCGTAACAGCCATAGTATTTTATAATTAGGAATATAATATTCTCTAATTACTAGCTTAAAATTAACCATTCTTTTTCACAATTCTATAAAAAGTTCTTTCAGATTTTCAAGTTTGCTTCATCCATTCATGCTTATCTAATCAATCAACATAAACTCTTTTTTGCTTTTTATATCATCTAAGTCTATTATAAAACATATATTTAGTTCATCAAGTTTGTTCAATCCAATCTGTTCTACCTAATCAATCTACCTTAAATCATTTTCCTTTATTAGCAGGTATAAATCATTCAGGCTTAGGCTTAGATATTCATAATTGAGATAAACTCATTTTCTTTTTAGTTTCATCTGAAAATGTTTTTCATAACCAATGTTTAGCATGATTTTTAGTTATTTTATATTTAGCTTCTTGTGTATGATGTGCATGATATATTGATATATGGCACTTTTTACAAATAGGAAGTAAGTTTAATTTATCTTCATTTCATGGGTTATGGTCTTTATGATGAACTTGAATATTATCTAATGTTCAACACTCATAACATTCTTTTCTGAATTGATATATTTTATAAGCAAATCTTGTAGTTCTGTGACTATCTCTAGTTTTATATTGTGTTTCCATAATTTTATAGTAATAGTATAAATTTATATGGGAGAATTATAATCTATTACATTACAATTCAATTACAGGAGCAACCCTGACCAAAGAATAACTAATTTTAAGCTAGTAATCAGCTATCCCTTTTAGATAGGGATTATCTCCCAAATCCTAAACCTTTTAATTCTTCTGTCATAGCAGCCTTTAAATCTGAATCATTTAAATCATTTACTGTTTTATTTTGTTTCAAACTTGTTGGTGTATTTCCTGAAAAACTTAATCTATTAGGATTTGAGTTTTTAGGAGAATCAATACCTTCCATTCTTGCAGCTTGTTCATAAGATAAACTAGGGTGTTGCTCTAATACAGCTTCTATTGCTTCAACTTTAGCATCTCAATAATTCATAATAAAAGTTTCCCTTTCACTATTTTTTAGTGTATTTGCAGTAGCATTAGCCATAGCACTTTGTATCATTGCTTCAACCTTTTCTTCTCAAAACTCTGAATTAGCTAATTTACTTTCTAGTTCCTTAACTTTATTCAATGCAGCATTCTTTTCTGATAAGATTTTCTTAAAATTGTTAGTCTTTGTCTTTTTAGGTGCTTCTTCTGTACTTGAAGTTGCTCACTCAGCTCACTCTAATGTAGCTTCTGTACTAATAGTTTCATCATCTAACTCTAATGGATTTATGCTTCCATCTCAGCTGTTTATATCCGTCATAATTGGTGGATTAAGAATTAATTTTATTATGCAGTTTAATCTGCTACTATCAAAATAGTATGCAAGTAAACAAGAGAGCTACCCTTATTTAATTGCTCCTACCTTTATAGGTTTGGAGTTTGTGTTTCTATCAATGGTTCTAGTTCTCATTTCAGAGTTGTTGGAGCATTTATTAATCAATCAATATATTTAATCATTAATTTATCTAGATCATTCAAACTATATATCTTTTCATCTCTAATTGAATTTATTTCTAGTATTCATTCCACAAGAGCTTCTTTTTCACTCTTATGGATACTTACTATCTCTTTCCATCATTCTGATTGTTCTAGCTTAAGTAATTCACTAATTAATAATTGTTCTCTAGTTATTGTTTTCATAATGTATTTGTTTGTTATTGTTTTGTTCTTTCATAGTTGTCCATCTGCAATTTTCTTTACTATAGTTTCAGTTAACATTTATTCTATCAATAGAGGTATCTCAGTTATTAGCCATATAATGTAACACATAATCAATATACATATCATCTCTAAATAATTCAAAAGAATTAATCCATTTACTATATATTTTTATTCCTCTTTTTCAATAATATTTATATGCATCAGAGTTTTTATTATAACATCTTGTTTTCATACCTCTCCAAATTCTATAAAATCTTGTTCATTTCATTCAATGTTTTTTAACTCAACAAGCTATTTCTTTTTGTAAACATCAACAACTTTTTGTTTTTCAACTTCTTAAACTTTCTAGTAATATTATTTTTTCTTTTCAACATTCACATTCACACAAAAATCTTCTTCTTTTTTTTCAATAATCTTCATTAATAATTATTAGTCTTCAAAACATATCTCATTCATGTATATTAATTTTATTCCACATATATTTATAGTTAGAGTATAAATTTATTGGGGTATGGAAGCTCTAACCTTTCCATAATCATTACTAGGAATGACCCTAAACCAAATTATTATTATGCTTGTACATCAGCTAAACTTGCTACATCTTTTTGTCATGCAGTTTGTGCAGCTTGAATTGCTCATTGTCAAAATCATTTAACCTGTTCTTGTCATTGTTGTGGTAATGCCGCTTGTCCACTTACTACATATAAATTTTTTCTAACTTCTATTGCTTTTCTTTTAGAATCTGTATCCATAGCTTTTTGATATATAACTAAATATGTCAAATGGTCAGCTTGTAAATCAGTAGGTTCTTCTAAATCTATATCTCTATTAAGTAATTCTAAATCCATTTTAGCTTGTGCTTCTTCAACACTAGCAGGAAATAATACACTTATTTTCTCTTTATCTAATCAATTTGCTTTAGCTATTTGTCTTTTAGCAAATGTTTTACTTATATTAGCAGCTCATTGGTCTGTTAAAACCATATCAGCTATTGTTAATAATGCCACTTTGTCTTTTTCTTTTATCTCTGCTTCTTGTGATTTACTTACTATTCTAATATCTATATTGTATCAAGTACTTATATCTTCTCTTTTAATAGTTGATATAACATTTCAGAAAGCATTTTGTAGTTTTATATTCTTTTCATCTTTAAATTCAAAAAATTCATAGTAAGCTCTCAACCATACTCTCCAAAAGTCTTTTTCTCCCCAAGTATTTATCCTTGAATTTAGTAAAAGTTTTATATTTGCATTCTTTTGTACTCTTATATTTTCACTAGCTGTTAAACTTGAATCAGGACTAACTCATAAACTCCTTTCATCTAATCATAAATCACTTGAAGCCTGTTGTCCTATAATATTAGGCATATTATAAGCATCTTGTTTAATAGTTCCTCTTTGTACTTCTTTTATAGGATTAGGATTTTGGTTTAAGTTAGCTCTAATATACTTAGGTCAAAATGTATGTTGTTTTAAATCATTTAAATTCTTAATAGCATTTGTATCTACTAAGAAAGTATCTCCCCATGCTTCATGTTCAGCTTTTATTCTATTTAAATTTAAAAATAATTGCTGACTTCTTTGTTTATCTTCAATTATATCAGGAATACTAATACCAAAAGGATCTCATTTAAAAGGCTCATAATAATTTAATATAACAGGAAACTCAACTTCTATATTATTTTCTATTTCTTCTTTATATACAGGCTCTATTTCTTCAAATCTAATTATTAAACTATCATCATTAGCTGTAGTAATTAAATATTTCTTTCCTTTTATTGTTGTATAATGATTATATATTCAATAAATAGGATTAGCACTAGCTTGTATTCAAGTATCATTGAAATCTCTTGTATTATTTACTTCTTCTCTCCTTCTTTCTTCAGATTCAGCTTCACTAGGATTAATTTTATCTAAATTAAAATAAATGTCATCTATTAATTGATTATCATTTATTTCTAATTCAAAACCATAAAACCTGTGTTGTCATAAATATCATAATGGATCAGGAACCCAACTTAAAGGGTCTATACTCTTAAAAACGGGAACTTTTTTAAAACTATCCCAATAATCAAATATTCTTATACCTACTCAATAAAATAATCTATTCCATTGTGTATCATAATTAATTTTATCCATTCACATTTCTTCTTGGTCAAATTTAGCCAAGTTATTTAAATTATCAGCATATTCATCATCTCATAATTGTCTACCTGCAAAAGTAGCTGTCATTTCATCTGTATAATACAATCACATCATTGTTTGCATTACACTTCTTATTAATCTAACATAGATTTTTTGATGATTCTCTGCAATATTATTATATAAAGCTAATCTCTCTCTGAATAAATCTCTTTTATTGTTCACAAAATCAAGTCATAGTTTCTTTTCTTCTAAGACTTGTTGAATTATTAAATCCTCGCTAATTGGAAAATTTGTCTTTGCCATAGCTATTTCTTTAAAAAGTATATAAACATAATACTAATTATGTATATAAATGCAAATTTATATTTGAGTGGAATAATCTATTATTATTTCTTCTTGTGATTCTCATACTTCATAAGTATCAAGCATTTTAACAGCTCAACTCAAAGCATCTATTATATCATCATGTTTTCATTTAGGGAATTTTAATAATTCAGTTTCTAATAATCAAATCTTTTCTGTAGATTGATTATGTAAAATACTACCATTAGCATATCTAGGTTGTAATATACTTTTTATCCTTGCTTCTTTTTCTCACATTGGATTAATTTCTTCCAACACAAAATACTTATTTCTAATTCTCATTTGTTTTTGTATCTCTAAAGCTAACATTTTTTGATAAGCTACAACCTCTACTCAAACTCTTTGTGGGTGGTATTCATCAGAGGTTCTGAATATTTCATTTATTATTTCATCAGGTTCTGCTCTAAATGCTTTTACTTCTAATATATAAATCATATTACTTCTTGTATGTAGTCCTATAGTAACTATAGCTGTTTGGTCTGCTTCTTGTTTTGTTGATATAGCAGGATCAATAAAAGTAACTATTTCTAAATCACTTATTCTATATTCATTATCATTATAATATGTAAAATAATCACTTGTAAATGTTCCTCATTTCTCATTTATAGGGTTTTGTTGGTACTGACTACTAAAAAATATAGGATTTTGTTCTCTTTTCTTTTTATAATAATCACTACTAAATCTGTCAGGCCAAAAACTTTCATCTTCTTCATTTAAAGCAGGTATTTTTAACTCTACCCATTCATCTCATTCAACTTCTAATATTTCTCAAGCTAAATCATCTTCTCTCCACCTTTGCATTATAATAATTTGTTTTGCTTTATCATTTTGTACCCTAGATAATAATGTGCTCCAATACCAATCACTAACTGTTTTTCTCACAGTAGAAGATTCAGCATCTTGCCTAGTAGCATAAGGATCATCAACTATTATCCAATCTCATCATTCTCATGTAATACTACCTCATACTCAATAAATAGAGAATACACCAGTTGTATCTGTTCCCCAACTTTTTAAAGCAGCATTATCTCCTTTTATATTTGTATTAAATATATTTTTATAAGAATCATTACCTAGTCTATCTCTAATATGTCTTGAAAACTTTTCTAATATTCATACCGTATGTCCTGTACATAATATGTCTTGATTTTCTACTTTTCATAATATAAAAGCTACAAATTCTTCCATTAATCTACTCTTTCATGCTCTAGGTGGCATTGATATAAGTAATTTTTGAATATCTCCTTTTAACATTTTCTCTAAATGCTCTGCTATTAATTCATGGTGTGGGAGTATACTAAAAAACTTATCCGTATAAACACAAAAAGATAACAAGTCTTTACTCGCCATCTCTTTGAAAAATTGCTTATCTTTATTTTGCATACCTTTTAGCTATTAATTGTTTTTGAGTATCTGATAACTCCTCAGAAACATCTAAATTAGTATTTGTATTATCAATTTCTTGTTTATCTACCCATTTATAATTATTCTTTAAATGAAAAATTGTAGAAGCTGCGTTTAATTTGTTTGTCATTGCTCATTTAATAGCTCTATTCTCTAACGAATCTTTTATAGTGTTATAAACTGAGTATATTTTTGGATTGTCAATCCTTTTAGAAACCTGTTGTATAAAGGAACTTCTTGCATAAGGTTTTCATTCAAATAATTCTCAGATATAAATAATTTCTTTATCGTTAGTTAAAACTATAAACATTTGTTCTAGTTCTTTTATTACTACTTCATCTGTCCATTTATCTATCCAAATTGGAGGTCTTCCTCATTTATTTTTTACAATATCTTTTTTTCCTTTTTCTATCATAATTTTTTAGATTAATCATTTTGCTTTTCTAGCATTATAAATTCTAGTTGTCATTTTCCTTACTTTAGTATCTGCTACTATAGGCTTAATAGGTGCATTAAATAGTTTATCTATAGTTCATACTCATGGAGTTTCTGTTTGTTCTTCAGTAACAGGAACTAGTTTACTAATAATAGTTTCTAATTTCCAGTTTCATGGATATCTACCATTTTGTGATTTATATAATTCTCTTGCTATATTTAAATTTATAGTCATTTTGTATAATTAAATATTAAATTGCCATTTATAACCTCAAGCTGTTTTTCTTTTTCAATTACAACATTGGCTAATATTTGCTTGATTAATTCATAAACTTCTATTTATTTCATATCATCAATACCAACCCTTAATAACATCTCATGTTTCTATACATATTTGATAAATTTTTTTTGCTGAATTATTGAACTTTCATAGTTTTCATTTTTGATATTCTCATATATTATAATGTTTTTTTGTTATACTACTTAATCATAATTTATAAGCATGTAATTGATTTTCACTCTTAGTACACCATTCAAGATTTGATAATCTATTATCAGCTTTTATTCAATTTTTATGGTTTACTTCAGGTTTATTAGTATTTAATCCATTAAATGTAATTATAACAAGCCTATGTACTCTAAGTGTTTTACTAATTCAATTTTTATATAATCCTACCACAAAATATCATTGTCAATTATCACATCATTTTATTTTTTTTCAAGTTTTTGTATTTTTAACTATTCATAGATTAGATATTTTGTATAGTCATTCATATCAAACAATATCTTTCCACATATTATTTAAGGTTAGTAAAATAAGTATCTATAGTTTTTTTCATAAACTCATCTGTTTGTTCTCAAACATCTTTATTGTATATTTCTATTTTATCTTTGTAAGTTTCTGTTATTTCTTTATGTGATTCTCTAATTTTATTATGGTATTCAATTAACCATTTATTTTCTTCTTTAGCATTTATATCTCATTGTATTTCTTCGTACCTTAGATTATCTAATTTAATTGCATGATTTTTTCTTCCTATTTTAAATCTTAATTCTATATCACCATTTGGATTTGTATAAGTAACAAGTCCTTTTGCTTTTCATTCTTTACTAATTATATATTGTTCAAAATCAAAATTCATATTTGTTTAGTTAGTTTTTATTATTATATTCTATTTTAAGTAAAATGCAACTTTATGTTTTTGAGCCAAGCTGCATATCTATAAATTACCTCACACACTCTATTGATAGTGCATGAAAGTGAGAAGTACATATAAAACTCACTTGCAAGATAATTGTATAAGGCTCTAGGTTTATACTCTATTAAAATAATCATCTACACTCATTGCTTCTATGTTTTCTATTGTAGGTATATTCCTACAACTATGGTAACATTTACACTTTTCAGTAGGCTTGTTGCTGCACATTCATTGTTTCATTATTTATAAATCACTAAATAAATCACTCTCTAGTATTTTAACTAACCTTTCTCTTATTTCATTTGTTTTATCCCATATTTGTTTAGCTTTAAGGTCCTGTTTTGTTTCTTCTAGTGTTTCTATATCATTTGCAATTATTCTTAAGTTATGGCTTGTTTTCATAGTAGATTATTATTAAGTAAATATTCTAGCATTTCTGTATAAAATTCTATGTCCATTTTTTCTAAATCATATTTAATTCATTGATATTTTCATATAATATACTTTTTTATCTTTTCATTTTTAAATCTGTATATAAACTTATCTATTTCATTAGCAGTTAAAGTTTTAATATCATCTCATCTAAATCAATAGTTTAAATATCTATCTCTAATTTCTTTTTCTCAGCCACACTTAGTAATTTCATATATTTTATTATAACTACAATATCTATAAAAATATTCTGTTTCAACTCCCTCTAAATATCACTCATCGTTCAGTCTTTTACTAAGTGAAAGGTTTATTGTTTTCATAATTTTTGTTTAATATATATAACCCCCTCTTCCAATATTCTGTTTTCAATTAATAGTTCTTTTATTATTTCTCTAGCTTCATCAATTACTTCTTGTGCTTCTTCTACTATTCAACATTCTATATCTTGTTGTGAAAGAACAAATACTAAATTATTAGCATTGTCTTCAAATTCATTTGTTTTCATTATTTATTTAGTTAAAAATTAACCTCAATTTCACAATCTATATTCCCTCCTATCTATATTATCCAATATCTTATCTAGTCTAATACAAATATCATTCATATAATTATATATTTCTCTATCAGATAATTTATTATTATTTTCTTCTAAATCTTCTAGTTCATTTGCTAGTATTCTTAGTTGGTGGCTTTCTTTCATTATTTTATTTAGTTAATTCTAATATCAGTAGCTCCTTGTTCTATAATTGTTACTATATCAAATCATATAATATCACTATCCTCATTATCTGTATAGGTTAATATTCTTTCCTTTCATTCTTTATTGTTGTAGTATATATTTAACATTGTTATTTAGTTAAACTTAAAATATAATCTAGTTCTTCTTTAATTACTAATTGGTGCTTTATCTCATTTGTATTATTACATATAGACATAATATCTTCACACCTACTTTCCATTTCTATACATAATTCCTTAATAGCCTCTATATCATAAGGATAGTTACTTATCATCTTATCCTCTATATCTTCTATTTTATACATTATTTCATAGTTAATAAATTAGTTCTATATCTTACATATTTAATTTTTTCCTCCACTCACATTTTAAAATATGATTTTGCTTCATCATTAGTTAAATGTACATCTACTTTCTTTTTAATATTAGCTACTTCCATTAGTGCTGGGTGTAAGTCATCATCTATTCTTACAGAAAGGGTTACAGCTATTTGCTCTTTTCTATTGTCTAGCATAGTTTATTTTTTTAATAAATAATCTCAATATTCTCTTAATATATCACTTAAATATACTCTTTCTGAAGTATTATTTTTATCATATAACCTATCTTCAATTTGTTGGTCAAACAACCAAACTGTAGGTGAATTCATTTTAGTTAATTTTTTCATAGTTATTTATTAAATTTTAAACTACCATATTTTTCTATCACATTTTCTACATCTTACTTGTGGCATAATTTCTATACTATTTCAACACCATTCTCTACCTGCTGTATTTATGTATTCGTGTTTACAAAAGTTTTGTTTAAATATTCTTGCAAACCAGTTATATATATCTCATAGCATTATTTATTTATTAATTTGTAAAATGTTCTCAACTCTACCTTTCTTCTTGTAAATTATATGTAATAATTCTTTATATTCCTTTTCTTCTGCTTTTAATCTCTTATAAGAAGATAAACAGGCAAATTGATTAATTTGGTTAGCTTCATTATAATCAAGTTGTTTCTTTATTTTAGCTTCTATAAGCTCTAGTTCTTCTAAATCTTCATTCACTTCACTACAGAGAATATCTGTCATTATATTTTTCATAGTTAGTTTAGTTAGGCTTATTTTCTTTTATTAATTATTCTGCAATGAAACGATAATCTGTTAGTTCATCAACTTTATCTTTTATAAATTCTTGTACTACTTCATAGTCTATATTTTTAATTTCTTCTTCTATCTCATCTATTTCTATTAATTCTTCACCATCTCTATTATACTGAATACTATTGTTCTTTATGTTTAAGTAAGCCATATTAATTTAGTTTATCAAAATATTGTTTTACTGTTTCTATTCTAAACTTGTGTCATTTCTTAATGTTTGTTATAACACTATTTTTAACTCATAGTATTTTTGCTATCTTTTGATTCTGTATTCATTGTTTAACTAAATCTTCTACTCTTAATCTTAAAGCCTTTCTAAATAATTGTTCTTCTTCTAATTTCTTTAATTCTTCATTAATCATGTTTATTTTTTTAATTTTAAATATCTTCATTTATAATAATTTAAATCTGTTACATTTCTTGTATTACAAGCCCTTACTCTTTTTAATTTCTTTTTTAATTCTTCTACTTCTTCAAGTAATATCTCTTTATTCTCAGCATTAATCTTTAAACTTTTAATATCATCTTCTAAATCTTTTATTTCATCTCTATATCATATAATAGCTACTGTTCCTATTAATATTATTATACTTAGTATTACTATAATTTCCATAGTTTTTTAGTTATTATTAAATTAAATTAATTTCCTTTTTCTTAATACTATTCATACTCCTTTGGTATTCAAAATCCATATTTAAACTATCTAATTCATACTTTAGTTCTAGCTCTTTTTGTCTAGCTTGTTGTACTCCATATAGATATTGTTTAAATTCATCACTTGCTCTTGCTACCCTTTCTCTAGTTGCTTCACTCTTAGCTTCAGTTTTAGATGCTATACTAGCTATTACTGATTTTTTGCTTTCAGATAACATCTCACTTTTTGCTTTAGCACTTGCATATTCTTTTCAAACTCTGTAAAGTTCTGTACTTATTTGTCAAAATTCCATAATCTATAATTAAATTATATACCCTCCTTCTTTTCTTATTTGTTTTCTAACTATAGATGTATAACTTGTATCTCAATTAAAATACATTTCATCAAAAACAATTAATGCTGCTTTATAATAATCTTCTATAGTTGGTTCAGCTAAATCTTCTCTTGCAACAGCATCTTTTTTTTCTAAATATATCATAGTTTTTCATAAACTCTCTTTATTAATCTTTATCTTTTTCATAGTTCTTTAGTTTATATAATTATAAATTATTTATCTAAGTTAAGTATTAGTTCTTTATCTTTTGTATTAATACTCATTCAGTCAGTAACTGTAATTTTGTTTAAAATAGCTGCTCATGTTGTTTTTCAGTCAGCTACTGCATCTGTCCAAGCATCTATATTTTTAGAAGTATCATTATACCATGTTTTCTCCTCTTTTTTACTATCTTGTGCTTTTTTACCATCATCATCTTCCACTTCAAGATCAAGTAAGCTAAGTAAGTTATATCTTCTATAATATGTTATTTCACTTCATTTGTCTTGTGCTTTAGTTTCTTTATTCATTTCTATTGTACTATAAACTCTTCTGTAATTATGTTCAATACAATCTAAATCTACTATTTCAGTTGTTACACAGTTATTTCAAATTGAATGCACAATTACTAATTTTTGTTTTTCTAATATCTCTCACAGTTTCTCTTGTATCTGACTTAATGTAGCATATTTATAATTAAATGCTTTTGTATCTCTTTGAAGTTTTATTCAAGCCTTTTTAACTTCAAATAACTTTTTATATATATTGCTTTCCATAGTTTTATATTAAATAACTAAATCCCCACTCTACTTCTTTATCTTTCATCTCTTGTGTTACTTCCTTTTTATCTACAAACTTCATTAGATGGTTCATAAATACTATCTTAGGAGCATTTCTAACTCTTTCTAAACTCTCAATCATTGCATCTTCTCTAGCATTTAATCTTTTATTATATTCTTTTTTTTCTATGATTTCTTTTTGTTCTTTAGTTTTAAGATTATCAATTCATTGTTGGTTATAATTTAATTGCTTCCAATCTTTGAACCTTTTATTATCTCAGAACTCTAAATCATTGTAAAATTCAGTAGATGTAAAGTTTTCCATGTTTTCACAAAGCATATAATTTCAAGCAATTCTAAGATATATATAATCATCTCATTCAAATTCTATTGTTTGCCCTGCTTCTAAACTATCCATATATTCGTCCATATTGTTATTCATAATGTGATAATTAAAATATAAATTATTTCAGGTATTTCCTGAGGCACATATACATTATATCATTTTATTATTTATTTGCAAATCTTTTTTAGACTTTTTTTAATCTTTTTTTAATATCTTGTATTTAAAGCCAAAAAAAACTATATGATAATTATTCTCACATAGTCTTCCCTCATTTCTTTTCTTATTTTCTTATCTATTTGCATACTTTGATAACTAACTTCTCAGATATATTTATTAGTATCGTCTTTTAATAACCCTCATTTAACTAGTCAATCTTCTAAGCATTTTCAAATAAATGTTGTATTACTACTATCTAAATATCTACTTTTAAAATAGAACTCAAATTTAAGATTTACCTTTTTAGTTATTTGTTTTAATTGCTTACAGTCAGCTAATGGTAATAAATGGTAAAAATCAGCTATTTCTTTTCTTTTCCTCCGATGAACTCCTGAATATATTTTGTTTGTACTTACTTTGTATTGTTTAGGTATGTTGTATTTTAATATCATATTTTAAAATTTATTATCTAAACAAAACTCCTTTTGATATTCTTTTTCTGTATCTGCATTAGTTCTTTTTCAAAGTCAATAAATCTTGGTTATCAGTCTTCTTGATCTAGTAATTGAAGATATACTAGGTCAGTTTAAAAACTGTTCCTCATTTATAATACTATCTCATGTTAAAGTTTTATAATATTCAAATACAAACTTATTATTACTGTAATCACTTGTGTTTGTTTCTTTCATAAATTCTAATACTTGATCTTTTATTTTATTTTTCATATTTTAGGTTTATTAAATAAAAATATATTTTCAATCCAATATAGCTTGTTCAATTTCTTGTTTATTACTTTTAGCCAGTCTTAAATCAGTTTCTTTATGACATTCTATACTACAAACTAGATTAATATTATTTTCAAAATCTCTTAAATGAGGATACATTGCTTTATTTAATAAGTGAGCAAAACAAAATGCTTTAGCTTCAGGTATTATCTCTCAACATATCTGACAAGCATGAGGTCTATTTTTCCAAACCTTTTCAAAGGTTTTTATCTCTCCTCATGTCTTTTTAAGTCTTTCAATCTTCTTAGATGATACTTTTTTAATGCTTTTTTGAACTTTTAAAGGTTGTTGATTAGTTTTTTGCACCAAACATACCTCACATAGATTTCTAATTGTATCAAAGGCTTTAA
>Ga0233412_10000722_pt1 | contig 18534 bp, 10 predicted proteins | sample Na_anoxic_4_MG_FD_180667 | JGI IMG/M metagenome (GOLD analysis project Ga0233412, IMG submission 180667) | Seawater microbial communities from Saanich Inlet, British Columbia, Canada - Na_anoxic_4_MG | ecosystem: Environmental > Aquatic > Marine > Inlet | place: Canada: British Columbia...
CTTGATGGCCTGGGGCATGTTATATTCATGGGCAAGCGATTCAAAATACTGTCCGAGGTTCTTCATATCTCCACGGTCAGGCGTGGCGGTGACGCCCAAGACCTTTGCCCTATCAAAATATTCTAGTATTCGTTGGTATGACGACGCTAGTGCATGATGCGCTTCATCTACTATGATGATATCAAAATGATCGCGGTCGAACCGTGCAAGGCGTTTCTCTGTCATCAAAGTCTGCACACTGCCTACGGTGATTCTAAACCATGAATTGAGGCATGATTGCTCTGCCTTTTCAACTGAGCATCCGAGGCCTGTAGACTGCATCATTTTATCTGCTGCCTGATCCAGGAGCTCTCCGCGATGTGCGAGAATGAGTACACGTTTACCGATTGCCACCTCGTCTTCTGCAAGTTTGCAAAACAGGATAGTCTTGCCACAGCCCGTTGCTTGCACGATAAGCGTTTTATCGACCGTCTGCCACTGCTTCTTGACGGCTTCCTTTGCTTCCTGCTGGTAATATCTTAATTGCATTCTGTGTGCCTTATATTAAAAAGCCCCGCCATTTCTGACGGGGCAATGATCGTTTACATCCTAGAATGGGTTATTCGGGTCATAGCCTGCAGGAGCTTGGGGCTGAGTCTGCTGAGTCTGCATTGCCTGTTGCTGAGGCTGTTGCGTCTGCTGAACTGGAGCCTGCTGCTGAACAGGAGCTGCCTGCTGTTGGGCGTTGGCAGACAGCCAGTCAACGACGCTCTTATGGTCAGGGTCGAGAAAGACCTTGATCTCGTTGATCTCATACCATTCAGAATCATCCTTCTTCTGATAGCGGCGGATACCCAGTTTGCAGAAGCCGGTAGCGCCTTGCACACTGTTCCAGTCCATCACCATTGCCTCACCATGTTTGCGCGAGCCGATCGAACGGAAGAACTGGCAGACCATCCCTTCCGTTTTCGTGTGCAAGAAGAGCTGATGTTTTGAGACTGTCACTTCACCCTTGGCGCCACCGTGGACCTTGACCTTGAGCATCGCCTTGTTGCAGGGAGGGAGTTTTGCACTGCCAGCGTGACGGCCGCGCTCGAACTCGATAATGGTGAACGGGTATACAGCGGCAGGAAGGACGATAAAATCATCGCCATCGTTGTTGATGGTGTCATCCCATCCAAGTTCGCGTTCGTTGCCTTGATTCTGCGCTACGGGTTGATTGTTGTCGTATGACATAATTTAGATTGCCTTTCTGTTTTCTGCGATTTTTACGAGTAGTTTGTCCCAGCCTGCGACAATGCAGCCCTTCACGAAATCTTCCTTGTAGACATCGATTGACGTTGTTTCAGGATAATACCCTTTATCACCTATGACTTTCTGTATCTCAGCTGCGGTTACATTGCTGGATTTCATCAGGTCATACAGTTCGGGGTGAAATGCCTCTGCCTGCGTTGTCTGCGTTTGTGGTTGAACCTCAGGCTGAACCTCAGGCTGAACCTCAGGCTGTGCGGTTGTCTGCTCTTGCTCAAGCCCTGCAAGCTGGTCTTGTGCGGGCTGTTGGTGCTGGACGGGTTGCGTTGCGGGTTGCGTTTCTGGTTGGGTCACTTTGCTACCCCGATCAATGGCAGGGATACATGCGGCCAATTCCGGCGGCATCATACCTTCTGGCATGTTGATGGTGGCGGGGAGACCATGACGGTTCTTAGCGTCCCAGCATGGGTGATGCTGAGTGTACAAGACGCGCTTGCCGCCTTGCGCTTTCTTCTTCTTGTCTGCGTTCTCAACAACAATAGTCTTGTAATTTCCGAACAAAACAATGTCAGCCCATTCTTTGACGAGAGGTGCAGTCTTCTTCTCCATCTTCATTTCATAACGGTCATATGCACCGTTTTCGTCAGGCTGTTCGAATTTCTTCAGGTGCGAGTGAGCCAGGATAACAATATTGATACCCAAGTCATTGATGTCAATCAGGAAATTCAGCATCTTGCCGAATGCCTCAGCGAGTGCCGTAAAGCCTTTGCCATAACCAAAGTCTTCAATGCCTACCTTCGGGCCGCTATTGTCGCCGATTGCACAGATCTCTTCTGCGCATAGCCGCTCTGCCCAGTCAGCGGTATCAATGACAAGAGTCTGAAACTCCATCGGGTTGTTCTTGAACTCGCCAAGCTGTTGCTTCAGCATCGTCCAGGATGTGGGTTTAGGGAGCCGCGCTACATTGAGTTGCGCGGTTGAGTCCTCTGTGTCGATGAAGAGCGGGTTGGGGAAGTAGCTTCCAAGTGTGCTCTTTCCAAGACCTTCAGGTGAGTAGATTACTACCCTCTGTGCCCTCTGTTGGATTCCGTGAATAATTTCCATGTGTATTATGTCCTTTATTGTTGGTGGTTTTGACTAGAACGGGTTGTTCGGGTCGAATTCTGGTGATGCTGGATCCGCTGGCTTTGTCGCGGCGTTGGGTGCGAGTGTGCCTGTGCCGTCTTCAATGATGACTGAGCATTCACTGCCGGTTGAAACGCGGGTTGCGATAGCCTGGAGTCCTTCCGCTTCGAGCCAGAGTCCGAATTCGCGAAGAGACGTAAGGTCCATCTGTTCGAGCTTGTCCAGGAGGACAAAGCCGCATTCCGGATTGAGCTTGCGAACGATTGCAGTCGCAACCTTAAGCTGCTCTGAACTGCTCATGCAATCCCACTGCTTGCCGTTGAATACGAGCTCGCCATTCAGGACAGATAGACCGGGGAGAGGAAGGCTGGCATCGTCAAGCAACGCTGCCTTGCGCTTACGAACACCTTCGAGAACCTCAGTCAACGCATTGTATTCCTCGCTGTGATGCTGTGCGTCGTCGTTGGCTTTGTCTCTGTCTAGGTTTGCGCGGACTTTGACGTTGATTTCTTCGATCTTTGCGAGGTTCTCCTTGATCTCCTCTACAGATTCGTCTTCAAGCTGCTCGGCTGTCTTTTTGGACAATTTAAGGTCAGCTTTATCTTTGGCAATGCCATCGTCAAGAGTAGCCAGTTTGGCAGTCATTTCGTTCAACTGCTGTTGCAAGTAGTCACGCTGTCCGGTGGATGACGTAATTCTCTGCTCTATCTGTGCTGACTGCTGGCGCTTCTGCTGGTTCTCGCCATTCTTAATCAGGATGGCTTGTTGCTGGTTGATCAGGTCCTGAGCTGATACAGGCTCTTCAGGTGCGTCAGCGTGGAATGGCATTTCCAGAGCGAACTTTTTCTTCTGGTCAGCAATCTGCCCCTTTACATGCCGGCTTTCATAAGCTTTCTTCTCTTCTGTCTCCAGTGCTTCGAGTTGGGGCCCGATGCCGATGATCTGTAGGAGTGTGTTTGCCTTTTCCTTGGCGCTTGCATTCATGAAGCGCGGGAGGTCAAGAGCGAACATGTGAATGAAATCATTAATGAGGGCCTGCCCCTGCTTGACTCCGTTCTCGTCTATGACCTTCAGGGATGAGTTCTTTCCGCGGCGTTCAACGGTGATACCATTAGAAAGCGTGATCTTGATTTCAGGATCTACCAAGGACGTATCGCGTTTAACTGTTGAAGGTCGGAAGCGTTCGCCACCAAGACAATAGGTAATGGCATCCAGTACGGATGTCTTTCCTTGCCCATTATTGCCACCGATGACGGTCAACGCGCTACCGGTGCAATCCATTACGACGGCTTTGACCCGCTTGACATTTTCAAGCTCAAGTGTGTTAATTTTTACTGTCATGTGTGTGATCTCTGTTTACTGTTTGCTGTTTACTGTTTGCTGTTTACTGTTTACTGTGAGGATTTTTCGTCAATCCAGATTTCCAGCGCGACTTTGTTATACCGGATGACCGGTTTGCTCTGGCCGCCCGCCAGGTCTACGTAAGGGGGGCCGGATCCACCGTTCCGCCAATTTGTGAGGGTTCTGGTTGTTACGTTCAGATGCTCTGCAACGTCAATCGGCTTAAGCATCACTTGGTCAGGCACTGTGTACTCCTTTGGTTAGTTGTTACTGTTGGCATGACATTACAATAATCGCAACACGAGAGGAACGCAAGTGTGTTTTAAGAAAAAAGATGAAATTCAGGAAAAGCGTTATATCTCATTGATTTATAGCGAATGTTGATTATTATAATGACACATGTATGGCTCCTGGGGCTGTTGCACCGGTCCTGGGGGTCTATTTTAACAAGGTGCAAAAGAGGTGCAACTCATGAATGAACAAGAAATCATTAACCGCTACAATGGAACTCACACCTTTGGCATTGGCTTCAGCGGGGGAAAGGACAGTACTGCTACTTTGCTGTATCTAACCCGTGTATTGAAATTGAAGAATGTGAAGGCTTGTTTTGCTGACACGGGATGGGAAGCTGATGTGACCTATGAGTATCTTGACTACATCGAGAATGTAACAGGTATTGAGATCGTTCGCTTGCAGGCTTTGTGTGGCCAATTATTCAAAAAGCCTAACCCCAAAGTTCCCGATACTAATAAGAAGCTTGATATGTTGGAACTGGCGAAGATTAAGGGTAGATTCCCATCCTCTCAACGTCGTTTTTGTTCTACAGAATTGAAGCTAGTGGCTCAGCAAAAATGGATAAGTGAGCAAGTTGATCCGGTAATGAACGTTAGCGGGGTGAGGAGGGAGGAGTCAACAAAGAGGCGGAACGCACCGTATTTCGTTGAAAATGACGAGTTTCTTAATGGTCCAAATTGGCTCCCTATAGTTGATTGGACCTGGGAAGAGGTGTTTGATATCCATAAAAGGTTTAACGTAGAGCCGAACCCCCTTTACAAGAAGGGATTTGCGAGAGTAGGTTGCTTTCCCTGCATTATGGCAAACAAAAACGAACTGGGGCTGATTGCTACGGAGTTTTCTGAACGTTTTGATAAGATATCTGAAATGGAAAAGGAGGTTGCAAAGCATTCAAAGCGTGGCAAAGCTTCATTCTTCTCTCACGATACTGTGCCTATGCGATATCGTCGTCAGGAGTATAATGGAGTCGCGTTCTGTTCTGCCCTAGATGTTCGAGATTGGGCTATTGGTGCCCCTGCTGACGATCAGACAATAGATATGTTTTCAGACGATGATTTCGAGGATATCGCTGGTCCTTCATGCAATTCAATCTACGGACTTTGCGAGTAAGGGAAGGCGGATATACCATGTTTAGATATATCCGCCTATATCGTGCATCTGGATTGCATTTCTTGTAGGGATAGCTTTATGCTTCCCACTTCTGCGCCTATCTCCATTTGCTCCCAGTACGTCGTCTTGGCCTTGATCGTTGACCAGTCTATGTTGGTCAGGTCACGCTTCCAGTCAGATTCATAATCTGTAGTGAAATGCACACCATGTTCTCTGACAAATTTAATCATTGCCAGGAGTCCCGGGATCTCGTACACATAGCCGCCGCCCATCAGTCTACATCCGGTTAGGTGAATATGCGTAAATCCCTGGAGATACCCCATTCCTACCATGATAGACATCGACGCTGACAGAGAGCCTAAGGGGAATGTCTCTTCGAGCAGCTTTATATCGATGTAGGTTGAGTCTAGGCCGTCAATGGGCTCAAGGCATACGATTTTTGCCCCAGACTTGCGATACTCCTCCTTCCAATCTCCGGTAAAGCGTTTTGCAGAGTTGAGCAACTCGCCGCCGGCATACTCGGATTTGTGGATATTGAAGATTTTTGCCGGTTTTAGATCCGGATGACGAACGTACCAGTCGTTCAAGGTCCACACCTCGCCTGATACGTCCGTCAATTTCGGATATAATCCGCAGATTGTGAGTCTAGCTGACAAAGGTAATCGCGTCACTGACATACTTGATGCCATTTGCAACTACAACCATATACCACGTGTCGCCGCCAGTCTCGGTGATGTCCATATCAATGTCACCATCCACTTCGGAGTCGACTTCGAACGCGAGTTTCGCGGTTTTAGTGAAGATGATTGATCCATCTGTACCGATTGCTACGGAGGTAGCTGGTGCGGTACCCGAGATGCCAATCCCGTCAGCGTCGTCGGACAGGTAAACGTCAACAACTGCTGAACGACCAAGAGCGACGCCGCCAGCCAGGAGCTGCATTGCGACATTGATCACATTTGCAGCCTCAGTGCCGATTGTGAACGTAACTCCGTCAACCAACTTTTTGCCAGTGTCGCTGTCAACGCTTTCGTTGCGAGGATCGCCGCCCAGAGAGATACTTTTTGCTCTCAGCGTCTCTTCAGCCGCCAGGTCTCTAACATTCAAACTTGCATACCGTGCCATATTATAGGCTCCATTTCTTTAGGGTTAAAAGCCCCCAGATTGCCGAATGCGCACTGTGGAGCGGGGAAAAGTGTTATTTCTTCTTACGTTGTGCGTGACGCTTTGCTATCCTGTATTTCTTCATCATAAAGGGGGTCATCTTGTCTGAGTAGGGAATATCTCCACCGTCCTTGCGTACTCTCCGGAGGTCCTTTTCAAAGATCTTCTTCCGCTCCTCCTTAGTTGCAGCAAGGTATTGTGTCCGTGAACCGTATGTGCCGACACCCATTCCGAATAGGGCCATCGTGGATATAACTGAACCTCTAGTATAGCCACGCGCTACCATAGTGTCAACTACCTCCCTCACTGACAGGGGTACAAATAGGCCACCGGCCATGCTGGTATATGTGTGTTTCTGGCCTACTACGTCTGTCATATCATCCATCATAGTGACGGTTGCGCCGGGGATAGGTCCGAGTTTCGTCCGTAGAAATCTGCCTGCCACTGTCCAACGAGTCTGGGCATACGGGCCCTTGCTGTCTGACAGACTCTTAACCTTACCGCTCATGGGTGATTTGGTTTGGCCTGATGTGACCTTAGTGGAGAATACCATCACCTGTTGTAAGCCTGCCATGGGATCAATGCGGGTCTCGCCAATCTTGATCTTCATGAAATCGGTTGAACGGGGATCCAGTTCGAATGTAGGCTCCTCGTCCTCGCTTCCCGCGGTTAGTGCGCCCAGGGCAAGGAGGGATCCGATAAAGACGGCAGCTCCACCGAATGACCGGGCATACTCCTTAGCGATCATCTTCTTCACGCGGGGGTGGTATTCATAAACGGGAGCATGAACGGCATCGACAGGTACTGGAATCTGGATGCAACATACCTCGGGGCGAAGAACACCGTGTTAAGGTTGGCAGCTGCATTATTCAGTGCCTTGAAATCAGCACGTCCGGTTGCGGCATTGATGTATTTGGCGATCACCTTTGCTTCGTCCTTCGTGACCTGGCCATTCTTTCCGATGCTTTCAACCATTGTCTTGAACACCTTGAATCGCATATTATTCAGGAATGTCGTATAAGCTCGGCCACTGCCAGCGACACCGGGGATTTTTTCGGACCACCGGCCCATATAGGCTTCTTCCTGCTTTGTGATTCGTCCGTCGTCAGATGTGATGGATAGTCCAGCTGTCTCAGCGAACTGACCAAGCTTATCGTTTCGGATAGCCTCGGCACTATTAAAGTGCTCCTGCTTGCTGACAAGTGCCTTGATCATTTTCTTGCCTGCTTCAAGTGCAAGCTTTGGATGTGAATAGACCGTGATACCGCCCTGGCGGAATACCGCAGACAAGTCAATCGAGGTCATCAGTGCGCGGGACAGGTGGGCAGTCTGCTTTACGTAATCAAGAGCCTTGCCCATTGGACTCATGTTTGCTAACTGATACTCGCCAGCCTTCTTCAAGAACTGCTGCTTGGCCTCTTCGAGTCTGCGTTTCAGTTTCAACTCATTGTCAGACAGTTCGCGTATCTTACGCTTTTTCGTGGTGAAATCATTATTGGCAATGCGATCCTGGTAGTCAGCGACTCTGCGGAGAACACTTGCTTCATAATTCTTGGCAGCACGTTGCTCCGGAGTCATCTTAGGGTTGATCATATCCCGTATTGCCTGCTTCTCGGCGTTCAATGCTGCTAACTCTGCTCTCTTGGCATCGATCTCGGCATTAGACATGGGCGCGTTCTTTACGGGGAATACGTTCTTGCTTGCAATATCGTCCTTTGCTTTGGCAATCGCTCTATCTAAGGACGCAATAGTAGTCGCGGCGCGTTGTTCATCTGTCCAGCCTTCGCTTTTCGCCATTGCATTGTAGTCCTTAATAAGCCCGTCACGCTCTTTATGTAGGGCTATGAGGTCTGCATCAGGTCTTAGCACATTTCGCTTCTGGACAATACGCTTTTTGTTTCTGATCATCCAATTAAGGTCTTTGATCCGATTCTCTGTTGCCCGTTTTCTGGCATCGAGCGCGGTCTGTAGTTGCCCTGCTTTGGCAGCTGGCATTGCCGGCAACTCTTTCTTGAGCTCGTTGGTCTGTGCGGTCATATGCCGAACCAGGTCGCTCGGGGTATCGCGAACATAACCAGTCGCCTTGAGCTGCAGCCCTTCTTTAATGAGTTGCTTCGCAATCTGATCATCTGACAAGCCCTGCTCCCGTAACTCGTTGGTCTTGGCTATTGCGTCGTTCAGGACGTTATGCTTTGATAGCTGTAGGTGTAATGCGTTGAGTTCTCGTATCGCTCTGCTGACCTCATCTCTAGCCGGTTTGGAGAACTGGCCGTACCCACTGAGGGCATCGACAGTCTCAGCTCTGGTCATGCCAGGGAGGATAGCCTGCAATGATTCATGGACCGCGTTAATAACCTCATTCTGCTCGGTTATGCCGAGGGTTACTAATTCGCGTTGGATTGCCCTTGCATGGTTCGTGATGTCCCGGGCAGTGAATTTCTGGGCGTCCTCTACTGTAACCTCTGCGGGTGCCGCTTTGGACTCTGCCTTCGCTGGTGCTGGCTTCGCCTTGGGCGTTGCCTTGGGCTTTGCTTTGGCGGGGGCAACAACAGTCGGGTCGGCTACGCTTGCAGCATATTCGTTCCATGCCCTGGCAAAGGTGTACTCTGCCTCTGTGATATCACCGTATTCGTTTCGAAGTACGGCAAGGAATGAACCAATGCCGGTAACGCCGCTTTTGTGTGCATTTTTAGCTAATGAAAGAGCTGTTTCGTAGAGCTCTTCAATGACTTGCTCACCTGGGGCGGCTTCTGCATCCTCGTCAAGCTTAAACTTGAGCCCTGGACCTGCCTTCTTCTTCTTTAAGAATCCAAGGCTCGCCATAATGTTGCGCCCTTTGTCAACATCATCGCTAAACTCTTTCGTCATCTCCAACTGTGGGAGCTTGCGGCTTTTTTCAATCTCTTCGTCCATGAGAGTTTTGTGTGCCAATGTGCTTTCAAGGCCCGATACCTTGTTGGCTTCTTCCTTCAGTCGCTTCTCAAGGCGTTCAACCGTGTCGGCTAGTTTCTTGACATCTGCCATCTGGTCCCTGTTTAGAGCCTTGCCGCCATTGGCAACACGTGCCTTACGTTCCATGCCCTCTAAGGAAAAGTCCTTCTTGAGCGCGATCTGACGGGCTACCCCGGCACGTCCCCACTCTCGACCGGCTGACCTGGTAACTTCTTCAATCTTGTTCAATACCGCAAGTTGGTTGTCGGCGTTTGTCTGCGCTCTGGCTATTACTGTGGGGTTGCCTGTGTCCTGGGCTTGGAATAGTGCGTTCGACACCTCGCGGAACACGTTGTATTCCCTGCGATAGTGGACTTGAACAATAGCTGTCTCTCTATCGGTCAATACTCGTGCATCAGCCGTTAGCTCGCTAATCAGCCTTGCGCCAGAGGAAAAGTCCCTGTTCAGCACGTCTACGGCTTCATCAAGCCATTCCTGCTGGGTCTCAGCTTCGACGGGGGTAATCTCGTCAGCATCCCGCATTGCCCGCATTTCGTTCACGACATCGTTTTTGATGCTGGTTACTGGGTCCATGTGGTAGCGGATATCTGGATTTGCTGGATCAAAGGTGCCCACGTTGTCTGTGGCGGATTTGATCTGGGTCGGGTTGAATACGATATAACTCGTTGAACCTTTATCTTCAAAACTATTAACATACTCAACCCCATCATACCCAGCGTCCTTGATAGCTTTAATTATATCGGAATACTCATAAAAACTATCCCCTTGGAATGCCTTTTTTGGCACTGATATACCTAATGACTCCAGTTCTTTTGCTAGATCACCTTCTGTCCAAAATTTAAGGTCTGGAAGTTTGATAGGGTTGTCGATCTTTAAGTAAACGGCTTTCGCTGAAAATTCGCCGTCTTTCTTTGTTGACGCTTTTGCTTGAGTGGCGGATTCGATTGTTCCAAAGTGCGACCCGAATCGATCGGCTCGACGCGTGTCAAACTCATTGAAATCTGCATCAGTCCCATGATAAACCACCAACGGATCACCATCCTCGTCAACCACCTTGCTATCACCAAACCACTTCTGGAACGCCGGTGTCTGCGTTTGGTCAACCGCGCTATAACTCGTCCCTGCACCTTTCGACCGATCAACACCCTGGCTCCAGAACTGCTCTGTGAATGTCTCGTTAAGAGCCGCGTCGGGGTTAATGTCGAACCCTAGCTGTGCCTTGAGGCGCTGGAACCATTGAACGATCTTGCCCCATAACCCGTTCTGACCTGTCCAGACCTCGCGGGCGTTGGCTATGTTCTCTTCTGTGATATTGTCGTTTTCGCCGCGATACTCGAATTCTAAAGCCTTCCATAGAGCCTTGCCGTATGTGCTGTTGAAGAATCCTAGTTCCTTGGCAATGTGCAAGCCTTCGTGTCTGACAGTCTGATTGCTACCCTTGGACTCCTGGATGAGCATGTTGACCTGGCTGATATCTAGCTCCTGACCATCTGACAGTCTCACGTTCGCGCCCATCGGGACGGTTGCGCCTAGAGCTCCTGCCCTGGCCATACGTTCCGCCTCTGCTCTGCTGACGCCGTAATCACGCATAACGCTTACAGTATCCGTAGGTATGGCCTCTGTGGTGACGATGCTAAACCTAGCACCTGACTCCAGGCTGACAGTGATCCTGTTGCCCTTCTTCGTAACCCTAGACCCCGGGAACGTTGCCTGCACGGACTCTGTGGTAATCGTGCGGGCTGGAGTTGTTGAGTCGGATAGGCTGAATCGGATGAATTGCCCTGTGTCCTTGGTTATATCTTGATACTGAGCAATAGCCTGACGCATCGCTTCACGGTAATCGTTCTTTTGTGCTGCTGTGGCGTTACTGAACGCATCATCATACAGTGGGAGGTAAGAGTCTAGGTTAGGACGATCTGGGAACTTGTCAAACTTAGTGAGCTCTGCTCTTTGAGCCATCATCTCTAACCAGTCCAAGGCATGCTTTAGCGCGGGCTTATGGGTGACGCCTTCGCCAATCTCTTTCTTAGCGTTACGGATTATTTCCGCATAGACCATTGCATTTCTTTTGGTAGCTTCAACCTGCTCGTCAAGCATAGCTATTTTGTCTTTAGGGGTGGTGTCCAGCTTGTACATCATCACGCCCTTATCAGTCTCCTTGGTCTCAATGGTGTCGAAGAGCTTCTTGAACGCGGCGTTGATTGCGGGAATTTCGCCAGCAGTGGGGTATGGGTAGCTTCCGTCTAGTTCGAAGCCCATTGATTCAGCGGCCTTCCATGTCGCTTCGTCAACAATATTCGCAAGGTGATCGTTGGATGCGTTATTGTCCTGAAGCTTGGCAATGAGGTATGATTCAAATGCTCTTGCTGACATCTCTGGTGCGGTGGTCCAGTATGCCTTTGTGCGCTTTGCGTCGATCTTGGATGATCTGGCTTGCAATGCTGTTGAGTTAATCTGCTTCATCACCTCGCCGAATGCTTCAATCATCTCTGTCCTGACACCAGGGTAAGCTTGGAACCCAGCGCCTCTTGAGGAAAGATCAACATCCCAGGCTTCGGTCATCATGCCCTTTCTCTTTCGCATTCTCTCAAAGTAATCATCAACTGCATGCCACCATTCGTGGCCCAGGCTTCCTGCACCTTTCTTTTTGGTGAGGTTTATTACGATCTTATCTGGTTCGTAGTGTGCTGCGAACGATTTCTTCCCGCCAGATCCTCTTGCGCCGAATGCCATTGACAGTTCGCCGTTGAGGGATATTGCCTTTGGTGGTATTCCGAGAAGAGCGGCCATATCCATAAGTGAGTCATATGTGTCGTTCAGGTCGCTCTGCCTTTTTCCCTGTTCAACCCAGTTGCCGAACTCGACTCCCTTGAACCCGAAGGCATCTCCGAACATTTCCGGTGTGACATCTTTACCCATTCGCATATCCTCACCAACACGCGGATTGTTGGTGTCGCGTCTTTCGCTTGGAACCTCTTTCGCCTTAGCCAGCTTATCAATGAGTTCATCTAGGCTGTTAGCCTTGTGTTCTCGGGCTTTGCCAATAGTGTCGAACGGTCCTGCCAGGTCTATGTAATTCCTGCCTACCTTTTTCCCAACAATGAAGCCAGGCTTTCCTTCGTATGAATAGATATCAAATGTTGCCTGTCGCTTTGCAGGTGTGTCGTCTTTCATATTCTTGTAAGCTTTCTTGAAATTGCTTATGGCCTCTTCCCTGGTGTCACCATCTGCTATCACATTAGGGAAGTTGCTGAATGCCGTTTTCTTTGCAGCCTTTTCTACTGTATGGATAGTCTTTATCGGCTTGTACTCAACGCCTTTATACATTGAATATGATCCGGATGATATGCGGATGCCTGCAAGCGATTTTTCGTGACCTACCTCATTGTATAGGTCCATCTGATCGATCACGCCTCTAGCCTCTGAAGAGTCGGCAATACCTTCGAACAGTTCAACAGCCTTTTCGAGGCTTACTGTTTGGTCGATAACTGAAAGAGCAGCCTGGCGCAGTCCTGATGTCAGCTTAACCCACTGGTTCAGCCTCCAACGGCTCCTGGGCTTGCTTGGAATGCCCTCACGCAAGGCTCTGATAAATGAGACGGTTTTAGCGTCAACGCCATCCTCTAGCATCTTCTTGTAATTAGGTAGCGGCCATATCTTTGATAGTGGTTGAGTCGCTATATCAGCATCGGATACGCTGTTAAGATCATCGCTCATGCGTGTGTAGGTGTCTTTCTTAGCGCCACCAATCTTCTCGCCAAAGTCTTCGATCTTATCCATGGCCTCGGCCTTCTTTTTCGCGGGGGTCTTCTTTTTAGAAAACTTATTCATCAGCTGCCTGAGCGCGGCCTTGTCTGTCAGTCCGTATTCAGCCAACCTGTCCCGTAGTGCCTGGGCTGGTCGCACCGTAGATCTGTCAATGCCGAAATGATTATATGCTAACGGAATGATTTGGTGTTCCTCGGCCTTTATCAACTCCTGTGCAAGTTCCTTTAACTCGTTGACATCCTTAATTGGAGCCTCTTTTTCAAGTTCCTCGGTCTTCGGGGCTGGCTTCGCTGCCTCTCGCTTCGCCTTAACCTTGGCCTTAAGTTGTTCGCCCTTGGTGGGTGGCTTCTTGGTTGCGTTGAATTGTTTATGCTCTGGAGACATCCAAACTGCTTTGTCGGTTTGCCACTGCCGCCATCCGCGATCTGAAAGATTCTTCTCGATTGCTCTCCTAGTTGCTAGGTCGCCCTCTTCGCGCAATGTTATTGCGTCCATTCCGTCGTCAATCAATGCCTGAACATGACCAACATTGCCACCGCGTGACACCTTGATTACGCCTTGCTCTCTGTCTCCGATACGCATTGTGACATACGCGCCTTTATTTCCATATGGGCCGCGAGGAATTTTTTCAGTAGCCTTTTTCGCAACTTCCGGCACAACCGCTGTATCACCCAAATTCAACTCATCGTCAGGCGTTATGTCGAATAACGTCTCTTCTTGAAGCTGTGCCGGCTTCTTGTCGTCTTTCGCGAACTTCTCAGCGTCGGCCATTGCCTGCTCAAGTTGTTTCTCAGCCTGCGGTGCCTTAATGCTCTTGTCTTTGATCTTGGCTTGCATTTGTTCAGCGACGTTAATCGCGTGATTCTCTGCAAGCTGTCCCTTGGTACTTGGCCTGGCGTGACGCTTGAACTTGGTGGTGATCTGTGAAGCTATGTTGATTGCACGCTCGTATGGGTCGCTTTCGCCGAATAGTTCGCCTTCTGCGGGTTTGGCTTCTTTCTTGGCTTTGACCTTAGCTTTAATCTTCTCTGGACGGGTTAGCTCTGGCTTCGGCTCTGGCTTCGGTTCTGATTCACCTCTTTTCTCTTTGAGCAATCGAAACAGGTTGGCCTCTTCAGTCTTCAAGCTGTCATATAAAGCCTGTTTCCCTTCCCTTACCTTGCCATCGTTATCGTAGTCAATAAGCGATTGCATGCGCCGATTCAGGACACCGCTTGCAATATTTAATTCCTGTTCTGTGGCATTGTCTGGATTCTCCATAACCTTGTTGGTTATATCTCTCCGCCTTGCATGCGCTTCGTCTTCTTCGGCCGGGATAGTAGTCCCTAGATTTTCTTCGCGTCGAATCTTGTCAGCCTTGGCTCTTTCAACTAAATCAGCTTTTCTCTTTGCAACCTTCTCTTTCTGGATTCGGTTCGCCTTATCGCGCTGATCTTTTTCTAGTTTGGCTGTTATCGTATCTTTTACCTTGATTGGCTCTACGCGCTCTTCAATCTCGTCAGAAACGCGCTCGCGGTAGACAGGACGGCCTTCCTTGTCAACGTCAACAACATCAGTCGCGGCCTCTTCCTGTGCTTCGAGAATGGTGGACTCTGGGCCTTGCTCGGCTTTGGCTCTTCTGTCGCTTCAATGGCACGTTCCAGCCTGTTTACTGCCTCTGTAGGGGCAATGTCTTGGTCGATGATTCTCAACCGCACGTCCTCTGCGGTTTCAATGGCCTTATTCTCTGCCTCTTCCTGCTTGTTGGCTGGGTCCTCATGCTCCGTGAATGTCTCGTCTATGTAGTCGGCAAGCTCTTTGGCATCGTCGTACAGGCTATCAGATTGCGTTCCTTGGCGTTCTGCCTCGGTCTCTCTGGAGATATGTTCTCTGTGGGCCGATAGGATAGCGTCAATGATACTCAGGTCGTCTACGCCATCGTTCCTTAGTTTGCGGGCTAACTGTGCTGCGGTGTCGTCGCCAGATATGATCTCTTCAACATACTGATCTGCTGTCAGTGCGTCTTCTTGGCTCTTCTTGGCCTTGAACACTGAGTTGCCGCGCTTCTCTTTGAACTGTCTGAACTCTAAGGTGTCCTCAGGCTTAATGCCGCGTTTGAGATAGTCCCACGCTTCCCGGTACGGTGACTGTCCAGACGCCGCTATTGTGGCAGACGGGCTCGCTGATTCTTGCTCCTGTTTTGCGTTTGCGCCGAAATCAAAGGACTCGTCGTATGCCGGTTGCTCCTGGGCACCAAGGGTGTCAAGCATCTCAGATTGCGTTACCTGCGGAGTCGCTGCCTGGGTGCGTATTGGAGCGTCTGGATCACGGTCAAGTATTCTCTTGGACTGATCAATGCGCTTGTCTATGACTACGCCTCTGGCCGCTTCAATAGCACCTGCTCCAATCTCTTCGGCCTCAATCATTGCTGCCTCAGATTGAGCGGTTATAGCCTTCTTTTTCTTATTGAACTGAGTGGATCTCCAACTTCGCATCTTCTTCTTAAGGACGTTCACCTTCTCAATAACCCGTCCAGCCTGGTTCTTGCTGATGGCGTCTTCAAGTTCTGACACAATGTCGGCATGCTGTTCGCGGAATGCGGCGTCATCCATTGCACCGGTACGGTCTGCCATTACGTCAAGGTCGTCAAGAGCCTTGTCCATGCGCTTGGCGTTGATCTCAATCGCTCCTGCGGTCTCGCGTTCCTCTGCTGGGCCAAATTCCTGCTCTATAAGCTCTTGCTCTGTTGGTTCAGGAGCAATGTCCTCCTGTTCCATGTCAAGAAGGGCGTTCTCTGCCTGTGCCTGGAAATCGCCGATAGCTTCAATGATCTGCGTCTTGCGCATGCCGGTTGCATCTATCCCCATCTCCTGTGCCTGAACCTTCAGCTCGTCGCGTGACAGCTTGTTTAGTTCCGGATCGGCCTCGGGATATATCCGTTGGGTGGCTTCGTCTACGTCTGTAGAGATGCTGACGCCGGGAACTTCGGTCAGTTCGCCCGACTGTAGCTTAGAAAGGAAATCTATCTGCTCCTGGACCTGGGGCGCAATAGTCGAGGTATCGTCATCCAGTACCTCGTTATCGTTCAGCATGTCCTTGGCTTTGTTCTGGTTGACCTCGGCCTTCTGCTTTATGTATGCCGAGACCTGTGCCTTGATACTGCCTGCCCCGCCAGTTGCACCCCCAACAACTGCGCCGGACGCATATGCTTCGATTACCTGAATGAACTTGTCTCGATTCCACTTGAAATTTGGATCGTTCATATCCTCGTTAATCATTGATAAGACTTCTTGAAAACCCTCTTCAGCACCCTCGCCAGCACTGGTCTTGACAACACCTTTGCCAACATCCCATAGCGCTCCTGCGATTGCTTTTGTCCCCTTCCCTACTGCGGCCTTGGCTAATGTCTTTCGGAAGCCAGGTATGTTTAGCATCCGGTTGATTGCCGGAGCGGTACCAATTAAATTCTCAACAGCGCCCATGGCAATACCAAAGGCTAGTGAGGTTCCCGGCGCATCTATGCCTTTTTCTCTAAGGTCAGAGTATAAACGCCCTGTATGCAGAGAACTCGAAGTTGCTAATCCACCTATTAGGGCACCGGCAGGCCCCGCTACTGCCCCACCTAATGCTGCACCTCCAGCGCGAATGCCCATTTCAGGCACCGAGCGGCCAAGTTGTTCAATGGCGAATTTGCCAAAGCTCAATGGGTCGTCAAGTGCTGACCTCCCACTGTCAGATGGTAGGAATGCGGGGACGTCAGGTGGCTGCTCTGCCCCTGCCTGCTTGTATCTCGATGCCTCTCGGGCTGATTCTTCGCTCGCGATCTCATCACCGAAGGCGCCTTCAATATAGCTTTTTGCGCCAGTCAATGCGCTTTGTGCAGACCGTAAACCACCAATAGCAGTACGCTCAAGGAATCCTCGATCTTGAAGGTTTTGTTGAGCCCGCTGCTGGCTTTCTGACGCTAACTGTACGTCTACCTGAGCCTGCATTTCATCCCATTCGTCTGCATATTTTCCCATGTGGAATAATTCCTATTATCTGGATTCGATGTTTTTTCTTAACCGTGAACGGAATTTTTCGCCAGCTTGTTCTTTAAGCGGCTTGGCCTCTGCAATCTTTTCGAAATGCCGTTTTGCTACTCTGAACGATGCGCCCTTTGGCTTACCAGAGCCGCCAGTCCAAATAAGGTATTTGAAATCTTCTTCTGTTGCGCCTTCGTTCATTCGTTTGAATAATCGGAATGCTTTATCATAGCCGATTTCAGACTTGCCGGCCGTCCCGTAAGATGACCCCGCGCCTTGGCGTATGATTTTTGTTGCCCAAGAGTTTGCAAGGCGGTCCTTTGTCAGTGCAGCCCGCTTTTCTTTAGATGGCATTGCTGATGGCGTTTGACTCATTAGATAAGTCGGCTTCGACCATATTTCGTCAGATTTCAGGTATTGCCTAACTACTTCCTCTGAATTAATCCTGCCGGTCGCCTCATCAGTTGCGGACGGATTAGCAAGCATGTTTCTAATAAGTGTAGAGTACCTTCGCTTGTCAGCCCTGTCACCTTTGCTGACTGCCTCGAACGCCATATCAGTTGCCTGTGCGCCATGTCGCTGTATCAAGGCCTTTTTCATCAGATTCATATCCCTGTCCTTTTCTGGGACATCTGATTTGGCTGGGGCTGACTGTGCGTCTCCCTTCTGCTTTGGGGGGCGTATTAAGTCTTCTGTAGCAGTGGGCATTTCAGATAGCTGTGAATCGATTGCCTTGACACGAGCCTGCATAGAGTCAACCCTGTTGCTGTCATCAAGCCAGCCACCTTCTTTACCAAATCCAGAGACGCGCTCTAACTCCTTATTAAGTTGGTCGCGTTCATTTACAAGGTCCGCACGTTCATAGCCAGTTTTTCTTAGATTGGCTTGCTGTGCCGCCGCCTCCTGACTCATGCCCTGTGCGATATATTGATTATAAGCCTTGCCCTTGGGCGTCTGCTCACCGTCTTTGTAGAGTTCTGATTCGGCAACTCCAGAGTTAATGGCATCCCTGGCATAGCTGTCGTAGAGCTTGCTTGCTGCCAATGGCTTGCCGCTACCACTCTGCCCCTTGCCAGTGGCCTTCTTTCTCATACGCATACCGTCTTCACGGGTGCGCATGCCGAGAACTGGTCTTTTCTGTGGAGCTTGTTCTGCCGCCTGTGCCCGCATCTTCTTCAAGCGTTCCTGTCCTGCCTCGGTAGTCGGCATCTCCTGCATGTTCGGACGGTACTTGATGGCCTGGGTAGTGTTCTCTTCAATGTACTGGTCCTCTTTATCAGTTGGCATGTTGAAGCGACGTACGCTTGAGGCAGATCCCTTCTTCGGCAGATTGTACTTATCGCCATAGTACCGCTTTAGCTCGGACTCACCAACGAACTCTTGCTTGCCGGTGTCTGGATCCTTGAACCACATGCCGCGCACATTGTTCTTGTCGCCTACACGCCCTTGCTGACCTTCGAACCTGGTAAGGTCTCTGTCTGGCATAGAGGTGTTGCCCATGGCGCCTTCCCTGACTTGACGGGGGGTTCGTGGGCTCTTGCGCGCC